>Ga0209275_10001013_pt1 | contig 11423 bp, 7 predicted proteins | sample HubBroMetageREF2_FD_188344 | JGI IMG/M metagenome (GOLD analysis project Ga0209275, IMG submission 188344) | Reference soil microbial communities from the Hubbard Brook experimental Forest, New Hampshire, USA - Hubbard Brook CCASE Soil... | ecosystem: Environmental > Terrestrial > Soil >...
AGTAAAAAAAGAGCTCACGAAGACGTAGGTCAGAGCTTGATATGGAATTAAGAACGGATGCAGGATCCGATAGAGTCGCGCCGCCGCCGTGTAGTGATACGTTGCTATCACCGTCGTCACCCCGAAAGCTACGCTGAATACCGTGAAGGGAAGGGCTAGTGTCCACGCTGTCAAATTCCAAATGCGTCGCATCCGGTTGCCGGGCGGAAATTGTTCGGGGAAATACATACCCAGGAAAAACATCGACACCGGCCAAAGAATCGCCAGTAGTGGAGCGATTCCTAAGGTCTGAAACTTCCCCAACTCGCGCCACCCGGGGCCCCAGCTTTCAATGTTGTGCGCCCCCAGGAGTTCCGAGAAGCCGAGCAGCACCGCGAGCAACAACCACGCCAGCATGTCTCTTGGTCTCGCGAGAACGACCCAGCAACCCAGCAAGAGGCAGACCGTGGGCATGACGATTCCCACGAGAACATTCAGCACCCTGTCTGAGATTCCGTCCTTACCTGGCGTGACCGGCAGCGCGAACGTATGCACACCAGTCGCGGACCGAACGGTTACGTAAACGTTCTCTCCAGGCCGGGCCCGCGCGATGGCCAGCGAGAGCACTGCGGTTCCTGTGTAGGGTTTTCCGTTGATTGCGAGTAACACATCGCCCTGATGCAGACCCGCTTTCTCGGCTTCTAGAGAAACCCTTTCCAGAGACGCGCTGGCCGTCGCTGGCTCTATCGAGGGAACATTTACCTTTTCGCCTGGCAAAATGTCGATCGCCACCCGCACCTGGTAGAGCAGGACGCCTATTAACAGGCCCCCCAGACAGATGTAACGAAGGATCGGCGGTTTTGCCTTGGGCGTGGATGGTGGCGTTTGCATGCGGGTCCGAAGACCGAATGATTCTACCTTTTATGAGTGGAATCAGAAATCCTGAGACCCGGCAACTTGCTTCAGAACAACTTCATTTGTGCGTTGGGTGCTGCCTCAGCGGCGGGACGACTCTTCTGATCGTAACGGTCGTAATCGTTGCGAATTCCGTACTTCGTCCGCAGGCGCGCCATAAGGTGCGAAAGAGGCTTGCGGTAGGCGGCGGGCAGAAATGCGCGATCTTTGTAGCGTTTCCGATAAGTCTCGGCGAGTTGGGGGAACTCTTTTTCCAGAAACGGCAGGAATACGGCCGCCGAGCAGGGCTTAAGGAATAGGGAATTGGCAAAGATATGTTTTCCGCCCGCCTCCGCCGTGGCCCGTACCAGCGCCTCCAAGTCGCGCGGCGAATCAGTGATGCCGGGCAGCACGGGCGCGCAGATTACCCCAGCCGAGATGCCCGCCTGGTTCAGCTTTTGTACGGCCTCCAGGCGCAGATCAGGACGCGGGGCGCGCGGCTCCAAAATGCGCGCCAGGTCAATCTTCAGAGTGGTGATCGTGATGTTGACGAACAGGCGGTTGTTTTCTGCGATCTGTTGCAGCACATCGATGTCACGCAATACAAGATTGGATTTGGTGACAATGCCGATTTCGAGTCCGCGATGCCGCGCCAGTTCCTCGAGGATCGCCCGCGTCACTTCGAAACGCCGCTCGGCGGGCTGATAAGGATCCGTAGCGGTGCCGATTGCGATTTCTTCTCCAGCCTTGACGTGGCGCAGTTCCTGCCGGAGCAGGTCCCCGGCGTGTTGCTTGACGAAGATTTTCTGTTCGAAGTCGACGCCGTCGCGCATTTCCATGAACTCGTGGGTGTAGCGTGCATAGCAGTATTTGCAGGCGAACTCGCATCCGCGATAGGGATTGATTGTCCAGGTGAACGGCATGCGGACGCCGGTGCAACGGTTGAGCAGGGACCGCACCGGCAGCGTGAAATATTCGACCTCGTGCCCTTGACGCAGGGATTCCCCCTCCGAAGCCAGGCGGGCGATGCCGATGAGCTTGGGCTTGGGGTCGGGAAGCAGCGGTAGGGAAGCCATGGAGATTCGCCTTTTGTTCGCTACTACGAGTGTATACGGAAAGGCAATAGCCGGTCAAGCTAGCTCCTGTTCGTAAAATAAGTGAGCAAATTATGCAGGTTTCGGAACAGATCTAAGCGTCCGGCTGACGTGCTCGGCAAGGGATTTTTCCTTACGACTGTGGGGTGTTTTTCAAACAAGCGAGGACGCCTGTTCCCCATTTTTTATTGCTTCGGCTTCTCGAACAAGCCGGGATCGATTGTGGGATTGATCTGGATCGAGGTGTACTTCACGGTACTGGAATCTTTACCGTTCTGTTTGTTCTGGTGCAGGTAGGGAAATGTCAGACCATCCGCGGTTCTCCAGTCGCTGAGTTCAGTCTCGCCCTCGAACTCGCCTGTCTGCCCCGCTCCCTTGTAGTCTTCGCGCAGAATTCGGCCGCTCTTAGAGTCAACGTACCATCGAATCCACGGGACCGCGCCACCCACATCGACGACCGAAGCTTCGAGGTCTCCGATCTTCTCGGTGCCTGCTGCGGTGAATGTGATCGCCGGGTCATTCACGCGTTGTGCAAGATAAATCGGATCGTGATGAATCTGAGTCAAGGTCTCGGATTTTTGCGCTGCCGGCAAATCCTGCATGCCTCTGCCTTCGGCGAACATGAAACCCGAATCGGCTGTAACTATGATCGCCAGATTGCCGTGAGGCGTGGGTATGCTCACCCGCATTCGATCGGGGAAGGCTATGGTCACTTCAATCGGCGTGGGCGTATCGGCACCGGGATCGCTCTCGGTGAAATTCGCTCGCAATGATTTAATGGTCTGCAGCTTCTCTACGCCGCCCATGGCCTGGGCGACTTTCGCAGCCAAAGCCTTGCCTTCCGCATTGGAAGCGGCGGGTTTGCTCGGTGCTTCTTCCTTATTGCTCTTTTCACCCGGGGGTGGGGGAATCGCGATGTCCACGTTGGTGACCGGACCGAGAGACGACAGGGGCTTATCGAACTCCGGCGTGTTGCCTACGACCAGGACTGCGAGTTTCTCTTTGTGCAAGTACTTGGCCGCGACGCGCGCCACGTCGTCCTTGCCGACCTTTTCAATTCCGGCACGATATCGTTCCAGGAAGTCCGCCGGATATCGGTAGAACTCGTAAGCCATGCGTTCGCGAAGAACTTTCTCCGGCGAATCGAAATTAAACACGAACGAGTTCAGGATCGAATCCTTGGCGCGTTTGATTTCTTCGTCCGAAATCGGATTCTGCTTCAGGTTGTCGATTTCCTTATAGAGTGCCTGGATGGATTCCACCGTCGTCCCGCTCTTGGTACCCATGGAAATGCGCACGATTCCGGGATGATCAAATGCCGTGCCTATGCCCCCGCCGACGCCGTAGGCCAATCCTTGCGCCGTCCGAATGCTCTTGAAGAGTCGCGAAGAAAAACCGCCTCCAAACGCCTCATTGAAAACTTGAGTGGCATAGTAATCCGGATTGTCGCGCCGGATGCCCAGTTCGGTCATGTTGATGGAACTCTGATTGACGTCTTCCTTCGCAATCAGGTAGTAACCTGGCTTAGCCGGATCGAAGTCGATTTTGTCTTCTTTCGCAGCCGTCCCTTTGGGCCAGTCGCCAAATACTTGGCGTAGCTTGGCTTCCATCGCGGCGGAATCGAAGTCGCCGACCACGCCTAAAATAATGTTGTTGGGATGAACGTAGGCGCGGTGCCAGTCAAGCAGATCTTGCCGCGTGACGGCGGCAACTGTCGCGTATTCGGGCTCGCGAACGTACGGGTTTTTTGCTCCGTAAGCTAATTTCTTCGACTCGCGGCTTGCGATCCCGCTCACATCGTCATTGCGGCGCGAGATGGAGTCAAACATTTCGTGCTGCGCCAGATCGATTTTGTCCGCGCGGAATTCGGGCTCGCGCAGCAGATCGTTGAATGCCTTGAACACATCGTCGAAATCGCCCTTCAGGCATGACCATGAGATCGTGGTCGAGTCCGCGTTGTCGCCAGTTTCAACCTTGGCGGCACGAATTTCGAGGTAATCGTCGAGCTGATCGCCGGTTTCAGTTTTCGTTCCGCCGGTACGCCACACCTCGCCATAAATATCCAGCAATCCGACTTTATTCGCTAGTTCGGAACGTGAGCCCCCGCGGATGCGAGCGACGCCATCAATGGTGGGGAGCTCATGGTCTTCCTGAAGGAAGATCACCATCCCGTTCGGTAGTTCAATACGCTTGGGCTCCTGCGGGTGAAATGCAGGCAGAGCGGGAATCGGGATCTGTTGCCAGTCGGTGGCTTGCGCCGCGGATCGGGGAACAGCCGCGCTGACCAGAATCACGAAAGAGAGAAGCAGGCGCGTAAGGTGAGTTTTCATTGCGCACCGCCTTTTTGATCGCCTGCCGGAGCTTTGGTTTCGATAATTCCTACCGTACGGTTCGTCGAAACGAAAGTCTGGTTGGCGACGCGGCGAATGTCCGCTTTACTTACCTTGTCGATGCGGTCGACCGAGCGGAAGAGTTCGCGCCAATCGTCGTATCGAGACTGATAGATCGCCAGATTGTTGGCCAACCCTTCATTGTTGCCCAGGCTGCGGATCAAGTTTGCCTTGGCCCGCGTCTTAATCATCTTCAGTTCCTCGTCGCTGATGTCTTCTTTCTTCAGCTTTTCGATCTCAACGTGAATGGCATCGGCCATCTCATCGGGTCTGTGGCCGGGGAGCGGAAAGGCATAGAAGGCGAAAAGGTGTGGATATTTGTTGCCTGGCAAGCCGCTAAAGCCCGCCGAATCCGCTGCTATTTTCTTGTCGCGAACCAGTGCTCGATAGAGGCGCGAGGTGCGCCCGCTCGACATCAGGTCGGCAATCGCGTCGTATACGGCGTCATCCGGGCTGCGGTAGTCGGGCCGGTGATAGCCCTCGAGATACAGCGGTTGCGACATATCTTGCAGAACGACGCGGCGCTCCGCATTCTGCGGCGGCTCGGTGGTTGTGCGCTCGTCTGGCTTAGCCCGCGACGGAATGCGTCCAAAATACTTTTCGATAACAGGCATCGTCTCCGACGCCTTCACATCTCCCACAACCGCGACGACCATGTTCGACGGAATGTAATATTTATCGAAAAACTTCTTGGCGTCGGTGGCGGAAAACGTATTCAGGTCGGACATCCAGCCGATGGTCGGACGATGGTATTCGTGCGCCTGAAATGCCGCCGTGGTGAATTGTTCCAGCAGTCGCCCAATGGGATTGCTGTCTACGCGCATGCGGCGCTCCTCAATCACTACATTCCGCTCTTTGTAAAACTCGCGCATGACTGGGTGCAGAAAGCGCTCCGACTCCAGATAAGCCCACAACTCCAGACGATTCTCGGGGAACGAGTAAAAGTAATTGGTCTCGTCGTCGGCGGTATTTGCGTTCAGGTCCTCGCCGCCGTTGATCTCCACGATCTGCGGAAATTCGTTGGGCTTTACGTATTTGTTGGCTTCTGCGACAGTATCCATCCACGCCTTTTGCAGGTCTTTCAGCTTTTGCTCATCGCGGCCGACCGGCTTATCCCGTTCTGAGATGTACGCCGCATAAGTCTGCTCCACTTTTTCCAGAGCCACTTTTTCGGCGGCGTAATCCGTCGTGCCGATCTTGTCGGTGCCCTTGAAAGCCATGTGTTCAAACATGTGAGCCAATCCGGTCTCGCCGAGCGGATCCTGCACCGAACCAGCGTCGACGTGGGTGAAGAAAGAAAACACCGGGGCCTCTGGCCGCTCGCAGATTACGACTGTAAGCCCGTTGTCCAGCGTCTTGACCGTGGTGCGCTTCTCGAACGAAGCCAGATCTTGCGCGGTTGCCAGCGCCGCCAGGACCAGAACAATTGCGAACGGCTTGAGGAAACGGTTGTGGCTCATTGGGCCTCCACGAGGTTGGACGTGTATGAAGGGCAGAAGTTTGAAATTACGTGGCGGATGGGGAGGTTGTCAAACGCCAAGCCGCTCCAACGATTACAATTCGGCATCAAAGAACGCGTGACGCTCCCGGAGGAAAGAATCAGCATGAGCAAGCCGGAAGTAGTTGAGATCGAAGGCAAACATCTGAGTTTGACTAACCTGGATAAAATCCTGTATCCCGCAACCGGGTTCACCAAGGGACAGGTCATCGACTACTACGCACGCATTGCGCCCGTTCTTCTGCCGCATCTTAAGGATCACCCCCTTACTCTGAAGCGATATCCTGAGGGCGTCGACAAAGAATACTTCTTCGAAAAGAACGCGACCAAGCACCGTCCCGATTGGGTGAAGACCGCGCCCATCTGGAGCGAAGGCAATCAACGCGACGTCAATTACATTCTGGCAAACGAGCTGCCCACACTGGTTTGGATCGCAAATCTCGCATCCATCGAACTTCACCCGTCTCTCTCGTTAGCCAAAGACATCATGTGTCCGCGCAGCATGGTCTTCGATCTCGATCCCGGAACGCCGGCGAATATCGTGCAATGCTGCCAGGTAGGGATTTGGCTGCGGGATATTTTCGCGCACTTCGGCTTGCAGAGCTTTCCCAAGACTTCCGGTTCCAAAGGACTGCAGGTTTATGTTCCCTTGAATTCGACAACCAGTTACGACGCCACCAAACCTTTCGCCCATGCGCTCGCCCGGTTGCTCGAGAACGAACATCGGGAACTCGTTGTGTCTGACATGAAAAAGGAGCTACGCGTCGGTAAAGTGTTCGTCGATTGGAGTCAGAATGACGAGCACAAGACTACGGTAAGTGTGTATTCGCTGCGGGCGCGCGAGCATCCTACGGTTTCGACACCGGTGAAATGGGAAGAAGTCGAACAGGCGTTAAAGAAGAAAGACGTGAACCTGCTAGTGTTCGAAGCGGGTCAGGTGCTTGATCGTGTTCAGAAGATGGGAGACTTGTTCGAACCTGTGCTCAAGCTCAAGCAGAAGCTGCCAAAGCTGGCTGGGATCGGGGACGCCGCTGCGGTACCGGAGGAAGGACTGGAACTGGCGGCTCAAGCGGACGAGAGCAAGACCAAGAAAGCAAAGAAGAGCACGAAGCCTGCACGGCATTCTGCTGCGAAGAAAAAGACTCGGAAGGTATAATCCGGCTGGTCTTTAATTCTACTTTTAGAAACTCGGAGCGAATTTGTGGCACAACTTTATGCCGGCACTTCAGGATGGGCTTATCCAAGCTGGAAGCCCGATTTTTATCCCGCGAAGTTGCCTCAGGCAAAATTCCTGCAGTATTACGCCACGAAACTAAACGCTGTCGAAGTCAACTTCACATTTCGCCAACTGCTGAAGGAAACGACCGCCCAGAAGTGGATCGACGCCACACCCGCCGGATTTCGCCTCAGCATCAAAGCCCACCAGGTCATCACGCACATCAAGCGGCTGAAAGGGACGGAGGATTTCATTCCGCGCTTTTTGAGCACGATTGAGCCAATCGCGCGTGCGAAAAAGCTTGGGCCACTGTTGTTTCAGTTGCCGCCGAATATGAAGGCAGACGCAGCGCTTTTGCAGGAATTCCTGACTGCTCTCCCCCGCGCTGTTGCCTCCGCGTTTGAGTTCCGCCACGCCTCGTGGTTCACCGACGAGATTTTCGCCATCCTCAAGAGTGGCAACCGGGCGCTTTGCGTAGCGGAAACCGAAGAACGCAATACACCAGACGTGGTCACTGCCGACTTTTCTTACTACCGCTTCCGCAAGCCGAGCTACACGCCTGATGAGCGTCGCGCAATGGTAGATCGCATACAAGAGCACCTGGCACAAGGCCGAAATGTGTTTGCATATTTCAAGCACGAAGAAACGCCCGAGGGCGCGATTTATGCGGGCGAAGTGCTGAAAGAAGTAAATCTGTAGAGACGTTGCTGGCAACGTCTCGGTGGTGACGCCGAGGAGTCGGGCCTGTTCACAATTTAATTCTCAGTTACAAACGCGATTTCGTCGAACGGAGACGTAGCGAGTTACGTTTCCGCAGCATCAGTTTCGTTACTTCTTGCAATGTCTGATAAAGCGCATACTCCTATTTGTGCCTTGGAAAGCAAACTCTCGCGTGCTCTCCGGTTTTCTCGACTATCTGAAAGTCGAGAAAGGACTTGCGGCGCTGACCGTCGCTGCGTACACCACCGACGTCAGCCAGTTCACCGGATTCCTGGAGAAGCGCAAGCGCACGCTGCTGAACGCGCGCCGCGATGAAGTGCGCAATTTCATTCAGGAATTATTCGCTAACTCGGTCGATGGACGATCCGTCGGAAGAAAGCTCTCTGCGTTACGCCATCTGTATCGATATCTTCTGCTTGACAAGCTGATCGAACACGATCCCACGCTGAACATCGACTCGCCCAAACAGTGGAAGGTGTTGCCCAAATCGCTCGCTCGCGACGAAATGGAAATCATACTGCGCGCGCCGAAATCGGCGTCGAAGGGAAAGCTAGGCGAGGCGATTGGTCTGCGTGATCGTGCCATGCTGGAAGTTTTTTACGCGGGTGCACTTCGCGTCTCGGAGATGGTCGCGGTGAAGCTCGAAGACTTGAAACTCGACCTCGGTTATCTGCTGGTGCGAGGTAAAGGCGATAAAGAACGAATTGTACCTTTAGGAAAATCGGCGCAAGAAATGCTTGCACAATACATGAAGCATTCCCGGCCGCCGCTGATGGGAGAACGCACTTCGCCGCTGTTGTTTCTCGGACGTGGAGCGCGCAAGCTGACCCGTCAGCGAGTTTGGCAGATGGTTCGGGAAGCATCTTCGAGCATGGGACGCAACGCCAGTCCACACATGTTGCGCCACAGTTGCGCCACACATATGGTCGAGAACGGCGCGGACCTGCGTACGGTTCAGACCATCCTGGGTCATGCGGATATCTCAACCACTCAGGTCTATACGCACCTCGCGCTCGATCGGTTGAAGAGCGTTTATCAAAAACATCATCCGCGAGCGAAGGCGAGATAGGGGATTGGTCCACCACAGGACACAGAGGAAATAGATTCGTTCGCTGTGACTCTGCGGTGAGACAAGATCTTGCAGGTTACAAATGACGACAAGAAAAAGCCGTACGCCCGTCGAAAAGGCCATCGACCAGTTCCTGCATTCGCTGCGCCAGCGCAACGCGTCCGCGCACACCATCAAAGCTTACACCGGTGATCTGGAGAATTTTGCTGCCCACATCGGCTCGCGAAATTGGCGAACCATCGATCACCTGACGATTCGTGGATTTCTCTCCCATCTTTACGAAAAGGGACTCGGAAAAACCTCGGTTGCCCGCGCCCTCGCGGCAGTCCGCTCGTTTTACCGCTGGCTGGCCCAGGAAGGAGTTGTAGAACAGAATCCGGCTGCGCTGGTTTCGACGCCGAAGCTGCCAAAGAAATTGCCGCGCGTTCCCACAATCGAAGAAATGAACACCGTACTCGACGGGCAAATGCCAGAAGTTGCAGCATTTCCGGAACGTGACCGTATCATGTTCGAACTGCTTTATGGATGCGGCATCCGCAATTCTGAACTGATCGGCATAAATCTCGACGACATCCGCCTGAGCTCCGAAGCCATTCTCATTCGTGGCAAAGGCAAGAAAGAACGCTATGTGCCTTTTGGAGATTCTGTGAAGGCCGCGCTGGCAAGCTACTTGCCGGTGCGCCAGCAAATGCTGGTTGAGCGTAAGAAAAATACGTCCGCATTGCTGATTAATCGGCGCGGCGGACGCCTTACAACCCGCAGTGTCGGACGCATCATCAAGAAAATTGCAGTTGCCAAAGGCCTTTCACCGGACGTGCATCCGCACACTCTGCGACATGCTTTCGGCACTCATATGCTTGAGGAGGGCGCCGATCTTCGCTCGATTCAAGAAATGCTAGGCCACGAGCGCCTTTCCACGACGCAGCGCTATACGCAGCTGTCGATGAAGCATGTGCTGGAGGTTTATGACCAAACCCATCCGAGGGCGAAGTGACCCGTAGAGACGTTGCTCGCAAGGTCTCCTGCCGGACAATTCTGAGCGGAGACGTAGCGGAGCTATGTTCTACAGCGCACGCGTTCGCAATTGCTCCCACATCTCCACCACGCTATTCCTTAACTTGGCAGTGAGATCCTCGTAGGATGCTTCCGATGCTTGTTCTTCTGGAGGTGGACAAATGGCATCGCCAAAAGATATTTGCAACGGCGCGAATTTCTGGAAACGTTTCCCGCGCGGCCACGCTTCGTGAAAACCGTCAATCGCCACCGGAATAATCGGCACCTGCAAATGGATGGAGAGGATTGCGGCCCCCTTCCTAAATTGTTTTGGCCGGCCATCAATCGAGCGTTCGCCTTCGGGATAAAGGACCAGGACTCGTCCGTGCCGCAGCCCGGAAGCCCCGGCACGCATAGCTGGAATCAGGTTTGCATCCGGATCCACTACCACCACGCGCAACCATCGCGCCAGCCTGCGCATGATGCCTTCGCCAAAGATTTCGCTAGTCCCCACGGCGAAACCCGCGCGGAATACTTCCCAGGAAAAAACTCCGCTCAAGATCAGAGGATCGATATAACTCTGATGATTGGAGCAAATAATAAAGGGCCCACAAGCGGGGATCTTTTCTACACCGGTGACGCGCAACTTGTTGAGGTCGCGAGCCATGAGTTGCAATAGCCGGCTCAGGACATACCGGAACCTGTCCGCGAACGGCCGCGGTCGAAGCAAGGCAAGAAAGTCAGGATCGGTAGACTTCTCCTGCAGCACAGCTTTCCAGCCGGCGAACTGTGGCCGGGGTGGGCCACTCCTCGCGCCCCTTGCGCTCTCTCTTACCGCATCCACTAACTCGCGCACCGTGTAAATCTCTGACAGGCGCTCTTCTCCAATGCTTCCCACCAGCCCTTGTTCGAGAGCGACAAGAAGTTCCACTCGTTGCATTGAGTCCAACCCAAGATCGAGTTCGAGGTTGTCATCGGGACGAATAATTTGAGGTTTGCTCCTTGACGCGTCGCGCACCATGTCGAGTGCCCGCCTCACCTCGGGGCACTCCATCCATGAGGTTTCTTCCGCGCTCAAAGGTTTTTCGGGGCTAACCTCTGCATTGCCCGAGATTCCGGCCGCCTGATTGGCTCGCACCCGCTTCTCAATTTCAAATCGCTTCAACTTCCGCGTGGTTGTCCGCGGAAGATTTTCCTGCCAGATTTCATAACTTCCGATCCGCTTGGTCGAAGGCAGTTGCGCCGAAAGGTTTTCGATGTCGTAGCGGAGGACTTCCTTAGAATTGACGATCTTCCGCTCTTTCAACACATCAAAATTTGGAACCACTACTGCGTGCAACCGGTCCTCTCCCGGGCGGCCTTCGAGCCCCATGACCGCAACTTCCGCGATATACGGTGACTTCAGGTAAAGGGCCTCAACTTCTTCGGGATAAATGTTCTTGCCGTTGCTGAGGACGATGACGTCTTTTTTTCGGCCTGTGATAAACAGATTTCCATGAGCGTCGAAATAGCCGAGATCCCCCGTGTGTAACCATCCCTCCCGAAGAGCAGCGATGGTTGCGTCCGGCCG
>Ga0209275_10001014_pt1 | contig 11422 bp, 7 predicted proteins | sample HubBroMetageREF2_FD_188344 | JGI IMG/M metagenome (GOLD analysis project Ga0209275, IMG submission 188344) | Reference soil microbial communities from the Hubbard Brook experimental Forest, New Hampshire, USA - Hubbard Brook CCASE Soil... | ecosystem: Environmental > Terrestrial > Soil >...
CTTTCAGCCGCCCATCTGTTCGGACCCTGCGAGTCGGCAGTTATAGAGGGCAATCATGCCGAGGGCGCGACCGAACTGCTGTTTTCAGCCTCTCCGCGGCCGGCCATTCCGCTTGAGCCGCCAGTGACCACTCCTGTTCTTCTGCCACGTCCAGAGCCCCGACGCGTGCGGCTTCACTGGTGCCCGATTCCAATTTCCCTGAACGCGCTTTCCAAAATGCTGGACGGCCTGATCCTGCTGTGTGCAGTCCTGCTCTTTGCCGTGATGGCTATGGTCATCACCGATGTGCTACCCACATGGCTAGTCACGCTACCCCTCGCCATCGCGGTCACGGCGGTCTTCGTGGGCCTCTACTGGTTTCTATTTGTCTTCTGGTTCAGCAGCACGCCCGGCGAACATCTGGCTAGGATGGCATGCTTCGAGTCGGGAATGTACGGCGAAGAAGAAGACCATCCGCGTTTCCGCTAAGTTGGTCTGCCAAAGTTGACGACATACCCACGCTGTCATCCTGAGCGGAGCGGAGGATCTATGCACTCTGCTTGCGTCGCCAACGGTGGCGCATTTGCACAAGACCGTGCGCGATTTATGCCGCGTACCTCATTCAGGCACACGCCTCTGTTCGTCATTCGTAAATTTCCACAAGCAATTCGTCTTTGGGTCGACGAACCATGACACAGTGCGCCTCCACACGCCACATGGCTGGGAGGCCACTCATGAAAAAGCATCTTCGTCCTTGGGTTCATCTGACACTTGCTGTTCTCCCAATGATGGTTTCCGTCCTCGCCTTCGGGCAGGCCTCGCAAATACCCACTCAACCAGCTGTCGCCCCAGGAGTCCCGCGTCTGGTGAAGTTCGGTGGCGTATTGAAGGATGCCTCGGGGAACTTGCTGACCAACACGGTGGGCATAACCTTCGCCATCTACAGCGAGCAAACCGGCGGAGCGCCCCTCTGGCAGGAGACACAGAATGTTCAATTCTCCCAAGGCCGCTACACCGTCTTTCTCGGCGACAGCACAAGCGCAGGAATCCCCGCAGAACTGTTTGCCTCCGGACAACCACGCTGGCTCGGAGTAAGGCCGCAACTATCGGGCGAGGAAGAACAGCCAAGAGTGCTGTTAGCCAGCGTGCCCTATGCCTTAAAGGCAGTGGACGCGGACACTCTAGGCGGATTGCCGGCGTCAGCATTCCTTCAGGCAAATGCCGGCAACGTTACCAGCATCGTGGAGGCGCCGACCACTGCAGCAGGCTCGGGTACTGGCGGGGTTAAGCGGCCGTCGTCGTCGAACGTTACCACCTCTGGAGGGACGGTCGGGCATATTCCGTATTTCACCACCTCGACCGACATCGAGAACTCCGCCATTTTTCAGTCCGGGACCGGGACGAGCGCGAAAATCGGTATCGGCACGACCACACCCGCATCGCCGCTGAACATCTCTGAACCAGGCGTGTGGAGCAACACGCAAGGTAACGACAACCTTCTGGCGTCAATCAACGGTTGCAATCCCGGAGCGAGTTTTTATGGTTCGGGGCAGGACAATTACTACACAACAGCGGTGGGTGGATGCCTGAACGTTCCTTCCAGCGGTGTAGGCGTTCCCGCCACCTTTGGCGTGATGGGCATCGTTAACGACCCTAATGCCGGCACTCCGGCGGCAGGGGGCTATTTTCAAGGGCTGGCTACGGGTAGCACGTTTGGAGTTTGGGGCCTGAACAGCTTGACGAGCGGGAACTGCACCTCTCCCTGCACGCCGAAAAACATCATCGGCTATGAAGATGACATCGGTCCCGGCAACAGTAACACCACTGCCTCTCAAATTCTTGGCATTCAAATTACTGGAGGCTCGGGCGGAGGAAAAGTGCCCGCAGGATTTGCCGCAACTGCGATCGTTGTGGAACCATCTGCGCCTCAGTGGTCGTGGCACTATGGCTTTGCAACGAGTGCCGGTGCTATCGATACCGCTGCGATCTTCTTGGATTGCACTAGTGGATCCCGCCAGAATTGTCCTTCTCAGTCCCAACAATTCCAATCTTGGGATAATAATAAGGTAAATCACATAGCCGCCTTGCAGGTGGACACAAGTGGCAACCTCGACTTGACGTTCGCCCCCTTCCCAGGCGAGGAATCTTTTAATGTCGCCGGCAATCTCACCGTGACCGGGTCCATCACGGCGGGAACAAAGGACTTCAAGATCGACCACCCGCTCGACCCCGCGAACAAATATCTCTACCACACCTCCGTAGAGTCGCCTGACATGAAGAATATCTACGATGGCACGATAGTGCTGGATGCCAATGGTGAGGGCGAGATACAGCTCCCTGAATATTTTGAAGCTCTGAATCAAGACTTCCGCTACCAACTCACGTGCATTGGCGGTTTCGCTCCCGTGTATGTTGCTCAAGAGATCAAGAACAACAGTTTCCGAATCGGAGGAGGAACTTCAGGCTTGAAGGTGTCGTGGCAGGTGACTGGGATTCGTCATGACGCTTACGCAGAATCTCACCGTGGTCCAGTCGAAGTCGAGAAGCCTGTTGAGGAGCGAGGGCACTACTTGCATCCGGAGCTTTTCGGCGCCTCGCCAGACAAAGCAATCGGCGCGCACTAGACCACCGAATGAGCGGCGACTTGCAATTTCCGGTTGGCTCAGTGCGTGAGATACTGCTGGGCCAGCCAAAGCTGCAAGTCGCGCCTTACTTCCGGACTCATCCCCAGGAAGCGGATTCCGGCGTTGCCCATTTTATCCGTCCAGGCAACTTCTCCCTGAAGCTTCATTTGAACCTTGCTCTCCGGGAGCTGAAAGCTGACTCGTACCGAACCGGGCAACGCGACTGGACGAGGCAGGCGGATCCCAACTCCGCCTTGGCTGAGGTTCATGAGATGGGCCTCGACCTTTTTTCTGGAGCCGTAAGCGAGAGAAACCGTCAGGTCGAGAGCGTGCCGATTGTAACGGAGCCTGCCGTCGAGAATCATGTTGCGCGCAGCGGAAAGGGTCCGCACCGCCTGCTCCACCGAGATCGGCTTCTTGAAAACAAATGTGGCGAGTGAGTTCTGCTGCTGCGTGTGCCCATTCGTGCCGCTGACAATCACGAGCGGCACCGCGTTCAGCCCCGTCCCCAGACCACGCAGGAAACTGGTCGTCCCATCGAGATCGCAATCCACGATCAAAGCGTCGATTTTGGATTTCGCCAGCTTGGCACGAGCCCGCGCCGGTTCCGGTTCTACGTCCACACCAATGTGCAAACCGCCAAGAATGCACTCCAACACACTGACTTCAGCCCAGTCGCGAGAAACCACCATAGACGAGAGTGTCATACCGCAACTGTAGTCTGCTGCGTAACCCGGCCACAGATAACCAAGGTAATGAAGGACAGGGCATCGGACAAACCCGGAGCCTGTCGTGAATAATACGTATTCTCGACAGACTCCAAGAGTCGCATTTCAGCTAGAACTGGGTGTTGCTGTACGTGTAGGTTGGGAAAGTCGCCGGCACAGCCGAGAGAGAGGCGCCCGAAGTGCGGCCGGCAAGGTTGATCGTATCGTTGGTCTGAGTGATGTTAAATGGTATAGGAGGTTGAGACGAGAGCAAGTAATCGCTCGGGTTTCCCGTGGTCCCAAAACTTGGATTGTAGTTGCACACTCCCATAGGATCTTCGCTCATCGGCACAGGCGTTCCTGGAGGATCGGGTGGCTCCCCGTGCTGCCACGTCTTCACTCCTCCCGCCGGAGAATCGAAAGTGAGGAAGGTGAATGTGTTTGAGTTGGTGGAGTTCGGGCTGATCGGGCAACTGTTGCCGGCGGCATTCTTGCCTGTAGGTGGATCGGTTATGACATAGAACGCGCTGGTGTCGCTGCAGAACAGAGGACCGGTCCCTGGAGTTCCCGCTCTCCAATAGGCATTTCCCTCGAAATCCTGGAAATCATTGTAGCTCAACATGCAGGAGTCAGTGCATCCCCACACCGCGTGAAAGCTTTGAGGAGCCGACGGAGGAGGTAGCGACTCGTTAAGGTCAAAATTGAAAATGTTATCGTGGAAGCGAACCTGCGTCCCGATCGCATAGCCGGATCCACAACTCGGCACCTGCTGCTTGTTTATGTTTAGCAAGGGCCACGGATCTTGTTGTCCGAACATCCCCAGAATCCCGAGAGAAAAGATGTTATTGATGAATTTGTTCGGATCGGCAGTGTTTAGGACGGATGGTCCTGACGTCATCCACGAGGTGTATGCCGAAACGTGGAACACGACGTTATTCTCCACGTCAACTCCGCCCGATCGAGAGTCCAGGTATATGCCCTGGCCTCCATAGCCGGATCCGGGGGCCAGTCTTACACCGTTGACCACATCAATGATCCCTGAGTCGGATGTGTCGTGCACCAGGTTATTGTAAATCTGGTCTCCTGATCCGGTTTCGGATTGGCCCCCTATGTTGTAGTAGAGGGATCCGCCGTCGGACGTGACCCCCTGCATCAGGTTCCAAAGATGATTGTATTGGCTGACGATATTGGTACCGTTAGCACCAATGCCGGAGTTCGCACAGGAGAGCTGACAAATCGAGATGCCCGCGTGGTAGCCATCGTTGATGTCGTTGTGAGAATAGGTAATGGTATTTCCGTTGCCTTCGGCGATGCCCTCACCATCGGCAAAGACCCGCGAATAACCCTGGATGAGGTTGTTTTGTACGGTCACATTGTTCACCACGTATTGGGGTTGGTCGCCCTTGGCCCCGGGGGGAGCAGGAGTGTGGCCGATCCGAACTCCGCTGTCTCCGATGTCGAAGAAAGTGGAGTTTTCTATCAAATCATACTGTGCCGGCGGGCCAGTGGTTCCCGGCGAGGCGATCAGAATGCCCGAAGCCGATGTGTGCCTTACAGTCACGTTGTTAAAAGTGACGTTCACGCAACTTTCACAATCGATGGCTTGAGGAACCGACATCTCTCCGTTTATATCGTTGTTGAAACCCGTCGTGTAGGAAGGGACGAAGTTATCCACTTCGAAGGTTATATTTTCGAACGTGACATACTTCAAGTTGGTGGCTGAAATCAGGCTCCCGCCGATGTAATCGCCCGCTTCCTGTATCGGGAACTGGCCACCGAGTTGCGGGATCACCACGCTATCTTGATTCGGATTCTCGCCTTGGTTGGCAATGTAGTACAGCACCGGGCTGGCGCTGGAACGGTCCAAGAACCAAATGCCGGTTTGTCCCGCGGCGTGGGCTGCATTGAAAGCATCTTTCACATTTTCTACCATGTAGCGGTGACCGTTGGCGGGGCCGAAGTAATTGTAAGTGCCTGGGTTGCCCTTGGCTGGGCCTATCAGGAAGACCACATTCTTTGAGGTGTCAAGACACGCTACGCGCATCGCGTCCACCGTCCATGCATCGGTGAGGGTAAGCCCGACGTCACCCTCTGGGTAGTTCGATCCGGTGGTTGCTTCGCAAGGGCCGTTGAACCCGGTTCCGTTTGGGATTCCCGTATAAGTTCCGTTCAAATTGATCCAGTTGGTGATTGGATCGCTTGGATTGTAGTAGAAGCGATCAAGGCATTTTGAAGGCTGCGGAGGCGGGGCCTTTTCGTCGGTCACGCTGGGGCAGCCCGTGCCGTCGGGGTCGGTGGGCGCTACCGTCCCGGCGATCCTCAGAAAAGTTCCGAGGTTGCAGAACGAATCGGCAACCACCGTAGGAGGTCCAATTGGATTGACGGCGGTGCACTGGGTGCCATTCATGTAATAGCCGACGCCGTTAGCCGACTCCAGCCGGGAACGCAAGCGTCGCGGACCGGGGTTGGCGGTGACGACATTCAGGGGCGTGTAGAACAGGTACTCGAAGGGCTGAATGGTCGAAGGTAAGGTGACGTGCCAGAGATTGGGCGCGACGTTAACCCAAGTGAGTCCAAGCCCCCCAGTTCCAACCGGGACCCCTCCGCTGACGACTGGAGTTTCGCTAGCGTAGTTCTCCCACACGATGTTGTTCGTAGCAGTTCCCGAATCTGCCGCTCCCAGCGTCAATGTTCCGGGATTTGTAGGACTGAGCGGAAGATAATAGGTTCCTCCTCGAACTTGGACCAAAACTGAACTCATGCCAGCGACGCCTTCGACCGCCAACTTAGCTTTCGCCAAAGAAGCAAAAGGCCCGATAACGCCGCCTTGGTAAGTTGGAGATTTCCCATTCCATGAATCGTTGCCGTTCGTGGCAACGTAAAAAGTGGTCAGCGATTGCGCGTGCGCGACCCAAGCTGCACCCGCAACCATAAGAATCAATACAGCGATTGTTTTTGTTGCGTTAGCCGTGGCCCAGAGTTTAGTCGTAGCAAAGTCACTCATTGCTCCGTTTTTCATTGTCCTTCTCCTCTTTTCTTGTCGTTTTCATCTAGTTCCTGTTGGAAAAGTTAATGTTCGAGACGGCTGGGTTCCTTGTTATTTCCCTGATTCATTTACCTGGAAGCATGCGTATTCGAATCCTCCAACCCGGACGATTGCTGGATTGGCATCACCTGCAATTCGTTGGTTGGACCGAACTAATTGAGCTTCGCTGCTAGTAGTCCTATTTTTGTAGAGAGCACTGAACCTGAGGCGCGCAAGCAAAAACCCTTGGGAGACGGTGGCGCACACACTTTAGGACAGTGTCATATGCGGCGTTAAGTAATTTTTTTCTCGTTACGATAGTGGAATGATGCGGAAATCATGTGCTTCAGAAAGCTTCTGAACTCAGACATTTGCCACGTGAATGGCCTCTGCAAACTTTTCACCCGGGAGGGCCAGCCGTCGCCGGACTTGTCACGAATTCAGAACAGGCGGAGTGGATTCACAGGAAACGGAGGAAAACGAAAATCTCAGTCGCTCCTACTTCATGCCCTCGCCGACTTTTCCCGCGAGCGATACCAATCGATAGTGCGCCGCAGCCCTTCTTCAAAATTCACCTGCGGCTTGTACCCCAGATGTTTTTCCGACCGGGACAGATCAGCCAGCGAGTGCTTCACATCTCCCGCGCGCTCCGGACCATGTTTCACCTCGCCGGGATAGCCAGTGAGTTTCTTGAGCACGCTGAACATTTCATTCAGATCAATGCGCGTGCCGGTCGCCACGTTGAACACCTTTCCCGCAACTTCGCCCCCAGGCGCTTTGCAAGCCAGCAAATTCGCATGAACCACGTTATCCACGTAAGTGAAATCGCGGCTCTGCGAGCCATCGCCATGAATGGTCGGTTGTTCTCCCTTGAGCATCTGAGTAATGAACTTGGCCAGCACTCCGGAGTACGGAGATGACGGATCCTGCCGCGGTCCAAAGATATTGAAATACCGCAGCGCCACCGTCTCCAATCCGTAGCAACGAGAAAAAGACGCCATGTAATACTCACTCGCCAACTTCGCCACCGCATATGGAGAAATCGGATTCGGCGACATGTCTTCCCGCTTGGGCAACGTGGGAGTATCTCCGTATGCCGAAGATGAAGCCGCGTAAATCACCCGCTTCACCTTCGCATCGCGAGCCGCCACCAGCACGCTAACCGTTCCATCTACGTTAGCCTGATTACTCTCCAGAGGATTCAGCACCGATCTGGGCACGGAGGGAATCGCAGCCTCATGCAGAACGTAATCGACCCCCTTGCAAGCCGACTGCATCGCCTCAAGATCTAGCAAGTCGGCCTCGCGCACGTCAATTCGATCCAGCAGTTCGGCAATATTACTCCGCTTCCCGGTAGAAAAATTATCAACCCCGCGCACATTGTCACCCTGCGCCAAAACAGCCCGCGCCAGCGAGGACCCAATAAAGCCCGCGATTCCAGTAATCAGATAAGTAGACATAGACTGCTAGATGATAACGGATGTTCGCCAATTGAGAAATTCGCGTAGACAGGCAAGGGCACGGCTTCAGACGCGATGCTGATCAACCGCGGCTCGGATCTCCTTCCACAACTCTTCGTGCCCGGCCGCGCTTTTGGCCGAGAACGGAACAATCCGGGTCTGAGGATACTCTCGGGCGAGCGTCTGCAGAGAGTTACGCAACTGGTTCCCCGACAGCTTGTCACTCTTCGTGCCAACAATCAAAAACGGACGCCCGCTCGACGCCAGAAAATCCAGCAACTGCCGGTCACTTTCCTGCGGCGGCACGTTGACATCCACCAGCACCAGGCACAACGCCAGCGAAGGACGCCGCTCCAGATAAGGTTCGATGAAAGCGGGCCACTGGCTGGAAATCTCCCGCGAAATCTTGGCATACCCATAGCCTGGCAAATCGGTGAAGATCAGCTCCGGCTGCGGCTTTCCCGCCCACCGCAGCTCGAAGAAGTTAATGCTTCGCGTTCGCCCGGGAGTCGAACTGGTCTTCGCCAGCTTGGCACCCACGAGCGAGTTGATCACGCTCGACTTACCCACATTCGATCGTCCCAGGAAGGCAACTTCAGGAAGAGTGGGAGCAGGGAAGTGGCTGGCGTCCATCGCCGACATCATGAATCGAGCCAAGACGCGCATGCCCCAGTGTGCAGTCTCGACCGCCAAACTTGCAAGCGAACCGCGAATCCTATCCCAACCCGAGCGGCCGCTTGTTCTCGATATCCTTTTCCTGGATAGGCCTCAGCTTATGCCACAGAAAGAGAATTCCCGCCACCACCAAACCAATTGCCAGGCTGATCAGGAAAAACCAGCGGTATGCCGGAAGCGCAATCAGAAGAATTACCACCACGCCAACGGCAACGATCAAACCCGTCGCGCCGCTGAAGGACGCCTTAGGCTGGGCGGGTTTAAATGGTTCCATCGCAGCACTCCGCTGACTCCTCCATTTTAAAACGACACGCTATCTATCGCCGAAACTGTTTGCTCAGCGCGAGCGCCTGCTGCTGATATGACGACCCGATTTTGACGCCGTAGATCTTGTCCGGCCTAGACAGCAGAGGCATATAGTTTAAACGGCCGACGAACTGGCCATGCTCGATTAGGAACGGAACCTCGTGGGCTCGCACTTCGAGCACCGCGCGCGTACCCTTTATGTCGCTCGTACCGTATCCAAAGCCGGGGTCAAAGAAACCTGCGTAGTGAATTCGGAACTCACCGTCGGAGGGATCAAACGGGACCATTTCCGCAGCGAAGTCAGGCGGGACGCGAACCTTTTCCCTGGATGCCAAAATGTAGAAATCTCCTGCGTGGAGGATGAGGCCCTTACTGGCGCTTTGATAAAGAGGTTCCCAAAATTCGTCGGGCGGGTAGTGATCGATCCGATCCAGTTCGATCATAGGAGCATTCCGTCTCGCCTTATAAGCAATCACCTCGCCCTTCTCGCTGGCTTCAAGGTTGACTGTGATCCTCAGGCCTCTGTCCAATCGCGCCTTGGCCGGGATATCTTCATCCATGTAGACGAGTGTCTGCTCTCGATCCAGTTTCTTGATGTCCTTATCCTGAGAGTCAGCATTTCCTTGCACAAATCGAAGCTGACTTAGCTTCATGCCCGCCCGAATACCGACGGTGAATGTGCGGGGAACAATTTCCGCGTATAGTTTGCCCGTGTATCCCGCTGGCACGCGGTCAAATTCGACGCCATAGTCCGTAATCAACCGCGTGAATATGTCCAAGCGGCCGGTGGTGCTCTTAGGATTGGCTTTCCCGCCAATTCCGTTGGGCAAATGCAACTCCTCCAGCAAGGGCACAATATAAACGCAGTCCTTTTCGAAGACGGCCGCGCTGGTTAAATCTACGCGCGTCATCCGCAGTTCTTTGATCTTCGCTTCGACCGTGCTGTTTGGCCCGGGCAGAAAACTCGCGCGGACGCGATGAGCTATGTCCCCAAGCCGTAAGTCCAGGCTCGCCGGTTGGATTTGTTCTTCCGCGATCGGGAGGTTGCCCGTGATTTGAGCCCTTGCGATCAATTCTTTGATTGTCTGCGACGGGAGGATGCCCGTCGTTCGAGCCTCGCTCGGTTCACTTGGCAACTCCCCGAACAATCCAACTTCACCGTTCCTCACTTCGGAACTGGACATGGTTCAAAACTCCTGGTTCTTCTCGATGGTCTCTGAAAGGCGGTGTGCCCTCAGATCATTCTAGGCTGGAAAGTGTTGTCAATCTACGGGTGTTTGCGCTGGCTGTCAAGCGGATGGCTGAGTTTTCTTCTCTTGAAGGACGTCATCCCGAAGCCCGCAGGGCGAGGGATCTCGCGCGTAGTATTTCAAACCTGGCCTGCGCCCAGCCTACTGATGCGCCGTGGACCCTTCGACCGGAGGCGCCAAAGGCGTAATCGTCTGCGCACCCTCTTCGACCTGCGGCACCGGCTCTGGCAGCGGACGCTCTAGGGCCACAGCCAGCACCTGATCCATGGTATCGACGAAGTGCATCTTCATCGCGCTGCGGAGATTTTCCGGCACTTCGGCGAGATCCTTCTCGTTGTCCTGAGGCAGAATGACCTCAAACAACCCGGCCCGATGCGCCGCCAAAAGCTTTTCTTTCAACCCGCCAATCGGCAACACTTTGCCGCGAAGCGTAATCTCACCGGTCATAGCCAGATCGCGCCGAACCGGAATCTTGCTAAGCGCGCTCGAAATTGCGGTCGCGATCGTGATGCCCGCGGATGGCCCATCCTTAGGAATGGCCCCTTCCGGTACATGCACGTGAATATCGATATTGCGGTAGAAGTCGCGCGGCAATCCCAGCCGCTGCGCCCGCGAACGCACATAAGACATCGCTGCCTGTGCCGACTCCTGCATCACGTCGCCGAGCTTGCCAGTCAACGTAAGCTTGCCCTTGCCATCGACGACGGTGGCCTCCGTACTGAGGATCGACCCGCCGACTTCAGTCCAGGCCAGACCGGTGACGAGCCCCACTTCGCTACGTTCGTGCGCCAGGGTATCGCGGAACTTGATCACGCCCAAATAATCATTCACATTGTCCTGCGCAATCGCGATGTTGTAATCCGTGCCTTCCTTGACCACTTTGCGCGCGATCTTGCGGCAGATGTTGCCGATTTCGCGTTCCAGATTCCGCACGCCCGCTTCGCGCGTGTAAGAGCGGATCAGCCCAGCGATCGCTTCGTCGGAGAATTTTATGTTCTTATCCGTGAGCCCGGCCTGCACCATCTGCTTCTTCACCAGGAACTGCTTGGCGATTTCAACTTTCTCCTGCTCGGTGTAGCCATGCAGGCGCAGTACTTCCATGCGGTCCTGCAGCGCGGGCGGGATGGTGTGAATGACGTTAGCGGTCGCAATGAAAAATACCTGCGAGAGGTCGTATTCGACGTCGAGATAATGATCCACAAACATAAAATTCTGTTCGGGATCGAGCACTTCCAGCAACGCGGCCGACGGGTCGCCGCGAAAATCCATGGACATTTTGTCGACTTCGTCCAGCATGAAGACGGGATTCTTTGTCCCGGCCTTCTTCATCATCTGAATGATTTGCCCCGGCAAGGCGCCGATATAGGTGCGGCGATGGCCGCGAATTTCGGCCTCG
>Ga0209275_10001020_pt1 | contig 11382 bp, 16 predicted proteins | sample HubBroMetageREF2_FD_188344 | JGI IMG/M metagenome (GOLD analysis project Ga0209275, IMG submission 188344) | Reference soil microbial communities from the Hubbard Brook experimental Forest, New Hampshire, USA - Hubbard Brook CCASE Soil... | ecosystem: Environmental > Terrestrial > Soil >...
TAGAGCAATCGCAGCATCGCCATCGGAGCCATTGTTCCAGACTTCGCATCCAGAGTATGAATCTGAACAGAGGGCAATTTCGTTGCGCCTGCGGCCGCGAGTACATCGCTCCCGGCGGAGGTTGTGATCACTGCTGTGCGCACTCCGGGCGTTCGAAAAATTGCTCTCTCCAGCTCCAATCTGCCACTCCCGCTAACCACGACAAGAAGCGGGTATTCGGGTTTGCGAAGCACGTTTACCCGGTATTCTCTGAACAAAAGTTTCGCATTGGGGTAGGTGTATTCAGGAATCCAAAGAGCCTCGGGGCTCGTGTCGTGGACTGTACGAGCGCCGACGATAATTGCATCAGCAGAAGCTCGCAACAGTCCCATGATGAAACCATCCGCAGGGTCAGAACCACTTACGGCCGAGCCGCCAGCACGGCCCTTGATCTCGTAGCTCACCACCCCGTCAAGAGTGGAAACGAAATTCGCAATGACGAAGGGTCGGTTCGCGGGTGATTCGCGGAAACGCAGATCCCCATCGTAAAGCTCTCGCAAACCCGGCGGCAGCGGAGGTCCAAAGTGATCCTGGTTGCGATCAGTGAGGGTCTGTACGAGTGCCATCTGCCTTCCCTAAGCTGCGAACAATAAACCAGAGTGGCCTCTGTGATGAGGCAACCGTTGCAGGCGCGAGGAAAGATTGCATCGACTCCCTGAACGACCCCAGCCGGATTACGCTGCGCGCGTTGCTCCGGTCGCGGCCTTGTAGCTGTCGATTTGCTCGGCGCCTGAAGTCTTTAACAGGTCGCGCGCTTTCGCTACTTCCGCGGCGGTTCCGTGTGCGACAAGAACGAACTTGCCGGCTTTGATCGACGTCTCGTATTTTACGACGCTGTTTTTGGGAATGCCGAGGCTGAAGAGCCCCGCACCGAGGGCACTGACCCCTCCCACGACGATTGCTCCCTCTAGGGCCGCGATGATCCAGTCGACAACGGAGCCGGCAGCAACAACGGGCCCGATGCCTGGGACGATTAAAAACGCCGCACCGACGAGCATACCCCAGAGCCCGCCCCAAAATGCGCCCCATTTGCCCCAGTATTTCATCCTGTCGCCTGTGTTATAGAAGCCGACGACATCCTCTTCCGTCTGGTAGTCGCGGCCGACGACAGCTAGCTTCTTGATGTCAAACCCACCACCCTTCAATTGCTTGATGGCGTCTTCTGCTGCAGAGTGTTGGCTGTAAACTGCAACGACCGAGTTTTGGTCCTGTCTTGGCGTGTCATTCATTGGTCGTCTCCTTATTCTGGATTCGCATTGGTTTAGGTTTGTGTGGCTTGCCCTCATTTGGAGCCTTGTGGGGTCGCTCTACCAACTTCAAATTCGTGAGTCTTAGACTGTTTCGAAATGGAAGCGTCGTGGCGCAGTTCAGCGCTTCTGGTATGGATGGAAGATGTAGTCCTTCGCCTTCACCGGCGTGTGGCACGCGTATCCGCAGTCCGAGAGGCTTTTGGGATCGGGGGTGAACTTGTCCGACGCCGCGTCGTAGTTGAACACCGCGTATCCCCACCCGCCGCTTTTCGAAAATCTCTTGCTATCCTTTTCCATCACGAAAGCCTGGGAAAAGACGTCGGGCACATCCACGGCGAAAGGGGCCTCCGTGCTCTTCTTCGGCTTCCACTGTAGCTTCACGATCATGGAGCCATCGGGAAAAGGCTGGCCGTTCCCCGGAACGCCGGCCTTGTACGCCTTGATCATCGTCGGATTAGCGACGATCACCTTGAGGATTTCGTCGGGAAGCGCTGCTTCGGTCCGAGCGGAAGACGCCGCAGACCAGTCCTCGTATCCCCGGAAGTCAGAGAACGCTATTCCGCCCGGCGATACTAGCGAATACTTGTCGTTGTTAGCGTCTTTGTTTTGGCCCAGCGCGTGAAGGACCGCGCCGCCGAGAATGGCGAGCGCTGCCATGGCTGTCGCAACGACGGTAAGGCCGCCGATGCGTTTCGCGGCGATGCGTGTTTCTATCCTCTGTTCTTGTTGTTCTTGCGGCACAGATTTCGTCACAAGTTCAGACATGGTGTGCTCTCCTCACAAATGAAGTTTGCTAAGCCCGATCAACGTACACCTCGGGCGATTGCAATTAGGCCAGAGGTGAGGGGGGCAAAACAATTGGACCAAGGTATCGCCGATACCATCGTCCAATTGCGCGGCACGTTTTGTTCTGGCTGAATGGTGACGGGGGAAATTCCATGGCGACTATAAACACACCTGCCAAACTCACACAGATGAACGCACCCGCGAAACTAGCACAGATCCGCTTAGCCCGGCGGTCGCCCGCCTATTGGCGTGTCACGATCGACAACCCGCCCATCAACGTCATGGGACCGGAAATGGTCGAGCAGTTCCAGGAAGTCATCAACGCTCTTGAGGTCGACGACCAAGTCAGGGTCGTGGTCTTCGACAGCGCGGTGGACGACTACTTCCTGAATCACTCGGATTTCACGGCCAAGATTGAAGACCTGACCTCGCTGCCGGAGGGAACCACAGGCTTGCCGCCGTGGCCGGACTTTCTTGTGCGTCTGACCCGCTTGCCGGTTGCGTCCATCGCCCTCATCCGTGGCCGTGCGACCGGCAACGGCAGCGAGATCACGCTGGCCTGCGACATGAGTTTTGCTAGCCGCGAGAAGACCATCATCTCGCAATGGGAGGTGGGTGTTGGAATGGTCGCCGGAGGCGGCCCCATGGCTCGGCTTCCCCGACTCATCGGCCGAAACCGCGCCCTGGAGGTGCTCTTAAGCTCGGAAGACGTTAGAGCCGACCAGGCCGAGGCCTACGGCTACATCAATCGCGCCCTTCCCGACGCCGAGCTGGATGAGTTCGTTGAAGCGCTCGCGACCCGGATCGCCAAGTTCGACAAATGGGCGATCGCCCAGACCAAGCGCCTCGTCAACACCAGCCTGCCGCCGGACGTCGAGCTCGGTGCTGGGTGGGATGCGTGCATCGCTTCGCTCGGGCGACCTGCCGCCCAGGAAGGGATCAAGGCGCTGATGGCCCGCGGCTTCCACAAGCCGGGGGATATCGAAAATCGGCTCGGATATTATCTGGGCCAAATTGCGCGCTAGGGAGCGGGACTCCGAACACCCAATTTGTTATGAGCACTGTATCGAAAGGAGCCATCCATGAACGCCGTACAGATTGATCAGAAGAGCTATGAGATGCCCCCGAAGGAGGGGATCAGCGTTGCGTGTTTTCTGACTGTCGCCGACCTCGAGCGATCGGCTCGCTACTACGAAAAGGTCTTCGGCGCTCGCATCCTGACCATGGGTGACGGCAACGCGCCTCCGTACCTTCAGCTGGCGAACATCTGGATGATTCTGAACGTTGGCGGCGGGCCGACCCCGGATAAGCCGACGGTCACGCTCAGCGTCCCCGACCCGAATCACATCAACAGCTTTATGAATTTCCGGGTTGCGGATATTCAAGCGTGTTACGAACTATGGAAAAGTCGAGGAGCCGAGTTCATCACGCCGCCGATACCCAAGTACGGCGAGATTCGCTGCTACATCCGCGATCCTGACGGCTACATTATCGAGATCGGGCAGAGCACTACCCTCACCTACGGTTAGCACTTGGAGCGGATTAGGACGCCGGCGCCGTTAGTCGTGGCGCTTGTGTTTGCATTCCCGGGGGCCTAACTCACATCAACCGCGGTAGCGGGTCATATTCAGGAGCACAGAATTCGATTTCAAAAAGGAGAAGAACCATGACAACTAGAGGAAAAGTCTTAGTGCTGGTATCGAGCGCTCGCGGTTTGCCCTTGAAAGATGGCAAGGTTTATAAGGGCGCTGGCTACTACCTCAACGAGCTGACGGTTCCGGTTCGCGCCCTGATGAAGGAGGGCTACGAAATCACCTTCGCCAACCCCAAAGGCAACACGCCGCAAGTGGATGTGCATTCCGAGGTCGCCGATTTCTTCGCCGGGGACGCGGCCAAGCTTGAGGACTATATGCTATTCCGCGACGGCCTGACTGGGCTCCGAGATCCAATGCGCATCGCGGATGTCATCGCATCGGGCCTGGATCAATATGACGCCGTTTTCGTCCCGGGCGGTCACGGCCCGATGATCGATCTTCTCGATGATCCCAATGCCGGCATAGTGATGAGGCACTTTCATGAGACATCCAAGCCTACGGCAGTGCTCTGTCATGGCCCGATTTCACTTCTCTCGGCTCTTCCCAATTCTTGGGAGTTCGTCGCCGCGCTGGCGGCGGGCGATGTCGCCGGAGCGCACGCCAAGGCTAAAGGCTGGATCTATGCTGGATATAAGATGACTATCTTTTCGACGGCGGAAGAGCAGCAGCGGGAACCGCAGGAGATTGGCGGCAAGGTGCTGTTCTACCCAGACTTCGCCTTGCGTACGGCGGGCGGCGATGTAAGTGTGCTCGCTCCGTGGTCGAGCTACGTTCTGCAAGATCGCGAGTTGATCTCAGGCCAGAACCCGTTCTCTGATCAAGCGCTTCTGAACCTTCTTCTACCGGCGCTCGATCGGAGGAAGGAATCGGTTTCAGCGGCATAAGAATCGGAGGGAAACCGGGGACAGGCGGGACTTGTTCCATTTTTCGGCAACGAAGATTTGTCAACGTCCCGCCTGCCCCCGGTTTTTCTGTTTGGGGGTAGAGTGTTCGTCTCCTCGACTGGCAACGCGGAAAGGACGATAGGCATGAAATCAGAGATCAAGATCGGCCAGCAATTCGAGTTCGCGATACGTGCAGATAAAGAGCTTAGACAGAAGGCGGTCGTAACCCGAGTTTTATCTGATTGGGAAGAGGGACTCGGTCCGGAGGTGGACTATTACATGGCCGATTGGATTGAGGCGAGAACACTCTCGGAACGGCCGAAGGCGCTGGTCTTCGTGCTTGCAAACGACGGGAGCGTTTATTTGAATGGCGAGCGGGTTGACATAATCGTGGACGTTGCCGCGTAGCTGTTGCGGGTAGTGCGTCAACAAAACAGTCGCTATATTCCCATGCCACTCAAAATCCCTAGGTGAGCGTGACGAGAAGCGCTCTTTATCGGAATTGGAGCCGTCAATGAGCAGCGCACCAATCGAACAAAAGAGTTGTGAGATGCCGCCGCGCGACGGGTTCACGGTCACACAGTTCATCACCGTCGCCGACATCAACCGATCGGCTGATTTTTATGAGAAGGTTTTCGGCGGCCGCATTCTCAGCAGAGGCGACAGCAAGGGCGCGTCTGGGCACATTCAGATCGCGAATACTTGGCTGATCGTCAACGTCGGAGGCGGGCCCACTGCTGACAAGCCGTCCGTGACGCTCAGCGTCCCCGCCGACCCGGATAAGGTCAGCAGCTTCCTGAATATCCGCGTTGCGGATATTCGAGCGTGCTATGAATTATGGAAAAGTCGGGGAGCCGAGTTCATCACGGAGCCTATACCCAAGTACGGCGAGACGCGCTGCTACATCCGCGATCCTGACGGTTACATTATCGAGGTCGGACAGAGCACTGGCCTCACGTAAGGCTGACGTTCGTGCGGTTGCCTGGGCAAGCCGGTTGACATCGGGTATCGTTACAGCGTTTCCCTTGGATGGAGGAACGAGAGATGGATTGGAAACGGTTGGTCCAGTTTGCGCTGCAGGGCAGTAGTGATTTGGAACAATATGCCATCCTGCTGATACGCGTTTCGATCGGGCTGTTCTTCGCCATCTCCGGAGCTAACAAATTGTTTGTCGCCGGCGGCACGAAACCTGTTTACGACACGCTCGTTAAGGCCAAGGCCCCGTTTCCCCGGCAACTGGCCTATTTCGTCGCGGGGGTCGAGTTCGTTTGCGGGTCCTTGTTGACCGTGGGGTTTCTGTCGAGCGCGGCCAGTGTGGCTCTATTGATCGATATGACAGTCGCCACGCTGACTAGCGCGGTCTCCACCCTGCCTAAAGCACTTTCGCCACTTAACTGGCTCGACGATTTCCTTTACCTTCGACCTGGTGAGAATGGCCGCTAGGCTGTGTCTCCCACGCGTTCCAGTCTTTCACGCATAAGTCGCGCTGCGCGAATACTGGTTAGACGTTTACGGTTAAAGCGCATCGAGGCCGAGTCATGCAGAAGATGGGGGCCAACTCCCTCGCGGACCTGGTGAGAATGGCTGTCAAGCTAGGAGCGACGCGTGCAGCAATCCACTTGGCGTGATCTTTTTCACAATCACGCCGCTGTCTTCTCATGGAACGCAATCATCGACTCAGCCACTGCGAAAGTATTTGATTAACACTATCGTCCAATAGATTGTGATCGAAGCTTGTGGCTTAATAGCGTTGTGTGTTGGAGCCGACAAGAAGGGACTTATATGTCAGAGAAGGAGACAGCAATCGCAACGGGAGAATCACAAGGTGAGCGATACCTAGTGATCGAAGCCCGATGGTGTGAACCTTTCCCTGAGCGTTTTGTGTTTGCGCTTCGTCACGAAGAGTCGCTGCGCGAACGAATTGCCGGCGTCAGCGTCGTCGGGATCGGCTTTGGTGTTTGCAAAGCGGCAGCCGAGGAAAAGCTTGCAGTCGATTGTGAGGGCGACCACCGCGGAGGTCAATCGCCGAGGCAGGACCCGCGACATAGAGTCGGGCTTTCGGAAACTCGACGTATAGCACGCGCAACTCTACAGTATGCAATCGCAGCCAGCGTTCTGGTGTTCTATTCGAAGAATGTTCTGGGAGCTGCGCTACGAGCACTTGTAGGTGGTTAGTTGTCGATTGGGGTCGTAGTGCAGGAGGAGAATATGACTTGGCCGAAGTGGATCTTTGCGTATTTATTCGACTGTGTTCATCGGCACACGACTTGGCCGCAGCGCGCCTGCACTGGGATCGACTACGTCTGCTGTCTCGATTGCGGGAAGGAGTTTGCATATTCGACTCAGTTGATGTGCATAGTGAGTAAAGAGGATCGGCTGAAAGATCGAAGTCAGTACCTATGGGGGACGCCGAGGTCGATGGATAGCCCGCCGCGCTCACAACATGTGCCGAGCGCTCCTCGACTCAATTGACACGAAGGTGCCGCCGATACCATCGTCCAATTGCGCGACCAAGGTCGTTCTGGCTTAATCGCGGCAGCCAGTTTAACGAGGAGATAGAAATGAAACTCTCGCAAATGTACCGAACCGCCTTGATCGCAACCACGATGCTGGTCCTGTCGTCCGGACTCGACATGAGAGCATCAGCCCAGACGAGCTCCCCGCAAGGGGCCAAAAATATTGTCCTGGTTCACGGCGCCTGGGCGGATGGGTCGTGCTGGTCCAAAGTAATTGGGCTCCTCCAGGCGAAGGGTTTTCATGTGGTCGCTGTGCAAAATCCTTTGACCTCGCTGGCTGACGATGTCGCGGCGACGAAACGCATCATCGCTTTGCAGGACGGACCCGTAATACTAGTCGGCCATTCCTATGCCGGCGTGGTGATTACCGAAGCGGGTAACGACCCAAAGGTTGTCGGGTTGGTCTACGTGGCGGCGTTCGCGTTCGGGGAAGGTGAATCCATCAATTCCGTCAGCAAACCGTATCCGCCCGCACCGCTGGGCGGCGAGCTACGACCCGACGCTCAGGGTTTTCTGACGGCGACTCCAAAAGGAATTGCCGAAGACATGGCGCAGGATCTCTCGGACAAGGAGAAGCAGATACTCACGGCGACACAGGGTCAAACGTCGTCATCGGTTTTCGGAGCCACAGTCACGACCGCTGCGTGGAAGAGTAAGCCTTCATGGGCCCTGATTGCGGGCAACGACCGGGCGATTCCGCCAGAACTCGAGAAAGACGAAGCAGCGGCCATAAAGGCGACTTCAATCACCGTACCGGCGAATCACCTGGCCATGCTGTCTCACCCGAAAGAAGTGGCGGAGTTGATCGAGCAAGCGGTGGCCAAAGCCAGTAAATGAAGATGCGGTTGATGTGCGGATTCTTGGGTACATAACATGCATTTCACCCGCGTCTGCCCCTCCTTACGCGCTTTGGAGGAAGAGTGGACATTTCATCTCCTTATGTATGCTAGGCCAACAGTCACCAAAACAAATTTAGGATGAACGAGGCTAGAATCGGTTGCCAGGTCGATAGAGCACCGATCTCCGTCTCTGGTCCTGCGGGCCAAACATTTCGCGTAACATCACATTGAGGTCGTCGAGCGCTCGGGCGCAGTCACCTGTAAAGCTGGAGCCGTGCATGATGGCGAGCGTCTTGGGATTTAGTTCGGCGAGCTTTTTCAAGTTCTGCGCGGTGTGTGGTGTGTAGGGCACATACTCCGCGAGGATGCCCGCCTGATATTCCTTCATCGCCCGACGCGAGCGGCCCACGACATCGGCAGAGCTGAGCGGTTCGACGTCCCCGTTCTGATGGAACAGGTCCGAACAGAGCAGTGTTCTCTGCGTTTCTTCAAAGAGGACGCCAGCATCCCAGCCGTGGGGCAGATGGGGAGTCCGGCAATAGCGAAAGCGGTACTTCCCCGTCACGAAGGTTCCGCCGTCAGTGAGGGCGCGTGACTCCCGGCCAATGAAGTCGTTCACGCACACGAGGGCGCCAACCTGGCTGCAGATCACATCGGCCTTGGGCGCTGCCTCGAGCCATTCATTGAGCGACCCGCACTCGTCTGACTCAAAATGGCTGAAGCTGATGTGGCGCAACTCGGAAAGGTTGATGAGCTTGGAGACGGCCTCGCGAATTTCCAAGTGCATTCCGCGCAGCCCGGTGTGGAACAGCAGCGGTTCATCGTCTTTCACCAGAAAATGGTTGAACTGCAAATTGCCCGATTGCGCAAAGATCGAGATGCGATAGATATTCGGCGCGATTTCCGTGGTGACTGCCATGCTAGTCTCCTCAATCGGATTTCTTAATGGCCTTTCTATTTTGAGTTTCCGGCCACATACGCCCCCGAGAGAGCTGGGTCCAGTCGGCGCGTCTTCGCTGAGGTTCGGTATTTGGCCCACTCCAGCACCTCCCAGATCTCGCACTGCAGGTAAAAACCTGTCGAGATAGAAGGCGTGATCACTCCTTCGCTGACGGCATCGTGAACCATTTCGTACACTGCTTCGTAACCCGGAATCTGCACTCGCTTGGCGAGTTCGATCAGTTCTTGCGGCGGAAGTTCACGTTCAGCAATCATCGAAAGCAGTAACATAAGACCGTCGGGACCCGCGAACCGGTCAAGAGCTAATCCCTCGACAATGCCTCGGTTTTTTCTGAATTCGTCTCGCGGATTGTACCGACATCCGCATGGCTCTGGCGATCCTGCGGCGGTGTTGCGACGGTGCACTAACCGTAAACCGCTTACTTTTGGTTTTCCCCTGGTGTCCTCTGCCGCAAGCCACTCCACCCATCCTGCCTGTAGATCTGGCACAAGTTGGGCGCAACTATCACATCGCCAACCGGATCGAATGGATTTACCTCTCGTCATAACTCTCACAATCATCCTTCCATGCGAACTGGCGTGAGGCGAGGTTCCCACAAACAAGTTGAGCCTCACCTCACGATGCGTTCAACGAGTCACCGCTTTCTTTTGAGGATGAATGCCCAGTTCGTGCCACGACGTTTCCGCGAGGTTCACGTCGTAGTAGCTTGCAGCTTTCTCGATGTTGGCGAATGCCAAAGCGCGATCTGCATCGGAAACGTCGATGACTTGGTCGAAACGCGCGACCGCATTACGGACATGTTGTGCGTCGGTCAGTGGCTCTTTGCGCTGCTTCGGAAATGCGTACACGCTGTCGGGCAAGTCGCTTTGCGTCGTCAGCCGTCCATGTTTCTCGTGAGGCTTCCAAGTTGCTTCCGGCATGTCTCTACCGTCCTTTCTCTAGCCGCCTGCGATTCGGCGATTACACCCGAGGTGCTGCGGCGAATCAATTGGACGATGGTATCGGCGACACCTTTGTATTGGGCCTCGCGGAATGAAGTGCGCCCGAGTCTGTTTCCATATCGCGATAGGACGTCGATCTGGGACCGTGAGGGTCTGTAACGATGGCAGCGTCGGCGGTGCCGAGGTCGAGTCGACGTTACGTAGCACCGCGAGCGCCCGTCGCCCAGGGCTTTAAGAGCTAATACCAACGTATCCCCAATACCATCGTCCAATTGCCTCATTTTGACGCCTCTGTTTTTATGCATTGAGCGCGGACGAATCAGATCGGTATGCGCAGAATGAAAAATTCTCAGGAGCACGCTATGGCTCAAACCGTTGTTACCGCAGCGCCAGGCGAAGTAGAAGCGATACAAGCTGATGGCCGCGGAGTCGGAAGCGACCTGCGGGATAGCGCCATTCGGTCCAAATACCGGGCCGTGCGGTCGGCGACAAGCAGTCTGGCCGCGGGTATGTCGGCTGAAGATCAGATGGTGCAATCGTGTCCGGAAGCTAGCCCCATGAAATGGCACCAGGCTCACACCACATGGTTTTTCGAGACGTTCGTGCTGCGTTCCTTCCTTAAGGACTACAAACCCCTGCGGGAAGAGTTTCATTGGCTTTTCAACAGCTATTACAACTCGCTCGGCCAGGAGATTCCGGAGAAGAGCCTGCGCTCGGTCTTCTCACGGCCGTCGCTCGATGACGTTGTTGCGTTCCGCAAACATATTGACGAGGAGATGGACCGATTTCTTGCGAGCGGTGCCGGTGAGGAAGCGACCCGACGTATCGTGTTGGGTCTGAATCACGAGCAGCAACACCAGGAACTGGCCCTAACGGACATTAAGCACGCCTTCTTTTCCAACCCACTGTTCCCCTCTTATATGGCGTGCGCCCTCTCAGAAGAAGTGGATTCTCCAGTTTCCAAACTAACCTGGCACAGCTTTGACGGTGGATTGGTGGAGATTGGTTATTCACTTCGAGCAGAAGATCCTCTCGATTTTTGTTTCGATAACGAGACTCCCCGCCACAACGCCTTCCTAGAACCATTTCAGATCGCAACCCGCGAAGTCACCTGCAGCGAATACCTGGAATTCATTTCGGATGGCGCATACACACGCCCTGAGCTCTGGCTTTCCGAAGGCTGGGATAACGTGAAACGCGCTTCATGGCAGGCGCCTCTGTACTGGCGGCGTGATGCTGGCGATAAGACCGGATGGCGCGTGTTCATACTAGCGGGTTGGCACGGGCTTTCGGCCCTGGTTGATACGCCCGTGTGCCACATCAGTTGCTTCGAGGCCGATGCGTTTGCACGTTGGAGGGGTTGCCGGCTTCCGACTGAGGCGGAGTGGGAATACGTTGCGAGTCAGACAACGGTCGAGGGAAACCTGCTCGAGACTGGGAGACTCCATCCTGCTGCAGCCCGAGGTGCAGGGGTTGAGCAACTGTTTGGCGATTGCTGGGAATGGACGGCGAGCGCCTATACCGGTTATCCGGGATACAAGCCCCTGCCTGGTGCGCTCGGCGAATATAAC
>Ga0209275_10001022_pt1 | contig 11375 bp, 8 predicted proteins | sample HubBroMetageREF2_FD_188344 | JGI IMG/M metagenome (GOLD analysis project Ga0209275, IMG submission 188344) | Reference soil microbial communities from the Hubbard Brook experimental Forest, New Hampshire, USA - Hubbard Brook CCASE Soil... | ecosystem: Environmental > Terrestrial > Soil >...
GACGTGGACGAGGCTTCCCGCGTTCGCGCGCGTGATACCGGACGGAGACATTCTCCCGACGCGCGCCACGTACAGCGTGGAAAGCAACGACTTCCAGGTGGCGCTCAATCATCTGTATGCGAGCAGCGACGATCCCAAGGACGGTCTCTGGTATGCGCTGCCCGATCTGGCCGCGTCCGTGCTGCTCACCGGGCGCGTGCCCCGGATCGTGGACGCCTTCGCGATCGAGGCCCGGCGCAAACTTTCCAGTCTCCGCAAGATCACGCTGCGCGGCACCGTGCCGATCGACCCCAGCGTCCAAGATTTCTTCCGCACCGTGATCGAAGAGCGCAAACGGCTCGCCGCCAACCCGGCGCTGTCGGACGAAGAGCGCAAGCGGCTCGATAAAGCGCTCAAAGTTTTGGCCAATGCGACCAGCTACGGCATCTTTGCCGAAATGCGACGCGAAGAAGCACTCAAAGACGTGGCGGTGACGTGCTACGGCATCGACCCCGATCCGTTTACGTGCAAGGTCCGCAACCCGGAACGGCCGGGGGAGTACTGCTTCCCGCCGCTGGCGTCGCTGATTACCGCGGCGGCACGCCTGATGCTGGCGCTGCTGGAACGTTGCGTGACCGATCTGGGCGGCACGTACGCGATGGAGGATACCGACTCCATGGCGATCGTGGCGACGCAACGCGGGGGTTTGATCGAGTGCGAAGGCGGCACGCATCGCAAAGCCGGGAAGGCCGCGATCAAGACGCTATCGTGGGCAGAGGTCGCCGCGATCGCCAAGCGCTTCGAGGCGCTGAACCCCCTACGATCCCACGGCAATCCCGGGCTCGGTCCTAAAAATCGAAGACGACAACTTCGATCCAAAGACCGAGGACCAGCGCCAACTCTGGTGCCTGGCGATTTCCGCCAAGCGATACACGCTTTTCCTGCGCGATCGGGACGGCGAACCGGCACTGCTGCGCGAGGGCATCAATAACGCAGAGGATCGCTACTCTGAGCACGGCCTGGGGCATCTGCTCAATCCGGCCGATCCGCAGAGCGACGATCGCGACTGGATCGCCCAGGCGTGGCATTCGATCGTGCGCCGATCGCTTGGCCTCCCCACGAAGCCGCTGCGGTTCCAGAAGCGGGTCGCCGTTGGACGCACGACCGTCAGCAGTCCCGCCGTGATGAAGCCGCTTAAAATCCTCAACAGCGGCAAGACCTACGACAAGCAGGTTAAGCCGTTCAACTTCATTCTTAGCTGCCATGTACGCAAGCTCGGCCATCCGATCGGCGCCGATCCGGAGCGCTTCCACCTGATTGCACCGTACGAGACCGACCCGCGAAAGTGGGAAGCGATGCGCTGGATTGACCAGTACTCAAAAGACGATAAGCGTTATCGGATCAGCACGTCGGCGCTGCATGGCTCACGAACCATGGCACGCGTCAAGAGCTATGGTGACGTGCTGCGCGAGTACGAGTACCATCCCGAGGAAAAGTGCGCCGATGCCAGCGGTGCGCCGTGCAAGAAGCAAACCGTTGGGCTGCTCGGACGGCGGCACATCGCGATCGACGGCTTCGTCTTTATCGGCAAGGAGTCGAACATGCTCGAAGCCGTCGAAGAGGGCGGCGTTCCCAGCGAAAGCGACGTTTACACGATCTTTAACAATCCACAGCGTGATGAGTGGCAGACGACCGTCTTGCCGATTGTAAGAAGCGCCCCGGTCTCGGCAATCATGGCGGCAACGCGCATGTCGCGGCGTGCGGTTCAACGCGTTCGTAACGAAGGCTCCGCGCCGAGGGCGCGGCACAAAAGTTTGTTAACGATGTTCGCCAAAGCTTGGGCAGCGAACCAAATCAATGGCTGATACGGCAGCCCGCAGCCGACCGCGACGGCATAGCGATGAAGGGTTTGCGGATCGGCGTCGTGACCGCGGAGGTGTGGCCCGAGGCAGCTTGGGACCTCACGGCTTGGCTGTTGCGATGGAACTCAGGCTGGGCGCCGAACGTCTCTAGCCGCCGATCCGTTGACGTTGGGGAGCAAGGCAAGATGAATAACTTGGATTTTGGCCGCTGCGCATTAGGCATTTGCGCCGCCGCAGCAATGCTGGCAGGCTGCGGCGGATCGCAGCCGCCGATCGGTGCGCCGGGCGCGATGCCCCAAACCTCCGCACCCGCAACGCACGCTGATCGTGGCAAGTCGTGGATGCGCTCGGCGGCTAGCGCAAAGCTCCTGTACGTGTCGGGAGGTACGACCGTTGAGGTTTACGCGTTCCCTCAGGGTGAGCTGGTCGGAACTCTCACTGGATTCCAGCGCGCTGCGGGTGACTGCACCGATAGGGCCGGGAATGTCTTCATCACCGATGAATTTGCTGGAACCATTTCCAAATATCCTCATGGGGGAACCATTCCGACGCTGACACTTTCTAATGTGGGACGAAGCCCCTACGGGTGCTCCGTGGAGCCGAAGTCCGGCGATCTTGCAGTCGTGAGTTTCGGAAGCTCCCCGACCGGTGGCGTTTTTATCTACAAAAAAGCGAAGCGAAGCGTGACGGAATTTGCGGACCCGAGCATCTACAACTATTATTACTGCAGTTACGATAACAAAGGCAATCTTTTCGTCGAGGGCTCCAGCTATCTGCATCAAGACGTGGGTCTGCTTGCAGAGCTTCCAAAAGGAGGCACCGAGTTCCAAACGGTCACTTTAGACGAAGGCTTTTCACCAGGCGGGGGCGTCCAATGGGACGGAACTGACCTTGCTCTGGAGTCACCCAGCGGCAAGCATAACGCGGAGGGGCCGACGGTAATCGATCGCGTGCAAATCTCGGGTTCGACCGGAATGATGACGACGCCCATCTATCTGTCGACCGGTAAGAGCAATCAGAATCCGGGCGTAGGAACTCAGTTTTGGATCGACGGTAACTCCATTGTGAAGCAAGAATACACCTCACGAGGCGTCGGGCGTTGGAGGTATCCCGCAGGCGGTAAGGTTGTCTCTACTTTCAAAGAACACGCATCGTTTGGTTTGACGATCAGCGCCGCGAAATAAAATAGCCGCCTGGCAACGGTCTCGCGCCTTGGTAGCCCCCGCGCCTCTGCTCCTCTGCACGGCTTCGCGAAAGCGAGGCCGTGTTTGCAATGCATGGCACTGAAGGCTGAGGGAGCTTGGCTCGCCGTGGCGTGGCCAATACGCGGGGCTAAGTACCACCGTGCCGAAACGTTGCTGGGCTGCGTGACGTTCACGGAGCGAGGAGCGACGCAGATGAGAAGTTTAGATTTCAGCCGTTACGTGCTAAGTGGCGTAGCCGCGGCAGCAATGCTCGCTGGGTGCGGCGGATCGCAGCCGCCGATCGGCGCGCCGGGCGCGATGCCGCAAACCGCCGCGATCGCAACGCAGGATCACAAAGACTATGATGTGAGAGGACCACTCTTATACGTTACGGACCTTACTGAGAACGTTGTTACGGTCTATCATGCAGACGCGAAAGACCCCACCCCTTTTGCGACGATCTCCGCTGGCCTCAATGCTCCCGCTGGTGATTGCATAGACAGCCACGGCACACTTTATGTCACGAATCAGCCGAGCGACGGTCCCGGTTGGGTGTCGGAGTATTCCCTCGGCACTTCCAAACCCACGCTGATAATTAAAAAGGGAATGGACACCCCGGCGTTTTGCGCGATCGATAGCAACGGGAACCTTTGGGTTACAAACATCGGCGGGGCCAACGTCACGGAATATCTTTACGGCTCGAAGAAGCCGGATACCGTGATCACGGACGGCGTACCCCACCCCGTGGGCCTTGCAATCGACAGCTCAGACAACTTGTACGTCGCAAACCGGCTTCAATCTAGCAATGTCGTCGTTTATCCACCAGGGAGGAACATACCGTCGAGAACCATTACCGATGGGGTAACCTCACCCGTTGGAATCGCGGTCGATGCAAGTGGCGTTCTTTACGTAGCAAATATTACGGAAGCAAACGTGGAGGAGTATTCGCAGGGCGGCTACACTCCCTTCAAGACGATTACAAAGGGACTCATTACTCCCGCTCCGGTAATCGTGAATAAGAAAGGGTGGCTATACGTCGCGAATAATGAACAGGGCGTCGTACTGGAATTTCGGCCCGGCGCAGTCATCCCGTCAAAGCGACAAGTCAGCAACGGTGTTAAGGCGCCAAACGGGCTGGCGATTTACCCTGCAGTACTTCCGTAGCGCCCCCCGCGCCCCCGCCCCTCTACCCCTCTGCACGACGTTCGCGAAAGCGGGCCGTGTTTAATATGGAAGGCACCGAAGGCTGAGCAGGTCGGCTCGCCATGGCATGGCCGCTACGCGGGGCAAAGCGCCGCCACACCGAAACGTTGTGGGCTGCGTGACGTTCACGGAGCGAGGAGCAAAGCAGATGAAGAGCTTGGATTTTGGTCGCTACGTGCTAACCAGCTGCGTAGCTGTAGCAATGCTCGCAGGGTGCGGTGGATCGCAACCGCCGATCGGCGCTTCGGACGCGCCGCAAAGCCGCGCGATCTCCGCAGACGCCCAGCGCGGCGGATCGCCGGGCGCGCAGAGCCTGGGATATAAAGTCACGGCTCCGCTGCTCTATGTTACTGACATCGGAGCCAACTACAATGACGTCAGGATATATCGCGCGGCGGCCAAGGACCCCGCTCCGGTAGCAACGATTTCGGGGGGCGTCAACATTCCTTTTGGTGCCTGTCTTGGCGGCAACGGCACGCTGTACGTGACGAACGAGCCGGCAAGCGGCCCCGGTTGGGTTTCCGAGTATCCGATTGGCAAGACGAAGCCATCACTGGTTATCACAGACGGTATTAATACGCCGGGCTTCTGCGCGATCGACGCCGACGGAAACCTTTGGGTCGCCAATATTGGTGGTCCGAACGTCACTGAATATCTCTCTGGCGCAAAGAAGCCGCATACCGTGATCACGCAGGACCTCGTGTACCCAATCGGCGTCGCAATCGATCGTTCGGGTAGCCTCTATGTTGGGAACGGATTTGGTGCTTCGGAGCAAAATATCGAGGTCTACGCACCTGGAAGCAAATCACCCTCACGAACGATCACAAACGGTGTTACCTCACCATGCGGCCTGGCCATCGACTCAAACGGAACGCTCTACGTAGCAAATGAGTTCCAGAGCAACGTCGAAGAGTATCGGTCGGGTCAAGACGTCCCCTTCCAGGCCATTACGAAAGCGGTGAGCGGCCCAACCGGCGTAGCGGTTAACAAGAAAGGCGTGCTATATGTCGCGAATTTGGGAAATCATTCCGTCGCTGAGTTTGCGCCGGGGTCGATCACGCCGTTGAAGCGACAAATCACCAACGGCCTTTGGGACCCTGTGGGTATCGCGTACTACCCCGCGTTATTGCCGTGAGCACCCCGCACGCTCTGCCCCTCTGCACGCCGTTCGCGAAAGCGGGCCGTGTTGCTATGCGGGCTTTGCAGCGTTGCGAGCACTGCAGCGTGGATCGGCATTGCGGTAGCGCCAGCATGGCCGCATGGATCGCGTAGCCGCTTAGCCGCTTAGCTCCGCTCCGATCGCTCCGAGGGCTTAGCCGCAGAGGGGGGGCGCCACGTTTTCGGCTCTGGCTCCTTGTCCGAGACGATCACCACGGGAAAGGAGCCAGGCCACTTTGAAACGCCGCCCCCCTCTCGGCTAAGCGATCGAAGCCGGAGCTATGCCGCCAGGCGATCGAGGCCGCTATGCTCGCGCAGCTGCAATGCCGATCCACGCAGCAATGCCCGCAATGCTGCAAAGCCCGCTAAGCAAACACGGCCCGCTTTCGCGAAGCCGTGCAGAGGGGCAGAGGCGCAGAGGCGCGCTTAGGGCAATAATGCGGGGTAATTGCCGACGCCGGTGGGCTCCGATAGGCCTTGGCTGATTTGCCGCTTCAGCGGCGTGATCGACCCCGGTGCAAACTCGACAACCGTGTTATTTGATATATTGCTAACGTACAGCACGCCTTTTTTGTCAACGGTCACGGCTCCCGGGCCCTTTATGCCTTGCGTGATCGTCTGGAACGGATCGCCTTGACCTGACCGATATTCTTCGACGTTGCTTTGGAATTCGTTTGCTACGTAGAGCGTTCCATTTGAATCGACGGCGAGGCCACACGGTGAGGTAACGCCGTTCGTGATCGTTCTCGACGGAGATTGGCTTCCGGGGGCATACACTTCCAAATTTTTCCCCGGAGCGCCGTATCCGTTTCCGACATATAGGTTACCGGAACGATCGATCGCGATCCCAACAGGGTCGAATAGGCTATTTGTGATCACCGTATGTGGCTTCTTCGAGCCCTTAAGGTACTCGGTGACGTTGGCCCCTCCGGCATTGGCAACCCACAGGTTCCCGCTCGCATCGATCGTGCAGTAGGCTGGTTCACTAATGCCCTCTGTGATAATCCTTGACGGTGTCGTCTTACCAAGCGGATACTCTGAAACCCACCCGGCACTAGGCTCATTGGTCACGTAGAGGGTACCTTCGCCATCAATACAATCGCCGAACGAAAGGGTGAGGCCGTCTGTAATCGTCGCCAGCGGAGCAGGGTCCTTGGCTTTTGCCCGATAGACCGCCACGCTCCAATTTTCATTGTTGACTGCATAAACCAGCGGGGTGGTGACTTCATACCTTGGGCTCGGAAGCGACGGTTTGAGCACAGGTGCAGATGTCCCGAATCGCATTTGCGACTGAGTTGGCATCGCGCTCGGCGCTCCGATCGGCGGCTGCGATCCGCCGCACCCCGCAAGTATTGCGGCAGCTACGCAAACGCATAGCGCAACGCGGGTAAAGCCTGGAATCCTCACTTGCCTTGCCTCCTGAAGCCATAACGGACCGGCGGCTGGCATCGTTCGGCGCGGCCCGCTTAGCCGCCTCGGCTCCGCATAGTATGGGAAATAAACATCTAGATTAGAACGGAGCGCTTGGCGTAGCGGCTACCCCCGTAGGTCGAAAATCTGGCGCGCGCGGGGACCCGCGTAACGTCCATAGCCGTTTGCCGTTGGCATAATCCAAGGCCACTACCGTGTTCGTCCGTCCTGGCCCAGCGCAGCCCGACGAAGTCAGCGGCTTCACGCCGCCGACGAAGCAGGCATCCGACACGTAAAGGGTATCCTCGCGGCGATCGAAAGCAAACATGAACGGATTCCTCTGCCCCGTCTTGATGACGCGCGACGGCGGCTGATCCTTGGCTGTGAAGACGTCGATCACGCCACCTTCGTTATTTGCCACCAGAAGCGCGCCTTGCTCATCGACCGCTACGCTGGTAACAAAGTAGACGGAGTTGGGGGGAAGCAGGTTGACGCCATCCTTCGCGCCCGGCCGATACTTCTTTACTTGGCCCGCATAGCTTCCAATCGAGTTATAGCCCACGTAAAGATTGTTTTTCGCGTCCAGAGTCAGGCAATATGGAGTACCACCCGGGAAGAAAGAGCGCGACGGTTTCGTTTTGCCGGGCGGATAGACGAGCACGCGGCCTCGCGTATGTGGTCCTCCGCAAGCATCCGTAATGTAGGCCGTGCCGTCGTCAGCCGCAATCACATCGAACGCACACAGGGCCCCCGTGTAAATCCGAATTGGCTTGTGGCCGCCCTTCGCATACATCTCCACGCTCTCGCGACCGCTCATGTGTCCGTTGGTGACGTAAAGATTGCCATGCGTGTCGATGAAGATGCCGTCGGGCGTAGAGACGCCGTCGCGAATCTTGTCTACGACGCCTTTCGATGGATCGTCCCGCAGGAAAATGTAGATGCCTCCGCCCGAACCGAAGCCCCAGTTGGCCACATAGAGGTAGGAAGTGTCTTTTGCGTCGGTCACAGCTCGCGCCGCGATGCGTGTAAAAACTGCCGAACTTTGCAGCGAAAGTGGCATCGCGCCCGAAGCCCCGATCGGCGGCTGCGATCCGCCGCACCCGGCCAACATTGCTGCAACTATGCAGTTGCATAGCATTACGCGACCAAAACCCAAGCTCTTCATCTTGTTTTCCCCGCTTCTGTGAACGAATCAGCGGCTAAGAACGTTCGGCGCCCAGCCTTAGCCCCATTGCAAGAGCCAAGCTTAGAGCCGGAAAGCGACTAGAGGTCCACGGCTCCGCGGCCATGGCGCCGATTCGGCGGCCCTCGTCGCCGTATAGATCGCTGGGGGCCGAAGCTGCAGGTGTCCTACGTTCCGGCTAATCTCTCCACAGCTGCACCCAGCCGAGAAACAATGAGATTTTGTGGATGCTCGCCAACTGCTCGGAATCGCTAAGTGCGCTACTTGAGGGAAAACGGACCTTGACGACATACGTGCCGCCAGAGAGAGCGAGTGATTCCTTTACTTGTCCTCATTGTGGGGTGCTTGCAGCACAGCGCGGGTCGGCGGTGCAGATTATCCAGGGCTCGTCATTCATGGGTTTTAATGTGCTGGGAGTTCGACAATGCTGGCATTGTAAGAATTTCTGCATTTGGTGGGAAGACCAACTCATCTATCCAATCGCTTCGGAGTTTCCTGTACCTAACGAGGATCTTCCGGAGGAAATAAGAGCTGATTATCTTGAGGCCGGCTCGATAGCAGCACAATCACCGCGCGGTGCAGCGGCGCTGCTGAGGCTCTGCATTCAAAAGCTCTGTGAACATCTTGGCTACGTTGGCAAGACGATAGATGAAGCTACGGCGGACCTCCTTAAGCAAGGAATACCCGAAACGATTGTTAAGGCAATGGATGTTGTGCGGGTTACTGGGAACAATGCTGTGCACCCGGGTGAGTTAGACATTGCGGATAACGCTGAGATCGTCTCCACATTGGCACGACTCGTAAATGTTATTGCAGAGAATCGAATTTCAATCCCGAAGAAAGTTGGCGCGCTCTATGACGGACTTCCAGAGAGTGCTAGGGAAGCGGCTGAAAAACGCAACGCGAAGGTTTTGAGGGATCCCAAGAGTTCCGCGTAAGCGCCAACAGGCGACTCTGTTCTAAGGGTCGGCTCTCTAAGGGGAATGATTTCGTGTATAAGAATGTTACACCGACCACTATTCCGGCCGAGGGCACCACCTTCGTGCTGGAGATGATGGGTCGGGAAGCTGGTCCAGACAAGTTTGTACGTGAGTTGGTTTACAACTCGCTGCAAGCGATTGATGCTTTCGAAGATCGTATTCTGACTGAAGAGATCAGCGAGCCGGAGTACAAGCCGGAAATACGGTTCTATGTGGACCCCTATTACGAATGGAAATGGCAGACGCCAAAGCTTGCGATAGCTGATAACGGCGCTTCATTTTCTTCTGTCGATAAGTTCCTGAAAATTTTCAGCCATCTTGCCGTAAGCGGAAGCAAACAGGGCCTGGGGTTAAACCACGGTATTGGCGGCCGCATAACAACAGCGTTGCGCAATCCCTTAGGTGTTGAGTATCGATTTTGGATCGACGGTAAAGGTTACCTCAGTAGGATGTGGAGAGAGCCAGATTCAGGAGTGTACGGCCTCGAAAGAAGTGTCTGGGGGGACAAGGTCCTTGAAGCGATTCCTATCGAGGAGATCGACCCCAGCGAGCGGCCTGACTTGATGAAGCCCGATTTTATAGAGAGTCATGGATTCGTAGTTGTGCAGCTCGGGGACAAGAATAGTGACGACACGACGCTGCCGCCCGAAGAATTTCTTGGAAATAAGGCGTGGTGGCTTACCACGACCGCCAACCGATACTTTGCCGATATCCCAAAGCACATCCGGGTCTCCTCGCACACGGAGCGCCGCAAGGATGGAAAAATCGACGTGCGCATCATCGATGGGTACCTCAGGGAACTCGAACGTGAAGCGCAGTCTTGTGATACCGTTGAGCTAGCGGACGCGAACGTCCATTGGTACCTTCTTCGCGATGGCCTCGATCCTGCCGCAGATAAGGATAGGCCGACTATTGAGCGCGCGTTTGCGTATACACGATTCAAAAGACGAAATTATTTTGACGCTTGGAATTCGCGCACTCAGCAGGGATTTGTTGCGATCATGCATCGCGACCCGGTCATTCGGTCCCTAGCTGAGTTTTATGACTTTACGGAACGCGCAGCCGAATCGGTCCCTATGCTAAAGAAATTCGGTATTTATGCGGGCTATGCCAATGTGGTTCTTATCGTTGAGCCTCACAAAGCGAGCGCCAATCTAACGCGAACGTCGCTGCATGGCCCCAATGGTAAACTGCAGTATGCGAGATGGGCGGACGAGTTTTCAAAAAGTATGCCGCCTGCACTAAAATCGTGGGTCGAGCGACATCTGAACGCGGACGCCGAAGACGCTGTGAGCGAAATCCATCTTCTGATCGAGAAAAATAAAGATCACCTATTTTTTGAGGCTTTTCGTAACCACCCGCGTGGTGATGTCCGAGCTGCTGTCAGCGAAACTGAAACCGGTCCAACCGGAAACCGCACGCAGAAATCGCTGAGTCCACCTAGCGGTATTCCACGACCCGAGCGGCGGGCATCTCCCACACAACGGACGCCCCGCCGTAAAGAGACCGATGAAGTAGAATCCGCGCGCGCCTTTCGACAGCTTCGGGGCCTGGAGCCCACAATTGTATTTGAGCACGAGGCAAACAATGACTCGCTGAGGGGGCGAGCAGCGCAGTACGACACGGATCGCAGTTTACTAACCATCAATCGCGATTTTCGCAGTTTTCAGAACCTGATCGCAGTTGGAATGTCGTTGCTTAAACCCGAGGCTCGCGGGGATGAGCAGGTTATCAAGAAGGTCTCGCGCCAGGCTGAGGTTATCTATGGGTACGATTTGGCAAGTACTGTAATGATCGCACGGGCACACTTGGAAGGAACCGAGGACTGGACGACAGAGGATTTCACTAGATTGGTCTCGGCGGAAGGCCTTACGGCTTCCGTCTTGTCGCGCGTTCAGGATGCCGGACTAATGCGGCAGCGCGTGAGGACGCAACCCTTCCTGATGCCGTCGTTGCTTTCTGCCGAGGAGGCGCGAGCCGCGCAGGCCTCACAAGCCGAATCCGCGGCATAGATTTGAATGCGTGAAGGGGCCGACGGCCGAGTCGGTCCCTCCGATTTTCAAACGTCGAGATTATCCAAAGAAGTCAGCAGCTTCATCCAATGTCTCTTATGCGGCGCCACCAGGCCGCTTCGTACTTTCGACCCGTGCGAAATGCCGGTACCCATGGCCTCGGCGATCACGCGCACTGGCAGGCTTTGAAGCTTCGGCAGAATGTCGCGCCGGAAGTCCACCCCATCGAGCGATCCATCATCGCGCCACGCCACCACGGCCTTGCGCTGCTGAGAGGCCGAGGCGGCTCGGCGCTGCTGAGCCGCCGGCGTCGTCGTCGGATCGTGACCGGCTGCGCGCATGGCTGCGATCTTGGCTGGACCCCCGGCTTGGAACGCGGGCGTCACCGCCCGTCGCTGCACTTC
>Ga0209275_10001024_pt1 | contig 11372 bp, 19 predicted proteins | sample HubBroMetageREF2_FD_188344 | JGI IMG/M metagenome (GOLD analysis project Ga0209275, IMG submission 188344) | Reference soil microbial communities from the Hubbard Brook experimental Forest, New Hampshire, USA - Hubbard Brook CCASE Soil... | ecosystem: Environmental > Terrestrial > Soil >...
GTTGTGGTGGCACTTGAGGCCCTTGTTGATGACCGAGACGCCGCTCGTCTCGCCGCACCCGGGGCAGACGACCTCGCCGCGCGCGTTATAGAGGCCGAGCCACTCGGCGATGGCCTGCGGCTCGACCGCCTTGGCGATGTCGAACGGCGAGCCGGGGTTATTCCTGATGGCCGTGACGTTCGTGGTCGTCTGCGGCTTGATCCCGAACGACCGCTCGATGGCGACCCGCCCGTCGGCGTCCACGCTCTCCCAGATGGTCCGTGCGAGCTCGACGAGTTTCTCCAGGGGGACGCGCGTCGGCGCCTCGGGCGTCACGATGGCCGTGCGGCGGTGCGGGCGCTCGTCGACGTTCTGCGCGCCCTTCTTCTTGAGCGTGCCGCACGCCGGTAGGATGCGCTTGGCGTCGAACAACTTTTCGTCGACCGACACCTCCGGCGTGTTGAACAGGTAGGCGAGGCCCGTGAGCAGGCCTGCGAGCGCGCTCTTGGAAGCCTCCTGTTTTGCTGCCGTAGTGACGTCGATCGCGTCGAGCGCGACGTGGATCTGTCGGCCGTTGCCCGAGTGCAGGTACGCGAGTGAACTCTCTCCCAGGTGATGCGCCAGGAACTTCCAGGCGTTGATCGCGACGCGCACCGACCGCTGCATCTCCTCCTCGGTCGCCGAGATGCCGCTCGGGCGCTTGACGTCGAAGTCGACGGCCAGGATGAGGCGCGCCTCGACGTCCGAGTCGGTGGTGCCGGCGCCCTTCGGGATGTCGAACCATTTTCCCGGTGACGCGTGGCGTGATTCGACCCCACTCCGCAAACGCGCCGGCATGATGTAGACGCCGTGGGCGATGAACGTCTCGGCCTCGGTGCAGAGGCGGATCGCCTCCTCGGCCCCGCGCGCGTGCGCCGCGCGCGACCGGTCGAACGAGTCGTTCGGGTAGCGCCGCACGCCGAGCGCTTGGAACTCGAAGACCGACTCGCCGGCGCCGACGAACGCGAGCTGCCGGCGGAGGTTCGGTGCGAGGCCCTGGCTCTGGGCCGCGAGCAGGCGCTCCTCGAGCGAGCCCTCGGCGGGTAGGACTTCTTCGCTGCTGGTCTCCGTCTTCTGAGCTGCTACGAGGTCCCAGAAATCTCCGGACGACAACTTCTCGCCGCCGGTGGAAGTCTCCTCGGGCTTGAAGCCTTCGTCGGACATCATCTGACATCCGCGACGACGACGAATGTGCTCATGACTCACCTCGTGAGTCGACGCGCGCGATCAGACAGCCATCACTCGGCGTGACCGAGAGGCACATGGAACGACTCCCTTTCTTTCGGTCGACGCCACCCCGCGAGAGACTGCCCGCAGGCCCGCGCGGTAGCAGTCGCGGGAAGGGAGACCCCGCCCGACGAGCACCAAGCGCGCAGCCCCTCGCGGGGCGGCGGAATCGGCGCGGCTGCTAACCGTGACGACTCAACGACCGACGCTAGACGCGCTCGCTTCGGAGGTCAAGAAAACGCGCGCTTTTTCTCAAACGCGCCGGCAGTTGACGCGGGTGGCCGCGCTGTGATTGGCGTGGAATGTAAGAGAACCGTGCGCCGCACGAAGACCATCTCCACCATCGAGCAGGTCGCGCTCTGTCGGCGCGCGCAGGCGGGGGACCTTGCAGCGCGAAACGCGCTCGTTACAGCGACGATGGGTCTCGTCTACTCGGTAGCGCATCGCTGGGTGAAGTCCGCGCGCGGTCTCGAGCTCGACGACCTCGCCGCCGAGGGTGTGTTCGGTCTGCTGCGCGCGATCGAGAAGTTCGATTGCAACCGCGGGATCGCGTTTATCACGTACGCCAGCCACTGGATCAAGCACTTCATCCGGCAGGCATGCGGTGACGAATCCGGGATCCGGCGCAGTGACGCTAGCCGGTCGGTACTCGCTCGGGATGTCCAAGCGCTCGTCGCCACGGGTGTAGCCCGCGAACAAGCGATCGAGGTCGTCGCGGAGCGGGTCGGGTCAAGCCCGAAGACCGTCCGCGGGGTCGTCGAGGCTCATGAGCGGGGCAGGCCCCTGTCGCTCGACGCGCCGGCGGTGGGTGAGGACGGGACGTCGCTCCTCGATGTCCTGTCGGGTGAGTCGCGCGACCCCGGCGAGCAGCTCGACGAAGCTCGTCGCGCGGCGGTCGTGCGTGCGGCGGTTGCGCGCGTGGTCGATCGCCTGCCGGCTCGCGAACAGGTGATCGTCGAGCGGCGAATCACGTGTGACAGCGAGGACGCTGCGACGCTCGCCGAGCTTGGCGACGCGTTCCAGGTCTCGCGCGAGCGGATCCGGCAGCTCGAGGTCAAGGTCCGTCGCAGTCTTCGGTCAGAACTCGAGACCGCGCTCGCCGAGAGGCCACGGCGCCCGTGCCGACTCTGCGGGCGTCTATTGCGCAGCCACAACCGCCACGGCGTCTGCAGCGCGCACGGCCACAGCGAGACCTTCGATCGCGCGACGGGTCGGTGTTCGGTCTGCGGTGCGGTGGTCGAGTCGAGAAGTCGCGGCGCGCACGCGGCTCTACATCGAACTCCACCGATGAGCGTCGAGGAGCGTCTGGCCAAACAGCGGCAGCGGCACAAGACCCTGAGGGCGGAGAGGCGCGCGCGGGGCGAGTGCGAGGGTTGCGGCGGTGCGGGCGCGCAGCGCGGCCTCCCGTCGACGGGAGGGGCGCGCGGAGAGGAGACCGGCCCTACTGACCCACGGCGGCGAGACACTGTCGATCGCCGAGTGGTCGCGGCGGACAGGCCTCTCCGTCAACAACATTTGGCAGCGCCTGTTTTTCCTCCGCTGGCCGCCCGAGCGGGCTCTTGAGCCGCTGGTGTCCAGCAACGTCAGGAGAAAGCAGAAACCGTTCTGCGTTCGGGGGCACACGCGCACGCCCGACAACCTCTGGACCGACAGGCGCGGCTCGCAGCACTGCAGGGAGTGCGGCCGGCAGAAGTGCCGCGACCGGCGGCGGCGCGCGCGCGAGTCAGCGGCACAGGGCTCTCTGGATCGCGCCGCGCGCCTGCGCGACGGTGTCGGTGCAGGACTCGCACAGGTCGACGGTGCCTCGCCAGGCGAGAAACTCCCCGGTTGCGACGCCGCATAGGAACACGGCGCGCGCCTGTTCGCGATCGACCGACTCGTCGTGGACGAGACCGATCATGAGCTTGCAGAGTTGGCACTCGCTCATGGGGCTACTTTAGTTCGGGCGGTCGTGCGGCACTGCGGTCAAGGTTTCTTGGCGCGCGCGATGAGGAAGAAGAGCGGCAGCACGAGCGGACCCATGACACCGCACGCGCATACGCTGATCGTGCGCACGATGCCGAGTGTGTTGGTGTCGACGCAGGCCTTCTCCAATTGCTCCCGATGCGCGGGGCTGCGCATGGCGATGGAGTCGCAGAAGAGCGCGAAGAAGAACCCGAAGCCGTACCAGGCGAGCGCGATGTGGGCCGCGGTCATCGTACTTTCATGAGGTGCACCGTCGTTTCGAACGCGAGCCAGACTTCCGCCGGTAGACCGAGTTCGTGCTCCAACTCGACGGCCATCTCCGGTGTGATGCGCTTCTTTCCACGCACGATCTCGCTGATGGCCTGGGCCGGCCTATGGCGGAGCTCCGCGAGCTCCTTCTGGGAGAGTCCTTGGGCGTCGAGTAAGATGCGGAGGAGATCGCCGGGCGTCATGGTTGATGTTGCGGCGCGCATGGGGGTATCAGTAAAGAACGATGGACAGCGCGTACGCGCACGGGTCGCAGAGGACGGTCGGTCGCGTGAGCCGGGTGTACCGCTCGCCGTTTCGATCGAAGCAGACCGTGGGGTCTGTCGGCTCGCGCAGGCGCGCGGTCTCGTGCGGCACTCCGCACCGCTCGCACGGCTCCCTCGCCTCGACCGTCACGACCGCCCCCGCTCGGCCGCTACGAACGCCTGGGCGCGCGCCCGCGCGTCCGGGACCGAGGACACCCACGCCGTCTCGCCCATCGTCCCGTCCTCGCCCGGCTCGCCCCCGAAGAGAAACAGCAGCGCGCCGACGTCCTCCTCGTCCAGGGACCGCACGAGGGCGACGGCCTTGGCCTGCAGGGGTGTCGGGGCCGGCGACTCGCGCCGGGCCGCGTCGGCCGTGACTCCGCCGGCGTGGTCCAGCCACTCGGCGAGGGCGGCCGCGACCGACCGCCGCGGGGCGTTGCTCAGGTACGACGACGGGCGACCGTCGCGCCAGTCGACGAAGAGGGCGAAGGCGACGTCGGGGCCTACCTCGTCGACGATGCACCTGCCCATCGCCTGCAGACCCATGTATGTGACGGTGTCGGCGTCGATCTCGTGGGTCACAGCTTGTCCAGTCGCAGGTTACCGTCGACGAGGAACGTCGATTCGGTCGGTTCGTACTTCGCCTTGAGCCGCGCGAGCGCCGCGCGCTCAACCATCTCGACCAGGACGTCGCGATCACTGACGGCAGCGGCCAGGAGACCTCGCTTGGTGACGACCTCGCGGAGCGAGACCTCGACGGGCCGATCCGAGAACCACTCGGTCGTCTTCGACATGACCGTCAGCGTCTCGACCCGGACGTCCAGATCCGCGAACCGCGCGGCGTAGAAGCCGGCGCGGTTGAAGTGCGCGATGAACCCGAACGCGTTGGACATCGCGCGGTAGAGCGCGTCGGTGAACTTGGCGGACGCGTACCCACTGAGCGCGAATCGCTCGAACAGTTTTGCGACGGCGTCGAGCGCGGGTGGTTTCTTCGTATTCTTCACGGTTCTCCTTCTCCGGCGTGGTGGACGGCGCCGCAGACGTGGGCGACGAGCACGGGGCGAGTCCAATCCGTCCAGGAGCCGTCCGACTCCCGGTAGCATACTGTCCCGCAGTCCGAGCAGCGGAGTACAGGTGTGCCGTCGATGGTGCGGAGTTCTTGCTGCTGGTCCATAGGGTGGTCGCAGGCCGCGAGTTCTGCGGTGGCCCGATCTGCACGGGTCAGGCCGCGCACGCGGGTCTCGATGTCGACGAGAGCGCAGTACGCCTTAGCGACGAGGCGCTGCGCGATTTGCACCGTCTGGTCGTCGGTTGCCCTGAGCGTGCCGCGCACGTTTCGGATGGCGTCAGCGATCTCGATTTCTTGGCTCATCGAACGGTCTCCATTTCCTTCGCGAGCGCCGGGACGTCTCGCGTGACGATCTCCCACACCGCGTCGAAGTTCAGCTCCCGGTATCGGGAGATCGTGGCGGTCCCCGTCTCGATGATTTTGGTCCAAGGCACCGTCGGGTGCTTTTCGCGGAAGGACGGAGATAGGTGCAGTGCAGCCTCACTCACGATGCATAGTTGACGGAAGACCGCGTCTCGGGTAATCGGCCGGCGGACAAGGTCTTCCTCGGAAAGATCTCGGGTGTAGTAGCGGATGCGGTCAGCCGCGCTCAGGATGTCGCTGACGCGATCCTCTTCTGTCCGCTCGATGTGCGGACCATCGGGGCAGTGCAGGCTATCGGCGGGTTGACCGCAGTCGCTGCACGTGCCCGACCTCGGTTTGCCGGTGAGAATGTCCCAGTCGTGATCGCACGCCTTCTCGCAGCCCCCGTAGAGCCGGTCGAGGCACGGTCTGCAGACCATGAACCTCATCGGACTATCGCGCTCGACGTGGACTACGTGTCACGTCTCGAGAGGGGCGCTCGTGTGCCTGCCGGAACGTAACGTTCGGCTCGAGGTGGAGCGCGTGTGACGCCCGCGACAGGCTCTGAAGCGTCAGACCCGTGTTCGATGGGTCTAGAAGCGCCTCGACGTGCGAGCGGCTGGTGCCCATTCGTCGGGCGAGTTCTGTCTTGGAGACGTTCTTCCTGGACATTTCTTGGCGAAGGCGTTCCGCGATGACCCTCTTCTGTCCGAGGAGGACGACCTCGTCCCAGAGTCCGAACGAGGTGAACACGTCTTGGAGAGAACTGCCGATGGGTGAGGATGACACTATATTTTTCCTTACTTCTTGATGAGTTCCGTCGCCCGCTCGACGCCGACGAGCTGCACGAGCGCGTGAGCGAGTAGCGCCGCGTGCGCTTCGACGACGTCGACGACGACATCGCCGGACTCTCCGAGGATGCTCTCGTCCCCGCGATTGCACGCGGGGCACCGCGGCGCGAGCTTCTCGCGCAGCGCGCGCATCAAGAACTCGGTCGCCGTCCGGTCGCACGCGTCGGCCGCGTGGTCGACGAGCGCCCGGACGGCGGAGGTCATGCGGAGCGTGACGGAGGACTCGGCGGTCACGGCGCCCACCGCTCGATCGCCTGGATGCACGCCTCGACCTCGTCTTCCGGTCCGGTCACCGAGAACCGCACGCTACCGATCGGCCAGCCAGGGTCCCACTCGACGGACCCGTCGAGCCCCTCGTCGTGGATGAAGTCGCGTAGGCGCCTGGCGACTCTGGCGCCGATGAGGCGACCGGCTTTCATGCTGCCGCGGACCGTGACGGACGGCTCGGTAGTCACTGCGCCCTCTCTCGCGGGCAGCAGCCCGGTCCAGGGTCGTCGGGGTCGACGGTGGACGTGGACGAGCACACTCGGCGCTGGAGTTTGCCATCCTGCACCCAGTGGCACTCGGTGCCGGAGGTGGACGGCCTGCCATCGCAGCGCGTGTAGTAGATCCAGTCGTACCCCACCTGCATCGTCACGCACCCGCTATCGTCATGAGCGATCTCGTGCGGGGTCGGCGTGGGGCACGGTGAAGTATCGCAGGCGGACCCGAGGAGGAGGCACAGCATCCACCCGCCGTAGCGACGTCGGTCGTGGCCATCTCTCTCCGCCTTCTCGCGCCGCTTCTTCTCGTCCTGCTTGCGAGCGCAGTCTTCATGTACCTGCATCGACCCGATCCACTTCTCGCAGTGCGGGCACTTCCAGCTGTCTGTCACGGTTTTACCTCTCTCTCACCCACCACGACGCGCCCATATCGCCTCTTCTGGTCCTCCTCCACGGCTCACCGGTCCTTTCGCTTCTCGGCTCGTCGGATCAGATCGTCAAGGGCCGCCTGCGGGGTCTCGCCGCGCCCGATAGGCGCGTTCGCGTAGTCCTCGAAGAAGGTCGGGCACTCGATGTCGCCGGACTGATAGTCGTCGAGCCAGTCGAGGTCACCGACCCAAGCGATCCACCGGCCGCCCTCGTAGCAGCCGCCGTAGCGCGTGCCCAGGATGGCGACGTCGAACTCGTTCACGCCGTTGGCGACGCGCTCCCACATGAACTCGGTGCGCTCCATGCGCTCCTCACGCACCAGCTTCGGGTCGCGTCTATTCATCGGACGGTCCCCGCGATCTCCCCGTCGAGCGGGAACTTGGCGCACACGACCCAGGCACTGGTCCCCGGCTCAGGGTCCTCTGCCTCGACCTCGCGCTCGATGACCCACGACTCGCCCTCGATGCTGACGCGCACTGGCTGCGCGACGAGCGGGCCGTAGAGCTTGTCGACCTCGATGACGTTCTCGGTGCCGATGCAGACCCGGATGTCGTACGGCCACTCGCCCGAGTGCAGCTCGGGGACTCGATTGTCGATGGTGTCGTCGAGCCACGGCCGACCCGGCCGTGACTGGGATCCAGGTAGCCGCCACTCGCCCGCCGGCGCGCCGTGGTCGCCGTTGTTGTCGCGGATCGCCCCGCACGCCGAGCACCAGTGCACGACTGTGAACTCGCGGTCGTCGACGGTGACGACGGCGGACTCGGGGTGCTGGCAGTCGGTGCTCAAAGGGTCGACTCCTCTGCGCGGCGGACACACTCGGCGCACGGCTCGAACTTGAACTCCGGCGGGATGGTCACCTTGCCGTGTCCGCCGCTGTAGCTCCAGGTGACCTGCTTGAGCGTCACGAAGTAGTGGCCGGGCGGCCAGTCCTTCGGATCGCGATCGGCCATGAAGCCGCAGAGCGCTCGCCTGCCGTAGCCGAGGACGTGCCCGAGCATGCGGGCGGGTCCCAAGGGGTCCCGCTGCGCGCGGTCTTCTGCTGCCCAGCGTTTGGCCATGGCGTTGGCGGTCTCGCCAGTAACCGACGACTCACCCCGCTCGGCCGCGGTGAAGATCTCTCGCTTGCACTTGCAGCCGTCGACGAGGCACCCGAAGCCGAGCGCGCCCGGACTGCCCGGCAGGTTGTGTAGCGAGATAGAGTGGTCGCAGTGGGGGCACACGGCTCGCGTGATCCGTTTGGGTGCTCGGTCGGCTTCGCGTAGGATCCCGGCGACGGCTGTCAGGCACCCGTCCCGATCGCTTGCGGCGACACGCGCGCGCTCGTGTAGCCTCAGATACTCCAGGAACAGGTCGTCGTGCGACGTGCGCTGCCACGCTTTTGGCAGCGGCTGTCCGGTCGACAGCGCAGCGTCGAGGTAGCGGAAGGCGTCGCGGAACTTTTCGGTACCGATGTAGTCTGACGACTTTACACCTCGACGCGCGTCGGCGAGGGCCGCGTCGATCAGGTCCCGCTGCCTCTCGAGTCGCTCTTCGGTCAGATCAGTGTCGCGACCCGGAGCGGGAACCTCCTCGGCCTCTTTGCGAGCCTCCTCGCACACCAGGACGACGAGCACCGACGGCGCCCACGGCTTCCACCCTGTCTCGGCTTCCGTGTGAGAGATCGCTCCGCACTGCAGGCAGCGGCGAACAGGGTCACCAGCCGTCGTGCGGAACTCCTGGATCAGGACGGCTGGGTGCTCGCAGGCCGCTAGTACGGAGACCAATCGTTCGAGTTCGCTCATTGTTTTGCCTCACTGCGAGTGCCAGCACCAGACGCGTACCGGCACGCCCTCTACCAAGAAGCTCTCGACCATCGCCGCGACGGCGCGGAGCTCCGGCGAGCACTCCTCGTCGTGGTAGTCGCCGTCTTGCAGGCGCTGCCACCGCTTCTCGCGCACGGTGGTGACGAACTCCTCGCCCGGGACGAGCCGCACCCAGTACGGCTCGTCGAGCCGCCACGGGCACTTCTCGTGGTCCTGCATGGCGACCCACTCGGCGTGGGTCAGGTACCCACCCGCCTTGCCCATCGGGGCGTCCGGGTCGCAGTCACCGAAGGCGCAGACGACGACGCCTCTCGCCAGGGCTGAGGTCTGGTAATTCGTCACGGTGGACCAGTACCCGTTCGGGTACTGTCGCTCCACCGACGCGTACAGGTCAGAGCCCATTACCGCTTCTCTTTCTCGGGGACAGCGGGGAGCGCGCCGGACCACCCGCGCTTCAGGGCCGCCAAGTGATCGGCGCAGAGGTGCTCGCGCATCGCGTCCGCGTTGAACGAGCCGGCGAATGAGATGCCGGCGAGGAACGCAGTCGACGGGGCGCGCCGGTCCTCGTCGAATCGGCAGGCGTAACACTTGGTGGTTCTCATAGAGGTTCTCGACGGGACCCGAGAAACGATCGTCCAGTCGCCTTCATGGTCTCGAAAAGTGGCATCCGCAGCAGCACTGCTGCCCTGAGCAGGCCGAGTGTCGGTTGAGTGCGCAGTCGATGGCGACGCGGGTTGACACGCCGGCGGTGAGTTTCTCTGCCCGGACCCACTCGCTCTCGCCGATGGAGCACGGAGCCACGCTCTGCCCGTTTAGGCGCTTGAGCCACGGGTGCGGCCCCCGAGAGACGCGACGACGGTCGGGATGCTCGTCGAGCACGGCATAGAACTCATTTGAGCGGCTGTAGACGGCCTCCGGGAGTTCGACGGCGCGCGCGGCCCCGCAGAGGCACTCCTGCCACGACCGGACGCCGATGGAGTAGTCCTCGAGCAGGAACTCTCGCCAGCGGTGCCCGCGCGGGTCGACGCGGGTCACCGACTCCAGGTCGAATTTGGGCGCGACGAATCGAGCCTGCTGGTCCGCCGTCTTGGACGGGTCGGGGTGGACCGGGCACGGGCCCTCGCCGAAGTCGTCGCACACGCAGCGCGCTGGCGGTGGGTTCGGCGGCAGGAGCGCCTCGATGGCGAGGCCGATGTCGCGGATCTCATTTCGAGCCTGCGACCACGCCGCCTGGTTGTCCTCGTCGTTGAACCCGCGGTGCGGCATCAAGGATCTGGCCTGCTCGGCGAGCGTGCGTAGTCGGATCACCACGCTCGTCGCCATCGACGGCTCCGGCGGAGTCTGGCGCTCCGGGTGAAACGCGCTGTCGGCCACCTTGCCCGACTCGCCGAGCGCTGTCTTCGCGATCTCGACGACGGCGAGGAGCGCCGCGTCAGCCTCTCGCCGGTACCGCTCGTCATCCCACTCGTAAGAGCCGCGCCCGTCGACCACCCAGAGCCGCGTCTTGGCCTCTCTCGCGACGTCGGCGAGTGCAGCGGCTAGGCCCGTGTGGTCGCGGTGCAGTAGCGTGCGCAGGCGCACGACCTCGAGACGGAGCTTGTCGATGGTTCCGAGGAGTTGCTGGACGCGGTCGTCCTTCTCGGCCCGCAGTTCCTGCTCGTCGAATCGCGTCTTCATCCCTTCACGCATATGCAAGCCTTGAGTACGTGCACGACCTCTACGAGGTCCGCCTGCGCGGCCATCACGTCGTCGATCGACTTGTACGCGGCCGGGCTCTCGTCGAGGACGCCCTCATCTTTGCGACAGAGAACTCCCTCGGTGTCGCGTGTGTGCTGCTCCAGCGTGATCGTCCGCCGAGCCTCACCGCGACTCATCGATCGGCCGGCGCCGTGGCTGCACGTGTGGAACGAGTCCGCGTTGCCCCGGCCGCGCACGATGAAGCTCTTGCGCCCCATCGCGCCCGGGATGATCCCGAGTTCCCCGAGCCGGGCCGAGACCGCGCCCTTGCGCGTGATCCACAGGTCCTCGCCGAAGTGCCTCTCTCGGGCGACGTAGTTGTGGTGGCACGACACGCTCAGTAGGTCGGCCTGCACCTCCGGGAACAGGGTCCGTAGCTCGCTCAGGACGAGCGCCATCATGACCGCGCGGTTGCGGTGGGCGTACTCCTGCGCCCAGGACACCGCGCGCGCGTACTCACCGAACTCCGGTACATCGTCGGGCAGCCACGCGAGATCGCTGTTCGGGAGTTTGATCCCATCCTTCGCGCACCGGTCCTTCGCGAGCGCGATGAATGTCGAGCCGATGCGATTGCCGATGCCGCGCGAGCCCGAGTGGAGCATCACCCAGACGTGGTTCTCCTCGTCGAGGCAGACCTCGATGAAGTGGTTGCCGGTGCCGAGCGTTCCGAGTTGGTGCGCCTGCCGCTTGGTATCGAGCCGCGGGCGCTGCTCGGCGAGCCGGTCGAACTCGCCCGACATCAGGTGCCACGCGTCCGCGACGAGGTCTGGGACGTCCCGCCAGGCGCCGCGGTCGTTAGGGCCACCGTCGTCGGTGCGGCCGTGCGGCACGACCCTCTCGACGGCGTCGCGGAGCGCTTGACCGCGGTCACCGAGCGAGGAGGACGTGAGACTCGTGCGGACTGCATACATTCCGCAACCCAGGTCTACGCCAACTGC
>Ga0209275_10001026_pt1 | contig 11359 bp, 7 predicted proteins | sample HubBroMetageREF2_FD_188344 | JGI IMG/M metagenome (GOLD analysis project Ga0209275, IMG submission 188344) | Reference soil microbial communities from the Hubbard Brook experimental Forest, New Hampshire, USA - Hubbard Brook CCASE Soil... | ecosystem: Environmental > Terrestrial > Soil >...
AGTACATGCGCGACTTGAACGCAGCCGCTCCTGACAAGCCATTCTTCGTGTATTACGTGCCCGGCGGCAGCCACTCGCCGCACCAGCCGAAGCAGGAGTGGATCGACAAGTTCCACGGCAAGTTCGACATGGGCTGGGAGAAGATGCGAGATGAAATCTTCGCCAACCAAAAGCGGCTCGGCGTGATTCCGCCGAATACCACGCTGACACCCTGGCCCGACGGTCAGGCGGCGTATGGGGGAGCCAAGTTGCCGAAGTGGGACTCACTTTCCGAGCTCGAAAAGAAGATGTATGCCCGCGAAGCAGAGGTATTTGCCGGCTACACCGCCTATACCGACAATGAAATTGGCCGCGTCATACAGAGCGTCGACGACATGGGCAAGCTGGACAACACGCTCATCATCTACATCGTTGGCGATAACGGCACCAGCGCGGAAGGCAGCGTGTACGGCACGTTCAACCAGTTGACCGCCTACAACGGCATCATCAACGAGCCAGCCGTCAAGGCCGTCAAAGTGATGAATGCATTGCACTATGAAGACTGGGGTTCTGACAAGACCTACCCGCACATGTCCGTGGCCTGGTCATGGGCATTCGATACGCCTTTTAAGTGGACGAAGCAGGTGGCGTCGCATTTCGGCGGGACCCGGCAGGGCCTGGCTATTTCGTGGCCCGGTCATATTAAAGATGTGGGCGCGATTCGTACCCAGTTCCATCACATGATTGACATCGTCCCGACCATCCTTGAAGCCTCCGGAATCCCGGCGCCGGATACGGTCAACGGGATCAAGCAGAAACCGATCGAAGGCGTAAGCATGGCCTACACTTTTGATCAGGCAAACGCAAATGTGCCGTCGAAGCGCGGCACGCAGTATTTCGAGATGGTCGGCAACCGCGCGATCTATCACGACGGTTGGATTGCCGCCACCACACCACCATCTCCATCCTGGGAGTTGGGAACGGGCACGATGCCGGCGCTCAGCGACTATCACTGGGAACTCTATAACATCGGCGAGGACTACTCGGAATACAACGACCTCGCAGCCAGCAATCCCGACAAGTTGAAAGAGTTGCAGGCATTGTTCCTGACCGAGGCGGCGAAATACCAGGTTTTACCGTTGGATAACTCCGGCTTCGTCCGCCTGCTGGCGCCGAAACCGAGCGCGATCGCCGGACGAACCGATTTCACCTACACCGGTGAAAATGTCGGGATTCCTGTTGGCAATGCTCCCAGCATTCTGGACAGGGACTACACCATCACTGCCAACATTACGGTGCCTGAAGGTGGCGCTGAGGGAGTGATTGCGACCCTGGGCGGTCGCTTCGGCGGCTACGCACTCCTCCTGAGTCACAGCTTCAATTGGTGGCTCAAATCCGACTTCTTCAAAAAAGTAGGACTGGGGCTGATTATTCTGGGACTGCTTCTCATCTGGATGGGCAAACAAGGAAGGTGGAGGAAACGTTTCGGGTACGCCTGTTTGCTAGTCGCCGTGCTTGGACTGGTTGCCGTGTTTGCGACTGACATGTTTGGAATCGGCAGAGGCAGACCCGTGTTTGTTTACAACTTCCTTGACCTGGAGCGCTTCCGCTGGATGGGGCTGTCTTCACTTGACCCGGGCAAGCACACCATCGTGTTCGACTTCAAATACGATGGACCCGGTCCCGCTAAGGGTGGTACCGGCGTGCTCTCGGTGGACGGCAAAGAGGTCGCCCGCAAGACAATTGAACACACGATTCCGTTGCTCATGTCCATCGACGAGACCTTCGACATCGGGCTCGATACTCGCACCCCCGTAGATTTCAGCTATGACGTTCCATTCCGCTTCACCGGAACCATCGACAAGCTGAACTACAAGCTCGGGCCGGAACAGCTTTCGGCGGAGGACAAACGGAAGGCTGCGGAAATGCTCGCCAGAGCCAGGGACTAAGGCCCCCTCGCCGGCAGCGCTTAGCAAAGGAGACCACGCGATGAGTCACAACCACTTTACTCTGGGCTTCGCCTTGAAGTCGCCTGCGGACGCGAAGGCGGTGGCGGAACAACTTCCACCGCTGATCCCGGCGCTGTTCCATGCGGAGGATGCGATTGGCACGATTCATTACTCCCGCTTCACGGTTTTGAGCGAAAAGACTCTGCTGTTTCTAGGCGACTTCGACGGCGAATTCTCTGAGCTCATGGCCGAGCTTGCTAAGCACGCCGGACCGGTGTTTGACGCGATTTTTCAACATGTCGACAGTCCTCCACCGACTCCGGTTGCGAATAATGCAGAAGCTTTTGTCGAATGGGCCGCTGAGCACCTTGTCCATGCCGTGAACCTCTACACCGCGTATCCGGAAGTGACGGTCAAGGAGATTAAGGCGATGGCGGCCGCTGCTGACGTTACCGGTGCGGGAGAACAACGCCCATTTCTTGTGGTACTGCCCATTAAGTCGAAACTGGCCTACATCGAGGTTCAACTGATCTTGCGAGCGCGAGGACACGGCACAACCAAAGACCTCGACAAGGTCGGGACACCTCACTTCGCACAGTTCGTGCCTCTTGAGGACAATCAGATTGGTTTCTTTACGGTGTATGACGGCACGTTCAACGATTACATCGCGGATTTCACCAAGAATATCGGGGAGGTCTTCGATCTGCTATTCAAGTTCACTAAGGGCGCGCCGCCCTCACCTTGCAGAAAGCATTTGCAGGAGTTCATTGATTTTGCGGCGGGAGCTAACCGGGAGCCGATTGGGTTCTACAAGGCATATCCAGGACTGAGTGTGCAGGACATCAAAGCCTTGATCGCTGACAAGAAGTTAGAAGCAGGCTCGGCCGCGTAGTCACGAATTGGGGTCAAGGGACGATCCAGCAGGAGACACCAGTGAGTCAGGACGTCAAAGAACATGCGCCACAGGCGAAAGAAAGCGGAGGTCTGCTCCGTCATCTGTTCAATCGAGGAGGACACGAGGCCGAGGCCGAGTCGTCGCGGAGCGCGCTCGACCTTGCGGATATTCAGGGGTTTATCCTGCGCGGCTACAGGATGCCAATGGTGCGGCATTTCTTATTGACAGTGGGCCACCCCGATAAGGCCCGCAAGCTGCTCGGAAGGTTCGTCAGCGGCGACGAGTCTGACGCGCCTCAGATCACCACGGCGGAAGACTGGCACGTAGGCTTCGAGCCGGGGCCAGGAGACAATCCGGCCGACCTGCCGCGCCACAAACCCGACTACTGTCTGAACCTTGGCATTACCTGGCCGGGAATGGTCGCGCTGGAGATCAAAGATCGGGTTCCATCACTCTCGTTCAAGTCCTTCGGCGCGTTCACAGCTGGAGCCGCCGAACGAGCGAAGCTGGTGGGCGATACCGGAGCCAGTGGTCCTCAAAACTGGGTCGGCTCCTTCGGAAAAGGAAGTGATCACGTCCTGGTGACGCTACACGCCATCAGCCCAGACGCGATGACCGGCTACAGCGACCGGCTGGCCGGACTGTTTGCCGAAGGTGATGCCTTTCGAGAGATCTGGCACACCGACGGGATGGCGTGGACCGAGATGAAAGACGGCCAACCCGTCTTCACTTCCAAAGTTCCGTTCGGTTACACCGATGGCATCAGCATGACCACAATTCGCGGCGGTCCAGAACGATATCACCCGGATCACCAGCAGCCTTGTGAACCTTGGCTTTTCGTCTTGCGGGAAGACGCAGAGAATTACAACCTGCCCGAACCTCGGGAACTCAGCGTGAATGGCAGTTTCGCCGTCTTCAAGATGATCAAGGCGGACGTGGTCGGCTTCGAGAATTTCCTGCAATCAAACAAAGACAAAATCGATCCCGAATTGCTTGCTGCCAAGCTTTGCGGACGGTGGCGCAACGGCGTTCCGCTCGCATTGTCACCAGATACAGATAGCCCGCCGGGCGGAATGTCACTCGAGCAGATGAACAATTACGAGTACGTGAACCCAGATGGCTCGGGCGATCCCAAGGGTCTCCGCTGTCCCGTGGGCGCGCACATGCGGCGCATCAATCCACGCGGCCAGCCAGTCACGGGCCAGGGCCATCCCGGCGGCAGTAACAATACGCATCGCCTGATCCGTCGCGGCATGCCATACGGCCCGAACTATGATCCGAAGCAACCCTACGACGGCATCGAGCGCGGGCTTCTCGGATACTTCATCAACTCCAGCATCGAGAATCAATATGAGTTTGTGCTCAAGCAATGGGTGAATGACGCGGAATTCGCCGGCTCAGTCAGGCTGCACCCTAAGTCGAAAGATCCAATGATTGGCACGCAGGACCCAGCGGAAAGCGTTTTTGTGATTCCGCAGGCGAATGGCGCGTCGGCGATCAAGATCACGGGATTCTCCAGCTTCGTTACCACAAAAGCTGCCGCCTACTGCTTTTTGCCAAGCATTACCGCCGTCAAATTTATCTCCAGACTCGGATGAGCCCCAATGTTGTTCTTAACGAGATGGTTCGGAGTGACCGGTAGCGACGCTGAGCGCGACCTCGCGCGCGAACATGCTGACATCGAGCAGATCACTGAGAAGAGCCTTCTACTGCAAGCGAATGCTGCCACCAAACAAAGTCGGCCGCTTGGTCGTGGAACTCATGCGAAAGGTGTCTGCGCGCGCGCCCAGTTTGAAGTGTTTGATGTTCGCGCGGGACGCGAACCTGAATTGGCTGCGCGACTCGCCAAGGGCATGTTCGCGAGCCCGGGCGTCTATCCCGCGATTGTGCGATTTGGGAACGCAGATCCCAGCAAGAACTCTGACTTCAAGGCCGATGTCCGATCGTTGTCTTTCTCGGTCGACCTCACTCGGAATGGCAAAACGGTTCCTGACGCGAATGTTGACCGTCAGGATTTCTCAATGCAAAACGCGACGACTCTACCCATTAATGACTCGCCGGCGTTTCTTGCAATCATGAAGTTACTGACGGCATCGAACCCAGCCGCCGGCCTATGGTCGCTGTCGTTCAAGGATAAGTTGAGAGTGTTGAGGACTCTCGCGCTAGTACAAGTGCAGGCCCACCAGAAAATTAAACCGTATCAGCAGCTGCGCTACTGGAGCACCGTACCGTTTCGTCATGGGCCTACCGAGGTTGTAAAACATTCGGCGACACCATCCCCGGACAATCCAGCGCATCCTCTGCAAAGGAGTAACCTGAACGGCCTGCAGGACGAGTTAATCCGTCACGTCCGGGACGACGGCAAGATGAGTTCTTTCGACTTTGGAGTCCAATTCCTTGATCCCGACAGAATGACCTATTGGAACAAGCGTCGTGACGCCAACTTCTGGATCGAAAACGCAAGCATCGAGTGGAACGAAGCGGAAGCACCTTTTCACACAATCGCAAGGCTCACGCTGTTATACAAGTCGCAATTCCAGCCGGATGCAGCCGAAGCAATCTATTTCGATGTCACGGGACACTCGACGTCTGACAGCACCCCGGTTGGCAGCATCAATCGCGCCCGCCAGCCTGCCGAGGTTGCCAGCAGAAAAGCACGCATGCGCTCGGCCAGCATTCCTGAACCGGTCGCGAGTAGATTGTCGAAACCAGCTTGAATCCGCGAGCAACCGAGCGGTTTAGCTAGTGGCTAGTGGCCCCGCTGTCATTACTGACCATCAGGCTCGAGACGTTGACCGGCTCGAAGTCCGATAAGGTGAGACTTGTAAGGCACGCAAGATCGTTATCGTTCCAGCGAGCGTCTGGTGTGCCGATTAGTCCTCCGCTGTCTCCGTTGTCGGCCAGGATGATTCCATAGCTCCGAAATGCGGTAATGATTATGGCGGCTTGCGGACTTGTGGCGGCACAAGAGGGAGTCGCGACTGAAGCCTTGAGTCGATAGATCTCCCCAGCGGGTCCTGACATCGTGCAGCTTACGGGAGGAGTAGATTGCGAAATTTCCGATTCCACGGGAATGGAGCCGCCTCCCGTTGCCGTGCAACTCCCCACGCCTGCAGTTTGCGTGGCAGGCCAGACCCAGTAGTTCAACATGTGGTTGAGTGTGAATCGGATGGGATGTTGAATGGTACCTGTCGGTGAGCTGGGTGTGCCGGTGCCGATTACCTCGTCGGCATTGGCAAGCAGCGGCGCTACCGGAAGTCCTGCGGCATCGGATGTTCCCTGCCCTTGCGGTGTCAGGGCATTCGAAGATACGTTGGGCCAAAGCGCGTTCGAGGAATCGGTCCACGGACCACCTTCGTATGTTCCCTGCCACATTTCGTAAAGGGCAGGGTTGTTTCCGCCGCCAGCCTTCACGTAGACCAGAACGTGTCTATCGCCCGTCGAGTTGCTGGTGCCTTCCACCGGAGCATTTGCCGGAATTGGACCAGACGTAAAGTAGGACTGATACAAAGTGGTTGTAACCGCGACGTTCGCCTGGTTGTAAGGGACTTGAATGGCTGGTATTCCATTCGGAAAAGGAGCATTCGAATTGTTCCCGAAAAACGGCTTCACTGTGGCTGGCAAATAGCCACTGTACATCGGCGCTGCCGGAGAAGTATCTACGGGCAGGTTGGTCGTGGCTGCGTCCACTCGATGATGAAAAATAGAGGTAGACGGAAAGATGGTTGCCAGGAACGAGTTGTTGCCGTTGATGGCGATGCTGATGTTCTGAGTCGCCTGAGTATTGGTCGAGTCCGTTACGACAAATACGGGCGCGTAGGTGCCTTGTCCGCCGATCAATGAGCTGCTGAGGTTCCCCGTAGTCGCGTTGAGAGACATACCCTCAGGTAATGGAGGAAAGTTGGGATTGGTGCCAACGGAAAAGGTGTAAGGCGGAAAGCCACCACTCGCGACGATTGTGCAGCCGGCAAAAGCTGCGCCTTGCGTTCCGTTGGGGCACGAAGTGGTCGTGATCACCAATGCACCACCTGACGCTCCCACAGTGACTTTTGCCATGGACGTGGTCGAGCCAGACGCATTGGTCGCACTCAGCGTGTAGGTGGTTGTTGCCGTTGGGCTCACGCTGGTCGAGCCACTTGCGGCCGTGGACGTGAATGTTCCCGGCGTGATGGCAAGACTGGTCGCCCCGGTCGTCGCCCAACTCAACTTGCTGCTCTCCCCCGAAGTGATACTTGAGGGGCTAGCCGTGAAAGAAATGATTGTTGGTTTGCCTGTCGTGTTTACGGTGACGGTTAGCGTAGACGTGGCCGCGCCGGTGGCATTGGTCGCTGTCAGCGTGTAAGTGGTTGTGGCCGTCGGGTTCATCGTCGTTGAACCGCTCGCCGATGTGGACGTGAATGTCCCCGGCGTGATGGCAAGACTTGTCGCTCCTGCTGCCGCCCAACTCAGTGTGCTGTTTGCACCGGAGTTTATGCTGGTCGGATTCGCCGTGAAGGAGGTAATCGTCGGCACGGACCCTTTTCCGGAGGGCGAGTTCGACGAACTCGTGCCGCAACCCAGCAGTCCAACACAAGCGGCTAGAATAAGGACTAGAGCACAAAGATATGCCCCTGAAGAATTGAGTCCACGGTCGCACATGTACGCCTTCCCGTAGCTGCCACTCGGCGTCGAGATCAGATCGTTAGATGAGTTGTAGTTATACAGACGCATTCCCGGCAAAACTCAGTCTATTGCCCACGCTCGTAGCAGCTGTAGCTCTCCGTGGTCGTAGCCCCTTGGACCAACTGCGTCGGTTCTAAATCGGGTCCATGAGTATGATTCGACGTAGCACCGCTGAACTGATTCAAAGCGGACGCCCCGAACCTTCTGTCGTTCGCGGGGATTGCCAGCTTATACTTCATCGGCGTGTGCGCGACCGGATTTAGGGGAGAAAACGTGCTGATTTCGCCCTTGCTGTTGCTGAACCTGTTCGTTGTCATCGTCATGTTCTCCATCGGGCTGTGTGTCAGCGGCGGAGAGCTGCTTGATATCCTTCGCAAGCGCGCCCTGTTGGTCCGCGCCCTGCTGGCGAATTGCATCCTCATACCGGCCATCGGCTTCCTGCTGGTTCGCATCTTCCCGCTGACACCCGACGCCAGTGTCGGCATCCTGTTGCTCGCTGCGATACCGGGAACGCCCATCGCACTGCAGTTCACGCGCCAGGCTAAGACGCGTCTGGCATTCGGCGCCGCCATGACTTTCGTGCTCTCGCTGGTAAGCGTCGCGATGACCCCTCTGGCCGTCGAGGTGATTCCGCAGACGGCACAGCGCAATCAGCGACCGATGCTCCTCCTGATCATGAGCATCGTGCTCTACATCGCGCTGCCACTTTGTGCCGGTTTGTGGGCGGCGCGCCGGGCGCCGAAAACTGCTCCTAGGCTGGTATTGGCGCTGGGCCTTCTGGCCTCGATTGTCTTCATTTTCCTTATGTGGGACACGCGCCTGGTGCGCCGTGAAGCCTTCAACGCAATCCGCGGCCGCGGGACCATCCTGGCGATGCTCTTGTTGCTGCTTCTGTCTATGTTGATCGGCTGGCTGATCGGCGGCCCCGACCCCGAGTCACGCCGCGTGTTGGCGACGTCCACCGGCATGCGCAGCGTGATTGTCGTGCTCTATGTGGCGCGTTACTGCTTTCCCGGCACCAACGTTTACATGATTCCGATTGTCTATATATCGCTGATGGTCCCCACGAACCTGCTTTTCCATCTCGCGTTCACCGGATGGCACAAACTGCGGCCAGCGCCGGAGATGTAGGGCGATCGAGTCACTGCCAGATCCCATGATTTGGGTCCGTGAGTGTAAATGGTCGATTGCGACACCACGATTCGTCTTCTATTCGCCGCGATGCGAATATAGCCACTGAAGGTCACCTGGTAAACAGAAACGTGCCCGCGTGGCCAGTTACCAGAATTGCCGCCCTGAAGTTCTTGGCAAGCCGGAAAAAGGCACGTCGTCCGCCGCTGTACAACCGATCTATTGCAATTTACTGGGAAATACAGAACAATATGCTCCTTCCCTCCCTGTTGGTAGAATCACGTCTAAAAATGGACAAGATTGTCATTAGCCCTGCCGAGGTTGCTGTTGCTACGGCACCCGCGGAGCAGCCCGCCCGGCTGGAGCCTAAGTTGCCTCCGGTCGTTCCATGGTGGGCAAAAGCGTCATTGGCTCCGCTGGCGCTGGTCCTTCCATTACTGTGCTTAATTGCGATCGTATTGAGAGTTGCGATGCGGAACCTACCGCCTCGTACTCGGCACGGTTGGACCACATACCTCAACACGCTTCTCATTGCGAGCGGGCTGTTCACCTCCGCTGGCGCTGTCGTCGTGTTGTCGTTCGTTCCTCTTCCTTCTGTGGCTAGCGCAGGATTGAGCGAACTTGATGAACGGACAGACTTTCCTCAGCTCCCCGCCTCCAGCCCGATGTCTGCGAAAGATGTGTCCGAGAATCTAAAACCTCTCGTCGCCGTCATCTCACCCCCTCGCCGCTCGTGGCTCACCCATGAAGAAATGCCCACTGCAAGCTTCGGGGCTGGCATGCTATTGCAAGCGAACACGGAAGGGTATTTGTTCGTTACCGCACGTCATGTCCTCGACGGCCCAGCGTGGAACATGGCCAGAGGTGGTTCGCGTGCACTGCTCGCGATGGCTTCAGGCACCTGGGGAACTGCCGACGTGATTGCACGCCACCGAACTCTCGACCTGCTCTTGCTATGGGTACCCCGTGAAATCGGGCACGCTACATTTCTGCAACCGGTCGCAAAGTTGCCACCACCAACGGAAGGGGAAACCGTGTTCGTGATTGGCCATCCTGAGGGTCTCCGCTTCACCTTGAGCACCGGCATCATTTCCCGCATGAACGGCAGCATGATTCAGATGTCGGCGCCGGTCAGCCCAGGCAATAGTGGAGGGCCGGTGTTTGACGACAGAGGGAATCTGGTGGCGATCGTCACTTCCATGGTCGACAAAAACGGGAACCCTAATGCCGAGAATCTCAATTTTGCGGTACGTGCAGACGCGTTGCTCGACGATTCGAAATGGGACTTCTCGAAATTCGGCCGCAAACGCTTGACCGATTACTTAGGCGACGACGCCGCTCGCACAAAAGCAACACAAGCGGCGAATCATTAAAAATACTCAGGGGAACGGATCGAAGAAGCATGTCCAATATCAACGTAACGGTTTACGATTCGACGGAAAACAAGCGCGTGCCCGTGGAACTTCCGAACGATGCACCCTGCAATAAGATTATCGCCGTGCTGGTTCAAAAACTTCGCTTACCCACCAACGGCCCGGATGGCGCCCCATTGAGTTACAAATTTCACCACAAAAACTCTGGGAGGCAAATTCAAGATACGCAGACGCTTTCCGAAGCTCAAGTACAGGATGGTGACATCCTGCGGTTGCAGCCAGAGATCACGGCTGGATAAACACTTTCCATGGTGCGCATTTTGGATGGAGACACACGCGAAGATCGCTTCAGCCGGTTGCGGCTGATCCCGTGGTGGGATCAGTCGAAAATCTCCAGCTGCCAACTGCTAGTGGTTGGAGCTGGCGCCTTAGGCAATGAAATCCTCAAGAATGCTGCGCTGCTAGGGTTTCGCAAAGTCGTCGTTGTGGACTTGGATCGTATCGAAGAATCCAACCTTTCCCGAACCATACTGTATAGGCAGCAAGACATCGGTAAATTCAAAGCGGAGGCCGCTGCCAAAGCTTATCGCTCGCTTGCGCCCGACGCACTGGTGCAGCCGCTGGTCGCGGATATCGTCAATGGATGCGGCCTTGGCTTGTTTGATTGGGCGGACGTAGTTATCGCCGGCCTCGACAACCGCGAGGCCAGACTATGGATCAACCGCTCAGTGTGGAAGCTCAATCGCCCCTGGATCGACGGGGCAATCGAGGGAATTAACGGCGTCGTGCGCGCATTCTTGCCAGGGGTTCCGCCCTGCTACGAATGCACGTTAGGAGAGGTCGACTGGAAATTGCTTCAGAGGCGCATGTCATGCAATTTGCTCGTGCATGAAACCGCATTGGAAGGCAGAATTCCAACGACGCCCACAATCTCTTCAATCATCGCGGGGATTCAGGTTCAGGAAGCAGTCAAGTTGATTCACGGCTTGCCCACACTTGCGGGAAAAGGGTTCGTCTTCGAAGGTATGAATCATTCCTCGTATGTGGTCGAGTACACGCAGAATGCCGATTGTATGAGCCATTATGTTGCGTCCGAAATTGTGCGCCTACCGGAAAGGTCACAAGATCTGAGTCTTGAAGATTTGCGGAAACGCGCGCAGTTGGATTTGGGCTCCGAAAAGGTCACTCTGGAGTTCAGCCGCGACGTAGTGCAGAAGTTTGTTTGTCCTGCGTGCAAGGAGGAAGAGGAGAAATTTGCACCGGCAGGAAGCATTCCATTCGAAGATGCGAGATGTAAAAACGACGGTCAGCTTCGTACGGTCATTTCCCTACACAATTACACCGGAGAGAAAGAGCTTACAGGCAGGCCG
>Ga0209275_10001028_pt1 | contig 11348 bp, 13 predicted proteins | sample HubBroMetageREF2_FD_188344 | JGI IMG/M metagenome (GOLD analysis project Ga0209275, IMG submission 188344) | Reference soil microbial communities from the Hubbard Brook experimental Forest, New Hampshire, USA - Hubbard Brook CCASE Soil... | ecosystem: Environmental > Terrestrial > Soil >...
CCTGGCTCTACCGCCCTGAGCGCAAGCAGCCGTAAGCCGAGTTGCGGTTCGAACTCACAGGGGGAGTGACTCTACGTTCTGTCCTCTCGCACGCCAAACGCCAAGCTACTCCGATCACCAGCTCTCGTTTCAAGCATTCGTCACGCTTAACACATTGCCATCAGCATCTTTAAACCAAGCCACGCGCACCGTTCCTCCCGGAGCAGTCCAGATCCCAAGTTCATCCTGATTAAATTTTTGATAGATATTGAACGCCACGCCCTTTTCGCGCAGACCTTTCACTGTTGCTGCTACATCCGATACGTGAAAGCCGAGTATGGTGTGCTCATGCGGAGTGAAATCGGCTACGACAGAAATACGTAGAGTGACTCCACCGGTGTTGAGAACTGCGGCGAAGCCGTCTTCATAAGCCATTGCCAGTCCCAGTGTGTCGCGATAGAACGCAGTGGCGCGTGCGCGGTCTCGAGTGCAAAATGATTACAGGCTTGGCAGTTTCCAGAATTCTCACTGTTGGCTCCCTTTTCCGCTTTCGCAAATCCGCTCTCGCCAGTCGTTTTAGTATTCAAACTTAGAAATTCGCTCCTCATTTGAGGGCGAGTTTTTGCTTGGCCAATTCGGTGCGGAACTCCTGCTCCTTCTCCGCAATGTATTTTTGGTAGCCACTTGGATCTACAAAAGGGTTCTCGCCATCCGCTTTCAGGCGAGCGTACTTTTCTTCCATGTCGAAGTAGCCGCCATGGGCACCGAGAAAAATATCGCACTTCAATGATTTCAGAACGCTCCACATGCGCTCGTAATCTTCGGCGATCTGCGGATAAGCCGCGTTGTCGACGAATTTGTAGCCAGGATTCACATTCGGACTGCCAAGGATCAAGACGTTGTAGGTTTTACCCTGCTCAGTGACCTGCATCGTCCAGGTGGTGCATCCTTTGGTGTGACCGGGAGTGAGATGCGCGACTAGCACTGTGCCACCAAGTTTCACTTCATCGCCGTCGTGCAACACCCGGTCTACCTTGGTCGGCCGATACAAAAATTCTGCGCGATTGCCGTACTGAAAATCGCTTTTGCCGCCGGATTCCACTACCGGCACATCCGCGTCCATCACCATGTACTTCGCGCCGGTCATCTCCTTAATCGTTGCGCTCCCGGCGTCGTGATCCCAGTGCGCGTGACTAATCAGCAAAATCTTGGTGTCCCCAAACTTGAATCCAAGTTTCTCGATACTCGCCTTGATCAGCGGGACGTTGGCTTCCAGATCGCTATTGATCAAGATGTTCCCTTGCGGCGTGGTGATCAGATAATTCGCCAGCCCCTTACTCCCCACGTAATACAAATTGCCGGCGATGTGAAACGGTGGAAAAGGTTCAGTCCAGTCGGCATTGTCCTGCGCCAACACACAACTGCCCGCAGCGAACACCACAAACAGTACCCACATAGCAATTCTGATAGTTTTTCGCATCGCCGGAGTGTAAGCCAAATCAAAACTCCAACCAAAGCTCCAACCTCGAACCGCCGTCTCACGTTCCGAGTATTCCGGGGAAAACGACAGGATCTGTTTTCAGGGCCTCGGCTCTATTGCCACGTCGCGTCTTACAGCGCGCGATACATCACCAACGCATCCACGTATCCCAGCCTGGGATGCAAAAATACTTCCGGCAACCGCCCCACGATCTGAAAGCCGCAGCTTTGCCACAGCCCCACCGCGTTCGCGTTGCTCGACACCACAAAATTAAATTGCATCCCACGAAACCCACGTACTTTCGCGTGTTCCAGCGAATGCTGACACATCATCCGCGCGATCCCTCGTCCCTGAGCCGCTGCGGCCGTCACATAACCGCAATTCGCCACGTGCGACCCGCCGGCCTTCTGATTCGCCTTCAGAAAATAGGTGCCGACAAGTTCTCCGTCCTCTTCCGCGACGAACACTTCATGCTCGGTTCCCATCCAAAAGGCCAGCGCGTCTTCTCTCTTCATTTCCCGTGGCAGCGGGTAAGTTTCTCCCGCGCGCACCATGGGTTCCAAGATTTGCCAAATCCCGTCCCCATCCTCAACCTTCGCTTCTCTCACCGTTCTCATCGCCCTAATCTATCACCGCTCCGCCTCATCACAGTTTGCGTCTGAGTCTCAATTCCAATTGCGTGCAAACTTAGCCCAGACTTGCTTCCGAACGCTATACTTTTGCGCATGCAACCCGACCAACAGGTCATTAATCGATGGACCGGTTCTGCTCCCTTCTGGGAGAAGCACCGCGAAATAATCCGGCAGATGTTCGCCCCGGTTACCGATGCGCTGGTCGCCGACGCGCAAATTGCGAGTCGCCAATCGGTCCTGGATGTTGCCACTGGACCCGGAGAGCCAGCGTTAACCATTGCCTCCCTGGTCGGCCCTCAAGGAAAAATTGTTGGGGTTGATCCGATCGACGAGATGGTCGCAGCGGCTCGTCGCGAAGCAAATCGTCTTGAAATCAAAAATGTTCAGTTTGACGTTACCTTCGCAGACCATCTGCCGTTTCCCAACGATATTTTCGACGCAGTGATCAGTCGCTTCGGCGTGATGTTTTTTCCTTCGCCCGTCGAGGCCATTCGCGACATGCTGCGCGTCCTCAAGCCTGGCCACAAAATGGCGCTGGCAGTTTGGCATTTCGCCGAAAGAAATCCGTTTCACTATTTGCTGTCTCGTGTTGTCGATCGGTATGTCGCGCCGACACCGCTTGAACCGGATGCGCGCGATGCGTTCCGGTTTGCCACTCCAGGCAAATTGCTACAAATATTGAACGAGGCCGGAGTGAGCGCCCCCACCGAGCGCCTGTTCCAATTCACAATACACGCGTCCACTTCCCTCGAAGATTTTTTCGCGCTGCGCCTCGAAGTGTCCGAGAAGCTTCGCGACAAATTCAGCATGCTTTCCCCACAGCAAAAGATTGAACTGAAGGGCGAAGCGCTCGAAGCTATTAGCCAATACTCCACGGGCGGCGAAATTCGTCTTCCCGCTGAAGTTCTAATCCTCAGCGGAGCAAAAGCCCGCATCTCCTAGCAATCCCTTCAAACTCTCCCGACTGATCTCCTCAGTAAGGCGAACATTCGGGACAGTATTCTAGCGGAAAACGCGGGTGGCTCGGTTTGAGCTGCCACGAGAGATAGTTCCCGGATAGATGGCATTGTTTTGATCGATGACGAGTCTGCTCCCCTCGCTGCGAAGGTTCAGGCAGCACTTCTGGGAATAGCCGACAAGCCGGTACGCTTCATCATCAACACGCATTATCATGGCGATCACATCGGAGAGCGTATGGCGATTCACGTTCATCTTGTGTCGTTGTTGTTTCTGGCGACAGTCCCATTATCTGCTCAGACCAACCCTGCGCCTGCACCAAGTGCCACTAAGGCCCAGGCACCGACCACAGATTCGAAGGTCGTGCCAAAGCAGCCGACGCCGACAGTCTTTCAAGCTGACGAAGGTGACCGTTGGATGTTGCTTGGGGACAAGCCGCTCATCTTCAAGGTTGATCCCCTCAGTACCGGCTCGGACGCACTCATCGTCGGGACAGAGGAGATGCCACCGGGAAACAAAATTCCGACCCACAAGCATCTGCACGAAGATGAAGTCATCTTCGTCCACAAGGGTACGGTGCGCGTCACGCTGGCTGGACGTGAATACGACGCAGGAACGGGGGCGACAGTTTTCATCCCGCACGGAAACTGGATCGGCGTGGCAAACGTTTCCAGTGAACCTGCCATGATTCTGTTTTTCTTTAACAAACCCGCATTTGAGAAATGCCTGCGAGCCATGTCCTCACGACCGGGCGAAACTTTCACAATGCCCGCGCCAGAGAAAATGGCGGCTGTCCGAACGGAATGTCACGAAGTGATGAAGCAATAATGTCCCACCGTTTCTCTTGTTTTCGAGCGCACCCGCACCAGATGTGGCGACTCGGGCAGATTCACTGCTGGCTATCAGGCCATAACGCTCACGATCCGGTTTTGATTTGCTGGTTACTGGCTTTGATGTTGAGGATCAGTGGTGGAGGTGCCCAACTCGACGGGCTTGCCGTGGGGCGTGCGCCGATAGGCTTCAGCCCACGCTTCTTTGCGCGCCAGCATTGCCGCCGGGTTAGAGAGGTGTTTCGCCGCTGCCAGACGCTCCAAAGCTGCGAGCCAATGGTGGTAGTAGCGCGAGCCATCATCGGGCTCACCGCGATCCGCGGCGGCCTTCAGTTCATCCGCGAGCGCGGCGGCCCACTCTTTCCAGGTGAAATGCCCTTGCTCGGAAAGGCGGACGGCGAGCGCGAAGGCTTGCGCCTGCCAAGGTTCGGCAAAGACGGGTCCGCCCTCATCGCGAGGGAGATGAGGCAGCGCCACCAGATCCGCAGGCTGGGAAATTGAATCAAGCTTCTTCAAGGTAGTCATCCCACATATCAATGTAGACAGAATCCTGTGGCGCGGCTTGCTCGCCCCATAGTTCACGTGCGGTAAAGCGCACCGAGTAAACATGCTGGGGCTTCTCTCCGAGAAACAGCGCATTCGTATCGGGAAACAGAAAAACTCCATGATCCATATGAATCGTGCCGATTTTGCCTCGCGCGTAGCGCACCAAGCGGGTGTGCCCCACGGGATTTATATTGCGCGCGCGGACGCGCTCACCAGCGTGAAAGCGCGCCGCCACCGCTACATCCCGACTGGCCGGTACCCCTTTCGCAGCCAGGATTTGCGCTTTTTCGGCTGTGAGCGGCGGAGTCAGTTTCGCTGAGCCTGGGCCGGGTTTCCCGCTCTCTAACTCCGCATGGGTAACCATGCGGTTCTTGAGCATCAATTCGACCAGCGCCACAACCCAGCGCTCGTAGTAGCTCATTCGAAAATAATCTACCGGAGCGATCTGCTCGCGCTGAAACCGAACTGCGTCAAGATTCCACTTGCCCCACGCGCCCATGGCACGCGTAAAGGCAAAGGCTCGACCTTGCCACGGTTCATGAAACACGGGCTCGTTCTTCTCGGCCTGAACTGGGCCCATGTCCTGCATCCCGCCCAGATCATGTACGCCGTTCATGCACGCACTTTTTCTGTTTCTGTGGTGACCTTACCTACACCCACCATGGAATCCCGAGTCACCAGCGCTGCCAGTTCCTGTTCGCTCATTTTCTCGGTGCCAGCCGGCCGTTCCGGCAGCACGAGGTACCGCAGCTCTGCGGTACTGTCCCAGATACGCACCTCGACATCGTCGCCTAGCTCCAAGCCAAACTCGTGCAACACGCCGCGCGGATCGATCACCGCACGCGAACGGTACGCCGCGGACTTGTACCAAACCGGGGGTAGGCCAAGAACCGGCCACGGATAACACGAGCACAGCGTGCAGACGACGAGATTGTGTATTTTGGGAGTGTTTTCAACCACAACCATGTGCTCGCCCTGCAATCCTCCATAACCCAACTCGGCGATCGCAGCGTCCGAATTGGTGAGGAGTCGCTGTTTGTAAGCAGGATCCGTCCAGGCGCGCGCCACCACTCGGGCACCATTGCGAGGCCCAACTTTGTGCTCGTAGGTGTCGATCAGCGCATCAAGCGCCGAGCGGTCGACCAGCCCTTTTTCAACGAGAAGAGATTCGAGCGCTTTGACGCGCAGGGCTGGGTCCGAAGGAACAGCCTGGTGATCATGGTCATGATCGTGTTCCTGCACGCGGGCGAGATCTGGTGTTACGGCAGCTCCGGCAGCCGTCACTGCAGCGGTCAGGAAGTCGCGGCGGGTCGTAGTCACTTCACTTACCTCCACGAGTCGCAAGCAGGATCCGTCGAGGGGGAAACCACTGGGGAGCTATTATAGTCGGCGAGTCAACCAAAACTACGAAAAAGTTAAGCTCCCGTTGGAAACGGCTAATAGCAGTGTCGTTCGCGAATTCCGCAGAAATGACCTTCGAGCAAGACGACGTGGTGGTCGGCCTGAGGCAAACCGCAAAGCTATCGTAGAGTTTCAACGCGGCTCGTTGAGGAGATTCCTCCCGAGTAACGGGCCATCCGGAAACAACCGCATTACTTCCGGATTGTCGACATACGACCATGATCCGGAAAGCCCGCAAGTTTCCTAGACCATGCGACCTGTCGGGAAGTGACCCAAGTTCCCGCTGTCCTTTCCCATGGCGCCGCTCGACGTGCAAGCCTCTCTACTTGCAGTTCTTGTCGCACTTCGCATCAAGCACCATGTCGAGGATGGTCATGTACGTTGGCTCCGACACATTCCGGCGCGGATCCTGATCGATGTTCACCTTGTGTACGACCACCAGGTTATAGGCAGGAAACGACGTGATGTACTGTCCGCCTGAGCCCATCGCCGAGAACGCTCCCTGATACGGACCGGTCCAGACATTCCCCGAATACTCTGGTACCTCCCACGCCCACCAAAGCATTCCGTAGCCCCAGCGCCCGGTCCAACCCTCCGCCTTGAATTCGTTCCGTCCCGCAAAGCTGGTGCTTGGATAAACGCTGAAATCGAGGAATCCGGGCTCAGCCCACAATGTCTTCCCCCACATGCCGCGAGAAATGGCCAGCAAGCCGAGGCGAGCCATGTCGCGCGTTGACAAGTAAGTGGCGTACTCGAAATGGGTCGAGTTCTCGACGTAATTCTTCCGCTGTTTCGAACGGTCAAAATCCTGGAAGCGCAGCGGGACCGCGAGGTCGTCGCGTAATGCATCAAAGATGTCCTTCTGCGCAATCTTCTCAAACGCAATCCCGGCCGCGTCAAAGTCCCAGTTGTTGTAGAACCAGCGCACCCCCGGATAAGAAGAGCCGCGCTTCGGCGAAAGTTTGTCTTGTTGGTCGTTGCCGCTGCGGATGTAAATCCCGGAGCGCGACATCAGCAGCTGCTGCAGCGTCGCGTGTCGTTCCGATTCGATGAACGGCGTCTTGTCCTCGAGCCCAAGCTGCACTACTGTTTGGTCCAGATCGAATTTCACGCCCTTCTGCATCTCGACCGCGTAAAGAAGACTGAGCACGCTCTTGCGGACGGAGGCCACCTTGCTGATCAGCTTCGTGTCGCCGTACTCGAACACCACGTGCCCGCGAGAGATGACCATCATCCCGTCGGTCTGATGCGTCTTCAAAAAATTTCGCAACGCATCGAGCCGTTCCGCAGAGAAGCCTTCAGACTCTGGTGAAGCCTGCTTCCATTCCGTGCCAGGCCAGCTCCATCCGTTCTCGCCGGTTAACCCTTCCGGCGGAAGAAGCGGTGCTGGCGTCACGGGAGTTGCAGGGCTGGCATTTCCCACGACATTGCTTTGGGCTGAAATTTTCAAAGCAGCAGCCACAAGACTGCACAAGGACAATGCGGCAACAATGAGCCTTCTTCTTAGCATCGGCGGATTCTACCAGTATTCTTCTGAAGGAGAAGGAGTGTCGCCGCAGGTCCGTTCGCCCCGGTCTCCTGCCCGCAATCCAGAGTAGTCCTGATTGACGGGCCATCCGGAAACGACCGGCCGACTACTCGTCAGCAATCGACGCATTCGCTGCAAGCGGTGAACGGCGAAAATTAGGTGAGGCATTCAGGGCCGATCGCTAGATACTGGCGGCCCCCACGGCTGCTCTGCCTGACTCTGATTCCCAACTAACTTGTTCGACGGGGCCAACCACAAAAACCCACGAGAGGCCGCCAGCCACCAGTACTGCCGCTGTAATCGCGAGCGGCACTAGAAAGTTTCCGGTCCGGTCCACTAGAAATCCGGTAAGCGCCGGGGCCACTACACCCGCGAGGTTTGCGCAGCCGTTTTGCAATCCCGTCCATTTTCCCGTGGCGTGGGGGCCGGCAAGCGTCTGAGAAAATGCAAATGTACCCATGCCGGCAATTCCGGAACCAATACCGACCGAAATCAGATATACCAAGTACCACTGAGAGGCCGCCAGCGCGCAACCCATGAGCGCTACCGCCGCGAGCGTGTGTCCGATGGCCATCGCGGACTTACGCACCCGAGTGGGCGTAGAGCCCCGGCGGATGAAGAAATCTGAGAGCCATCCGGTCGTGATTGCCAATAGAGCTTCAACCGTGTAGTACGCGCTGGCGATCTTGACCATGGATGCCATGGTCAGGTGTCGTTCGCGCACGAGATAAAACGGAAGCAAGGTCAACATGAAATAGAGCAAATAGACGGTAGAAAAGTGGCCCGCGCAAACGCCCCAAAATGACCTCTGCCGCACAATTTCTGCAAAGCCGGGGGAGGCAGGGAGGGAGCGATTTATCGTTCCGCTTGGTGGCCTCCATCTCATCCAGGCGGGAAGCCACGCCAGGCTTGTCAGGCCGATGCCGATGAATACCGGTCGCCAGCCATATTTCGCCATTAGGAGGCCGGCTCCCAAAGTGCCTACTGCCGGCCCGAACCTCACTGCCCCTTGAAGTACGCCATTGGCGAAGCCCCGCCAGTGCTCCGGCAAATGGAAGCTGAAGATTTTCGAGCAGGCGGGAACCATTACAGACTCGCCCACGCCGAGCATCAGCCGCATTGCTAGCAGCATCGTGAATCCTCTTACGAGGCCGGTTGCAGACGTGGCAAGCGACCAGACCAGGAACCCGGCTGCCATGACCCAGTTGACTTCAAACCTGTCGACGAGCCATCCGCTGACGAACTGCATCGCGGTGTAGGTCCAAAAAAATGCAGAGAGCAGAATGCCAAGTTGTGTGACAGAAATGCGCAACTCGTCTTTCAGCAGAGGTGCAGCAATCGAGAGGTTGCCGCGGTCAACGTAGTTGATGAGAGCACAAATGGCCAGCAAGATAAGCGCTGGCGCGAACGCTCTTAGTTCTCGCGACTTATCTGGCATCGCACTCATGACAAAATCCCGAGTCATTGTGCGCTCGCAACGGTTCTCTGACAAGCAAGCTGCAAAACACTACGAGTAGTCATCTGATTGGCCACGTGCGCAGCGAGTACGAGAGCATGCCCGCGCGAATGCGCTTAATTGACTTGTCAGTCAGCGAAATGGCGTTGAACTGCCCGAAAAGCGTGCAGTCGGAAGGACATACTTCGGATCACGATGTCACATGTGCAAGGGCCGGCGTCACATCCCGCGTCGCAATCGCGCGAAAATCGCCATCAGCAACGTCGCGCCGAACGCAGGGATGGAGGCCATTGCGAATATCCGCTGCGTTGGAACACCAAGCCCCAGAAGCAAGCCGCCCAGAAGCGGTCCGGCAATAGTGCCGACACGCCCCACACCCAACGCCCAGCCCGTACCCGTTGAACGAATGGCAGGCGGATAAGCCAGAGCCGATAGTGCGATGATTCCCGCCTGGCAGCCACCTCCGATCCCGACTCCGGCTAGCAGCAGTAAAAGTAACCAGAACTGCAGATCAAACAACCCGAGTGCAAGTATGCAAATGGCGCCGAAGGCCAACCCAGAGACCAGCACACGCTCGATGCGGATATGGCCGAGAATTAATGTGGCGAACAGAGGACTCGCAATAACGCCAAGTCCGTAGGCGGTCGTGCTTAATACTGCCTGGGAAGAGCTCACTCTGGCGATATGCAAGATCGCAGGTGTCCACAGCAGGATAAAGTAAATTCCGAGATAACTGAGCATGTTGATTGCCCAGAGCAGCACGGTGGTGGTAGCGAGCCGGTTCCCAAACAGTGCCGCCAACTTGTCACGTACCGGCTCTTCGCGCAGCGCAATTGACTCTGACATCCACAGGATTAGCAACGGCACCGCAGCGAGCGGCAGCAGACCACCAGCAACAAAAATCGCGGGCCAGCCGAACTTGCTGACAAGCTGACTTGCAAGCAATCCTCCCGCGGTAAAACCAATGGGAACAGCCGTAGTCATCAGGGTCACGAACCGCTTTTCAACCATGCGGGGCGCAAAATCCGAAGCGAACGCGAGTGCGATTGGCAAGCCACCGCCCAGGCCCAACGCGGGCAGAAACCGCAGGATCTCCAGTTGCGACGTTGTATGGACGCGTGCGGTTAACAGAGAGAAGAGACCGAACGCCGTGACACAACCAATCAAAACCGGTTTGCGCCCCAAGCGATCACCTAGCAATCCTGCGCAAAGCGATCCAATCATCAGCCCGACGTTGCCTGCGGTCAGCACCTGAGTGAACGCCGAAGGGTGAATTTCCACGCATCAGCCAGCAATGGAATTGCGTAGCCAACGGAGGCGATGTCATAACCTTCGAGAAACAACACCACGCCGCAAAGCCATCCCATCCGGAGACGAAGCCGCGCCGCCGATAACGCGGTTGCCATGGAGGCCTCTGCCTGCATCTCTCCTCCAGGGATCAATCCTTCTTGGCGATAAGCAGCGCCTGCACATACGAGTTCATTGGCTTCGTTTCGCTCGCCAGTCTTCGTTTCAAGCGTTGCTCGACTTGGTCTCCGAAATTAGCGAATGCGTCGCGGTTCGTTGCCCGTCCGGTATTTAGCGCGCAAGCCAGCGACGGCAGAAAAGCCGATCGGAAGAACAGGGCACGCTTGGTCGCCAGTTCTTCTTCGTTTTGATCTCGCTCGTATTGCGCCCACGCCAGGTCGGGAGCCTCGCGCATCTGGAAATCTTTCAAGGTCAGTTGTGAGAGGTTTCCGGCGTCTCCGAAGGGGGCGAGAAGATCTTGTTTTCGGCGAGGATGAACTCGTAGCGCCATTCGTGAACGTTCCTCCGAACTGATCACGCCGTCGACAACCATCTCCTCCAGCACCGCGTTCGCGTGGTCGAATAAGCGCTCAAGGCCCCCCCAACCATCATCGGTGATCCCAGGGAGCACCACGACCAAGCGCCCGCCAGGGCGAAGTTCGCGCGCGCGCAACACGAGGAACGCCTCCCAATCACGTCGGGCTTGATGATCGAATTCGGCCCGCACTGTTTCCGTGCTGCGAAAAGCGATGAAGTGCCCGGGAATTGCTGCAGGGCTCCGACTCAGCCATATTGCTGCATAGGAGCTCCACCCGAGATGGACGGAACCGGCCGGCAGCACCTCCTCGTAGAACGATTTTCCAATCGCCGCGGGATAAATTTCCGGCTCATCCACTACATATCTGTCCGGATCCGCATCCAGCACTTCGAACAGTGAGTTGAAGTCGTTTGATGGTTGGTCAATGTGAAACACGCAGATGGGGCGCTTCCGCCCGACACGCTTCCGCAACTCCTTGATCGCCATCCGCATCGGGGCAAGCGAGTTTTTTCCCTGCGACGATCCGTAATCCGCGATGACGACAGGCCCATCGCCCGTCTCGACGTTCAGTTCTCGAATCGCCTTTTGCAGCAGCGGCAACGTCAGCGCAGCTCCGTCCGCCTGCAGTTTCGCATGCCGGTTGTACGCTCCTTTTCCTTCCATCACGCCGTGAGACACTCCATGTTCATGCGACATCTAAAATTCTCCTTGAAG
>Ga0209275_10001029_pt1 | contig 11346 bp, 7 predicted proteins | sample HubBroMetageREF2_FD_188344 | JGI IMG/M metagenome (GOLD analysis project Ga0209275, IMG submission 188344) | Reference soil microbial communities from the Hubbard Brook experimental Forest, New Hampshire, USA - Hubbard Brook CCASE Soil... | ecosystem: Environmental > Terrestrial > Soil >...
CATCTGCTGGACAGCCTCGAAGCCGGCATGGTCCTGGTCGGCACCGAAGTCAAAACCCTGCGCGAAGGGAAAGGCACTCTGCGCGAAGCCTATGCCGAAATTCGCCTTGGCGAGGCTTGGCTGGTAAACTGCCACATTCCCGAGTATCTCTCCGGAGGTTACCGCAACCACGATCCGCTTCGAAAACGAAAGTTGCTACTCAACCGCCGTGAGATTGACCGGTTGCTCGTCCAGACCCAGCAGAAGGGCATGACCATCGTCCCCACCAAAATCTATTTCCGGGACGGCATCGCCAAATGCGAATTGGCCGTGGCGCAGGGCAAGAAATTCCACGACCGCCGCGAATCCGAAAAACAAAAAGAAGCCAAACGCGAAGCCAGCGAAGCGATGTATCGCTCGCGCCGGCGCTAAAAGCGAAAGGAAGACATGCAGATTCAACTCGAAAATCAACCGTACACTTCGATTCAGGCCGACGCCCTCGTCACCTACATCTTTGACAAAGAAAACAAACTCGATGGAGTCCTGGCCGACATTGACCACGCCATGGACGGCCGCCTCGCCGCTCTAGTCGCCGCCGGCGAGCTCACCGGCAAGTCCCTCGAGACCGTTCTCGTTCATTTCCCCGAAGGCCTCGACGCCAAGCGCCTCCTCCTTATCGGCGCCGGCAAGCCCGAAAAATTCTCGCAGTCCGACTTGCGCAAAATCGCCGGCACCGCGCTGCGTTACCTGAAATCCCGCGGCGTGAAGAAATTTGTCTTCCTCGCCCGCGAAGCTGAACGCGGCTCCGCCGCCGCACAAGCCGTCACCGAAGGCCTCGGCGTCGCCGATTTCGAATCCAATAAATATCAAACTGAAAAGAAAGCCAGCAAAGAGATTCAGTCCGTTCTCCTCGCCGGTTTCGACGCCAATCAGAACGGCAATCTCCCCGAATCCGTCGAACACGGCCGCGTCATCGCCGAGTCCCAGAATTTCGCGCGCGATCTGATCAACGAGCCCTCCAACCGCCTCACCCCGCGCATGCTCGCAGCTCGCGCCGAAGCCATGGCTAAGGAAGTCGGCCTGGGCGTCGAAATTCTCGACGAGCGAAAAATCTCTGAGCTAAAAATGGGCGCCCTGATCGGCGTCGCCCAGGGCAGCGTCGAGCCGCCGCGCGTAATCGTAATTCGCTACACGCCGGAAAACGCCCGCCCCGACGCTCCTGTCCTCGGCCTCGTCGGCAAAGCCGTCACCTTCGACACCGGCGGCATTTCCATCAAACCTGCCGACAACATGGAAAAAATGAAGTATGACATGGGGGGCGGCGCCACCATGCTCGGCGCCATGCGCGCCATCGCGTATCTGAAGCCCGCAGTGCCAGTCATCGCTGTAATCCCCGCCACCGAAAATATGCCCGGCGGCCGCGCTCAGAAGCCCGGCGACATCCAAGTCGCCATGTCCGGCAAAACCATCGAAGTCATCAATACCGACGCGGAAGGCCGCATGGTCCTCGCCGACGGCATTTTCTACGCCCGCAAACTCGGCGCCACCCACCTGATTGACGCCGCCACGCTAACCGGCGCCATCCAGGTCGCCCTCGCAAACGTCCACGTCGGCGCCTTCGGCACCCCTCGCGAATATCTCGATCAATTCCTCGAAAGCGCCAAAGCGGTCGGCGAAAAAATGTGGCCCATGCCCATCGACGACGAATACCAAGAAATGATCAAAAGTAATATCGCCGACATCCGCAACACCGGCTCAGGCAAAGGCGGCGGCGCCATCACCGGCGCCTGGTTCATAAAAGAATTCGCCGAAGACACCCCATGGATCCATCTTGACATCGCGGCAACCTGCTGGGTAGATGAAGGCAAACCCTGGCTAGCCAAAGGCCCCACAGGCGTAGCCATCCGCTCAATCGTAGACTTTGCGATGAAGCTGTAGATTTCGACGCCTAGCCACGGTAGGGGCGCTGCTTGTGAATCGCTCCCGCAGAGCGGGAGCGATTCATCTTCAGAACCGGCAGTGCCGGTTCCAAGGGATGCGCCCCAGCTTGCCCGGGCGTCAAAATTTCGGCGGACCCAGTCTTGGTGTTGCATTTGTAGCGGCCGTCCCGCCTCTGCGGGACGGCCGCCTTTGACGTTCATTTGCCTCGGTAGAGGTCGCGCGCGGTCTCAAATTTCGCAATCAACAAAAAATTGTCATCCCGCAGGCGTTTTTAGCCGAGAGATCTGCTTTTCCCGCGCCGCCAGCTCCCGTTCGCTCTCAACTCTCAACTTTCGACTTTCAACTGTCAACCAAACCCTCACATTTTCTCCGGCGCCACAATCCCCAACAATCCCAACGTCGTCACCAACTGCTCCCGCACCAACGTAGTCACATAAAGCAAAAACGCGCGTTTTTCGGCGTCCGCCTCCCGATTAATATTGTGCTTGTGATAAAACCCATTAAAACTCTGCGCCAATTCAAACCCAAACCGCGCCACGGCAGCAGGCTCTTGCGCAGTCAACGCAAGCTCAAGCCGCGCATCCAAAGATCCCGCCAGCAACACCAGGTCCCAAATATCCTCATACTCCGGCGAAGCCAAAAACCGCGAAGCATCCAACTCCCCGCTCTTAATCCGCGCAATATTCCCAGCATCCTCCACAGCCAAGCCAGGATCCATCTCCGCACCCTTGCGCAAAATTCCATTCACCCGCACCACCGCATACTGCACATAAGGCCCTGTCTCGCCCTCAAAACTCAACGCATCCTTGAAATCAAACGCAATCACTGTCGAACGCGTAAACCGCAAAAGAAAATACCGCAACGCCCCAATCGCCACCGCATGTGCAATCGCCGCCCGTTCCTCCGAAGGGCTCTCCGGATGCCGCGAATCCACCTCCTCCCGCGCGCTAGCCTCCAATCGGTCGAGCAGATCATCCGCCTTCACCCCCTGCCCTTTCCGCCCGCTCACTTCAACGTAAGGCCGTTTCGCATCCTCTGCCGGAATCTCGTACCCCATCTCCAATGCGCAACGCGGCGTCAAAGCCACCACGTTGTAAGCAAAATGTTTCAAGTGATCCGCCTCATCGTTGTAGCCGAGCGCCCGCAGCCCCGCCACCACGACCTGCTGCGGATAAGACTGCCGCGAATCAATCACATTAAAAACTTCATGCGCGTGACCAAAAGCCGGCGCCCCAGGATCGTCCCGCTCGCTAGCAGTTATCCAAGCCTGATGCCCATCCGGATGCTCATAAAAACGGTGATAGTGAAAATCCCGCGCCAGCAATCCAAACTTCCAAAGATGCAGCGCAATATCCTTGCCGACGTATGTCACAGTTCCAGTCGAACGCACAATAATCTTCGCCTCAGCCTCTTCCGGCGGTTCCTCCTCCGCAGCCTCAGCTCCTTCCGCGGCCGGCTTCGCAGCAGCCTCCTTGTCGGATAGCAGCTCCATCACCCAGCACCCGGCATTCTTCCCCGAAGTGGAAAGCTGCACTGCCCCGCTGCGCTTCAACATCTCAAACGCCGCATCCCAAAATTTCAAATGCAGTATGTCGCTCTCCTGCGTCAGCAAATCGTAATCAATTCCAAGCCGGTCGAGCGTATGCAGGTGGCAATAGTTAATCGCCGTAGCGACAATCTCCCCCATCTTCGCCGCGTCGCCGTGACCCTCTTCGATCTCCTTCAATATTTGCCCGCGCAATTCCAGCCGCGCCTTGTCCGCCGCCAAAAACAAAGTTACCCGCGTGTACAGATCCCAGCACCGATAATCAAATTTCGGCTCCTCCGTAAGCGCCCGCACTTCCGCCAAAGACTTTTTCTCCAAGTGCAGAAATCCCAGCACTACATCGGCCACCTGCACCCCGGTATTATCAATATAGTTCTGCACCTCCACCCGTCGCCCCGAATGTCGCAACAAACGCGCAAACGTGTCGCCCAGCACCGCATTCCGCAAATGCCCAATGTGCGCAGCCTTGTTCGGATTGATGCTGGTGTGCTCCACCACAGTGTTCGTCGCGCCAGCCTCCGCCGTCACCGCCTGCCGCCCCGCCTCCTCCGCGGCAGCCCGGAAAAATGCCGCGCGATCAAAAAACGCATTCAAATATCCGCCGCCCGCCACTTCCACCCGCGCAATCCCCGCAATCGGTTTCAGCGAATTCGCGATCTCCTGCGCCAGCGCCCGCGGCGGCTTCTTCAATCGCTTCGCCAACTCGAAACAAACCGGCGACGCCGCCTCCCCCATCGAAAGCTTCGGCGGCCGCTCGGTAACAATCGGCACATCCGTCTTATAACGTTCGTGAATGTGATGGCGCAGCGCCTTGCGAAACCGCTCTTCGACGGCTTTATACACGTGGCTCCCCATGCAAAGTGAATCCCGCGATTATAGGTAAACCCGCAGAAAGCGTCAAAGCCGCCCGCGCTGGCAGCGTTCTGTTTCGCCACGCAAATGCATCGCGTAAGAGGTTCGGTTCCGCAATGGGATCGCCGATTTCTCTGCCCAATCCCCGCGGGCCGAGGTCATCTGGGAGTGCGGCGGCTCGCCGCCGCTTTTTTGCAAGTCGAAGTTTGCTTCGGCGCTCGTTCCACAGCGCAACCCGTTCCCACCGCGCGGTTTCCGCGAGCTCTCGATGTGCTCGCACGCAAATGAGGACCCGACCGTTGCGCCAGCAAATTTGACAGCATTGCAACGCCAGACTAGTATCGTTTTTTCCAGTTTCGACGGGATTCGCGCCAGCTCATCCAATGAAAAGCATACGGCACGCATATTTCGACTGTTTTTCCGGCATCAGCGGCGACATGGTTCTAGGCGCGCTGGTGGACGCCGGCGCAGATCGGCGCGCCATCGAAGCCGAACTGCGCAAACTTGGTCTGGAAGGCTGGGAAATTTCCGCCACAAAAGTAAAGCGCGGCGAAATCTTCGCCACCCAGGTGAAAGTCGAAACCAGCGAAGGCCATCATCACCGCGGCCTCTCCATCATTCTGCAAAGAATCGAAAACGCCAAACTTGCCCCCCGCGCCGCAGCCAGGGCCACCAAAATTTTCACCCGCCTCGCCGAAGCCGAAGCAAAAGTCCATCAACTCCCCATCGAGCAAATCCATTTCCACGAAGTAGGCGCAGTAGACTCGATAGTGGACATAGTAGGTGCGTCCATCGGTTTTGAGCTGCTAGGAATCGACGAATTTTCCTGCTCCGCACTCGACGTCGGCGCAGGCCAAGTAAAAACCGCCCACGGCCTGCTTCCAGTCCCGGCTCCAGCTACCGCCGAGCTGCTCAAAGGCGCCCCCATGTTCACCAGCGGCATCGCCAAAGAATTAGTGACGCCCACAGGCGCCGCAATCGCCACCACGCTCTCCACGCGTTACGCCGAAATTCCAGAAATGACTCTGAAAGCCATCGGCTACGGCGCCGGCACCGCCGACCTGAAAGAAAAAGCCAACGTCCTGCGCCTCCTGATCGGTGAAGCCGCACCGAGCGAACCCGGCGCATACTGGGATGCGCCCGTCACCGTAATCGAAACCAACATTGACGACATGAGCCCGCAAATCTACGGCTATTTCGCCGAACGCGCGCTAGAAGCCGGCGCCCTAGATGTATTTTCATCCCCAGTGCAGATGAAAAAGAACCGACCCGGCCAGCTCGTAACAATCCTGAGCGAGCCGCACAACGTCAGCCGCCTGATCGATCTGCTATTCCGCGAGACCACCACCATCGGCGTCCGCACCCACGACGTCCGCCGCAAAACTCTAGCCCGGGAATCAGTGACAGTAGAAACGCCTTTCGGCGAAGTCCGCATGAAAATCTCGCGCCTGCACGGCTCAGTTCGCAACGCCACGCCCGAATACGAAGATTGCCGCCGCATCGCCGCACAAAAAGGGGTCGCGCTGAAAGATGTACTGGTGGCCGCCACGCACCAATTTCAAAAATGGGTCGAAGCCCAACCTGAATTGTCAGATGCAAGCACGCGCAAGGGAACGGGCGGCCCGTAGCGTGGCGTTAGAGTGAGTGTGAGAACCCAGGAATCTTTGTGGGTCGTGGCTTTAGCCACGACATAGACCGCCGAGAATCCGAGCGGCTTTAGCCGCTGCAGTTCCGCTTTTGCAGTTCGCTCACAGCTTCTTCGCCGGGCAGCAGCGATGTACACACACAACCTTTTGCATTTCGCACTTCAGAAGAGCATGATGAATTTGTGAAAATGTCGAACACCAGCAGCGGCCGACCCAGCGCCCTCTCCCGGGCGCTCACAGCCACTCGCCTGCGCGCCCCCTGCCCCCAGAGTCGCCAATTTCTATTCAGTACAAATGAAAGATCACGAATCACTACTCACCAATCACGAATCGCTACTCACCACCACGGAGTTCCAATCCTTCATGCCTGATCCCAAACCGAAATACTACCTCACCACCCCCATTTATTACGCCAACTCCCGCCCCCACGTCGGCTCCGCCTACACCACCATCGTCTGCGATACGATCGCCCGCTACAAACGCATGTGCGGCTTCGACGTAGCCTATCTCACCGGCACAGACGAGCACGGCGTCAACATCGAACGCGCCGCCGAAAAACTCGGCATCTCCCCAGCCGATCTGGTTGACCGCAACCAGCAAATCTTCCGCGATCTCTGGAAGCTCCTGGGCATCAGTTACACCGATTTCGTACGCACCACCGAGCCGCGCCACGCTGTCGGCGTGCAAAATCTAGTCCGCCGCACCCAGCGCGTCTCGCCCGATGCGATTTTCAAACGCAAATACGAAGGCCGCTACTGCATCTACGACAACCTCTACGTCAGCGACACGCCGGAGCCGGCCGACTGCCAGATCTGCGGCCGCCCGGCCGAACTAATCTCCGAAGAAAATTATTTTTTCCGCCTCTCCGCGTACCAGGAAAAACTCCTGCAGCTCTACAAAGACCAGCCCGATTTCGTGCAGCCGGGTTTCCGCCTGAACGAAGTAAAAAGCTTCGTCGAAAGCGGTCTGAAAGATCTTTCCATCAGCCGCAAGACAATCAAATGGGGCATCCCGTGGCCCGGCGATCCCGAACACGTCTTCTACGTCTGGTACGACGCGCTCACCAGCTACATGAGCGGCATCGGATTCGTCGACGGCGAAAAAAAAGACAGCGACCGCTTCAAGAAATTCTGGCCCGCCGACGTCCACATGATCGGCAAAGAAATCATCCGCTTCCACGCCGTCTACTGGCCCGCGTTCCTCATGGCCGCCTTTCCAGATAAAAAGTTATCTGACTACATGCCCGGCAGAGTTCAGGCCCACGGCTGGCTACTCTTCGAACAAGAAAAAATGAGCAAGTCCAAAGGCAACGTAGCCTACGCCGAACCGATAGTAAGGGCCCTGGGCAACGACGCCCTCCGCTACTACCTCCTCCGCGAGGTAGTCTTCGGCCAGGACGGAAATTTCAGCAAAGACGCGCTCATCACGCGTTATAACGCAGACCTAGCGAACGGCCTCGGCAATCTCTCTAGCCGTACGCTTACGATGATCGAAAATTATTGCGGCGGCGTTGTCCCGGCCCAATCTCCGGCGCCACCGAGCCTTCAGGAGTTATCGTCCAAGGCTTTTTACACTACGATCCGCAACTCGTATGACAAATTCGAGTTCTCGGATGCGCTAACGATCATTTGGGGCCTGGTCGCAATTGCCGACAAATATCTCGCGGAAGAGAAGCCCTGGACGCTCGCGAAGGATCCTGCGCAGAAGGAAAAATTGGAGCAAGTGCTGTACGTCGCCGCGGAATCGCTGAGGATTGTCTCCGCTCTAGCACATCCCGTGATTCCCGACGCGACGCAGAAGATCTGGGAGCAGCTTGGCCCAGCAGGAAAGATCGAAAACGTAAGCATCAATGATTTGCAATGGGGTGGATTAAAGCCCGGAACGCGAATCGGAAAGCCCGAAGGTGTCTTTCCGCGCGCTGACAAGAAGGAAATACTGGAGAGGATCGAAACCATGGAAAATGAAATTCGCAATCCAGGCAGCACGCAGCCCGCAGCGCCCAGCGCCGATTCTGCACCGACCGCGCCGATAATCGCCCTCGTACCAGGAGCGGCCGCCGCGCCTGCGACCCCAGCAAAAATCGGCATCGAAGATTTCGCCAAAGTCGAACTCCGCGCCGGCATTGTGAAATCCGCCGAGCGCATCCAGGGCGCCGACAAACTCCTCAAGCTTCTAGTAGACATCGGCGACGAAGTCCGCCAAGTCCTGGCAGGCATCGCGCTCTCTTACGCCCCAGAAGACCTGGTAGGCCGCAAAGTAGTGATCGTCACTAATCTAGCCCCCAGAAAAATGCGCGGCCTCGAATCCAACGGCATGTTGCTAGCCGCCTCAGTAGGCCCCGACGGCAAGCCGGTCCTCTGCACCTTCGCCGAAGATGTCCCAGCGGGCGCAAAAGTCAAATGACAGATGGTGAAAACGAAAACTAAAAATCGCTCTCGTTCCATCGGGTGCGATCGCTCGATTCTAGTAGCGCCGGGGCGCGTGCCGGTACGAAGGCGTCTCGTGGGCTCATCTTGCGCGAAAGTCCAATCGGGAAACGTAGGGGCGGGTCTCAGACCCGCCCCTCCTCTAGGTCGCCGCGGCAGCGCCGTAGGTGCGACACAGCCTTGGCTGAACATCTAAAAGAGCCACGCAAAAGCTAAGAATAAAAAACGGGGCAGGATCAAAATTGGAAATAATTGACTCGCACGCGCACCTCGAATCCGAAGACTTCGACGCCGACCGCGCCGAAATGCTCGCGCGCGCGAAATCCGCAGGAGTGCAAAACATACTAGCTATCGGCAGCGGCGGTTCCGGCCCGGACCGTCTCGATGCCGCCATCGCAGTAGCCAAAGACTACGACTGGATCTACGCCACCATCGGAATTCACCCGCAACACGCCGCCGAAGCCCAAGAACAAAATTACGCGCAACTCGACGACCTGGCGAAGAATCCCAAAGTAATCGCCTGGGGCGAAATGGGCCTCGACTATCACTACGAGGAACCGCCGCCCGAAATCCAGCAACCAGTTTTCCGTCGCCAACTCCAACAAGCCCGCGCTGCGAAGTTGCCAATCATCATCCACTGTCGCGACGCCTGGGACGACTGCCTCGCCATCCTCGAAAAAGAATGGTCCCCCGCAGGCCTCGGCGGAATTCTGCACTGCTTCACCGGCACGCTCCGCGAAGCTCAGCGCGGCCTCGAAATGGGCTTCCTGGTTTCCTTCGCCGCAAACATCACGTACCCAAAATCGCAGCAAATCCGGGACGTAGCGCGCGACCTGCCCCTCGACCAAATCCTCACCGAAACCGATTCGCCGTTCCTTTCGCCCCAGGGCCGCCGCGGCAAAAGAAATGAGCCCGCCCACGTAGTCGAGGTAGCGCAGACGCTTGCGAATGTGAGAAACTTGGGCCGCGAAGAAGTTGCCGCTGCGACCGCGGCCAATTTCCGGCGGCTTTTCCGGCTGGGCGGCCTGGGGATTCCTGCCCAGCCAAGGTGAACCTCAAGGATGGCTTTCGCTGTCCAACTTGCAAAAGGTATTTTTGATCTCGTACGCGACGATTTAGCGCTCGTCGAAAGCGAAATCGCGGCGCAAAACAGCGCGGCCATCGAACCCGTCTGCGAAATTTCCAGTTATCTTCGCGAAGGCGGCGGCAAACGCCTCCGTCCCGCGCTTCTGCTTCTCGCCGCCGGCGCGTCCGGCTATCGCGGCGAAAGCGCCATCCGCCTCGGCGCCGTAGTCGAAATGATTCACAGCGCCACGCTGATCCACGACGACGTGATTGACGGCGCCGATACCCGCCGCGGCCGCCCCAGCGCCAATGCCCGCTGGGGAAATCACATGAGCGTCCTCGCTGGCGACTGGCTGTACATGCAGTCCTTCGAAATGGCCCTGCAAGAACGGAATTTCGCCGTGCTCGATATACTGATTGACCTCACGCAGAACATGGTCGAAGGCGAACTTCTCCAGCTCACGCGCCTCGGCCAGATTGACCTGAACGAAGCCGAAGCCACCGAGCTCGCCTACCGCAAGACCGCGTGCCTCTTTAGCGGATGCGCGCGCCTCGGCGCCGTGCTCGGCAAGCAGCCGAAAGAAATCGAAGACGGCCTCGCCGATTATGGTCGCAACGCCGGCCTTGCGTTCCAATTAGTTGACGATTTGCTCGATTTCACCGCGTCGCCCGAAAAATTGGGCAAGCCCGTGCTGAGCGACCTGAAGGAAGGCAAAGTCACGCTGCCGCTAATTTTCGCGCTGGAAGCGCAGGCGCTCGCCGCAGCATCGGACGGGAATGGCCACGCGCAGGCAAACAGCGAAGGTCGTCGCTTGGTCGAAAAAGTTCTGGAAGAACGCGATTTCCGCACTGTCCGCGCCGAGCAAATCGCCAAGCTCGTCCGCGAAACTGGTGCGCTCGAACGCGCCACGAAGCTCGCCAAGGAATACGTCCAGCGCTCCAAAGCCAGCCTGGAAGTTTTGCCAGACACGGAATATCGCCGCGCGCTCTTAGCCGTCCCCGATTTCATCCTCGACCGCGAAAATTAATTTCGCAGCTCACTCGGGCTTCGCAGCAGGAGCCGCAGCACCAGCAGCGGGCGTCTTGCCAAAACGCACTTCGTGCGCAATCAGATCGCTTCCCACCGGCTTCGCATGAATCACTACGCGATCGCCCACTTTCAAATCCTTAATACTTGCGCTCGCGCCGCTCTTCACGAACGAAGTATCCGGCGCGATCTTCACCACCTGCAATGAACCGTCCTGCGCTTGCACTGTGATTTCGCTGTCAGTGATTTTCGTCACCGTGCCCAGCACATGTTTATCCGTGCCGTGCGCCAGCGCCACCAGCGAAAACGCCAGAATTAGCAGCATTGCCGAACCGATTCTGCGCATATTGATTTCTCCTCTAATGTGAGTGTGATTTCGTCTGCCCATCTGCAGCAGACGGCTCGTTCAAGAATTCGTTTTCCATCTGCTCTTCCTTCATCTCCGCCGGGCTGCGCGGATTCATCCCCTTCATGTCCTGCAAGTCCTCGTCCGTCAGTTTCGGTAGACGGCGGATGAACAGCACCAAATGCCATGTGTCGTGATCGTTCGTCCCGCCAGATCCCCACGCGGGCATTCCAGTAAACCGCACGCCGTTCTCGATGATGTAGTAAATCTCTCCATCGGAAAGATTCTGCGTCCGCGGCAAACGCATGTCCGGAACGCGCGGATAAAGCTTCTGGCCCATCTCCGTCGCCCCGCTGCCATCATTCCCATGGCAACTGGCGCAATGGTCCGCGAAATGCCGCCGCGCTTCCACCAGCAGTTCCGGCGAAGCTTGCATGGGATTACTCAACTCGCGAGCGCTGCGCGGAATGGCCCAGCGTTGCACGGCGCTCGCCAATCGAGATTCCATCGCGCCGGGC
>Ga0209275_10001031_pt1 | contig 11341 bp, 5 predicted proteins | sample HubBroMetageREF2_FD_188344 | JGI IMG/M metagenome (GOLD analysis project Ga0209275, IMG submission 188344) | Reference soil microbial communities from the Hubbard Brook experimental Forest, New Hampshire, USA - Hubbard Brook CCASE Soil... | ecosystem: Environmental > Terrestrial > Soil >...
CATAGACATCGCGGTTATACGAAAATTGATCTACCCCGAAGATCTAGAATTTGTGTTCCGAATGGCCGAGGAGGCCGTTCGCGGAGGACTGCGCACCGACGTGGACCACCGAATCATCCGTCCCGGCGGCGAAGTGCGCATGGTGCATAGTCAGGGCGACGTCGAGAAAGACGCGTCGGGCAGGCCCTGCAAAATGTTCGGTACGGTCCAGGACGTCACTGACCGCAAACGCGCCGAGGAAGCGCTTCAGCAAAGCCAAATGTATCTCGCGGAGGGACAACGTGTTGCGCACATGGGAAGTTGGGCCTTCAACGCTGCTGGATTCGAATACTGGTCTTCCGAGTTGTTTCGGATCCATGGTCTTGATCCGAGTGGCAAGCCGCCAACCGCAGAAGAATATTTGGCTCTTGTACACCCGGAAGATCGTGCGTTCATGAAACAAGGAATTGCGAACATGTTGGCCGACCATCGCCCATTCGACTTCACAAAAAGGATTGTGCGGTCTGATGGAGAGATTCGTCAGGTACGTTGTGTGGGCGTTCCGGTCACGCAAGGAGGAATTTTCCGGGGTTTCCTCGGAACAGGAATGGATGTTACGGAGCAAGAGCGACTAACAGAAGAGCTGCGCCTGAGTGAGCAATATCTCAGCGAAGGCCAGCGCCTCGCCCATATGGGAAGTTGGGCATTCAACCCTTCAGGTTTTTTTGAATACTGGTCCCAAGAGTTGTTTCAGATTTACGGCCTCGATCCACAGCAGGGAGCGCCGACACTTGAACAGTATCTAGCCGCCATTCATCCTCAAGACCGGGAATCCATGGCGGAAACCATCAAGACGATGCATGCGGAACGTTGTGGCTGCGACATAAAAAAACGAATTGTTCGACCCGACGGCGAGCAACGCTACATTCGCTGCGTCGGGATTCCTATTGTTGAAGGCGAAGTCCTTAAGGGGTTTCTCGGCACCGCAATGGATATTACCGACCAGGAGTTGCTTGAACAAGAAAGGGAGCGCCTACGTCAATTAGAGACGGAGCTCGCGCACACTAATCGGGTGAGCATGTTGGGCGAGATGGCCGCCTCTTTGGCGCACGAAATCAAGCAGCCGATCGCCGCCGCCATGACCAGTGCCAACAGCTGCATTGAATGGCTGGCGCACGAACCTCCTAACCTTGACCGGGCCCGTGCGGCAGCAGCAAAAATCGATAAATATGGGAATCGTGCGGCTGAGATCATCGACCATATCCGATCGCTGTATAGGAAGTCTCCCCCGCAAAGTGAACTGATCGACGTGAACGAAATCGTCCACGAAATATTCACACTGCTGCAGGGTGAGGCTATCCGATACTCCATTGCCATGCGATCCGAACTTACTGGCGAACTGCCCAAAATCAAGGCAGATCACGTGCAACTGCAGCAGGTCTTCACGAACCTCATGCTCAATGCCATCGAAGCCATGCGGGACGAGGGCGGAGAGCTCACGGTGAAGTCGCAGCGGCAGAACAGTCAATTATTGTTCTCCGTCAGCGATACAGGTCCGGGACTACCGGTTGAGAATGTTGACCAGATCTTTTCTGCCTTCTTTACCACTAAGCCGCAGGGCAGCGGCATGGGGTTGGCCATCAGTCGTACCATTGTGGAGTCGCATGGTGGCCGGTTGTGGGCGACCGCCGATGCACGAGGTGCAACCTTTCATTTCACCCTACCGACTGAGCTGCAGTAGTCTTCGCGTCTGGTTACCTGTATCTTTGAGCTGGGTGTACTCGGCTTTGGCTTGTTGATAGACGGGAAGATCGGGGTCAGCATCTTTCCAAATGTTAAGGAATTCTTCGTAGGATTTGCGGGCGGATGCGTTGTCGCCCATCAGTTTCTCCGCCCGACCGAGTTGAAGCCGGGCCAGTGGGCCGGTGATAAATTCCCAGCACAGACCGGGGTTGTCGATCAGCTTTTGGAATTCGCGCGCTGCTGATTGGCCATCACCGGACTCCAGGTAGGCCAAGCCACGGATGTAGGCGGGGTAGAGATAATCGAACGACTGGGTGTACGCGAGGTCGTACTGAACCGTCTCGCGGAGCAGATCGATGGCGGCTTTGGGATCACGCTCCTGTAATTTGACCGCAGCGCGCACGGTCGGAACGAGATATTTCTGCACGATTGTATCCAATGGTGCTTCTTGGCTGACTTCGTCCGCAAGCCGCTGAGCTTCCTCAGTTCTCCCCGTCCGGGCGAGCGAGAGAGCTAAAACCATTCTGTCGCCACGCTCCAAGTCGCTCTGAAGCATCCGGTCCTCGATTTTGTGCGCCTGGACTAGCCTGCCCGCCTCCGCGTTCTCAAGGGCCGAAGAAATGAGGCCTCGGGACATATCTACCGGGTGCGAAAACAGCTTCGATGCCTGAAGTCGCCAACGATCGGAGGAACCAAAGTGACCTTGCTGAGCTTCATATCGCTCACGCTGGACAACGACTCGATCCGGGACATGCGCTTCGCGATTGAAGACCTGGTCGAGAGCTGCGCGATTACCTTGAATGAATGCCAGCCGCGCCTTCCACATCCTCAGGTCGGGGCTGTCAAACTTAGAGGCTTCCGCCCGAGCCAGCCATGACCCCGCCTCATTGAACCTGCTTGCATTTAAGTTGGCACCGGCGGCCGAAGAAAAATAGAGCGGACTGGGCTGCAGCCGCGCCGTCTCATCCTCTACGTCAGCCGCACGAGTGAGTTGGCCGAGTGCAAGCAGCGTGTGCGCCAGATTATTATGAAAGGATACATCGCGAGGAAATATTTCTAGCGCACGAAGTAGAACGGAATATGCCTTGTCGAGCTCCCCGGTCGCGTGACTGTAATAAAGATACTCGGTATTCAGCCTGTTCTTTTCCGTCATTCGGTCGCGCAGTTGGTAGGCGCGCATCATTCCACTGGTCATAAGGTCGTAATGACTGAGAGCTCCGTTTGCCCTGCCAATCTCTTCATACAGGAGCGCAAAATCAGGGTCCAGTTCGATTCCCCTCTGAAACAGCGGGAGCGCTGCTTGTGGGTTGCCAGCTTGAAAGAGCTTTCTTCCCTCGGTGCCCGTTTGCAGTGCCTCCAGGGAGGCGCTGGTCGCTATTTCGAGAGGCTGATTGAACCGCGCCAGCGATTCGGCGGGCTCCCCCAGTTTCCTCCGAAGGCGCGCGGCCGTGGCACCCAATTCATGGACTACCTGACTACGAGCGCTAACGTCGGTCCCTTCCTCAGCCAAGGTCGCTCCTGATCCGCAGTCGAGTGCGATGATCCCCAGGTGATATCCGTTACCGGCGTCGGCGATGGAAGCAGAGATTACCACCTTGCTGTTGGTCTTATTGCAAGTCTGGCGTGCGATCTCTGCGGTAATCCTGGTGGTGGGTGGAAGCTTCATTTGCCCCATGGTGGCGTACGTTTTATCCAATCCCAGCAGGTTCAAGTATGGCGTCTGTGCCATTTCATAGCGCAATGCAGCGTTCAAAGCATCGTCGAAAACAGGGTCGTTCGTCCGGTTGTCGACGTCGGCCAGCACGATTGTGTCGGTGGGAGCGAGCGTGATGCGATGGCGGTAAACTTCGTAGCGCCAGACGATGAGCGCGGCAACGGCAAGCAGCGCGCCCGCCGCCAAAACCCGGCGCCAACCGCCTCTCATTGGATGGGCCTCCGCGGCGACCTCTCCGGGTGCGGTTCCTGGTGCTGACCCAGGATATTCGATGGCCGGCATCAATCGATAGCCACGCCGCCCCAAGGTCTCGATGTACCGGGGGTTGTCCGCTGAATCCCCCAGGGCCCGGCGTAGGGCTTTGATCGTGGCATTGATGCTTTGGTCGAAATCGACGACCGTATCACTCGCCCACAGTCTGCTCTTGATTTCCTCGCGGGTGACAATCTTGCCCTCTCGTTCAAGCAGCATCCGCAAAACCTGGAACACTTGTTCTCTGAGGAGAACCTTATGGTTAGGATCGGGTGTCCCAGTCGAGCGCAGTTCGCCAGTGGTGAGGTCGAGCTCAAAAGCTCCGAACAGAACGCGTCCTGAGGGAAGGCTATACATGAGAACCGCACAGAAAATACAAGAACTGTACCAATGCGACCCCGGAATTGTCGAATAAAGTGCATCAAGCCGTTCGGATAATTTCCTTAAGAATCAACAACTTCCTGGTTTCACTCGCATTTCATCGCAAAATCACCGCGGTTCTATTTACACCCCTCCCTTGTGCAGGTAAACAGGCGAGCATCGGCGTGATCGAGAAAACGGTATTGGGTTTGCGGCATGCCAGGGGACCGGGCGCCCAGGCATTGCCCGCTCGATCTTCAGCGAGTTGTTCAGCCACGAAAGGGGCGCTTTCACTGAAGCGATACATTGTGCATCGCCTTAGGGGCTTTGAGTCCCGATGAGCTTGGAAGATTCGGACCTGACAGTGCCTATACGGCATTCCGAATCAGAAGTCGGATCAAGAATGAACCCCTTACCTCTCGCCTCGAGTGACCCCGCCGCCCGTGAATCCACGGGCCTGCTGCCTTGGAATCGTCTCCAAACTTACTCGTTTGCGGTTCTTTCCGTCGCGGTGGCATCGGGCGCGGCGCTGCTGCTCGAACGCCTCAGGTTCCGCGAAGCGACGGTTCCACTTTTCATCTGCGCGAGCGCAATCAGTTCATGGTATGGAGGGCCAGGTCCCGCCGTGCTGGCGGTCGTCCTGTGCTCACTCGCATTCGACTACTTCTTCGTGCCACCACTCTATAGCCTCTACATTGCAGCGGCGGAGCTTCCGTATTTCATAATCTTTGCCTTATTCGTTCTACTCGTATCATGGCTCGCCAGGATTCGCCGCCGCGTCAAAGAAGATGACGTCGAAGATCGCAAGCGCGCCGAGGAAGCCTTGAAGCGAAGCGAGTTTTATCTCAGCGAGGCGCAGAAGCTGACTCATACGGGTAGCTGGGCCTGGCGCGTTTCGGATCGAAATGTGGTTCACCTATCCGAGGAATGGTATCGCATTTTTGGGATCGATCCAGCGGACGGAACCCCGAATTGGGAGAAACGGCTCGACCTCGTCCACCCCGATGATCGTCTTGCCTGGAAGAACACGATTGAACGGGCAATCGTGGAAAAGACCGACTACGACATGACGTTCCGGATTGTTTTGCCGGATGGGGTCGTGAAATGGATCCGCACAGTGGGCCACCCCGTCCTGACCGCGGCCGGGGATTTAGTGCGATTCCTTGGCAGTTCGACTGACATCACCGATCACAAATGCGCCGAGCAAGAGCATGAAAAGTTGCGCCAGCTAGAGGCCGAACTCGCGCACATCAATCGTGTGAGCACGCTGGGGGAAATGGCCGCGTCGCTGGCGCACGAAATCAAGCAGCCAATCGCTGCCGCCATCGCCAGTGCCAGCAGCTGCATAGAATGGCTGGCACACGAACCGCCCAATCTTGAGCGGGCTCGTGCGGCAGCAGCCAGAATCGATAAGTACGGGAATCGTGCGGCTGAAATCATCGACCGGATCCGTTCGTTCTACAGGAAATCTCCTCCACAACGCGAGTTGGTCGACGTGAACGGAATTATCCAGGAAATGCTCACCCTGCTGAAAGGTGAGGCTACGCGATCCTCAATTGCCATGCGCACGGAACTTTCCTCCGATCTGCCTGAAATCATGGTAGACCGTGTGCAGCTGCAGCAGGTGTTCATGAATCTGATGCTTAATGGCATCGAAGCAACGGAGGACTCCGGCGGAGAGCTTACGGTGAAGTCGCAATTACAAGACGGTCAACTCCATTTCTCAGTCAGTGACACAGGTGTGGGGTTGCCAGCGGAGAGGATGGAACAGATCTTTTCGGCGTTTTATACGACCAGGCCGCAAGGCAGCGGCATGGGGCTAACGATCAGTCGTTCCATTGTGGGTCGCACGGTGGCCGTTTGTGGGCGACCGCCAACAGTGGCCGAGGTGCAACCTTTCACTTTACCTTGCCGACCCAGATGACGGGGACATCAAGTCAAGTCAATTAAATCAAAGCTTGTGACTCTCAAAATAAGGTCGCTGAACGCCGCACATGAAATCCACGGAGCGCAACTTCCGCCGCTCAGGAATTCACTCGGACTTGCTGCCCATCGCATTTATGAGTTCATCATGGGCCTGCAAGTAGTTCATCTGTGACTGCAGCAGGAGCGCCTTGGCATCGTATTCCTGAGCCGTCGCGGTATCGGCCTGCGAGTTCAGCGCCGCTCCCCGTATAAGTTCCTGCTGCAGTACGCGGTGCGACTCGGTACGCAGAGCCAGCACTTCCTCAGAGACCTTCACCATCTCGCGCGTCTTTTGCAGGTTGTTGTATGCCGTCTCGACCGAAAGATCGACCTCGTCTTTCAGCTTTGCGAGGTTCTCTTTTGCTTGAGACAACTGCGCCTGGCGTTCACGCAGTACGCCGTGCTTCTTGCCACTGTCGAACAGATCGTACCCGAAGTGAACCCCAAACGTTCCGAAGTTGCGCGCCAGGAAGGGGACATTTTCCTGGTAGCTGTAACGGGCAAAGGCTTCAACATCGGGGACCCAGATATCAGTCTTGGCTAGACCGACGGCAGCCTGAGCTTTCTCGAGCTCAGCATGGGCCGCAAGGATCTCCGGATGCGATGCCTCGGCGGTCGTGACACATTCCTCGCGGCGGCGAGTCTCCTGGAATTCGGGAACACCCGGATCAAGATCCAGAGCGGTGCCCAGTGGCAGGCCAATCAAGTCATTGAGTTTCAGTTTTAGATCAGTCAACTGGAAGTCGGTTGTCAGCAGCTCCTGCTTGGCTTGCAGTGATTGTGCTCGGCTGTCGATCGACTCCTGTTCCAGCGCGCTGCCGAATTTTACCTGCTCGACGCGCTCGCTTTGAAGCGCCTCGGAGGCTTTTATTCGCGCTTCGGTGGCGTTACGGTGCGCCTGAGCAATCAGGATCTCGTAGTAGACCTGATAGACTGCGAGCGCTACGTTGTTTCCAGTGAGCTGCGCCTTTTCACGCGTCGCTTTTAACTCGGCCTGGGCTAGATCGTTTTCCCGTCTGACCTTGAACAGATTCGTCAACGGCTGAGTGATCTGGGTTCCGCTGGTTATAAAGTTCTTTCCGCCCTGGCTGATGATCGCGTCTACAGGTGGAATCCGGGTTCCCCCGGCGGCGCCTAGACTGCCGGACTTGATCTCAATCAACTCCGTATCCGTCGCATGCATGAAGCTGCTGTCATTCCGTATCGTTGGAAAATACGCGCTCTTCGCAACCTGCTTCGCGCGCTCTTTTTCTTCGACCGTGTAGCTCGCGATGCGAACATCGTGGTTGTGCTTGAGCGCTAACTGAACAGCTTCCTGCAGTGTAATCTGGCGCGGAGGAGGCGCCGTATTGCTTGTTTCCTGGCCCGCCGCAATGCAAACGGAAAAGGCCGTAACTCCGAACACGAATAGTGCCGTATTTGGTTTCATTGATTTGACCTCTTCCCAGCGCCGGGAATCTGTTGCATGGCGCTGAGATCGCCATAGTTCAAGGGTGACTTGCGCAGCAAAGCGACAAAGATCAAGGCACATGCGCAGCTCCAGGCGATCAGTAAAAATCCGTCGATAAGGCTCAAGCTGTACGCCTGGACCCGCAGCCGGGCCCCAATCAGATCAATGGCGCGCGCACTCGCGGAGGCAATGCCGGCGGATTTGGCGTAAAGGCCAGCCGTCATAGCATGAATGTTCTGATCAGTGATCCAGTTGCCACTGCTGACGTGAAGTCCCAAGAGGTTCGAGTGCAGCTTCTCCCTCTGAGCGATGAAATGTCCCATGTAAATAGCGCCTGCTGTGCCGCCGAATATCCGAACGACGTGAAAGAAGGCCGAAAAGGTCAGCACCCACTCTGCTTTGGCCAAAGCCCCCGCGAAGATTGCCTGCAGCACGATGCAGCCGACAAGTCCGATGAATGCAAAAGCTTGTCCGACGCCGACGAGCAGTTCCGTGCGGTAGAAGTTCTCCGCCGCCCAAGCTATCGTGTACTGCGAGCACAGCCACGCAGCGAACGCGGTGCAAGCGAGGCCGATGGCGAAGAGCACTCTGGGGTCATGTTTGCGTAACAGCAGAAGCGCACCGATAAACGCGATGGGGATAAGGGGAAGAGCGCTCCAGATAATCGCGGGACCGATCTGGTCGGCTTCGAAACCGCGAATGGCCAGCGATTGTGGAATGAGGATGATGGTTGTACACAGCGTGAAGCGGAACCAGAAGAGCAGGCAGCCCAGCAATATGGTGTTCCACTTCAGCAGATAAGGTAGCGCCACGAGAGGATTGGGACCGCATAGTCTCCGAACCAGCGCACACAGGAGAAAAAAAGATCCAGACCAGAAGCAGGCATTGAAGACGCCGGAACGCCACCAGTCGAGTCGCTGGCCTTGCTGAAGAGCAGTGAAAATCAGAGCTAGTCCCCCGCTAAGGTAAAGGAACCCAGCGAAGCTGGGCGCCGGGCCGCTCTTCTTGCGAGGCGGCAGCGGCGGAATGCCAAAGTAGATACATATCATCATCAGTGGCGCGATTAGAGCGGAGTTCCAGAACATCCAATGCCAGGACAGATGGTCTCGATACCACCCATACAGCGAAGGCGCGATATTCACCGCTCCGTCCACAAAAGTCGCGTAGAGGGCAATGGTGAAAGGGAGATATCGCAGCGGAATGTTGCGAAGGGCGAATGTCAGTGTGAGCGGATAGAAAGTGCCTGAGGTCAGCCCGGCAACGATAAGCGCAGCAACCAGAAGACTGTAGCTATGGATGACCGGGAGATAGAGAGAGGTGACAGTGAAAAGTCCTGCCGCACACAATAGCACTCGGCGTGGCCCCAGCAGCCCTCCGAGGTAGACAGTAAACGGACCGATAAACATGAGCGATGCATTGAAGGCACTGTCGAGCCAGGCGCCGTCGTCGAAGCTTATGCCAACGTGCCCCTTCAAATCGGCAAGGCCGAGAGTAAGCATGCGGCCGGCAAGGGTGACAAGTCCGGCGCCAGTGACGACTCCCAGTATCCCGAGAAGAGGACGCGTCGATACTTCAGACGGCATAGCTGCGGCGGCCGCACGCGCGATCTCTAGCGCAGACGGGCGAATTGTAATTGTCGAAGCTGCCATAGGTTGCCGGCTATTGTTTTGTGCGCACGGTTGCCACCACGGAAAGTCCGGGGCGTAGCTTCGTCGCGAGAGTCGGATCGTCCAGTGCGATCTTCACGGGAACGCGCTGCACAACTTTCGTGAAATTGCCAGTGGCGTTGTCGGGCGGCAACAGAGCGAATTGTGATCCGCTGGCTGGCGCGATCTCGACCACTTTACCGCGAATGGGTTGTCCGGGATATTCGTCGATATGTAGTTCGGCGGCGTCCCCAATTTTCACGTTGGTCAACTGGGTCTCGCGATAGTTCGCTTCGACCCACTTCGTGAGAGCAACAAAAGAGATGACCTGCGTTCCGGGCGAAACGAGTTGCCCGGGACGAACTTGGCGTTCTCCCACCGTGCCATCGCCCGGCGCAGAAATTTTCGTATAGCCAAGGTTTACCTCAGCTGCAACAAGGCTTGCCTGCTTGGCCCGCAGATCAGCCTGAAGTTGCGACTCCTGTGCTTCGAGAACGACTTTACTGCGTCGCTCGACCTCGGCAGTGAGTTCACTACTACGCAGCATGGTTTGAGCTTGATTAAGATCGGCGTCACGGCTGGCAAATTGCCCTGACAAATTTCCTTCGTTGGCGACAGCGGTCTCGAGGTTCTGCTCGGTCGTCGAGTGAGTTTGATAAAGACCTTCCTGACGTTTGCGTTCCGACCGCGCGCGAACCAACTCAGCCTGCACGGCATTCTTGCCAGCTTCGGCGGCCGCGATCTGTGCCTTTGCCTGATCGATGCCTGCCACCGCTTTCGCGATGCGCGTATCCTGCAACTGGCGCTGGCGAAGATTCTCCTGAATGCCGGCACGCGCCGCCTCAACTGCCGCTTTGGCCTGATCCACTTGCGCGTGATAGTCATCGTCCTGCAATTCGACGAGGAGATCGCCCTTATGCACTTGCTGGTAGTCCGCCACATCGACTGCGCGCACGATGCCCGCCACCTTGGTACTGAGCGGAGTAAGGTCGCCCCGAACGTAAGCATCATCTGTGACCTGTTCGACCTTGCCGCCTTCCCACGCATTCCAGTTACGCGTAATGGTGATCAAGACTGCCAGAGCGAGAAGCACCACGAAAATCGGTATTAAGAAGTTCTTCCACTTCGCGCCTTGGTGGGGAACTGCCTCATCGATATCAGTCTTGGGCGACAGCGGTTTCTCGACCGGCACCGGGGATCCGGCGGACATCGGCGAAGTAGACATTAAAGTTGCTCCTTGAGCGTGCAGAGATCCCGAAGCGGTAGAGTTCTCATGGTTGGTCTGGAGCAACTACGGTTCCACTCACGCCGACGAAGGTTAATGGACGCAACTCAGGTTTGCGTATCGCAACGGGGCCATATGATCTGTTTTTTGAAAAGACGGACGCGCCCGTTGAGCTCCATGGCCGCCATGTCATATGACACGTGACACTTGACACTGTTTGCCGCACAGGACACGAGGCCCATGAGCGAGCGCTTCTCGAAATTGTGATCGAGAGTAGTAAACGGCTCGGGGACAAGCGCGTGATGTCCATCCGCGGGGTTTGCCGGATTAGTCGCCTATGAATGTTTAGTGTCGCTGGGCTGCCGTGGAGCCAGTTACCACATCCGCAGGCATTGGACTCAGCAGCTTATTAATCGCTCGTTCCATCGTGCGGTTCATTTCAGAGACTATGGCTGGCACATCGCGCTGGTTGACATCTCCAATCTCCGAAACAGCATTGCTCCAGACAGTGGCGCCAGTGGCGATACTGGTCATCTCCGCGGAGATGGCAACCTGGACCTTCACGCTGCCCTGATAGTCGAGTTCATCGAGCTGCTCCAGGCGTCCGCTGAGCACGTAATTGACATCATGGCTTCCGTCGTAGGGCTGAACACGGGCAAAAATTCCGCTGGCACGCAGGCGTTCGACGACTGCGTTGGTGACAAAATCACGAGGGTCCGTCGCCCAGCGATCGTACGCATAAAAACCGATCTGTTCCGGAGATGTCTTATAGACAATCGCTCCCTGACGCAGGTACGCGGGCGCGCGGAATTCGCGGATCGCGAGAATGGCATGCGCGTTCTCCCCAGCGGGCGGATCCGGCGGCGCAGGCAGGTTGAGGGTGTAGTAGTTAGGGTATCTCACTTTTCCCGCACAGCTGGTAAGAATCACTAAAGCTGCCAGACAGAAGACAATCCTCGTCACGGTTCTTTTCATAATTACCACCCGCCGGCGCCCTATGTCGGAAG
>Ga0209275_10001038_pt1 | contig 11310 bp, 6 predicted proteins | sample HubBroMetageREF2_FD_188344 | JGI IMG/M metagenome (GOLD analysis project Ga0209275, IMG submission 188344) | Reference soil microbial communities from the Hubbard Brook experimental Forest, New Hampshire, USA - Hubbard Brook CCASE Soil... | ecosystem: Environmental > Terrestrial > Soil >...
TCCTCTTGATAAGCCCCCCCGCCCGAACCGATCTTCCGCGCCACCGGTTCGTAGGATTTTGCCGCGGTGACCTTAGTTCGATCATGCAGCGAAGCAAGCTGGATTTAGAATCTCGATTGGACTGATTCAGAATTTCCTTGACAAACATCCCTCGAAGGCTATACAAGCTGCTGCTGTGGTGTCGTTAACGTTAACGAACAGAAAAACCGAATACACCACCGGAGCGTGGATATGAATTCTCCTTGGTTTGATTGCGCCAGTAGTGTCGCCCTTGCTTTGAGGGGCTCCAGTCTTCGTCTAGCGGTCCTTTGCCTGTTCCTCCTTGGTTTCTCGTTCCACGCGTTCGGCCAGGAGGCCACCATCGTCGGAACCGTTACCGATCCTTCGGGGTCCGTAGTGACCAAGGCGGCAATCACCGTGATCAACACCGACACCGGCCAAACTCGCAACACGGTCACGAACGACACCGGCCAGTATGTGGCACCTGACCTTGTCATTGGACACTACACCATCCGTGTGCAAGCGCCAGGTTTCAAGGGAATCGAGCGAAAGGACGTCGTGCTCGCGGTCGGGGACCGAACCCGCATGGACTTCAAGCTGGAACTGGGCAGCGCCCAACAGACGGTCACGGTCGAAGCCACGACGGTTGCAGTTCAAACGGAGTCCGGCGAGATCAGTACCGCGATTACCGGGCAGCAGGTCCGACAGCTCGCCACCAACGGGCGAAGCATATATACGCTGGTCAATCTATCGCCGGGAACCGCCAGTCTGCAGGCGGACTTTCAAACTCCGACGCCGGTCGGCGGAGACGCCAATGTGAGCTTTAACGGGAACCGTCCCGGCCACAACCTTTATCTGCTCGATGGTGGTGAGAATCAAGACCGTGGTGGCGCTGGCACGTTCAGTGTCATGCCTTCTATCGATGCCATCGCCGAATTCCGCGCACTTACTTCCAGCTATAGCGCCGAATATGGCCTGTCATCAGCCGGGACCATGACGACGGTTCTCAAGTCCGGAACCAAACAGTTCCACGCTTCGGCGTGGGAGTTCTTGCGCAATGACGCCCTCGACGCGCGCAACTACTTCAACCCCGCTCCGAATAAAGTTGCCGAGCTGCGGTTCAACACTTATGGCTTCAATGTCGGCGGGCAAGTTCCTCTGTGGAAGAGCCACCCAACGTTTTTCTTTTACAACATGGAGTGGCGCAGCCTCATTCAGGGCGGCTTGACCAACCAAACCGTCCCACTGGTGAGTACCTACGGCGGTCAGTTCGCTTCGTCGTTGGCCGTTACGGCTCTGCACACGCCGTGTACTAACCAGGTCTCCTCGGCAATTGCCGCTCAATACGCGGCGGCAGGTCAGACGCTCAGCACACCAGACCCCACCAGCGGAGCCTGTTCGACATCCAACGGTGCGCAAGCCATCCTCAAGTCTTTTACCAATAACGCGATCCCTACGTCGTTGCTCAATGCAAATGCGCAGGCGCTTCTGAAAGCCGGAATATTTCCTGCTCCCACCAGTGGTGCTCAGTTTATCGGGGGTAACAACTCGCCGACGAATGTTCGGGAAGAGCTTGCCCGCATCGACCACCAGTTCAGCGACAAGTTTTCGATTTTCGGCCACTGGATTTCCGAGCAGATCTCGCAGGGCTATGGCACGACGCAGTGGAGCGGCGATAACGTGCCCACCGTCGGCGATACCTTCGGCAATCCGTCTTACAGCGCCGTGGTCCATACCACCTACGTCATTAGTCCTACGCTGCTCAATGAGGCCGCATTCAATTACAACGGCAACCGGATCAACATCATTCCCAACGGCGTGGTGGCCGCGCCCTCGGACTTCGGTTTCAACCGGGTGTTCACCGGCCCCAACGCGCTCACCCGAATACCGTCGATTCAGCTGAGCGGCAACACCGGTACGAACTACACTTCCAACTGGACACCGTGGGTGAACACTGCGAACGACTACCAGATTCGCGATGACGTTTCTTGGACCAAGGGCGCGCACCAGTTGAAGTTTGGTGGCAGTTGGGCGCTTTACAAGAAGGTTCAGAATCTGTTCACGAATACCCAGGGCGGTTTCGGCTTCAACGGAGGATATACGGGAGATGACTTTGCCGACTTCCTGCTCGGCTATGCCAACTCGTATTCCGAGGATGCGGTGCAGGACAGCGGTCACTGGAACAATGTTTCCTGGGCTGCGTACATTCAGGATAACTGGCGCGCCACCCGGCGGCTCACTCTAAATCTTGGATTGCGCTGGGACGGCGTTCCGCATACCTACGAGGCGAACAATCGTGCGTCGAACTTCTATCCCAACCTCTACAATCCTGCGAACGCTCCGATCTTTCTTGCCGACGGCACCATCAGTCCTGCCAGTCCGGGCTTGGGCCCGAGTCCCAACCCGATATTGGCTGGCTATCAGTTTTATCTGAACGGTGTCGGCATCGCCGGACACAATGGGATCTCTAACGGTCTGGTTCAAAATTACTGGGGCGCCTTTGGACCACGCCTTGGATTCGCCTATGACCTCACGGGTCGGGGCACGTCAGTCTTACGCGGTGGATTCGGCACCATGTACGAGCGCATTCAGGGCAACGATATGTACAACGCCGGTCCGAACGTTCCGTTCAGTGCGAACGCCTCGTTCAATAGCGTTTCTCTCTCCAATCCCAAGACCAGCGTCCAAACCGGAACAACCATCAATCCTTTAGCTCTGCCGATCGTGGTCACCAGTCTCAAGGGTCTCAACTCCACGGAATATAAACTGCCGGTGAGCTATCAGTTCAATCTTGGTATCCAGCAGGCGCTCGGGGAGAAGTCTGTGTTGTCGATCGCTTATGTAGGAAACCAGAACCGGCATCAAAGTCAATACATTGAGACCAATCTGCCGCCGGTCAGCCAACTGGCAGCCATTACTGCTGGCACCAACACTACCCCATACAACCAACTGCTCCCGAATCTCGGCTTCCGCTCCATCGATCAGGCCGAAAATGTAGCCAATGCCAGTTACAATTCGTTGCAGGTGGACCTGCATGCAACCGTGAGAAACGACCTCAACCTGCAGTTCGGATATACCTATTCACGGGCGATCGATCCTGTTGCCGGCAACCAGAACAGCTACGATCTCAACTCGGTTTCGAATCCTTATGCCGGGGCGAAGTACGACTACGGGCCGTCGTTTTTCGACCGCACCCATGTCGCCTTCGTCAACTTCGTCTATCAGATTCCGCTGCTGAAAAACAGTCAGAGCCGCTTCCTGAAAACGGCGTTCGGGGGATGGGAACTGTCGGGTATCGTCCTCATGGAAACCGGAGCCCCGCTCAACATCACGATGGGCGGCAACAATGTCTGCAGCGTTCTCGCCGGCCCCTTCAGCGATTGCACCAACCGGCCAGAGATTACGGGACCTATCTCCTATCCGAAAAAGGTCAATGAATGGTTTGACCCGTCGGTACTCTCGGCTCCGGCACTCGGAACATGGGGCGATCTTGGGCATAACGCCATACGCGGTCCGGGTCGCGACAACTGGAACCTGTCACTCTTCAAGAGCTTTGTCATCAGCGAATCGCGGGGCAGCCGTTTCGAGTTCCGCGCGGAGAGCTTTAACACCTGGAACCACACTCAGTTCATCGGAAACGAACAACAGGGCGGCATCAGCTCAACTTTCGGGGCCAGCAACTTCGGTGCGGTTACTTCGGCGTATGACCCGAGAGTATTCCAACTCGGAGCCAAGCTGATCTTCTAAGACTGAGCTCGGGACTCCCCCTTTGGCCCCGCTCAACGTTCGTCGAGCGGGGCAGTTTCTTGGGCTGGATTCAAAAGCCGAATACATTGCGTCGTCAGACGCGAGCCGCTATTCTGGTCCGCTGATATGGATGAATTCGCGGAGACTGTGTTTCCAGCATGAGGAACCGGAAGTTAGGATGGCTGGCCGTCGTACTCATCTCGTCGGCATTTGCCAGCACTCAAACTTATAGCCCTGCGGATGCGATCGCTCTCGAACGACAAGGGAGGTTTGCGGAAGCTGCCGAAGCTTGGCGGGCTGTGACGCAGCAGGATCCGAACGATGCTGCGGCCTTTGCCAGTCTGGGTGTGGTCCTGTCCAAACAGCAGAAATACGCTGATGCGGCTGCCGCATACAAACAAGCGATCTCCCTGGATCCGAAGTTGCCGGGGATACAACTGAATCTGGGCCTGGCGGAATTCAAACAAGGCCACTTCGAGGATGCGATTGCTCCTCTAGGCAGCGCATTGGCTGTCGATCCGAACAACATGCAGGTGAGGACGCTGCTTGGCCTGACCAATTACGGAGCAAAGCATTTTGCCGAGGCCGTCAAGTATCTGGAGCCCGTAGCCAAATCCGATCCCACGAACGCCGAACTGCACGAGGTATTGGCGCAGAGTTGCTTATGGGCGAAGAACTATTCCTGCGCGCTGGACGAGTTTCACAAAATCCTGCAACAGAATCCTGGCTCCCCGGCTGCTCATATGTTGAGCGGAGAAGCGTTGGACGGTCTGGGAAGAACTCCGGAAGCCATCGCCGAGTTCCAGGCAGCGGCGAAAATTGCTCCGACGGAGCCGAATGTGAACTTCGGCCTCGGCTACCTTTACTGGAAGATGCGTCAATACGACGAAGCGAAGCGCGAGTTCGAGGCTGAACTGGTGGTCGATCCCGAAAATCCTCAAGCGCTGGCTTACCTGGGCGACATCGAAATGAAGAGGAACGATCCCGAGAAGGCTTTGCCACTGCTGAAGAAGGCTGTGCAGCTGAAAGACGACATTCGGATCGCCTATTCAGATTTGGGAGCTATTTTTCTCGAACGGAAACAATATCAGGACGCCCTGACCGCGCTGCAGCGGGCCGTGGAATTGGATCCTGCTCAGCCTGACGCTCACTTCCGGCTGGGACGTCTGTACCAGGCCATGGGAAACACGCCCGCGGCCCAGAAGGAATTCGCCAGAGTTCGCGAACTCCACGAGAAAGAAGATGAGGACGTAGCCGCCAAAATGTCGGCTGCACCGCCGCCCCTGCCTCAATAAGAGCTGCGGAATTGTGGGCGCAATCATAAAGGAGAATGAGTGAAGAGGAGAACCGCCGTCGTTAGGACTCGACTGTCTATCTTCCTGCTGCTGTGCTCGGCTGCTCTCCATGGATCCGATCTCCGGCTGAACGAAAAGGATTATTTTGAAGCCCACGGGTTGAACGTGTTGCTGTACCACAATGCCTATCATGATGTTTTCGGGGATCAGAAGATGGGCGGGCTTGAAATCATCCTACACGAGCAGAGGATCGCTACCGACGGCGATGTGCGCCTGTCGCCTACTCCGACCCAATGGGATCCGATTCCGCACTTCAAGGAACGCAAGCGAGGACCGTCCGGAAACGAGCTGACCGCATTCTGCACCTACGCTGACCGAGGTTTGAGTTACCGAGTCCAGGTACAGCCGGAGGCAGATGGTTTCCGCGTGTCCGTACATCTCGACCAGCCGCTGCCGGCGGTGCTGTCCGGGAAAGCCGGATTCAACCTGGAGTTTCTGCCATCCGCGTATTTTGGGAAGTCGTTCATGCTTGACGAAACGTCAGGCATCTTTCCACGGCATCCGGACGGTCCTATGCAGAAGGACGCGGATGGAAGCGTGCAACCACTTCCTCTGGCGACCGGGCACCGGGTTGTACTTTCACCTGAAGATCCCCTGACCCGAGTCACAATCGTCTCTGATAGCGGCGCTCTGATGCTGTTCGACGGCCGCAACCAGGCGCAGAACGGATGGTATGTGGTTCGCACATTGATTCCGTCGGACCGGACAGGGGATGTAGTGGTCTGGCATATTTATACAAAAGTAGTGCCGGGATGGACGCGTCCGCCGGTGGTGGCTTACAACCAGGTCGGCTATACCCCAGAGCGCACGAAGGTTGCGGTTCTGGAACTCGATCCCGCATATGACGCGCCCAAGAATGCCCGAGTGCTTCGCATCACACCAGACGGACAGTACAAGGAAGCCTTCCGCGGCGAGATTAAGCCCTGGGGAAAATGGCTGCGTTATCAGTATGCTCACTTTGATTTCTCAACCGTGCGCGAGGCCGGCCTTTACGCCATCGAATACGCGGGTCACATCAACGGTCCGTTCCGGATCGCGAACAACGTCTATGAAGGGATCTGGCGTCCGTCGCTCGACATTTATTTGCCGGAGCAGATGGACCACGTCAAAGTCCGCGAAGGTTATCGAATCTGGCATGGTGCGTCGCATCTCGACGATGCCAGACAGGCGCCGGTGAACTACACGCACTTCGACGGGTACGCGCAAGGACTTTCCACTGACTCGCCTTTTGCTCCTGGTGAGCACATTCCGGGACTGAATGTTGGCGGCTGGTACGACGCCGGGGATTACGACCTTCGCACTCAGACCCAAGCCAGCGTAATCACGGATCTCGTGCTGGCTTGGGAATCCTTTGGAATCGATTCTGATGAGACCACGGTGGATGAGAAATCCCGCTACGTCCAAATCCACAAGCCAGATGGCATTCCAGACGCCATCCAGCAGATTGAGCACGGAGTGCTGGCGCTGCTGGCTCAGTACAAGGCGATCGGCCACGCGATTCCCGGAATCGTGGAACCCACTCTCGAGGAGTACACCCACTTGGGAGATGCGGCCTCGAAGACTGACGGGCTCATCTACTCGCCACGCCTGGGCGTTCTGGAAAAAGAGGGCGGATACTCCGGCGTGCCGGATGACCGATGGGCATTCACGACCCACACGACACCGTTGAACTATGTGGCGTCTTCATCTTTAGCCGCTGCAAGCCGGGTACTTCGCGGGTTCGACGATAGAATGGCCGTAGAGTGCCTTGAAACCGCCGTGCGGGTATGGACGGAGGAGCATAAACAGCCTCCTTCATTGTTCAAGTCCTTCAACACGACTGGAGGCGAGTTGAGCGATGAGGAAACTAAGGCTGCGGTAGAACTCTTAGTGGCTACCGGTGGCGGAGAACCTTACCGCACGCGTCTGAAAGAACTCTTACCCGTGATCCATGAGCGATTCGACAGCCTGGGTTGGATCGCTGTACGCGCCATTCCCTTCATGGACGCGGAATTCAAAAGCAGCCTCGCCGCAACAGTTCGTGATTACAAAGCTAAGTTAGACGAGAGCTTGTCAAAGAATCCTTACGGAGTGCCAATCGCTACGGGCACATGGGGCGGCTCCGGTCAGGCGGCGGGCTTCGCCGCGCACATGTTCTATCTCCACCAGGCATTTCCGGACGTTATCGGATCAGAGTACACGCTCTGTGGCCTCGATTACGTCCTGGGCACGCATCCGGTATCGAATGTTTCGTATGTGTCTTCGCTCGGAGCGCAGTCCAAGCTCATCGCCTATGGCAACAACCGGGCGGACTACACATTCATTCCAGGCGGCATGATTCCTGGCGTAGTGATCGTGCAGCCGGACTTCCCTGAACTCAAGGACGATTGGCCGTTCCTGTGGTTCGAAAACGAGTATGTGGTCGACACTACGACGACTTTCATTTTGGCAGCGAGCGCGGCCAACTCGCTGGCGAAATAGGAGTCTGTCGAGCGTTAGGATTGGCGTCCTGGCTTGAATCGAAAGCAATAGATCAGACCGAACACCAGCAACACCGCGCCCCACCACACGTTGGCATGCAAGTTGTACAGCACTATGCCCGGGTTCTCCGGAGGATTCACCAACTGGTAAAGTCCCGCCGCGAGAATCAGCGCTCCGTTCACGGCTAGCGAGATACCGATGAAAAACCAAATGGAAACCATCCTGCGCACCTCCTTTACCAGAAAATAATATTAAGAGCGATGAAAACGACGGTTACCACAGCCGCCCAGAAAAGAGGCTTCTGATACAGCGGAACGTTCCCGACTGCGGGAACTTCCGTCAACCCGTATACCAAGCCCGTCAGTGCGCTGTCCGGCATCGGCTTCGTTGCCAGACTGACCCCCACGGTGACCGTGACGCACACTATAAAAGACCAGAGCGCCTGATACATATCCTGTGCGAGGCCTTTGGCGTGAGGCGAGAGCGCCACATAGCGCAGCGCGGAAGGATCGACTTTCACCCATAACCACATGCTGACCGACGAAAGCGTCCCACACAGCAATCCCCAGAATCCCGCCGGGCCCGTCGCTCGTTTCCAGAGCATTCCCAGCACGACTGTCCCGAACAGCGGAGCAATGAAGAAGCTGAACAGCGCCTGCACGTAATCCATGATGCTCGCGAACCATGACCAGATACGCAGTACCGACGCTGATCAGCACGCCGATCACCGTGGTCCAGCGCCCCATGTTCACGTAATGATGGTCGCTGCCCTCGCTATTGAAAAACGGACGGTAGATGTCATAGGTCCACACCGTCGTGAACGCGCTCACATTCCCCGCCATTCCAGACATGAAACCCGCGATCAGCGCCGTAATTCCCAGGCCAAGCAGTCCGGGTCCGCAATAGCGGGCGAGCATGAGCGGGAGAACGTCGTTATAGCTGTGGCCTCCGGTTACTGCGGCTACCGATTCCGGAACCAGTTTCTCCGGCAGCACGGCCAAGCCGAGCAGTCCGGGCAGGATCACGATCACTGGCACCAGCATCTTGAATCCGGCTCCGATAATCGGCGCCAACTCTGCGCTGCGAATGTCCTTTGCTGCCAGGATGCGCTGCACGACCAGGAAGTCTGTTGTCCAGTAACCCATCGAGATAATCGAGGCCAGGCCAAATACAATGCCGGTCCAGTGAATGCCCATGGGATTGCCAGTAAACGAACCCAGGCCGGACCAGAGATGGACGTACTGCTCCGATGCCCGTTGCGCGATCTGCAGCTTAAGGCTGGCCCACCCCCTGGCCTCGTACAATCCAAGGATCGGAATCAGCAGAGCGCCCGCCCAGATGAGGAAGAATTGCAGCACCTCATTAAAGATGGCCGAGCGAAGCCCGCCCAGGGTTACGTAAATCGCCACGGTCAGCGAGGAAACCCAGATGCTGAAATTAATGTCCCATCCGAGCACGATTTGCATGACCTTGGCCATGGCGAACATGTTCACGCCGCTCATGAGCACGGTCATGAAGGCAAATGAAACCGCAGACAATGCGCGCGCTGGCTCTCCGAAACGCAGTTTCAAATATCCCGGCACCGAGTGGGTTTTGGAAATGTAGTAGAACGGCATCATGACCAGCGCCAGAAACAGCATCGCCGGGATTGCGCCAATCCAATACCAATGCGTCGCCAGAATGCCGTACTGGTAGGCCGAACCCGCCCAGCCCATCAATTCGAGCGCCCCCAAGTTGGCCGAGAGAAAACTCAGGCCTGCCACCCACGCCGTCATCTCCCGCCCTGCCATGAAAAAGTCTTCGCCCGTATTGGCTCGTCCCCGCAAATAAAAGCCAATCCCCAACACTAAAGCAAAGTAGAAAGCAATAATGATCACATCCACGGCGGACAAATGCACGAGCCTGGGTGCGACCAACATGGCCATCGTCATGGTTCGTTATTCCTTACGCTGCAATGTTTGAGAAGAACTTAGTCGAGCTTCACCTTACGCCCAGCAGGGTGTCGATCGTCAGCTGATCGAGACGTTCATAGGGCAGACGCTTTTTGAGGATCGCGTCTTTATCGAACGAATGCGTGAGCAACTGGAATGCGTTCTGCTTCGAATAGTCACCCAGCTTTGGAATACCATTTCCGTTGCTTGAAAGCTCACCAAGAATTCCTTGTATTTCCGTATCGGCGTTCCAGCGAAGAGCCTTCTCTTTGAGGATCAAGTAGGTTCGCATGCAGCCACGGGCGAAATCTTTCACCCCTTCATAGTCCTCGGTGCGGTAAGCGTGCGCATCGAAGTGGCGCGGGCCTTCGTAGCCAACGTCCTCGAGAAACTTTACCAGCCAGAAGGCTGACTTCAGGTTGGACGAACCAAAGCGAAGATCCTGATCGAATCGGCCAGGCATTTGATCGTTCAGATCGATGTGAAAGAGTTTGCCTGCGTCCCACGCCTGAGCCACGGCATGCATGAAGTTCAGTCCCGCCATTTGCTCGTGCGCGAGTTCGGGATTTACGCCGACCATTTCAGGATGATCAAGCGTGGGAATGAAACCAAGATAATTACCAGTGGTGGCCATATAGATATCGGCTCGCGGCTCGTTGGGCTTGGCTTCCAAGGCAAACTTCATGCCGTACCCGCGCTCAATGTTGTATTCGCAGAGGTAGTTGATCGCCTCGCGCAAATGCTTGATGGCCTCATCGGCGCGTCGGCACGCGTCGGTCTCGACGCCTTCCCGGCCACCCCACAGCACAAAAATCTTTGCGCCGAGCTCGGCGCCAATGTCCATGGCACGCATTGTCTTCTGCAGAGCGTAGGCGCGCACCTCAGGATCATTCGCGGTGAAAGCCCCGTCGCGGAAGACCGGATGGAAGAAAAGCGAGACAGTCGTCATCGGAACCACAACGCCGCTGGCGTCGCAGGCCTTCTTGAAGCATCGAACGAGGCAGTCTCGTTCAGCCGCAGTCGCGTCAATGGGAACCAGATCGTTGTCGTGCAAGTTGACACCCCAGGCGCCGACTTCCGCGAGCATGGAGACAATCTCGCTTGGCGAAATCGGCGGTCGCACGAAATCTCCAAACGGATCGCGCCCACGATTGCCGACGGTCCACAGACCGAATGAGAATTTGTGCTCCGGGCGGGGTTGGTAATTACCAGTATTTGTCGTCACCCTGTTCTCCATGCCGTAGCGGCTATCAATTTAGAATCGACTTCATCGCGGGATAGATGCGCCGGTACACCGCGTACGCCCTGTCCAAAACTTCTGAGTCTCTCGAGTTCCGATCCACATGGCCGGTGACACGCACCACGTCATTACAGGCATCATCAACCGTGGGCCATGCTTGCGCTCCCACACCGGCCAGGATTGCGGCTCCGTACGCCGCGCCTTCTTCCGCCTCGACGATCTCAACCCTTTGCCCATAGACGTCAGCTTGAATCTGCCGCCACAGTGGTGATCGGGCGCCACCACCACCCAAGCGAACGATTCTTACCGGGACTTCGATTTCCTGAAAGATGGTGAACGTGTCACGCAAGCTGAAAGCAACCCCCTCCAGGATCGCCCGAATTACATGGGCTCGTGTGTGAGACGCCGTGAGTCCAACCAGTAGTCCCCGTGCTGCCGGGTCGAGGTAGGGTGTGCGTTCACCCATGAGGTAAGGAGCCCACAGCAAACCGTCGCATCCCGGAGGAGCGTTCGCCGCGTCGGCAGTGAGCGTGTCATACGAATCACCGTGAGAATCACCGTGAGAATTTCCGTGTCC
>Ga0209275_10001040_pt1 | contig 11294 bp, 10 predicted proteins | sample HubBroMetageREF2_FD_188344 | JGI IMG/M metagenome (GOLD analysis project Ga0209275, IMG submission 188344) | Reference soil microbial communities from the Hubbard Brook experimental Forest, New Hampshire, USA - Hubbard Brook CCASE Soil... | ecosystem: Environmental > Terrestrial > Soil >...
CAGCCTGTCCGGCCTGGCCGCGGAAAACCTGCAGGCCAGGATCCGCGGCATGATCCTCATGTCGCTGTCCAACGCCGAGGGCCACCTCGCCCTCACCACGGGCAACAAGAGCGAGCTGGCCACCGGCTACTCCACGCTCTACGGCGACTCGGCCGGCGGCTTCGGGCCGATCAAGGACGTGCTGAAGACGCTGGTCTGGGACTTGTCCCGGTGGCGCAACAGCGACGCCGAGAGCCGCGGCGAGACGCCGCCGATCCCGGAGAACTCGATCACGAAGCCGCCGAGCGCCGAGCTGGCGCCCGGGCAGATGGACAGCGACACGCTGCCGGACTACCCGGAGCTCGACGCGATCCTCGAGGGGTACGTGGAGCAAGACATGGGCGCCGCGGAGCTCGTCGCGGCCGGGCACGACGCGGCGCTCGTCGAGCGGGTGATCCGGATGGTCGACCGGGCCGAGTACAAGCGCAGGCAGTACCCCCCGGGTCCGAAGATCACGCCGAAGAACTTCGGCAGGGACCGCCGCCTGCCGATCACCAACCGGTGGCAGGAGCCGCTCACCGAGGGACCCAGCTAGAGGTCGACGACGGTGCCGGGCTCCAGCCGGGAGAACGAAGAAGCAGTGGGCTGCGCCGCGACTTGCATCATCTGCTGCATCAGGCCGATGCCGTTCGCGTTCAGGATCGCGTCGTGGATCGCGTACGCCCGCTGCGGCGCGACCTCCCGCGCGTAGTCGATCATCTCGGCGGTCTTGAGCCACGGCGCGACGATGGGCAGCAGCAGCGTCGGCACCCGGTCCTCGGGCACGGTGAGCGAGTCGCCGGGGTGGAAGACCGCGCCGTCGACGGCGAACCCGGTGTTGATGACGATCGGGATCTCGCGGTAGACCTGCGCGTGATCGTGGCCGTAGACGTGGACGTCGAATCCGGCCGCGGTGAAGGTGTCGCCGTGATCGACGGTGCGTACCCGGGCACCGAAGTCGCGGAACTGCCCGGCGACCGAGGCGTTTGCCCAGAGTTGCAGAGCGGGGTCGCCGGCCATCGCCGCGCGGACGGCGTCTGCGTCGAGGTGGTCCGGGTGCTCGTGGGTGATCAGGACCGCGCTGGCGCCGCCGAGCGCGTCGGCGGCGTCGCTCCACCGGCCCGGGTCGATCACCAGCGCCGCCCCGTCCTTCTCCAGCCGGACGCAGGAGTGTCCCAGCTTCGTCAGCCGCATTTAACCTCCTGTTGACGCGGCGTGCCGTGCCTCACCCAGGCGACGATACGCGGGCCGGCCAGGCCTGTCCTCAGCCGCCTGTGACGTGCGATGATCGATCTGTCCGGGTACGCCGAAGGGGCGCCTCGAGGCATGGAGGTCCTAAATGACTGCACAGGCAGGTGGTTCAGGCATGGCCGCGACCAGCGCGCGGACCACGGCGCCGGAACCGCTGTACGGAGGCCGCGCACAGCGGCGGATCACGGTGAGGGACATCGCCGCGGCCAAGGCCCGCGGCGAGAAGTGGCCGATGCTCACTGCCTACGACGCGCTGACCGCACGGGTGTTCGATGACGCCGGCATCCCGGTGCTGCTGGTCGGCGACTCGGCCGGGATGGTCGTCTTCGGGCACGAAACCACGATCCCGGTGACCGTCGATGACCTGATCCCGCTCACCGCCGCCGTGGTCCGCGGCACCAGCCGGGCCATGGTCGTGGCCGACCTGCCGTTCGGCTCCTACCAGGGGTCCCCGGAGGCCGCGCTGGCCGCGGCAACGCGGTTCCTGAAGGAGGCCGGGGCGCACGCGGTCAAGCTGGAGGGCGGCCACCGGGTGCTGCGCCAGGTGGAGGACCTCGTGGCGGCCGGGATCCCGGTCATGGCCCACCTGGGCCTGACGCCGCAGTCGGTCAACGCGTTCGGCGGCTACCGGGTGCAGGGCCGCGGCGAGGACGGCGAGCGGCTGCTGCACGACGCCAAGGCGATGCAGGCCGCCGGGGCGTTCGCGTGCGTGCTCGAGGCGGTGCCCGCCGAGCTCGCCGCCCGGGTGACCGCCAGCCTGTCCATCCCGACGATCGGCATCGGCGCCGGGCCCGACTGCGACGCCCAGGTGCTGGTCTGGCAGGACATGGCCGGGATGTCGCCGCGAACCGCCAAGTTCGTGAAGCGGTACGCCGACGTCGCCGGCGTGCTCGGCCAGGCCGCGCGCTCGTTTGCCGAGGACGTCGTGGGCGGCAGCTTCCCGACCGAGGAGTACTCCTACCGCTGACCCGCTCGCCGCCCGGCCGGCCGGGCGGCGTCGCGTTACGGCCCGATATCGGTGATCCGCAGGCCTGCGTGAGCCTTATACCGCCGGTTTATCGCGACCAGGTTGGCGGTGAACGCCTCTACCTGGCCGCAGTTGCGCAGCCGGCCGGCGTAGACGCCGCGCACCCCGGGTATCCGCTCGGCCAGCGCCTGGACCAGATCCGTGGCGTGCCGGTCCTCGCCGAGGACCAGCACGTCCAGGTCGATCGTTTCGATCTCGGGGTCGAGCAGCAGCACGGCCGACACGTGATGGAACGCGCCCACCACCGTGCTGCCGGGGAGCACGGTGGCCGCCTGCTCAGCGGCGCTGCCCTCGGCCACCGGGAGCGGGTAGCAGCCGCGCGAGTCAAAGCCGATCGGGTTCACGCAGTCGACCACGATCTTGCCCTCGAGCGCGCCGGCCAGCCGCGCCAGCAGGTCGATGTGCCCCTCCCAGGGCACCGCCGCTATCACCAGGTCGGCCGCCAAGGCGACGTCCTCGTTGGCCGCGCCGGTCACCTGCGGCGGCGAGCCGATCGTGGCCGCAGCTGCTTCGGCGCGCCCGGCGTCCCTTGAGCCGATGATCACCCGGTTGCCCGCCATGGCCAGCCTGCGGCCCAGGCCACGTCCCTGGTCGCCGGTCCCGCCCAGAATCCCGACCGCCAGGCGGCCGGCTTCCCCTGCTATTTCCTCCGACACCTGCGCGGCAGCCATTCCCCGATCCTAATGTCCGCCACCGCAGGGGACGCCCCCCGCGTACCCCCCAAACCCTCCGCCCCGCGGAGGAGGCTCCCCGCGTACCCTCCCCAAACCCCGGCACCGGCCGGGCGTGGTCCTGCTCGCCGGCGCGGTGTAGCCGCTTGATCACAATTCTCCTGGCGCTGGCCGCCGCGAGCGTGCACCATGGACTCGTGGATGCGGATCAGGTGGCGGCCTTGCGCATCCTGCTCGGCCCGAGCTCGTGGCTGCAGGAAACCAGGACCTTCGCCCGGGCACTGCGCCGCTCGGCGTCGCGCACGTCGAGCGGGCTGCTGATCGTCGGGACCCCGGACCAGGAACCCTGGCACCTGGCCGCGCACCTGGATCAGGAGAGCCAGCTGGCCGGGATCCCCGGGCTTGCGCCCACCCTGGTGCGCTGGGCACCGCCGCCGGGCGCGCCGCCGCACCTGCGCGTCGGCCTGGCGCGGCTCGAGCAGGCACGGCGCGGGGAGACCCTGTTCGTGGTCAGCCCCGAGGCCGCTCCCGCGCCGCTGCTGGAGCGGGTGCATGACGCGCGGCGGGTGGGCGCGACCATCATGGCCATGGACGCGGGCGACCCGGACCTCGACGACATGGCGCACGAGTGCCTCAACGTGGACCCCGCGCTGGTGCCGGTTTCCTTTGACGCCGCCCAGCACCTGGTCAGCGCCGCGGCAGGCGAGCCTGCTCAGTCGCGCGCGGGCATGCGAGCCCGGCTGGCCCGGGCCCTCGACGCGATCAGCGGCCCGCGCGAGGACTAGCGGACGAGGCCCTACGAGTCCAGGCTCAGCACCATCGTGGGCCGCTCGATCACGTGGTCGTCGCGCAACGGCCGGACCGCGGTGCCGATCGCGAAGAACTCGGTGGTGTGCGAGCCCCAGGTGTGGCTGTGCTGCCGAAGCTGCACGCCGACGATCCCCTCAGCGTGCAGCTCCTCGGCTTCCGCCTGCATCCGGGCCATCGCCAGCTCGCGCGCGTCGTACAGCGCCTGGGTGAACTGCTCGAGTTCCACGTTGCGGCCGATGTTGCCCATCTTGTTGCCGAGCCTCTGGTGCGCGATGTGATAAACACACGTCCCCATCACCATGCCGAGCGGCGCGTAGCCGGCCCGGATCAGCGTCCAGAAGTCCTGCCCGGACAGGTCGGAGGTGAACGGGAGCTTCTTGTTGTTGCGCCAGTTCTTCACTCCCCCGCCGCCCGCGCCCTCCTCGGCGTGCACCGCGGTCCCGATGGCGATGAACTCGGCGATGTCGGAGCCAAATTCCTTCAGCTCGACGTCCAGCCGCACGCCGACGACCCCGTCGGCGCCGAGCGCCTGCGCCTCGGCCTCCATCCGGGTCATCGCCAGCTCGCGGGCGTGGTACATGGCCTGGGACAGCACGTCGAGTTCCTGATTCTTGCTCCAGCGGCCGATCTGCAGCCCGACGTGGTAGATCGAGCTGCCGAGGACCAGCCCGAGCGGGCGGAACCCGACTTCGCGCACCAGCAGGAACTCGTTGACCGACAGGTCCGACGTGAAGATCGAACCTGGCTTGCCCGGCCGCAGCTCAGCGAGGCGGCGCATCGCATCCTGCGGCACGCCCTCGAGGGTGAGATCGGCGGAAGTCTGATCAGTCATCTGGATCCCCTGGTGGTCCTGCCTGGTGTGGTCGTTGGTCGTGCCGCGGGCGTCAGCGTCCAAGCTTCACCCGTGCTGCCTGGCGCCGCTGCGGGTCGAGGGAGAGGATCGCCAGGCTGTTTTCCCCTCGTTCCACGCGGCGCCGGTCGAACTGTGCGATCGCCGTTCCGATGATCGTCGCCTCGGCGATGTGGTCCCTGCGGTGCTCCTGCATCGGGCACTCGCGCTCCCGGATCCGCAGCTCCGTAGTCCTCACCACGACACCGTTGGCGCCGAGCCTGGCCACGTCCCGCTCCATCTGGGTGCGGGCGTCGTGCCGGGTCTGATTGACCAGGTCGGTGTACCCGCCCACCTCGGAGTTACCGCTCCCCCACCGGGTCTGGTTGATCGTGAGCCAGTCGTCGTGCCGGGCGCCGATCGAGATCCCCAGCGCCAGGCCGGCCGGCACCCAGCCCGCCATGATCAGCTTGGCGAAGTCCTGGCCGGACAGGTCGGACGTGAACGGCCGCTTCAGCGGGACCCCGCCGGGCGCACGCACGGCCGTGCCGATCGCCTTAAACTCCAGGCCGCCGGCGGGGAACGAGCCGATCGTCAGCAGCACGCCTACCACGCCGTGCCCGCCGAGTTCCTCGCACTCGGCGGTCATCCGGCCGATCGCCTGGCGGCGGGCCGTGTACAGCATCTGCACCATGGGGCCGAACGAGCCCATCATGCCGGTTCCGGACACCGTGGTGACGCTCTGGTATGGCCCCGCGTAGCCGCCGAAGCCGGCCCAGGCTCCCGGGCAGCCGTACCCCCCGCTGTAGCCGATGTTGTAGACGGCGGCGCCGAGCACCTGGCCGACGGGCTCGAACCCCACGGCCCTGATCGCGGTGAACTCGTCGGCCGACAGCGCGGAACCCCAGGTGCCGCTGCGCCGGATCTCCGCCATCCGCGACTCGGCGGCCGGCGGCAGCTCTTGACCGGGATGGCCGGAATGCTCCTCGCTCACCGCACGCCTCTCTCGGCCTGGTCGGCCGCTGCTGCCCACCATACCGGGCATTGCGAGCAGGCCGAAGTCCACGCGCCGACCGGGCGGTCCCGGTCAGCCGCGGGCATACCGGACCGGCTCAGTCGCCGTCTTGCGCGTCCCACTCCTTGTTTCGTTCCCTGACGGTGTCCAGGGCATGCTCCGCCGCTTCCTTCGTCGGGTACGGGCCGAGCCGGTCCTTGCCCGGGCACGTGGGCTCGGACTCAACCGTCTTGTGCCTCAGGCAGTACCACCACTGCTGTTCACCGCTCATGCGAACTAGACTCCCAGATCATGGCTACCACGCTCCAGCCCGGCCGGGTTTCCCCGCAGCGCCAGGTTCCCTCCAGCATCACTGCCCCCGAGTATGTGGGCAGAAAACGCCCCAGGCTAGGCGAACCGGACGTGAAGGATGCCGAGACGATCGAGCGGATGCGGGTCGCCGGCCGGATAGCAGCCCAGGCGCTGGAAGAGGTTGGCCGGCACGTGACGCCGGGCGTCACCACCGACGAGCTGGACCGGGTCGGGCACGAGTTCCTCGTCTCCCATGGCGCATACCCGAGCACGCTGGGCTACCGCGGCTACCCGAAGTCGCTGTGCACCTCGCTCAACGAGGTGATCTGCCACGGGATCCCGGACGACACGGTGATCGCCGACGGCGACATCGTCAACGTGGACATCACCGCGTACATCGGCGGCGTGCACGGCGACACCAACGCGACGTTCCTGGCCGGCAACGTCGACGAGGAGTCCCGGCTCCTGGTCGAGCGCACGCACGAGGCGATGATGCGCGGCATCCGCGCGGTGGCCCCCGGCAGGCCGCTGAACGCGGTCGGCCGGGTGATCGAGTCCTACGCGCGCCGGTTCGGGTACGGGGTGGTGCGCGACTTCACCGGCCACGGCATCGGCACCACGTTCCATTCCGGGCTGGTCGTCCCGCACTTCGACGACCCGGACGTCACGGTGATCATGGAAGAGGGGATGACGTTCACGATCGAGCCGATGCTCACGCTCGGCGCGATCTCGTACGACATCTGGGACGACGGCTGGACGGCCGTGACCAGGGACCGCAAGCGCACGGCTCAGTTCGAGCACACCCTCGCGGTCACCGCGGACGGCTACGACATCCTCACGCTGCCGTAACCGCCGTCACTCGGTGAGCGCCCCGGCAACCTGGGCGCGCGGCGCTGGAGTGCCGTCGCGGTGGGGGTGCGGCGCGGGCGCGCCCTCGCGCAGCAGCCCGGGAACCCCGGCCAGCTTCCGCGGCAGGTACCAGCACCGCTCGCCGAGCAGCACCATGGCCGCGGGCATGAGCAGACCGCGCACGACCGTGGCGTCGATCAGCACGGCAAAGGCCAGCCCCACGCCGAGCGTCTTGACGTCGACGAACGACAGCGTGGCGAAGATCGAGAACACCGCCACCATGATCACGGCCGCGCTGGTCACCACGCCGGCGCTGCTGGCGATGCCGCCGACCAGCGCATCCTGGGTGCTCGCCCCGGCCAGCCGCCGTTCCCGCACCCGGCTGAGGATGAACACGTGGTAGTCCATGGACAGGCCGAACAGCAGCACGAACATGAACAGCGGCACCCAGTCCGCGATCGCGCCGTAGCTGGTGAAGCTCAGCACGCCCTGCAGGTGGCCGTCCTGGAAGATCAGCGTGATCAGCCCGTACGCGGCGCCGACCGACAGCAGGTTCAGCCCGATCGAGATCAGCGGCAGCAGGATGGACCGGAACGCGACCATCATCACGCAGAACGCGAGCAGGCAGACTACGGCCAGCACGACCGGCGTGCGGGCGTGCACCGTAGCGCTCCAGTCGTAGTTGGACGCGGTGTTGCCGGTCACCGCGTAGCTGAGCCCGTTCACCGTGCCCAGGGTCGCCGGCAGGACCTGATCGCGGAGCGTGAGCAGGGCGTTCGTCGAGGCGTTGTCCGACCCGTTCCCGGCCAGCGGGACGTTCACGATCAGCCCCCGGCCGTGCGCGACGAACGCAGCGGTGACCGGGGTGCGGATCGGCCCGGTGGCCGACGCCTTGCGCTCCAGCGCGGCCAGCGCGTGCACGACCGCGGGGCTGGTCAGGTCCGGTCCGGTCACGACCACGTTGGCCGGCGCCGGCCGGCCGGGGAACTCGGCATTGATCCGGTCCAGCGTCTGCACCACGGCGAGGTTCTTGGGCAGGTCGATGACGGGATTGCCGATCCGCATCCCGAGCGCGGGCGACGCGAGCGCGAGCAGCGCGAGCAGCGCCGCGCCGCCCCAGAGGACCGGGCGGCGCACCACCCGGCGGATCAGCCCGGCCCACAGCCGCGACGGCATGGCCGCGGTCCGGCGGCGGCCCAGGAACGGGACCCGGCAGCGGTCCGCCCAGTCGCCGAGCATGGCCAGCAGCGCAGGCAGCAGCGTGAGCGCCCCGATCACCGCGATGCCGACCACGGTGATCGTGCCGACCGCCATGCCGGTGAACTCGTCGATCCCGGTGAGGAACAGCCCGGCGAGCGAGATCATCACGGTCAGCCCGGAGATCACGATCGCCTTGCCCGAGGTGGCGCCCGCGATCCGCAGCGCCTCGCCGAATGACCGGCCCGCGGCCCGTTCCTCGCGCTCGCGCCGCAGGTAGAACAGCGAGTAGTCGATCCCGACCGCCATGCCGAGGATCAGCACGACCTCGGCGGTGCCCGAGCCGATCGGCAGCCACCGGCTCGGCACGGCGAGCAGCGAGATCGTCGCCATCACCGCGGCGCCGGCCAGCGCCACCGGGATGCCCGCCGCGATCAGCGCGCCGAACACCGCGAGCAGCAGGATCAGCGTGATCGGCACCGAGGTCACCTCGGCCTTGCGGAAGTCGGAGTCCAGCAGCGCGTTCGAGGCGGCGCTCGTGCTCGCATCGCCCGCCTCGGCCACCAGCAGGCGCGGGTACCGGGCCTGCACCGCCGCGACCGCGGCCATGTCCCTGCCCACCGTGGACTCGGCGCTGGCGTGCGGCCCGGCGACCCGGAACGTGACCAGTACGCCTCGCCCGTTGGCGGAGATCAGGCCCTGACCACCGGGGGTGAACGGCGAGGCGATGTCCTCGGCGGCTCCCGGCAGCCCCCGCAGCGCGGTCACGACCGCCTGGGCCGCCTGCCGCATAGCAGGATCATCCTGGAACGTGACGCCAGCCGCGCGGGCCTGGATCAGCACGCTTTCGGACGGCGGCGTGGTCACCCCGAGCCCGTGCATCATCTGCTCGGCCTGGCCGGCCTGGCCGGGGTCGTACTGCGGCCGGCTCTGCGTGCCGAGCAGCTGGCCGGCCACGAAGGCCGCGGCCACGAACAGCAGCCAGCCGACGACGACGGCCTTCCGGTGCCGCGCGCTCCAGCAGGCGACCCGCTCGACGACCGGGCTGCGGTCCCGGCCGCCCGTCGATGGAGTGCGCAGATCGGTGTCCTGGGCTGGGCCGGTGACGTTAAGCACGGGCGCCTTTCGGGGTTGGGGAGCTGGGGGCACCCGAATGGGTGACGTGCGAGGACCTGACACGCGTGTCAGTCAGCCTAACTGACACGCGTGTCAGGCGCGAGAGGTTCGCCCAGATTCACCAGCAGCCCGAACCCGTGCCAGGGATCGGCGACGGCCCGGCAGCGTCATGGGGGTTCGCCCAGATTCACCGGCAGCCCTGCCGTGCCAGGGGTCCGAGACGGCCGGCAGCGTCATGGGGGTTCGCCCAGATTCACCGGCAGCCCTGCCGTGCCAGGGGTCCGAGACGGCCGGCAGCGTCATGGGGAAGGATGATCTGCGTGGCATGCAGGACGACGCCGAGGCGGGAAGCGCCGGTTCCCGGCCCGGCCCAGGCGCGGACAGCGGCTGGGCGAACGGTGCTGCTCGCCCTCGTCGCGGTGCTCGCGGTCGGGGCCGACGTTGCGACCAAGGCGTGGGCGCTGTCCCGGCTCTCCGGCGGGCGGCACGTCACCACCGCCGGGGGTCTGATCCGGCTGCGGCTGGTCATCAACCACGGCGCCGCGTTCGGGCTGGGCGCTGGTTACGAGCCGCTGCTCTCGGTCGTCGCGTTCGCCGGCGTGATCCTGCTCGGAACCTGGGCGGTGCGGGCGGCGGGCCGCGCCGAAGGGGTTGGTGCCGCGCTGGCCGCAGCCGGCGCGGCAGGCAACCTCATCGACCGCTTGACCCGGCCGCCCGGTGTCCTGCACGGCGGGGTCGTGGACTGGCTACACCTGTCGTTCTACGGCCCGACCTTCAACCTGGCCGACGTGTGGATCCGCGGAGGACTGCTGATCGCCCTGGCCGGATGGCTCTGGCAACGCCGCAGGCGCCCCTAGCCGCCCCAGCCAGCGCGGCAGGTACCAGGACCGCTCCCCCAGCACCGCCATCGCGGCGGGCAGCAGGATCCCGCGCACCACGGTGGCGTCGATGAGCACGGCAGCGGCCAGGCCCACCCCGAGCGTCCGCGTGTCCACGATGGGCAGCGTGGCCAGGATGGAGAACACCGCCACCATGATCACGGCCGCGCTGGTGACCACCCCGGCGCTGCTGGCGATGCCGCCCACGAGCGCCTCACGGGTGCTGCATCCCCGCGACCGCAGTTCCCTGACCCGGCTGAGGATGAACACGTGGTAGTCCATGCTCAGCCCGAACAGCAGCACGAACATGAACAGCGGGACCCAGGAGATGATCGCGCCGAACGAGGTGTAGCCGAGCAGCCCCTGCAGCCGGCCGTCCTGGAAGATCAGCGTGATCAGCCCGTACGCCGCGCCGACCGACAGCAGGTTCAGCCCGATCGAGATCAGCGGGATCGCCACCGAGCGGAACGCGGCCAGCAGCAGCACGAACGCGAGCCCGACCACGAACGCGACCACCAACGGCGTGGCGGAATGGAATGCCGCGTTGTCGTCGTAGGTGCTCGCGGTGTCCCCGGCCACCGCGTAGCTGATGCTGCCGACCTTGCCAAGCGTCGAAGGCAGGATCCGGTCGCGCAGCGTCAGCAGCGCGGCTGTGGAGGCCGCGTCGCCTCCGTTGCCCGCCAGCGGCACGCCGATGATCAGACCGCGCCCGCGCGCGACCGGCGTGGCGGTGACCGGTGCGTGGATCGGGCCGCCGTGGGCGGCCCTGGCCTGCAGCGCCGCCAGGGCATCGTGCATGGCGGGGCCGGCCAGGCCGGTGCCGGTGACCACCACCTGGGCAGGCGACGGAGATTGCGGGAACGCATGGTTGATCCGGCCGATGGTCTGCAGCACCGGGTTCCCGGCGGGCAGGTCGACGGCCGGCTCGCCGATCCGCATCCCGAGCGCGGGCGCGGCGAGCGCGAGCAGCGCGATCAGGGCCAGGCCGCCCCACACCAGCGGGCGGCGCACCACAGACCGCACCAGGAATGCCCACACGCGCGACGGCCGGGCGGCGCTGCGCCTGCGGCCAAGGAACGGGACCTTGCCCTTGTCCGCCCGCGGCCCGAGCCAGGACAGCAGCGCGGGCAGCACGGTCAGCGAGCCGAGCACAGCGGTGCCGACCACGGCGATCGTGCCCAGCGCGATGCCGGAGAACACGGGGTCGCCGGTGATGAACAGCCCGGACAGCGCGACCATCACGGTCAGCCCGGACACCAGGACCGCACGCCCCGAGGTGCGGGCGGCGATCCGCAGGGCCTCGCGGTTGTCCCGCCCGGCGGCGCGTTCCTCCCGCTCGCGG
>Ga0209275_10001041_pt1 | contig 11277 bp, 7 predicted proteins | sample HubBroMetageREF2_FD_188344 | JGI IMG/M metagenome (GOLD analysis project Ga0209275, IMG submission 188344) | Reference soil microbial communities from the Hubbard Brook experimental Forest, New Hampshire, USA - Hubbard Brook CCASE Soil... | ecosystem: Environmental > Terrestrial > Soil >...
ACCCGCAATTAGAGAAGGCCGTGTCCGTTTCGCTTGCGGAGCTGAAGGAACATCCCGTCACGCCAGTAAAGCGCCCCAAATATCCAATTTACAATTGGCAGAAGATGCGCTCCACGGCCGCCACCTCCAACGCCAGCAAGCCCGACGCCGCTCCCGGCCAAAATCAATAGCCGGCAATACCGTTCGCTATCGTACTGAGCCGGGTCCACACCAGTGCTCAAGGCACCTGCGCCGTCAATATATCTAGTTACTTTCTTTACTAAATATTCGCTTTACACGTTTTTGACAGAGGTGTAATTTCCCGACGCCCCGGGCCCTCAATTTACCCTTCCGAGCGAACGCAAGGAGGCGTTTCCATGAAACACAAACCGTTGCTATTTTCTCTCGGTGCGATGGTTCTCTTCGGGACACTGGTCCAAACGGCATACGGCCAGGAACAAGCAGTCAAGAAAGCAGACCCTACAAATGCAGCATCGGCAGTCAGTAGCGAATCAAAACCAGATGGAAGAACTGCAAGCCCCATTCACCCTCTATTCATTGACGTCATGAAAATGCGTGGTTTGAAGCCCGCAGGCAGTAATCTAACGGTTACAACTCCTTCCAAAACGATGGCAACTCCTGGAGGGTTCGCAGGCGGTAATTCCCAGCCAACCTCTGGTTCATCCAGGTTTGCCCCATCCGCTTTTGACTCACAGGATCGCAATGACGAAAACGGCGTAGGACCAACGCTTCCCTTGTGGACCTTCCGAGTGCACTCATCGCGAGACGGTAACTCCTACTCCGGAGCCATGGTGGGGAAAAACCCGTTCCGGGATCCCGGCAAGACCAAGGTCCCGACGAAAGTCATCCCGCTCATCATCAAGACCCAGTTAGTCGCAACAAGTTTTGATTCGACAACGGGCAACCTCGGCACAGCGCCCGGCAACAGCACATTTGATCCGACCAGCCCCGATTCCACAAATCCCTGCTTGTCTGCTCCTAATAATGTAGCGACGCACTTGGTAAGCCAGTCGCCCATCTTTACACCCACTAAGTTTGTCTTTGGCGCGACCAATGTTGGTACTACCACGTATAACGATGCGTTCCAGCGCGCCAACTTTTGGAATATTCTTGGCGAAGACCGCGATTCTTATCACGTTCTTCTCGACCCGGTGCAAGTCCTCGACCCCATCACTCTTGAAGTTCCCGACGTTTACGGGGTGGCTATCGCAAACCTGTTGCTGCTTGGTTCGCCAGCCTTTTGCGCGCCGTTGGGAATTGTCGACATCAATTGGTTCGACACCTATCTCGATGGCACGGTAATCCCGGCATTGACCAAGGAACGTAATCTTGACCCGACCAAGCTGCCAATATTTCTGGTGTACAACGTTGTGTGGGCCAGCCCGGCCAACAGCTTGGCAGGCTGTTGCATTCTCGGCTATCACGGCACCACGGGCTTCCCAATTCCTACACAAACCTATTCGCCCGCGGAATTCGACACAACGGGCCTATTCACTTCCGACGGTTCCATTCTGGACACTGAGGTTCTTTCCCACGAGATCGATGAATGGATGGACGATCCAATGATCTCGAATCCAACGCCTCCTTGGGGACATACTGGGCAAGTGGGAGGCTGCCAAGCTAACCTGGAGGTCGGCGACCCGCTGAGTGGCACCGATTTGCCGCTCGTGACCATGCCAAACGGCTTCAAATATCACTTGCAGGAACTGGCGTTCTTCTCATGGTTCTTCGGTGCTCCTTCTATCGGCGTCAACGGTTGGTACTCCGACAACGGAACCTTCCTGACCGACGCCGGCGCACCCTGCCACTAAGTCCAACACAAGAGAAAAAGGGCAAGTTTGCGCGCGTCGCCGCTTGCCCTTTTCCTAATTCCAAATTTCCAAACCGCACCCTTCCCGCGCAGGAGGGCCCCGCCTCTTCCAGCTTTAGAGCACTTCCTCCACGCTCGCACACCAATTCATCAAACAGCGGTGTGAACGCCTTGGGTTGGGCGCTGCGCAGATTGTTGTGACTCTGTCGATGCTTCAGGAAAACGCGGAAGGTAGGGCTATTTTCGCTCACGAATACTGCTCTGATAGGCTCGCGCTATCGACAAGAATTCATCGCGGCTCTCCTTCGAGGGAAGCCACTGATTTTCGATTACATCCCAGCGGTAGGCTTGTTTTTCGCTAGGACGCCACTTGACGCGCTGTCCGCGAAGCAGATCGGTGGTTGTCCACCCATCCTGCTCATAGGTACAACCCGCGCTCTCAAACGGTCCTGCGAAAAGAGCGAATGCCATTCCGAGCCCTCCGATTGCAGCCTTAATTTATTCTAAGTGGGAACCGCCTGTATCGTGCAAGTTTTCGATTCGCTACATGACCTATTTGTATAAAGGAGGTAGGGGCGGCTAACAGAGCTGTCCCTGAACACGCTGAGCACGGTCAGTTCCCGTCGATTGCGACGCCCTTCATGGAAGTCTTCAACAACCCACGCCTACACGAAGCCGTGGAAATGAAATGCCCGGCGGAAGTCTATGAGCCATCCACCCGCCCCTATGCCGGGCTACCGGGTATTGACTATCCCTTCCATGACAAGACCATCGTGGTCACCCGATGCGGACGCATCTGTCTCGGACGCAAGAAGATCAATTTCGGCCAGGGTTTCGCCGGTCCGGCCGTGGGCATCAAAGAAGTGCACGACGACATCTGGCTGGTCAGTTTTATGGATTATGATCTGGGATACTTCGATCTGGAGACCCGGGTGCTAGAACCGCTGGAAAATTCCTTCGGCCCAAAAGTGTTACCCATGTCTCCGGGCTGGATCCTGAAAACGATGGTAGGCCCGTGGGGACTCGAACCCCAGACCTCTACCGTGTCAAAGCTGCGTGATTATGTACGGCCAACAACTTCGAGGGCGTTCGGGGCTGCCTAAGTACCTGCAAGTACGCCTAAGACGGAATCGTTACAGGTGAAATTACAGGTGAAGCCAAACTGCGTTCCCTGAATTTGGGCAGCGAAGAATTTGTCTCCGGTTTTTCGTTTTCTCCAATCTCCAAGACCATTCTCTGTCACGCACTTCAACTCACTTTATTAGCCCTTTACTTCTCTCTAGAGACGCGTATGGTTCGCGAGTTCCATGGAGGGGGCGAAATGGCGAAAAAATCAAAGCGCTCTAAGAAGACGACGAAGAGTTCGAATCGGAGCAAGGTCACCGTGAAACTTGTGAAGAAAGCGAAGGCGGCCTCAAAATCTGTACCATCTCTCACTCCAGTCGTTCGTAGCAGTTCCGTTCGTGCTCATATCGTAGAGGGCACTCGCCTGTTCGCTCTTGCCGGTCGACCGACCAAAGAGCAGTTCATTCAAGTGTATGGACCGAAGGGACCTAAGATGACTTGGGCGCAGCGGGCAAAAGCAGGCGTTGATGCGAAGCACTTCCAAGAGGCGCTCAAGGTGAAGTCCTAAAGTGAGCGAAACAGAAGAGGCCCTCGGTTGCAAAAACGGCTGGGGGCCTTAGTGCCCGTCGTCCGGTAACGCGAGTTATAAGGAGTTGGCCAAAGCTGCCAACCCTTCTCAAGCAATTCAAGAAGCTATTGCAACTTCGCGTACTCTGATTTCGCCGCGATGAAAATGGGAACGTCAGGGTCAGCGTCTTTCCACAGCATGAGGAAATCCTGATACGCTGCCTTCGCCTTGGAGGTGTCGCCTTGCATCGTGTAGGCGCGAGCGAGGCCGAGATGCGCGAGCGACCCTGTCGCACAATTCCACAACAGCCCGCGGTGGTCGAGGATTTTCTGGAATTCAGCCACTGCTTCGCTGCTATGTTGCGCGCTCAAGTAAGCCTCGGCGCGGACGTACACGGGATAGAGACACGAATTCGGAGCGCTCCCAGTCAGCATGCCCAGCTCATAGGGTGCTGCCGCCTGAAGAAGCTCGATGCTCCGCGCAGGATTTTTGCGGCTCGTTTTTATCTGTGCGTGGATAGTAGGAAGCCAGAGCGACTGCACGACGGTATCCTGCGGGAAGCGCTTGGCAAGGTCATCCGCAAGTGACTGGGCGTGAGCCACATCGCCCGCCAACGCATAGGCCAGTGCCGCCTGCGCCTCCGCATCGTGGCTGCCTAGCGCGAGCGCTACTGCCGCGGCAGCATTCTGGCGGGCCGCCTCTGCGTTGCCGAACAGCGCTTCGCGTATTGCCGCGTTCGCTTGCCACAGTGCGGCGGGCTCTTTTTCATCGCCGCGGCGAGCGCTCCCGACAGCTTGCCGAGATAGGTCACGGGCTTTCCCGAGCTTCCCAGACCAGGCTTCGGTATCGGATTCGACCGAAAGCATCCAGTCTTCTGTACCCGGTTTTCCAATAGCCCAATCTGCCTGCTGCTTCATGGTTGCGACGTTGCCTTGGAAAAAGGCCAAGGCATACAGGTTCAGGTGCAGCGCAATATGGTCAAGCTTGCGCCCCAATGCCTCCTCGGTTGTCGTCCTTGCTTCGTCGAAACGATTCAGAGCCAGATAAATCTCGCCCAGATTCGAATATGCGACCGCGTTCGTCGGTTCCAGACGAAGCACTTCACGGGTTTCCGCCGCGGCCTTGTCATATTGCCCCAGAGTCATGTGGTCGCTGCCCAGGTCGAGGTAAGCCAGAAAATCCCGCGGATAAACCTGTATCCATAGCTCGTACGCCTGATTCGCTCTTTCCAGCTCGCCCGTTGCTACGTCATAGAAATGTGCGGTGATGTTGAACTTCTCGCGTTCGGTGACGCGGTCGCGCAAGTCGAAGGCTTTCTTCATGTAATCAGCGGCCAAGCTCGGATGATTCAGATTGGAGTACTCTATTCCTAGGGCAACGTACGCCATTGCAAAGTTTGGGTCGAGTTCGATGGCGCGCTTGTAGAATGGAATGGATTCGGTGTCTCCCTTTTCGCCCGCGGCTCTTTGACCCAGGGTGTAGGCCTTGAGGGCTTCCAGCGAATTCGTGGTGGCCTGCTCCAGCGGAACGTCGAACTTCTGCACCGAACTGAGCGATTCGCCCACCTCGTTGCGAAGCGTTGAAGCTGCTTGCCCCAGCACTGGGAGAACTTGCTCCTTTCCCGCAGCCGTCACCTGCTCGCGTGCCAGCACGTCCCCGCTCGCACAGTTCAAGGCCTCCAGACCAATCACGTACTGCGTCCCCAGCGCCGCAATCGAGCCTACCAGATACGCCTTGCTCCCCGCACGCTGGCACACTTCCCGCGCGAAGTCCCGCGTCAATCGCTCACTTGGTGAGCGTGTCATCTCCTGCAGAGTCTGGTGAACCTTCTCCTCTGAAAGGATATTCAGGAAGGGCGACTGGCCCAGGTCCACGGCCAGGGCCTGCTTGAGCGTGTCGTCAAATACCGAGTCGCCCGTCGTGTTCGTGAATTCAGCTAGGACGATGGTGTCCTTGTCCGTGAGTTTCGGCGTGCGATGGAAAATGAAGTAACTGCCGACAGCAAGCGCCACAAACGTTATGGCAGCAGGGACAATCACCTTCCACCGGATTCCTCGCCGTTCCCCCACACCAACTACTGCGGTCGTTGCCGCTGGCACTCTTGCCGACTCTGAATCGCGCTTCAGCCGCTGCAGATCTGTGCGAATTTCCGAAGCACTCTGGTAGCGGACATCGCGATCTTTTTCAAGAGCTCTGCCGATGATTTCTTCGAGCTCTCTGGGAAGATTAAGATTCACTTTGCGTGCGGGGCTGGGCATCTGTGTGAGTATGGCTTCCTGAAGTTCCGGCCCGGTGCTGCCCTCGAAAGCGCGTTTCCCCGTGGCCATTTCATACAGCACGAGTCCAAACGAAAAGAGGTCGGTGCGTGCGTCCAGTTTTTCTCCGCGCACTTGTTCTGGAGACATGTAGCCTGCCGTGCCCATTGCGACTCCGGCACGACTGAGGAAAGGGCTTGATGCGGTTAGTGACTCCGCTCCGTGCTGTCGTTCGAACGAACTATCGCCCTCGGGAGGATCATCCGTCGGTGGAGAACCGGTCGCAGCGGGCCCTGTAGGAGACAACTTGGCTAAACCGAAATCAAGAATCTTGGCCTGACCATGGCTGGTGACAAAGATGTTTGCGGGTTTGATGTCGCGATGGATGATGCCTTGCCGATGGGCCGCCTCCAATCCCGCCGTGATCTGAACGGCGAGGTCAAGCAAGTTCGCGAGTCCCACCGCGGAGTTCCCTGGAGCCATTGCGACGATCAGGTCGCGCAGCGTCTGGCCCTCCAAAAGTTCCATGACCAGGAAGGGCTGCCCTTCGTATTCTTCGATCCCGTAAATCGTGCAGATGTTGGGATGGTTCAGGGCCGAAGCCGAGCGTGCTTCAGACTCAAAGCGTTGTAATACCGCGGAATCGCTCGCCAATTCTTCGGGCAAAAACTTCAAGGCCACGCGGCGGCCCAGTTTCAGATCTTCCGCTTCATAGACGACCCCCATTCCGCCGCCGCCGAGGATCCCCAAAACACGGTAATGCGAGATCTTTTTGCCGATTAGCTTGCCATCAGAGGATTTTGCTGTTTTCTTTTCCTCAGCAGTACGCGGCTGTACCGCCGCGCTGCCTTCCGCCCACGCCACCGGCACCATCCAGCGATAGCCGCGCCGGGCGAGAGTTTCGACATACTTGGGCTTTTCCGCGGAATCGCCCAATGCCTGGCGCAACCGATTCATGGCCGCGCTGATGCTGTGCTCGAACTCGACAATCGTGTCGTTCGGCCAAAGCTTCTTTTGAATCTCTTCACGCTGGACGACCTCGCCGGGATGCTCCAGGAGGAGGACAAGGATGCGCAGTGATTGCTCGGGTAGACGAACGGGCTCACCAGCCAGCGGGCGCAATTCTCCCGCCCGCACGTCAAGCTCAAAACTCTCGAACCGGGCAAGGTGCGGCGGCCGATCCGCTCCCGGCATGGAGGACACCTCCGTCTTAAAACCGTCCAACAGCAGGTGCACCGTATCATATCGTAAAAGAACGGTGAACTAGCTCGAAGGAGCGGACGTCGGTGCCGTAGGTTTCTCCCCTGAAACATTACCCGTAGAAGGGTTGGCCCGGTGAGGAAAAGGTGACCCAGCCGTGAGGTCGCCTGCATTGAGCGCAGTTCCCCGCTAGCTCACAGTGGCTTCGCACAAGAATTCTCGGAGTGAGGGATGTGGTCCCAATCGCGTCGCTCGCTCCCCAGAAGAAACTTGGTTGGAGGACACGATGAAAGACAGAATCAGAATTATAACAGCGCTGGCGGTCGGATTGGCAGCGCTTGCGATGCCACTAATGTCGCCCGCGCAGAACACCTCGACACAAAATCAAAGAGGGCAGCACCATCACTACAAACTCATCCAGATGGGAACGTTCGGCGGACCCACGAGTAGTCTTGACCTGCCAGGTGCTCCCCCGAACGTTCCGTTTGCTAGGGTTATCAACCGCGCGGGGGCGGTCTTGGGGAGCGGCGACACCCCGATTCCCGATCCCTACTGCTTTGATGGCTGCTTCGTCAACTATGCCTTTCGTTGGCAGGACGGTGTCCAGACCAATCTCGGAGCGTTACCCCAAAATCCCACGGTCGGAGCCCAAACGCCCTGTTTTGATTGTGCATGGTCTGTCTTTGCCTTTTGGATCGCGGACAGCGGGTTTGTCGCCGGACAATCCCTCGACAACGCGCTCGATCCGTTCACCGGTTCGCCAGCAGCTCTGGCCGTCTTATGGAAGGACGGCAAGATCGTCAATCTGGGAACACTAGGTGGTTATGAAAGCGGGGCGGGCGCGGTTAACGGCCATGGCGAGGTAGTCGGAGCCGCCTTGAACTCGACCGCTGATCCATTCCCGTCCAGGCGTCCCTATTTCGACTTCTTTTTCTTTGGAAATGGAACCGAATCGCACGCATTTCTGTGGCGTGACGGAACCATGCAGGACTTGGGGACCTTGGGCGGCCCGGATAGCGCTGCTTTTCTAGTGAACCAACGAGGACAGGTCGCCGGCACCAGTGACGTGGACTTCAACGTCAACCCCGTGACCGGCGGCCCTACCGTTCACCCGTTTCTTTGGGAGCGCGGCAAGATGCTCGACCTCGTCGCGGGGGCCCCTCCCGAGATGTTTGGGGGAACCTATGGCATGGCCGCTTGGCTGAATGAGAGAGGCCAAGTGCTTGGAACGATGAATCTGACTGGGGACACGACTTGGCATTCGTTCTTATGGGACAAAGGCGAGGTCGCGGATCTTGGCACGTTGGGAGGAATTAACACTACGGGGCAATGGCTAAATAGTGCCGGCCACGTCTCTGGAAAGTCGGACGTCACGGCGATTTGTACTGCGTGCGCTCCGGGCAATCAAAAACAGCTCCACCATCCTTTTCTTTGGGCGGATGGTGTCATGAAGGATCTCGGGCTTCTATACGCTGATACAGCCGGCACCGCGTACAGCGTCAACGCCAAAGACCAAGCTGTCGGAGTCACCACCGCATGCAACATTGTCAACCTAGACGACTCGTGCGAGGGCCCGGTCTTCCACTCCTTTCTGTGGGAAAACGGCTCCATAGTCGAGCTGCAGGCCCTCCTTGTCCCAGGGTCCGGCATAACGCTGTCGTGTGCCCACTGCGGGGAAGCCGCATACAACATCAATGACAGCGGGGAAATTGCCGGTCAGGGAGTGCTGTCGAACGGAGATACCCGCGTCATCCTGCTGATCCCCTGTGACGAGAATCATCCAAACGTCGAAGGCTGCGATTACAGCCTCGTCAACGCAGCGGCGCTTCCGAGCAGTACTGCGTCCATTGCTCCGGCAGCAACGCCGAGCGAGATCTAGATCGAGCTCGCGCCCGAAATCGCAAATCAGGAGTTCCTGCACCCAAATAGTTGTGCTCCGTCGTGAGGGCACGAATCGTGCCCGTGTATCGCGAATGCAATACTTGAGGAGACGTCATGAAGAAAACTCTGTCAGTCGTATTCTCAATCAGCAGTTTGTGCTCCGCGCTGGCGGCTGTATCGTACGCGCAGGCACAAACGGCCACGCACCATCATTACAAACTCATAGATTTGGGGACGTTTGGCGGTCCCAACAGTGGTGTCAACTCTGAGCCATTCCAAAACGTCATCAACAATGCAGGGACAGTCGTCGGGGGTGCCGATACCCCCATCCCTACCCCAGAGCCCGCCTGCTACAACCCGTTTGGCAACCCTGACTGCTTTATTTCTCACGCGTTCATGTGGAGGAGGCACGGCTTGAAGGATCTGGGCACGCTCCCCGGTGGCAATTTCAGTTTTGCCACCTCGATCAATCAGCGCGGTCAAATCGCGGGACTCTCGGAGAACGACCAGATTGACCCGTTCTCAGGCAACCCGGAATTCCACGCGGTTCTGTGGGAGAACGACAAAATCCTCGATCTGGGAACGCTTGGGGGCGTTTCGAGCATTGCAGCCACATTGAATGACTCCGGCCAAGTCACTGGAGTGGCACTCAACGACGTTCCTGATCCTTTTTCACTTCTTGGATTGGGAAGCGTTACAACTCTGACCCAGACCCATGGGTTCTTGTGGCATAACGGCAAGATACAAGATTTGGGAACACTGGGCGGGCCGGATAGCTGGGCGGTGTTTGTGAATGATCGAGGCCAGGTCGCAGGAACATCTTATACGAGCGATGTCGTGGACCCGAACACGAATACCCCGCCGGTTGGCGTCTTCCTCTGGGAGAACGGCAAGATGAAGGATCTCGGCAATCTCGGCGGTGATAACGGTCTTTTAACAGCGTACGGCATTGTAAACGGCCTCAACAATCACGGACAAGTCATCGGCGCGATGGTGACGCCGGGCGACCAATTCACTCACGCTTTCCTTTGGGATGGGCAAAAGCTTCTAGATCTCGGGGCGTTGGGCGGAGACTTTTCTTTTGCAAGGGGGATCAACAACGCAGGAGAGGTCACTGGGACTGCTTGGCTACCGGGGGATCAGGTAAACCACGGGTTCCTGTGGAGAAACGGAGTAATGACGGACCTGGGTACGTTGGGCGGTGACCCCTGCAGCGACGCAATAAGTATCAACTCGAGAGGTCAGGTAGTTGGCGCTTCGCAGTCCGTCGCCGGCGGATGCAACGAATGGACGACCGCGTTTCTGTGGGAGAACGGTGGACCCATCGTCGACTTGAATGCGCTGGTTCCTTCCGGTTCCGGGGTGCATTTGTTCGCTGGACTCTGGACCAATGATGGCGGAGAGATCGTCGCCGGAGGAAGTACGCCTGTTTGTGACTTGAGCGCGACCTGCGGACACGCTTACGTGCTGATTCCTTGCGACGAGAATCATCCAGACATCGAAGGCTGTGACTACAGTCTTGTAGATCCCGCGACAGCGGTTTTTGAGATTCGTCCCGCGCAGGCGACTCAGCTGTCGGAGCCATCGAGTGACGCCAAATTGTCCCGGGCCGAAATGATGACTCGATTTCGTTCCTTAGGGGCAGGCCGCAATCGCCGCTACGGAATGCCGCAAACTTTCAACACAGCCTCGGCTATCACCAACATCGAACCGGCCCCGACAAACCTGACGTCCTTTGCATTCAAAAGAGGGCTCTATGACGTTGTCGAATTGAGTTGGACAGATCATTCGACTGACGCCGATAGCTACCACATCGAGCGTTGCACTGGATCAACTTGCACCAACTTCAGCGAGATCGCGGTCAACGGGGGGAGTGCCACCCGCTACATCGACCCCATGTGGCCTATGCACCTGACATTTCGATACCGCGTCCGCGCCCACAGCCCGAGCGGATACTCAGCCTATTCCAATATTAGAACGCAGACAACGCCGTAGGGATAGTTTCGGGTGTTGGAACCGTGGTCGAAAATAAAGAATACGGTACTGCGGCAAGTGAAACACGATGTTCCGGGTGGATTGTCGGCCACCTGGAAGTAATTGTTGCAAACGGTGCCCCCAAGCCATCATCGGCGACTTCCATGTGGCTGCGGTCACGCACTTCGAACCGCGCTGACCGAGCGCATTTGCCACAGCCATCCGCCGCTCACCGTCGGAGCACTTGAATCGAGTCATTTTTCTGGGCACTGCTTCAGGCTAATTCCTGCGTCCTGCAGCTTCGCGTCTTCTGCTTTCCCGGTACTCCAAGTTTCCGATTTGCCCCTGCTGGCTCAGACGGTCGATGCAACACTTGCTTGGAGTTTACTCGCGGGAGTTTGAAATCCTAGAGTTTTTCTTGGACGTTGATTCAAGCGCAGCTCGACCTGGTCGAGCTGCGCTTGAGTGATGGGAGCTAAGTCGGTTCCTCGCGGGAAGTATTGCCGCAGGAGCAGATTGGTGTT
>Ga0209275_10001042_pt1 | contig 11273 bp, 9 predicted proteins | sample HubBroMetageREF2_FD_188344 | JGI IMG/M metagenome (GOLD analysis project Ga0209275, IMG submission 188344) | Reference soil microbial communities from the Hubbard Brook experimental Forest, New Hampshire, USA - Hubbard Brook CCASE Soil... | ecosystem: Environmental > Terrestrial > Soil >...
CGGAGCTCAGCCACCAAGCGCGCCCGTGCGGCGGCCAAATCGCTCGTATATACGTCCATGGCTTGCATGCGGCCACCTAATCTAGCGTTGCGCTTGCCCCGATCGTGGGCTTGTGACCTCCTCGATCGTGAAATTGCTCCGCTTCGCGTCGATCGCGATCTGCGTGATCGTGATCGCATCGTTCGCGATCTTCGTGCTCGGTCAGACCAGCAGCGCGTCCAAGCACCAGTCAGAAGAGGTCAGCAACGGGCCCAATGTCACGACGAGCACGGGCCCAGGTGCACACGAGAGCAGCATCCATGAAGCGATCGACGAAGCCTCACAGCAGCTGACCTCGCCGTTCGCCGGGGTGGTCTCCGGGTCCAGCAGCGAATGGCTGATCCGCGGCGTCAAGCTGCTGCTCGCGCTCGCCGTGTACGGCTTTGGCCTCAGCTACCTGGCGCGGGTACTACAGGTGCGGGTGTAGGTCGGTAGGACCGACGGGCCGAGAATCGCTACGGCCCGGCGTTGTCGCGCACCCGCGCGCTGGCGCCGCGGTCTTCGTTGTACACGTCTACAGGCGTGCCGGTCTGCACCCACGCGTAGATCGCCGGGGCGTCCGGGATCGGCACGCGCAGGCAGCCGTGGCTGGCCGCATATGTGGGGACTTCGGCGTAGCCGTGGATCGCGTAGCCGCGGATGAAGTAGTTGGAATCGACCATGCCCTCGCTGTTTTCCCCTGGCGTCTTCAGATAGACCTGGAAGCGCCCGATCACAGTGGGCGTGGAGGGCTTGCCCGAGCTCGTCGTGTAGATCTTGCGCACGCGCCCGCCCGCTTCGATCTCGGCCAGCACCTGCTTGGTGAGGTTGGCCTCGACGTGGCGGCCGTCGCTGCGGTAGCGAACATGGAAGCCTCCTGCGTGGCGCGCCAGCTCCTCGAAGACCTGCCTGCCCGCGTAGGGGACCCGTTCGAGGCCTGTCACCTTGCGATACGCGATCAGTGCCTGCCCGGTGCCTTCGTCGAACACGCCTGTCAGCGGCACCGCATAGTGGAGCGCGTTCAGCTCGGACTGCAGCAGGCGCACCGACTGGTCGTGCGCCCCCGGGCCGAGATCCGCGTGCACGAGGCGAACCCCCGCGGAGCGAGCGCTGAACGCGGCCTGCTGTGTGGTCGCTGAGTGCGACACGCGCGCCTGCGCCAGCCCTGCATAGCGACTCCAGAAGCCAACACGGACCCGTCCAGCGCCATTGCCTATAGGGAGCACGCTCGCGACTTTCGTGGCTGCCCGACGACCATCCAGATAGAAGCTCACGTCCAGCGCCTGCCCGGCCACATACGGCGTGACGGTCGCGCGCACGACGATTCGCCGCCCTACCAACGCAAACGGAGGGCTGCCGCCGACGTCCTGCCAGGCGAGCTTGACATGAGCGCTCGCGGGAGCAGAAACAGCGGGCGTGCTCGCCGGCGAGCTTGGCGTGGCAGTGGTTTCCGCGCTGGCCGATACCGGCAGCGCGAGGCATCCCAGTGCCGCGCACAGTGCGGCTAGACGATTGCCACTCATGGGGAGATCCTATGCACCAGCGCGAGCGAAACTGGCATCGGGGGCGATCAGGCCGATGCGCTTGCACACCATCACCACCGCACCGATACCGAGCAGCGCACTCACGATCAGCACTGGCACCTGCCAGCTCCAGCCCTCCAGGCTGGAGAACGCGATCGAGTTGTTCAGCGAGTGGGCAATCATGCACGGGTACAGCGAGCCCGTGTAGCGGTACAGCAGGCAAAGCCCAAAGCCGAGCGCCGCCAGCGGCGCGAGGTCTAGCACCGGCGCGGACTCGGCGTGCACGCCACCGAACACCAGCCCTGTGATCACCGCTGCCGGCAGCGTGCCCCGCCAATTGCGTAGCGCCGTGAACATGTAGCCGCGGAACAGGAACTCCTCGCACATCGGCGCCACCACGCACGTCAGGGCCGCACTGAGGACCAGCAGCGCCGTGCCTTCGTTGGAGCCCAGCTGTTCGAGTGTCTTCTCTTCGCCCGGATGGACCGCCGCCGCCCACAGCGCCGTCAGCACGATGAAGCTGACCAGCAACACCAGGACCATGCCGCCGGCCGATGCCCAGCCGGCGCCGGGGCGACGCAGGCCGAACTGCCACGAGCGCACCGCCCGCCCGCCGAGCTGCGCACAGAAGACGGCAGCGAGCACGAAGCCGATGTCCTGGACGACGGTGTCGGCGATCGACAGGCCGGCAGGGAAGTGATTGCCTGAGATCTTCACCCCGAATAGGAGCGCCGCCGGGATGTCCAGCACCAGGCCGCCCACCGCGGCGAGCATGATCCCGCCGACCAGCGCGAGCGGCGCCGTCCACGCGGGCCAGGCGGTGTCAGGCGACTGCGAACCATCGCCCCGCGCAGGCGGCTCCTCGCGGAACACCGATCGCGCAGCATCGATCGCCAGGCCCTCCACAGGCTGCCGTTCAGCCATGCTCACGCCACCCAATGCCAGGTGCTGAACTGGGCGACGAACAGCACCAGCAGCGATGCTGAGAACACCAGCGCCAGTCGCTGCACGCGCGGATGCTCGCTCAGCCATGCCGCGAACCAGATCACCAGCGGGAACAGCACCAGCAGGAAGCGTGGCAGCGACATCAACGGTTCCGAGCTCACGGGATAGGAGAGCGGCAGCGCGAGCGCGGCGAGCACATACACGCCGTAGGCCAGCGGGAGCCTGCGCACCACGCCGACGATCGCGGGGATCGCAGCGAGTAGGAAGGCGAGCCCCATCAGGTTGTGGCTGGCACTCACGAACGGGCTGCCGGTACCCGCGGGGAAGTAGACGTGCCGACGCTGGAATGACAGCAGCTGGCGGGCACCGTCGAATGCCGCCTTCACGGCATCCCATACGCCTAGGTAGGGGCCCGCGAAGTGCCTGCCCCATACGTTCTGGGCGTGGAGCGGGGCGAGGGGGTCCCCACCGGCGAGCCCAAGGTAGGCCCCGTAGAGGGCCACGCCGACAGGCAGCAGACCCAGCCACAGGGCGTCGCGGCGCAGGCTGTAGCGAGGGTGCAACCGCCCGCGGGATGCGTGCTCCGGATCGGGGGGACGATCCTCGCGCGGCCCGTACAGGTAGATCATGAGCGCCGGCAGGACGAGCACCAGGCCGGTGCTGCGCGTTGCAGCGGCGAGCGCTCCGAGCACGCCGACCCACATCCAGCGCCCATGGCGCGCGCTCCAGAACAGACCCACCGACAAGGCCAGATACAGCGACTCGGAATAAACCGCTGAGAGGAAGAACGCCATCGGCGCAAACGCCGTGAGCATCACCGCCAAGCGCGCAGCGTCGCTGACGCGATCGCCGGCGAGCGACGCCCGTGCCGCACTGCTCAGCTCCAGCGTCGTCAGACGGTGGATCCCGTACAGCGCCAACGCGAGGGCCAGCACTGACAGCAGCACGCCCGCCGCCACCGGGGGCACGCCGAACCAGGAGATCGTTTTCAGGCCGAGCGGGTAGACGGGGAAGAACGCCGTGCGCGAGGAGGTGTAGACGCCGAGATCGGGGCGGTAGCCGTAACGCGCGATCACCAGGTACCAGGCGGCGTCCCAGCGCGCCGCGGGAGCCGCCAAGAGGTTGCCGAGCCAGCCGAACCCCCTGGTCACGCCTGGCGGATCGAATGTTTTGCGCATTGGCCCGTAGCCGAATGCCGCAATAGTTCCAACGCCAGCCGTCCAGACGAGCAGTCGCGAGCTCCACAGCGCGCGCCAGGTCTCCCGCACGGCGGTCATGCGTGCGGGGTCCGCCCGCAGTCGCGCCAACCAGCCTGCCGTCGAGCTGGGGTCCAGCCCAGCGGGATCGCCGACGATGGCTGGGCGCACGGCCGCACGCAGCGCTACGCGCCGCGTGCCCGCCGGTTCGGTTGTGTCAGAGCTCATGGGATTGGCACCGAGCGTAGAGATTGCCGCGGTTGCAAGCGCCAGGAAATCACAACCGCGCACGGTAATCTCGACTCTCGGAGATGTCTCGACAAGCACGAAACCGTCGGCGCAACCACGCCACAGGCACGCGATTCCTGTTCGTCAGCGCAAGCGTGCTCGCCGTGACGCTCGTCGTCGGCGTGATCGCAGCGGTCGGCTATGTCCTGCATGTCGCCGACTCAGCTCCCGCGCTGTCCACGCTGCATCCCCTGCTCAGCGGCGGCTCGTCGCAGGTGTTCGCAGCCAACGGCGAACGCCTGGGCTTCATCGAGTCCGACGAACTACGTACTCCAGTGGGCTGGAGCGAAATCCCCGGCGACGTCAAGAACGCGACCGTCGCGATCGAGGATCAGCGCTTCTACAAAAACGACGGCGTCGATTTGACAGGGATCTTCCGTGCGGCGATCAAGGACATCAGCAACGGCGCCGCCTTGCAGGGAGGCTCGACGATCACGATGCAGTTGATGCGAAACCTCTATCTGGGGGGCGATCAACACACGCTCAGGCAGAAGATCGTCGAGGCCAAGCTGGCAATCGAGTACGAGAAACACCACAGCAAGCATTCGATCCTGACCAGCTACCTCAACAGCGTGCCGTACGGAACAGTCGGCGGGCAGACGGCGGTGGGGGTGCAGGCCGCGGCGCGCATCTTCTTCGACAAACCCGTCTCGCAACTGGACCTCGAGCAGTCGGCGCTGCTCGCCGGGCTGCCGCAAGCGCCATCGCAGTACAACCCGCTTCTGTATCCAGCAGCCGCCAGGGAACGGCGCAACGAGGTGCTCGGCAAGATGGCCGAACTGCACTACATCACTCCAGCGCAGGCCGAGGAAGCGGAGAAAGACTCACTGGAGGTACACCCGGGCCATTACTACTCAGAACGCAAAGAGGATTTCTTCTTCGAATATGTCCACCAGCAGCTAGTCGAACGCTACGGCGCGAAAACGGTCGAACACGGCGGGCTGAAGGTGTATACGACGATCGACCTGAACATGCAGCGACTGGCGCGTAAAGCGATCGCGGAGATACTGGACGAGCCGGAAGACCCAGCCTCGGCGATCGTCACCATCGATCCGCACAACGGCGACATCGAGGCGATGGCCGAGTCCGAGAGCTACGAGCAGTCGCAGTACAACCTCGCCGCCGACGGGCACCGCCAGCCGGGCTCGACGTTCAAGGCAATCGACCTCGCGGACGCGCTGACGCGCGGGGTCGACCCGAACACCACCTACTACTTCTCCCACACGCTCGAACCGGGCTGGCTGGCCGCGGAACCGAAGTACAAAGTTGAGACTTTCGAGGGCACCTCGCTGAACAAGTCGATCAACCTCGTGCAGGCGACACTGACCTCCGACAACACCGTCTACGCGCAGCTTGCGGCGGACCTGGGCGAGGAAACAATCACCCACACCGCCTATGAGATGGGGGTCAAAACACATCTTTCGAGCTATCCCGCGGAAGCGCTCGGGGGACTGACGCTCGGGGTGACGCCCCTGGAAATGGGCATTGTGTACGCCACGCTCGCGGACGGCGGCTACCGCAACGAACCGATCGCGATCACCAAAGTGGTGTTCCCCGACGGCCATGTCGATAACAACTGGGGCGAACCGCACCGCGTGAAAGTGTTGAGCGAAGGCGTCACCGCCGAGGAGACGAGCATCCTCGAGCAGAACGTGCAGAGCGGCACCGCAACGCGCTCGGCGATCAACTGCCCGACAGCCGCCAAGACCGGTACGACCAGCGAACTGGTCGACGCGTGGCTCGACGGCTACACGCCCAACTACTCGACGGTCGTGTGGATGGGCTATCCAAACAAGCGCGTATCGATGACCGATGTCCACGGTGAGCCCCAACAGGGTGGCTACCTGCCCGCGGAAATCTGGCACGCGTACATGACTGCGGTCACTGAAGGCCAGCCGTGTGCGCCATTCCCCGAACCGAAGGAACCCATCTCCTACAGACCGTTCTACGGTAAATACGCGACCACCGGTGAGGCATTGGCAAACCAGCAAGCTGAACAGTTCTCCGCCGAACACCCCACCGAGCACGCATCCAAAAAGCCGGGCACTCGACATGCCGAAGCTGGCACACCCGGCAGCACTCCCGCACAACCGATCGCACCGGCGCCCGAACGCAAGGGCCCGGGCGAACCGCGCGTCCCCCCGACGGCGCGGGAACCGGGCGTCAAGCAAACCGGTGGAGCGCCCGCGGGCTGACTTCAACTACGAGGAAGCCCCTTCGCAGCTCGAGCGCTGGTAGTTTGAGTATCGATAGGACGAAATCAAACGAACGGTTGCCTCGCGAAGATGCTGGCGACCAGATGGAGTAAAGCGTGGCGAAGGAGGACAAGGTTGAATTCGAGGGTGAGGTGATCGAGGCCCTGCCGAACGCGATGTTCCGCGTAAAGCTCGACAACGACCATGTCGTACTCGGACACGTTGCGGGCAAGATGCGACGCTTCCGGATCCGCATCCTGCCGGGCGATCGCGTTCGCTGCGAGCTCTCGCCGTACGACCTGGACCGCGCACGAATCGTCTACCGGCACCGCTGAGGGCGCATCGCTGAGCACTCGCTGATCCAGTCCATCGCGGGCGAGCTGACAAGCTCGCAGCGGGTGCCGAGGGTGCTGCGCGGTATCGGGGACGACGCTGCGGTCGTGCGTGCCCGCGCGATCTGCGTGACATCGGTCGACGCGATGCTCGACGGCGTGCACTTTCGCCTGCGCGACGGCTGGGCGAGCGCAGGCGAGGTTGGACACCGCGCACTCGCGGGCGCCCTGTCGGACCTGGCGGCGATGGGAGCCGATCCGGGCGAGGCATACCTGGTGCTGGGCTTGCCTGAGAGCTTTGGCGAGCAGCGCGCACTGGAGCTGGTACGCGCGGCTGATGCCCTCGCCATGCAGACGGGCACGGCGATCGCCGGCGGCGACGTCGTGAGCGCACCGATGCTCACGGTCACGGTCACTGCGGTCGGCTGGGCTGACAGCGCCGATGAGCTGGTGGGCCGCGAGGGGGCACGCGCGGGAGACCTGGTCGGCGTGACTGGCCGCCTCGGCGCAGCGGGCGCCGCTTTGGCTGTGCTCGCCGGCCGTGCGCAGGCATCCACGCCTGGCGTTCAGGCGGCGCTCGCGCGCGCGCGCCAGCCACTGCCGCGGCTGAAGGAGGGCCGTGCGCTGGCCAGGGCAGGCGCTCATGCGATGATCGACCTGTCCGACGGGCTCGCCACCGACGCCGCCCACATTGGCCGTGCCAGCGGCGTGCACCTGCATGTTGAGCTGCAAGCGCTGCCGCTGGCGGAGGGCGTGGCGGAGGTCGCCGCACAGCTGGAAGTGCCCGCATGGCAGCTTGCGGCAGGCGGGGGGGAAGACTACGAGCTGTGCTTCTGCGCAGCCGCCGAGGATCGCGTTGGCATCGAGACCGCGCTATGCGCGCTTGGCGAGGTCGCAGTCACTTGGATCGGCGAGGTGCGCGACGGGCCAGCGGGCCTGACGCTCTCAGACGAGCGGGGAGACGCTGTGCGGATCGAGGGATACGAGCATGCCCTGTAGGGGCCTGGCGATCGTATGCGCGGGCGCCACAGCGCGCTGAGCTTCGATCGGGTGTGGGATTGCGCCGCCCGGCAGCCGACGCGCCGCACCCTCGGGAACCGTCCGTGTCAAGCGCGCGTACACCAGCAGGCGTTTGGCGGCGCTGAACACAGGGGTGCACGCGGAGAGCACCAAGCGCGTGTAACCGACCTCCGCGACGGCGGCAGGGACATCGCTCGGGGAGACCACCCGTTGACCGATGACCGTGTAGGTGAAGTGTGCGTAGGGCATCTCGAGCACGATGTGGTTGCCTGGCGCGAGGAAGTTGATTTCGCGAAACGGCGCCAAGTAGGTCGTCCGATGACCGGCGATCGCGGTCGTTCCCGGGATGCCGGGGAAGTGCGTTTCTCTGTAGATGCCAGGGCCCTTGATGAGGTCTTCTGTGTCGGTACCGTCAACGACGACGTAGCTGGCATTGACCCGCGGGATCCAGATGCGCCCTACCGGGGCACCATCGCTCGAGTGACGTTCCAGCTGGCCCGCTAGGTAAGCGATGCGGCTGCGCTCGTCAGACAGGCTGGCAAGCGCGACCCGCTCGACGGGCGTGGGCGCGGCACGTTCGACTTTGCGCAGCTCGCCGCTGAGGTGGTCCTGCTGCAGCAGCGCGTACAGAGCTGTGATCGGCTCCTGCCAAACCAGCGTGACCACCGCATCCAGCAGCGCGAGAGCGCCGGCGAGGATCAGCACGACCGCGGCGACACGCAGCGCACGCGCGCTCGCGGGGCGGCGACCCTCGGGCTGAGGGACGCCGCCGGCTGGCGCTGTGGTGAGTTGGAGCTCAGACACCGCACAGCTATAGTCGCAGAGCGGACTCCGTACCACCAAGCGATCCCGGTCCCGCGTAGGACATCGGCCCGCGAATCGTGACCTCGACTTTATCGCCAGGCTGTACGCCTGGTCCCTCTGGTCTCGAGCAGATTGCGAGCATCGCGGCGGCCGCGATGCAGCCAAATGCCACGCTCCACAGGATCGCCGCGCCAAAGCCTACGTAGCCGCCGGCCAGCAGCAGTACGCCCGTCCACGCCACCGCGCCCACGCCCAACCCGAGCTGCTGGGCGTAGATGACGATCAGCAACGCAAGCGGGAGCACGCCGAGCACGACCAGCGCGAGCGAGGCGGGCCGGCGGGAGCGCTCACCGAGCTCCAGCGCGTCGGGCGATGCCAGTGCCAGCCACAGGTGTAGCGCGGGGAGCGCCAGCAACACGATCAGCGGATTGCCCATCCACACGAGCACACAAAGCCCCAGCGCCACCAACAGCATCGACAGGCCCGTCACCTCAGGGTCCGGTCGCACGCCCCAGCCCATGCGCTGCACGAGCACACCCCACAGCAGCCACGCAAGCGCAAACGTCAAGGCGACCGCCACCACGGCCGTGACAGCCTCCCCTTCGAATGGGAGCGAGCTCGCGGCCACCGGCCCGAACGGCACCGCACCAAGGACACCGAGCCAGCCAAGCAGGTAGGCGAGCAGGGCACAGCTGAAGAACGGCAGCGCGCAGCTGAGCGTCCACAGGACCCAGCGCCCGACCGCCAGTCGCCGCCGGCGCACACGCGCGAGCCCGTCCACGGCAGCGACAAGCGGCGGCAGCAGCAGCGTTAGCACGAGCAGTTGCAGCACCCACATGGGCATCGTCTTGTGCGCCAGCAGCAGCCCAGTCTGCATCGCTGGGGACAGGTTGGGCGCGGTGTCGAGAGCATCTACAGAGCTCAGCGCCGCACGGCCGAAGCCTTCCAGGCGTTCCATGCTCACACCGTCACCGCTGGAAGGTCCGCGTTCGCCAGAGCCCTGAACGAGCACCGCCGGCAGACCGCTGGCGTTCAGCACCGCCTGTTCGCCAACTGCCAGCGGGAAGGCGAGGTGCGCTAGCTGCGCGAGCGCGCTCGGCGAGCCGGGATTGATCGCGAGCTGCTGGCTGATTGCTTCGTCGACCGTACGCTGGAGCTGCAGGGGAGCGGAGCCGAGACCGTCGGAGAAGGGCACGACGAGCGGCGGACGAGTTTCCTTGCCCGCCACGTCGCCCAGCGCGATCGCCGCGTCGAACGGCCCATGCTGACCCATGCCCGCTAGCTCGGATGTCAATTCCGAGGCTCCGGCGTCGCCGCCGCTACCGCCGCTGGTCGAGGCCAGGATGATCGTGCGCTTGGTCTCGCGGGCGGCAAACACGCGTGCCAGCTCCAGCAGTACCGCCGTTCCCGACAGTTCAGCCTGCGAGCCCCGCGCAGCGGCATCGCGATGCGCGAGGATCAGGATCGGCGCGGCACTGCCCGAGCCTGGTCGCTGCGCGATCACATTCGTCAACGATCGTTCGCCGTCGATCGTCTGCGCTTGAAAATGGAAGGTGTGCACCGAAAAGCCGCCTCCAGCGGTGCCACCCAGCCCTTGCAACGTCCGTGTCACATAACGCGCCAGTTCTTCATCGCCGCGGCTACCGGGGCGCCGCTGCGGGAAGTGGGCGGCCATGCTCTTCAGCTCGGCGAACGCCGATGCGCCTTCGAACGCGTCGGGCGCAAGCGTCGAGCTGAGCGGTCCAGGACGAGCACCAAGCGAGAACGCGGCAATCGCAAGCACGAACAGGAACGGCACGAACGCCGCTCGGTACAGCCGCCCGTTGAGCATGCCTAGACCATAGTCCGCGGGTCGGCTCCGCGTGCGGACTGAACAACCGAAAAGCCGCGGCAACGGCCCGAGAATGCGACCTCGCAGCGATAGACGCGGCTTCCTGCGCGCGGTTAGGTATCGTCCCGCCGCGTGCTCCAGCCTGTCGCCGTCGCCAACAAGACGCTCACCGATTACACCCACATCTGCGGGCGGGAGCTGATCGCTGAAATCCGCGAGCTTGCCGAGCCGCTGAAGGGCCAGCGGGTGGTGCACATCTCGGCTACCGCGTTCGGCGGCGGCGTCTCAGAGATTCTGTACACGCTCGTACCGCTGATGCGTGACGTCGGCCTGGACTGCGAGTGGCAGGTCATCTACGGACGCGAAGAGTTCTTCACCGCGACCAAGCTCATGCACAACGCGCTGCAGGGCGCCCCGCAGGACCTCGACGAGGAGCAGTGGGCGACGTGGCTGCGCTACAACGAGATGAACGCCGCCGAGCTGACCGGCGGCTGGGACGTATGCCTCGTCCACGACCCGCAGCCGGCGGCGCTGTGCCAGTTGGTGCCCGAGAAGGCCAAGGGCTGGGTGTGGCGCTGCCACATCGACGTGTCCACGCCCAACCCGGACACGATCGGCCGGCTGCTGCCTTACATCCAGGAGTACCCGCAGTCGCTGTTCCACATGCAGGAGTACGTGCCCGCGGGGATGCACGGCCACGTCAACGTCGTGCCCCCTGCGATCGACCCGCTGACCCCGAAGAACATGGCGCTCTCGCCTGAAGACGGCGCGTTCGTGTGCGGCCAGTTCGGGATCGATGTCGACCGGCCGCTGATCTGCCAGGTATCGCGCTTTGACCCATGGAAGGACCCCCTGGGAGTGATCGATGCCTACCACCTCCTCAAGGAGTCGATGCCCGAGGTGCAGCTGGCGCTGGTCGGCTCGATGGCCAGCGACGACCCGGAGGGCTGGGACTACTTCAACGCCACTGTCGCCCATGCTGACGGCGACTCGGACATACACATCCTCAACAACTTCAACAACGTTGGCGCGATCGAGGTCAACGCGTTCCAGTCGCACGCCGACGTGCTGATCCAGAAGTCCACGCGCGAGGGCTTCGGACTGACCGTCTCAGAGGCGAT
>Ga0209275_10001045_pt1 | contig 11259 bp, 11 predicted proteins | sample HubBroMetageREF2_FD_188344 | JGI IMG/M metagenome (GOLD analysis project Ga0209275, IMG submission 188344) | Reference soil microbial communities from the Hubbard Brook experimental Forest, New Hampshire, USA - Hubbard Brook CCASE Soil... | ecosystem: Environmental > Terrestrial > Soil >...
CAGAGGCAAACTGGGCAATCCTACCGTAGCAGCGGCGTCCGCCGGTGGCGTACGGTTGTGGCCCAACCACTCTTTGGAGGTAAACATGTTAAACCCGAGTATCGCAACCGGCCCGACGATGGTGGCGGACCCACCAAAGCCGGTGCTCACACCAGAAGTTTCGTCGACCACGATTCTCTTTCCAGCGGCGCTCCCTGCCAGTAAGGCCGCCGGCGTGGCCGCAATTCGTGTGTCCCGTGTTAACAACGATCTCAATATGGAAGAGCTCGACGCACAGGGCAGCACGATTATCGGGTTCGTCCTAGGTCCCATCGTTGACAGCGGCACGAAGAGCGTAACGAGCATTGCCGTGACGCAAATGGGATCGAATGGAATTCCCTCGGCGCTAACCTCCGCGCAGCAATCGGCGTTGAGCCTGATCACGAACGAGCTCAAACAGTTCCGAGCATCGGGGACCGCCGGTCCAACCGGACTTGGACTTCCCGGCCCGACAAATCGTCAGCGGAAGTCCGCTGTAGGGTCGTGGCTCGGAACGATTGCGACCGGTATAGACTGTGGCCTTGCCGCGGTAGAAGGCGGCGCAAATCCCATTGCCGACGGAGCCTGCATCGCTGCTTACGGTGCTTGGATGAGCGAAGATGATGGTGATGGCGATGTCGTCGATACGGCGCCGCCGCCGTCCGTCTACGATGGTTTGGGCGACCTCGATCCTGAACCAGTGGGTACCGGCTTTCAGACCACATCACAAGACGGCGTCGATGATCCTATTGGCACCCCCGTTGGATACGGCGGATCGGTCGGCGGCGCAACCGTCGGCTCCGATGACGGCGGTGGCGGCTCCGGCGATGGCATCGACGACAAACCCGGCCTCCAGCCCGACTAACGTTTCCAGGCATCATTTGCAAGATGGAAGGGCGGTTGAACATCCACCGTCTCCTCCCATCTTGCAGTTGATGTCGTTGCGCTACTCAACGTCGAAGCCGAAGCTTTTAACCGGCGCCGCCGCCTCTGCTATCTGTCAAATTGAACGGGAGTGTTGATGGTCGTGCTCGACAGTACGCGCGTTACGGTAGCGCTGCCGTCAATTCAACGTGACCTTGGCTTCAGGAGTGCCAATCTTGCGTAGCATCGCGAGTGTCAGCCCTTCGGACGATAGAAATACGGTTCAAGAACGCTCACGTGGGTAATTGCGTCGAGCGGCAGGTTTGACTCTTGCGCCGCGGCTCGAATCGCCTCGACCGACGGCCCGTCATAAACGCAGTACGTCTTTCGAAGGTCCTCGCTGACGTAAGAGTGAAGCCAGGTGACACCATGCTTGGCATTCGCGTCGACGACGCCGAAGCAGGCACGCGCGCCGCTACTATCCAGAAGCATCTGGAGGCCATCATGAAACGTTCGTTCGACCAAGTAGCGTGGCATGCTCATGAATGATATAGGACGAACGAGCGCATCGGCATCCGTACACCCGCCTATATTACGCTTGGGGACTGCCCATTTTGCGAGTCGGATTGCGTCGAGCGCCTAATGCTCCCGCTCTCGTCGAGCGCGAGGAGGCGCTGCGAATCGTCGCGGAGTGCATGCGCCGTGCGACGGGAGGCGCGGGAAACACGGTGCTCCTCAGTGGCGAAGCCGGGATTGGAAAGACAAGTCTGCTGCGCGCGCTCGCCGCGCAGTTCGACGACGTTCGGCTCTGGTGGGGCGCCTGCGACGCGTTACAAACGCCCCATCCCTTGGCACCGCTGTACGACATCGCGCGCGCCGAAGACGTTGGCTTCGGAACGCAGCTTCGCGTCGATTGCAGCCGAACGGCGCTGTTCGAAAGTGTCATCGCAGAACTGCAAGAGGAGCGTCGACCAACGCTGTTCGTTGTCGAGGACGCGCACTGGGCCGATGAAGCGACGCTAGATCTCCTAAAATTCTTGGGCCGGCGCATCGATCGAACGCCGTGCCTGCTAGCTATCTCCTACCGCAATGACGAAGTCACTGCAGCCCATCCGTTGCGCCGAGTTATCGGCGAATTGGGCAGCGGCGTGACCCGTGTCGAACTGGAAAGGCTCTCCGCAGAAGCCGTCGCAAAGCTCGCGCAGAGTGCGCTGCAATCACCACGCGGTATCCATGAGGCGACGCAAGGAAACCCGTTCTTCGTCACTGAGCTGCTACGCAGTGGAGGTGGCGCGATGCCGCTCAGCGTTCAAGATCTCGTCTTGGGCAGGTTTGCTCGATTGAGTTCTGACGCGCAAGACGTCCTTCGGCTCGTCTCGATAACTCCGCGCCAGATCGAATTCCAACTGCTCGAGCAGATTCTGCCCGCCGGCGTCCGGCAAGTCGACGAGTGTCTCAACTCCGGCTTGATAGAAGCCGCCGGCGGAGCGTTGCGCTTTCGTCATGAGCTCGCGCAAGCAGTGATCGAAAACTCCCTTTCGAAGCCGGCCGCCGAAAGGCTCCATCGCCGCGTCCTTCAAGCGCTCGAGAGCCGCCAAGAGCCGGCGCAAGCCGCACGCCTGGCACATCACGCGTTACGAGCTGGCGACGAACGTGCCGTATTGCGCTACGCGCCTGCGGCGGCGCGCGAGGCGGCGCAACACCGGGCGCATCGGGAGGCGGTAGCGCACTATGGTGCGGCGCTCGCCTGCGCGAGCGCAGTCGGAAATCCAGAACGCGTGTCGTGGCTCGAAGACTTCGCGCGCGAGTGCCAATTCACAGCCCAGTTAGAGGAAGCGATCGACGCCCGCCGGATGGCTGCCGAACTTCATCGGCAAGCGTCGAACACGATAGGAGAGGCGCATAACTTCAGCGAGCTCGCAATGGCCTACGTTCGCGCGCTGCGAATGGTGGAAGCCGATGACGCCAGCATGTATGCTGTCAAATTACTCGAGGGACTAGCGCCAAGCGCCCAGCTCGCTCACGCATACCGTATCCAGGCGCACATTCACATGCTCCGCCGCGATTGCACGCAAGCCATCGATTGGAGCAATAAAGCTATCGAGTTGGCTGAAACCTTCGGCGCACGTGACACTCTCGCCGCGGCGCTTGGCGTGCTCGGCGCCGCAACACAGTTCGTCGAGTATGAGGCCGGATGCACCCACCTACGCCGAGCGTTCGATATCGCCGACGTCGAGGGCCTGGATTTTATGGCCGCTGTAATCTTGAACAATCTGGCTACGGGATCGGGCGAAGTGTTCCGGTTCCGCGAAGCGCGCGAGCAGTTTTTGCAAGCGGTTGAGTTTGCCAAACGGCGCGATATCGACAGCGCCGCGTCCTATGCGACCGCATGGCTAGCGATGTGCGAGATGTACCTCGGCAACTGGGAAGAGGCGCAGAAATGCGCGTTTGAGGTAATCGGAGGAAAGGATCGTACCATTAGCCGGGTTACGGCCCTGGTCGCGCTCGCTCGCGTGAACATGCGACGCGGCGAACGCGGTGTGTCCGAGCTGCTCGAAGAGGCCGGCGCCTTTCAATACGACTGGCCCGTTATTTCGGCTCTTGCCGAGGCCGCTCTCTTGCGTGGCGATTCCGCCGGCGCAATCGCCTGCGCGAAGGAGGGGCTGGCGGAAGAAGGATTGTGGAGTGAGTGGCTTACCGGCGAACTCGCATACCTCTTGTGGCGCGCCGGCGCTTCAAACATTCCGAACGCGCCCGTCGCTCGTCCGTTCAAACTTCAAATAGAAGGCCGCTTCCGCGAAGCGGCCGCGGCATGGGCGTGGCGCGGTTGTCCGTTCGAACAGGCCCGCGCGCTCGCGGAAGGCGACACGGACGCCCAGCTCGAGGCGCTCGAAATCTTCGACCGTCTCGGCGCGCATCCGTCCGCCACCGACCTGCGTCGCCAGCTCAGAGCTAAGGCGGTGCGAGGTGTTCCGCGTGGCCTGCGCGCGTCGACCCGAGCAAATCCACACGGCCTCACCCAGCGCGAGATCGAGGTTCTCGCTCTCCTATGCGAAGGTTTCAAGAACGCCGAAATAGCGGAACGTCTCTGCCTCTCCGTGCGCACGGTGGATCATCATCTCGCGGCTGCCTTTACGAAAATGGGAGTATCTAACCGTGCCGAGGCCGTGGCCGCAGCTCTCCGTTTGCTCGAACGCTAAAAGAGAGGATCTAACCGCGAACGGTCAGAGGCTCATTCGAAACCGCTGAAGCACGAGACCCGTCCGCACCGTAACAGCAGCGCGTCATACGGTCTAGGCGTAGCCGACTCGCTGCAGATCCTGTGAGATCGACGATATCGCTGGGCCCTACGGTCGCGAAACCGAGGCGGTTTTTTCGGGAAGCTTCATTCCCTACTGCGAGCGGTCTGATGTACCGCGCCGGATTGCAATAGAAGCTTGCTGAGGTCGCCTTCTCCCAACGCCGAGTTCAACTCTCGGAATGACACGTACGGAATTAGGATCAACAGCATAACTAGGCACGTTGCGAACAGCTGCGGTAGCGTACCACCGAAAGTAGTGAATGAATCAGAGAGACTCCGCCCGTGAATGAACCCAACGATCGCGTTCTCGACAAGCGAAAGAACAAACAGGACGATCAGAAAGAGTAATACCTTAATCGCGATGGTGTAAATAAGGCGGCGCGTCGCATATCGTTCCCCAAGGCGGAAGGTTTGCCCGATAAGAATGAACTTGGCCAGAATCAATGCATTAATGGCCGCCCAGCCGTACGACGAATAACCCGCCCCGTGCGCGGCCAGGACCGCCTCTCTGTAGAGATTGAGCGCACCAAAGCAAACGTACAGGTACAGGGCTGCTACGGCATATTCGCGCAGCTCTTGCCCGAGCTTTCGCGCGACGGTTGTAGCCACTGGGATCTTGCTAGCCATGGTTCACCTCAAAGCGTGGACAAACTTTGTTGAGGTAACTCTTTTCTCATTTTCAGCGTGGCGACTGTTCGTCGCTTGAAGCCCAGCGGCGCAGATCGTGGGACCCTTGCACCCTACCCCGATTACTTAAGGCACATTTATCTCTTGTAGGGAGACCGGGCAACCAAGTTATCCGTGAAAGCCACCGATCTGACTAAATAACGCTTGCTACATTTTTGGGATAGCGGCAGGCATCCGATTAGGCTAAACTGATGGCACGCCGTCTTTGGGCGTAGGGGGCACCCTCTGTGAGCTTGTGCTTCCTCTACTCTTCTGGGTTCAGGCCGCATCGAATCACAACCTACGATGGGTTTCGCGTCGACTACGACGCCGGGGGGACTAATATGAGTGTAGGTAACCAAAAGATCATCGATTTCCGCAATCGGCCGCCGCTCCAACCCTATAAGGGGCTATTCGACCTCAAGAACAACATGCTTATGAAGAGCCACCTGAAAATTAAGAATCGCCCGGCAAACACGGCCTCTCCCGCCATGTCGATGGTTGGAAAGCCCGGAGCGATGGAGCAATGGTGGAAAGAGATCGACGAGGCCGGGATCGATGCGGTAGTGGTCAACGGACGTTATGCCGGCGGGATGCCGGACTTCACGATGGATAACGACACGCTCGCCGGCCTGCAGAAACAGTATCCCGGGAGACTCTTTGGTCTTTCACAGATCAACCTCGACCAGGATCCTGACGAGACGGCGAGGGTAGTCGAAAAGGCAATCAAAGAGCAGGGTATGGCCGGTGCCAACCTTGAGCCGGGGTATCAGACGGTTGGCTTGGGGAAGATGGGTACATTCACAGACGACCCTTCATTCTGGCCGATCCTCGAGGTGCTTTCGGACGCCGGCGCGTTTCTGCTCATCCAGACCGGACTCTTTGTCGGAACGGATATCTCGTTTAACAATCCCGAAGCCCTTGACCGCATGCTGTTTTCCTTCCCGAAACTAAACGTGGTCCTTGCCCACGGCGGATATCCGTATATTCAGGAAGTGTTAGGTTTGGCTGCCAAGTGGCCGCAGCTCCATCTCTCGGCTGATGTCTATATGTTTTGGCCGAACGGCTTTCTCTATGCCATGAACCTGGAGCGGATTCCCGAGCAACTCGTCTTCGGGAGCGCTTTCCCGTTCTGCGATATGAAGACGTATGTCGAGGAGACCTTCAAACTTCAAAAAGAGCACGACGTGAGCGATGCGACGATGGAGAAGTATCTCTACTCCAATGCGGCCCGGCTGCTCAAAGTCAATGAAGCCGGAGCACGGAAACCCGACGGGTCAGTCGCGGCTTCGGTGCCCGCATAATCGCTGAGTCACACAAGGAGTTCGAAATGACAACAGCAGCCGACGTGGCCGCGCCTCAGATTCCCGTCGGGCTTCAAGGTAGGCTGACTAAGGGAAAATTTGGACCTTCGATGCCCTCTTACGCGCCGCTCTATCCGTCGTTCGGTCCAGCAGGGTGGTGGTGGACTGACATCGACGCCGTGCTTATCGACTATATGACGGACGCCGAGGCGGCAGCCGAGTTTCTGCCGGCAGAATGCAACCTCATTAGTATCCCGCTGGCTCCGACGCAGAGTGCGGTCAAGATGCTGTTCGCGAAGTATCGAGGTGGCACGCTCCCTCCATACCTTGAGGTCATCCAGAACATCCCTTGCCTCTACAAAGGACAGCTCTACCTTTACGTTTGCCAGATCTGGGTAGACACGGACTCCGCCATGACGTCGGGCCGTGAACTCGGCGGTTTCCCCAAGAAGCTCGCTAAGATGGGTATCGACTGGCACGGGGAACTCGGTACGGGTTATCTCGAACGCTCTCAGGGGCGACCGATGACCAGTGAGAATCGCATCGCTTCATACACGTTTAAAAAAACCGGTAAGATGTTGTCGCTCCCGCTGCCGGCGAACAAGAAGCCGACCTTCCCATTCCCTTACAATCTAACCCTGCCGCTTCCCGAGGCCACAGGTAAACCCCAAGGGCTGCCGTTCTCAACGCTCTCAACGCGGTTTATCGCAGATATAGGCGGCGAAAAAAATCCGTGGGCACTGGCGCAGTTGAACAGTTTAGTTTGGACCTTGGAGAAGGGCGAGTTATGGGCTGGAGAGGCCAGTCTGGCTTTCCATCCGTCGGAGGATGATCCGCTCTACAAGCTCCCTGTCAACCAAATCCTCGACGCAATGGTATTCTACGGTGACATGAACGCCAAGGCCGGGATTTGCGAGAACTGGTAATACGCTACTCTCCGACGGGGTGATATCGTCGGCACTCGATGTGTCGCTGCTTATCATGGAAAACGGCGGCTCAACCGTTAGAGCGGAGCGCGCCTTCAACGACGTTCTCGAGGGATCGAAGGTTAGCGGCGTCGTTACGCTTTGGCGCTACGATTTCGTCGCGGTCACCCGGACGACGGACGGCAAACCGGAAACAATCTTTCGCCCCATCCGGCCACCAGGCGCGAACCTCTGGCGCGTCGCAGAAGCGTCAACGCTCGCGGAACGCGTCGCGAGTGGCGAGGTCGATCAAGCGGTCCTCGCTTCGGAGGTGCGTCGCATTCGAGAGATTGGCTCACCGTACAATACGTGGCTGGTTATTTTCGCTGCCGCTTGTGCTGCCGGATTCTTCACGCACTTTATCGGCGGGAACTGGAGCGGCTTCGGAATCGCATTTCTCGCGGGGGGCATCGGGCAGACGGTTCGCTTTGCTCTTCAGACCAGAAAGTTCGGAGCAGCAGCTACAACCACGGTGTGCGCGATTTTGTCGGCGCTGATCGCCGCGTTTGGCCTACGCGCAGGTATCAGCCAAATTGCGCCCGCGACATTGATTGGATCGGTCGGCTATATGATTCCGGGCCTGCCGCTCGTAAACGGATTCATCGACGTTGCCTCTCACAGAAACATGTCCGTGGGGATTCAGCGCATCCTCAATGCGGCGTTTCTCTTTCTCATCCTGGCGATCGGCATCGCGGTCGGTCAATCCGTGGTCGAAATGAAGTGAGCTGAGATCGTGGATATCACGCCGATGTTGCTCAACAGTATCTGGGCCGGCCTCTTTGCCGCAGCGCTAGCTGTTGTTCTGACAGCTCCGCCTCAGGCCATCGTTCCCAGTCTTCTTTGCGGTTTTGCAGCCCGTCTCATTCGTAATATTCTAGTTGGCTGGGGCTTGAGTTCAAGTGCAGCGGTCGTCGTCGCTGCAGCGGCCTGCGTGTTGCTTGGCCTCGCGCTGACGAGCCGCCGTCGTAGTTTTTCCGTGATTGCAATCGTGACCGGCGTTCTTCCGCTCGGCGCCGCCGTAGCACTTTTCAACTCAATCAAGGGCATACTCAATATGCCGGGGCTAAAGGAACAGGCGCTGGTTACGGCGTCAGCGCAGCTGTCGGCAAACCTCAGCGCCGTATTCACCACAACGTTCGCGATGGTCTTGGGGATTGGCGTGGGATTCCTAATTGCGCGGCTTTTTAAATGGAAAAGCACCCTTCAGGATGTTCCCGAGAGATAAAGCCGGGCTCGCGGCGGGGACGCAAGGATGATGACGCAACTTATCTTTCAATCGAACCCGTGGCTCCTTCCAACGCTGATGTTCGTTGTGCTGGGCCTTTCGATCGAGCTGCCCTATCGCTTTGGGCGATCGCTGGCGCGCTACATGCCAAAAGCCGATCCCTTTAACGTCATTCAAACAGCCCTGCTTACGCTCGCGGCCTTCGTGTTGGCGTTATCTTTCAATCAGGCGTCGGCGCGTTTCGACACGCGACGGGCCCTCGTTATCAGCGAAGCTAATGCTATCGGAACGACGTGGCTTCGGGCCGATCAGCTTGAGTCAGGGCAATCCAAGCGATTTCGTCGGATATTGACTGACTACACCGCTGCACGGCTGAGGGCATATGAAACGCCCCGCGACCCGAGGCTGTATCGAAATACGATCGATCAGAGCAATAGAGATCAGGCCGAGCTTTGGACGATTGTGTCTTCATCATTGCGTGCACACGAAACGACCTTTGGTATTTCACTGTTAATGCAGAGCCTAAACGATACGATCGACCTCTCGCTGGAGCAGCTTCAGGCGCTGACAAGCCACGTGCCGACGGCGGTGCTCGTGCTCACGCTGGCGCTAGTGACCCTTGGAACCTTGTCGCTCGGTTTGCGCTTCGCGATGTCCCAGTCGCGACCGGTGATCTTGAGCGCCCTCTATGTGATTGCTTATGTCCTTGTCATTAATATGATGGTCGACTACGATCGCCCAAATACCGGATTTGTAACGGTCAGCCTAACTCCACTGAAACTGCAACTCGAATCGATGCAGGGGAAACGCTAAACTCGTACTCTCTAGGGTAGCACCCCCGAACCCGGTGTTGTAACTTACTTAACCGTATAGCCCTTCGATTCAAGACAAGCCGCAAAGGCCCGGCGGAAGTTATTCATCTTTTGTGACTGCTGCGCTTGTACGTTGGCTTCCGCATAGTGCTGCTCGGCATTGTTAGCCGCCGTTTGCCTAAGGCGCCCTCGAACGGCGCCCACCGCGGCTCCGATCCCGGCACCCGTCCCAGCGTTGCCGCCAATCGCACCGATTGCCGCCCCGGCGGCAGCACCGCCGGCCGCCCCACGGACGGCGCCGCCCTGACGCTGCGTCGTTACAGGAGGCGTTGCAGGCTGCAAGTTAGCAGGATCGACGCCCGTTCTTGTCTTGGCCGATTTGTAGCAAACGGATTCATCGTTGGCTTGTTGCGACGAGGTCTGCTTATTCTTTGGGTAAACATAGACGCCGAACATGGAACTTAACGAATCTGCTAAAACCGGCGCGGCAACAAAGAGGAGAGCGCTTGCGAGAACGAGGGCGCGGATCATCATTCTAAGTCCTTTAATGATTGGCGCCCGGACTCTTCTTGCAGATTGCTAGGACACGGAAGAGCGACGGAGGGCCTCGTCGTAATCCCGTTGGCCGCGGAAGCTCTAGCAACGACAAACCAAACGGGCGTCTGAAAGGCAACGCTAGTTGGGCGTTGAAGGTCGTCGCGGGCTTTTAAGGAGAGCGCAAAACATGGCGTATTTTACCGATGACTCCCTTCTCCCCGAAAACATGGCACCTCTGATGATCACGGCGGCTCCCTACGGGCCGATGTGGCTACCCGAGGACGGGCCGCCGGGATACATCCCCGTGACGTGGGATGAACAAGTTCAAGCCGCCGTCGATTGCTATAACGCTGGTGCAACGTTATTGCACATCCACGTGCGCGACCCTAAAACGGGACACATCTCGAAGAACTTCAAGGAATACGGCGAGCAGATCGGGCGGCTGCGCGAAGCCGTCCCGAAGATGATCCTGCAGGTCGGCGGATCGATTTCGTTCGCGCCGGAGCCAGGAGAGGTCGGGAAGTTCGGGACCTACGAGCAGCGCCACAAGCTGACGCAGATCGATCCAAAGCCAGATCAGATCACCGTTTTGTGCGGTAGCGGTCTCTACGACTTGACCGCACTACACCCGTTGGATGATTCTTTCGGCGGGACGCATCTGGGCAATGAAGATGCCATGCATGGGATTGCCAATATGGTTGCCGATGCTACGCCGGATTTCTATATCGAAGAGACAAAGCTCTGTGTTGAGCACGGGATTCAGCCGTATTTCGCGCTTGGGCACATCCACGGCCTCGAACTAGTGGAACGCATGATTCGGCGAGGCTACTACATGGGCCCAATGAACGGGTTTTTCAGCACGGGCGGCGGCGGAATTCTCGGCGCCAATCCGTTTGACCTTATGGAGCTCGTACGCCGAACACCACATGGTTCGGTGTTCACTTATCAGACAACATTTCGCTTAACGCACCCGATCTCGATGATGATGATAGCTCTGGGGCAGCACACGCGCGCCGGCATTGAGGACAACCTCTACGACACCAAGAAGGGTGTACGAATGACGACCGTGCAAATGATCGAGAGGCATGTTCGTATGGCCCGTGAGATCGGCCGAGATATAGCCACTCCAGAACAGGCGAGGCAGATGCTAAAGCTCGGGGTGAGGTATCAGACCACCGAGGAAACGCTCGCGCACCTCGGCCTGCCGCCGAATCGCGAACCTGGTCGTCAGGGCTTTCTGGTGCTCAAGACGGACGGCACTTTTAAGGAGCCAGCGCCAGAAGTCTCGGACGCTCACTTACTGGCGTACTAGATGGGCGGGCACGAATCGATTCGTGTCGTAGGAATTTGTGGCAGTCTTCGACGTAACGGCTTGACAAAGGCTGCGTTGAAGATTGCTCTCGCCGGTGCAGAGGAAAAAGGCGTGACCGCGGAACTCCTGGATTTGCGCGATTATGATCTTCCATTTTGCACCGGCGGGGACGCTGACGCGATTCCCGGGAACGCCGGCGTTGAGCGATTACGCCGAGAGGTCTTAGAGGCGAACGGCATCATCCTGGCAACTCCG
>Ga0209275_10001047_pt1 | contig 11242 bp, 9 predicted proteins | sample HubBroMetageREF2_FD_188344 | JGI IMG/M metagenome (GOLD analysis project Ga0209275, IMG submission 188344) | Reference soil microbial communities from the Hubbard Brook experimental Forest, New Hampshire, USA - Hubbard Brook CCASE Soil... | ecosystem: Environmental > Terrestrial > Soil >...
CTGTGCGTTCATCCAGTTTGCCCTCGCGCAATTGCTGGCGAAGCTTCTCGCGGGTCCGGCTCTGCGATTCACCAGATGAAGATGAAGTCGTTCCTTCGAGGACGAACCCGGCCTGCGGAGACTCTGGAGGTCGAACCGGAGCGGGCGGTGGCAAGAGGATATCCAACAAGCGTTCCTCGGCATTCAATTCGGCCTTGTCGGCCACGTCTTCAAGCTTTTCCTCACGCACCATCTCAATCGCGATCTCAACCAAATCACGGATCATGGACTCAACATCTCGCCCCACATATCCGACTTCAGTGAATTTCGACGCTTCTACTTTGAGGAAAGGTGAGTTGGCGAGCTTCGCCAGCCGGCGAGCGATCTCGGTCTTGCCCACGCCTGTGGGACCGATCATGATGATGTTCTTGGGAATCACTTCTTCGGCAAGATCCGGCGCAAGCTTCTGCCGCCGCATGCGATTGCGCAGCGCAATCGCCACCGCGCGCTTGGCATCTTTCTGTCCGATGACGTGCTTGTCGAGTTCGGCAACGATCTCACGCGGCGTGAGTTCGTCGAGAGCAATCTGTTCTTCGTCTACGGTTCCGGGTAAATAGATAGCCATATATTTCGGGAACTTAATGCCCTAAGTGCTGATACCGTCGTACCCCTGCTTTCCGAGTCGGTCAATGCTAGACTCCGCCCTAATCGGGGCCAAAGACCGTGGCCTCTCTAAAACGGAGTCGCGACCATGTTTTTTCTGTTTGGCATGAGAACTAAGGCAAAGTCAATCGGGCAAGTGGAACGTACGTGTTCCAAATGCGCGCGCCTGACAATGCAAAACGCCATTGCATCGCAGCGGTGGTTCACACTCTTTTTCATTCCCGTAATCCCACTCGGGAGCAACTACGTGCTCCGCTGCGGCGTTTGCGGCCTTTCCACAAAGGGATCACCTGAATTGAAAGACCAGCTCTCCACCAGGACGATGGCAGCCAAAGCCTGAGATTTTGGCGGACTGCCCACATTTACTCCCCCAGCCTAATCTCACGTGCCTTCCCACCCGTCACAGTTCCTCAATGGTCACTTTGTCATTCGTATAAATACACATGTTGCCGGCAATCTTCATCGCCTCTTCCGCGATCTGGTGGGCGGAGAGTTGAGTGTGCGCCGCCAGCGCTTGCGCCGCCGCTTGCGCATACGGTCCGCCGCTGCCGATGGCCGCGATCCCGCCATCTGGCTCGATCACATCGCCCTGTCCACTCAACAGGAAAGTCTGCTCCTTGTCAGAGACCAGCAGCAACGCCTCCAGATGCCGTAGGAACTTGTCCGTCCGCCAATCCTTGGCCAATTCCACCGCTCCCCGGCCGATGTTGCCATGATACTGCTCCAGCTTGGCCTCGAAGCGACTGAAAAGTGAAAAAGCGTCCGCGGTCGAACCCGCGAATCCGGCCAGAATCTTGTCCTGGTATAAACGGCGGATTTTCTTGGCGGTATGTTTGATCACGCCTTCGCCGAGCGTGACTTGCCCGTCGCCGGCCATCACCACATGGCCGTCACGCCGGACGCAAAGCACCGTGGTCGAACGCACTAAACGCTTCCTGCTCATGAGCGCAATTTTTTATTATAGCAGCCGCAGCGCGCTTATCATGGGAGCCGGCCATAATCGACAGCATCGCCGTTCGAGCAACACCGGACATTTCAGCAGTGGTTTACCGATCTCCGCCCACCCTGCGGCCGTTCTCGGCGCTCCCTGCGTTTTAAGGTTTTAATTTAGACTTCGGGAAACATAAAATCTTAAAGCGCAGAGATCGCCGGGAACAGCCGCAGAGTACGCGAAGAAGCCCAACCGATAGCAAATCAGACAAGTTCCGCCAGGCAGTTCCTCAACTCACGACTACATCCGCTATCCGGGCTGCATCAACACAAGCTCGCACGTCGTGAGTGCGAACAATGTGCACTCCCTTCAGGATGACCGCCGTCTCCGCCGCGACCGTGCCGTAGAGCCGGTCGGTCACTGGCGCATCGTTTCCATTCCGCGCCAGCGCACGCCCGATGAAAGACTTGCGAGACATCCCCGCCAGCAACGGGTACCGCAGTTCGTGCAACTCATCGAAACGCTTGAGCAGAGGGTAATTTTCCTGAAAGCTTTTGCCAAATCCAAAGCCGGGATCGAGCACGATCCGCTCCCGATTCAGGCCTCCTAACAGCGCAACATCGGCCCAGGCCCGAAGTTCGCGCTTCACCAGCATCACCACATCGGGTTCGGGCGGCAAAGTACGCCACTCCTCCGGACGGCCGCGCATGTGCATCAGCACGGCGCCGCATTTCAATCCGGCCAGCGTCTTCACCATCGTTGGATCCCAACGAAACCCGCTCACGTCGTTGACGATCTCGGCTCCAGCTTCAACTGCCGCGCGCGCCACATTTGCCTTGTAGGTATCCACCGAGATCACTGCCTCTGGGCGCTTTCGCCTGAGAGCTGCGATCACAGGAATCACTCGCTCTAATTCTTCTTTCTCGCTGACTGGCTGCTTCTCGGGAAAAGGCTGCCCCGCCGGTGCAGTAATCTTGCCAGCCGTTTCCGCGGAAGGGAGAACCCTGGTTCCGGGACGCGTCGATTCTCCACCTACGTCGATGATGTCAGCGCCATCCTCCAGCAAACGCATCGCATGCTCAACTGCGCGCTCGCGGTCAAAGTGCTCCCCACCATCGGAAAACGAGTCTGGAGTGACGTTGATGACGCCCATGACGAGCGTCCGCTTTCCTAATTGCAATGAGCGCGAGCCTAGATTCCATTCAAAAACCGAGCGCATGGCCCGATTCTAAACCTTGTCGGATTTCGGAGCGTCCGCGCGACAACGTCTTGCAAGCCGTGAGATGTGGCCCCTCGGATCGCCGAATTACACTGCAACGAAGCGCGTTTGCACAATAAGCGCAAGAATGTGCAACCGTTTATCACTTGGCGAACAAATTTCATCTTCGCGCCCGAATTTCACTTGACTTTGACTCTAGTCAGGATAGGATGCATGTCCGCGGGCTATATCGGCTTTGAATAACAAGAGTAGACCCGACACCCTTGAAAGTAAAAAAACTCAGGAGGACTATAGTGAAGATGCTACGTAATTGTCTTTTCGGCTTGGGGCTGGCTCTGCTGGTGGTTTCGGTAGCGGCGGCGCAAGACAACTTTGTAAAAGGCGGAGTCGCCGGTGTAAGTGGTTTGCACGGCCAGCCAGTGTTACCGCCAGCAGCCCTTTTCACGAACTGTGGCACGGGTTGCACCAGCTATAACACAGGCTCCGGATACTACATCTCCGGATCAGCCGCGGCAGACGGACCGGGTCAGACTCTGGCCATGGGTTTCAGCGCTAAGGCAGCTACCAAGTTTGTCAAGGCCCTGTCACCCAATACCAATTACACCGCCGTATCCGGTGGCAAAATGTCAGCCTACCTGTTGCACGGCACTTCAACTGGTGGTCCAACCACGGAACTCGCAAAGTTGGTCCAGCACGGCGCCATCCCGGATTACCCGTCGATTAAGACAATTAGTTACACGCTCGCGAAGGGCGCAAACCCGGTCACATTCAAGAAGGGCGTGACCTACTTCTTGTGCGAGACTGAACCGGCTCCGACCGTCGTGCTGCTCTGGATGGTTTCGAACAGCGATCTGACCAGTCCGTTCTGGTTCCAGACTGGCGATTCCTGCACCAAGAAAGGCCTGTCTTGGCTGAATGCAACTGGCGCCGGCAACGGTTCTGCATTTGAGATTAACTAGTTGGTTTGAAGTTCTACTGTGAGTCCGAGCAGGCCGCTGTAACTGGCGGCCTGTTTTTTTTGGGCGAGATTCACACCGAGAGCAAGTCTTGTCCAGGTTTTTCCGCCGCGAAATTCATCCCTTGCCATTTGGTCAGATCGAAGCCCCAGCATCGGTGTGTTAGCATTTCAGGTTCTCTGTCGGAGGTAGCATTCCAATGCGTTACTGGTGGCTCGTTTTCATGCTGTTCACATTGCTCGCGTTAGGACTAACTCCTGTCAATGCGCAGGCCGTGCCAGCCGGAAATTCCACGCCAGGCGATAAATCCGGGATCTCAGTCTCCCGCAGTGTTCCGCCGGGCACTGCTGTAATTACAATTGATGGCCTTTGCGGCAGCGATTCTTATTCGATAGCCGAGCCGGACACGGCATCCAAGACGTCGGGTTCAACCGATTCGAAAGCGACCGGCTCAAGCGTCGCTTTGAACCCAAACTGCCGCACGATCATCACCCGCGCGCAGTTTGAAAAGCTCGCCAGCGTGATTGCTCCCAACCAGCCTCCTCACGCTACGGCCGAACTTGCCCGCTTCTACTCCGAGCAACTCCTCTTCGCTCGCGAAGCTCGCGAACTCGGTCTCGATAAAGACCCACATTTCGACGAAATTTTGAAGTTCACCTACTTGCAGGTACTGGCTCGCGCCATGAACGAGCGCCTGGCTCGGCAGGCAGACATGACCGATGCGGAATTCGCGAAATATTACAAAGAGCACGCCGACGATTTCGAGCAGGTCGCGCTGCTGCAAATTTCCATTCCAAAGCAGAAGTCGCATCCTACCCAATCAGGCACGATGCCTCAAGCGAAGATGGACCCTGCCGCCGACGAAGCCGCAATGAAGGCGGAAGCGGGGACGATTTACAGCCAGGTGCTTGCCGGCGGAGATTTTGCAACGTTGCAGGAGGAGGCTTACACCGTCGCGGGCGATCCCGATGACGCCCCAGACACCGACATGGGTGTAGTCACCCGCTCTGAACTGGGAGGCACTCAGGCGGAGGTGTTCGCGTTGCAACCGGGCCAGGTCTCCAAACTTATCTCCGGCAAAGAAGCGTGGCACATCTTTAAGGTGGTTTCCAAGCAGATGATGTCCGAAAGCGATGCCAAGAGACTCGCTACTGGACAACGCAAGCAAGCCGCGGTTGACTCGCTTAAGAAGTCCGTCAAGCCACGGTTGAATGACGTTTACTTCGGGAGTTCAGCAGGTTCAGAACAAGCGCAGTCCAGCGCAGGCGAGCAACACTAAGCCCGTAGCTACGCGAGCGCGTACGCGCCAAACGCCGGATTTCGCCGATCGTGCCAGAGGCCAAAGCCAACCATCCCATGGATCGAAGAGGCAAACGTCTCATCATCATCTCCTGCTTGTTTCTGGTCATTGGCACGTCGGCTCTTTATAGCCCGGTGGTGCGCCACCCTTTTGTCGATTTCGATGATCAATATTATGTCACGAACAATGCCGTCATACATGCGGGACTGAGTTGGAAGGTCTTTCTCTGGTCCTTTAACGCAGGCTACGCACAAAATTGGCATCCGCTCACCTGGCTCTCCCATGCTCTGGATTGTCAACTCTACGGACTGAAACCGGCCGGCCATCACGTCAACAACGTTTTGCTCCATGTACTGGACGTCGTGATTCTGTTTCTCCTGTTGCTGTACGCAACGGGCGCAATGGGGCGCAGTTTATTTGTCGCAGCATTATTCGCTCTGCATCCTCTCAACGTGGAATCCGTGGCCTGGGTCGCGGAACGCAAGAACGTTCTGAGCACGCTCTTTTTCCTGCTGGCACTTGGCGCCTACGGTTGGTACGCTCGCAACCCGAACGTCAAACGTTATCTTGCCCTGGCCGCGTTGTTCGTACTCGGACTGGCCGCGAAGCCGATGGTCATCACTCTCCCGTTCGTGCTTTTGCTCCTCGACTTCTGGCCATTGAGACGAATCCAGGGCTGGGAGCAGACGTCTCCACCAAGCCGTCCAGGCCGCAAGAAGAATGAAAAAGTGGGATTCAAAAGTTCCGTCTCGGAGCCGGAATTCACCTTCACCCAGGCGTCGTTCTCACGGCTGGTGCTGGAAAAACTACCTCTCTTAGCGCTCTGCGCCGGCAGTGCTGTGCTCACCATAATTGCCCAGCGAACCGTCGCAATCCAGACCCTGGAACGATTTCCACTTGATGTTCGGTTGGAGAACGCTGTCTACGCTTACGCCATGTACCTGTGGAGGACATTCTGGCCCACGGGACTGGCCGTGTACTATCCTCATCCTGGCAACGCGCTCGCTGGGTGGCAGGTTGCAGTGGCCACGATCGTCCTCGCGGGCGTAAGTATTCCGGCGTGGACTCAACGCTCGATCCGCCCCTATCTTTTAACCGGATGGTTTTGGTATCTCGGAGCGCTGGTGCCTGTCATTGGGCTGGTGCAGGTTGGCAATCAGGCCATGGCTGATCGCTACGCTTACATCCCGCTGATCGGAATTTTCGTGATGGCAGTCTGGACCGCCGCGGACTGGGCAGACAAAAAACAGATCGCTCTCCGATGGCGCATGGCAATTGCCACAATCATTCTCGCCACCCTGTCATTCCTAACTGTTCGCCAGATCCGCTATTGGCGGAGCGAGTACGATTTGTGGGCACGTGATTTGGACGTGGCCCCCGACAATGCCTTGGGTATCAGCAACCTTGGCGACGCGCTGCAGAAGATGGGCCGCGCTGAGGAAGCCGTGCCGTTTCTCGAGAAATCCGCCGAGCTTCTTCCGGCAGACCCGGTCAGGCATGGCAATCTGGCCGTCGGCTTGGTGGAGAGCGACCGCTTGCAGGACGCTATTCCAGAATACGAAACTGCCATTTCGCTAGCTTCTGACCCGGCAATGCAGTCCCACTTCTACGAGAGCCTCGCCGCGGTTTACGACGCGCTCGGAGACTACGGAAAAGTGCGCGAAAGTTACCAGCAGGCCTTGAAGGTTACTCCTCAACGCGGCGCCGAAATGACCAATTGGCTGACCCAGAGTGTTGCTGCCCAACCTTCCCCTGCCCGCTACGTGCAACTCGGAATCCTGCTACAGGAAATGGGCAAGCTGTCCGAAGCCCGCGCCGCCTACGAGCAAGCCCTGAAACTGGATCCGAACCAAACCGAACCGAAAGAATTCCTCAACAACCTGGCCCAGAACAAGAATTAGTGGCGCCGGTATGTTGCCGGCTGTCGCGAGGGCATCCTGCGCTCGCTAGCAGTGCTCTGGAGAAAACTTCCTTCGACCCACTGCTGACCGGCCCGATGCTACAATCACGCCGACCAAATGGATCGAAAGCATTCCTATTTTGCCCTCGTTGCCTGCCTCTGCCTCGCCGTCGGAACCGTAGCCATTTACAGCCGCGCCGCGCGCAATCCCTTTCTGCACGTGGACGATCAAAACTACGTTACGGAAAACACTCACGTTCAAGCAGGACTGACCTGGAACACTTTTACCTGGGCCTTGACCGCCACGGCAGCACAGAACTGGCATCCGCTCACCTGGCTTTCCCATGCGCTGGACTGTCAGCTCTTCGGCCCGAATCCCGTGGGCCATCATGCTACGAACATTCTTCTGCACACGCTCAATTTCGTGCTGCTCTTCCTTTTATTGTTACGCGCTACCGGAGCGAAAGGGCGGAGCTTGCTGGTCGCCGCCTTATTTGCCCTGCATCCGCTGAACGTGGAATCCGTCGCCTGGATCGCCGAGCGCAAGAATCTGCTGAGCACCCTGTTTTTCTTGCTCGCCCTCGGGGCCTATGGCTGGTACTGCAGAAAACCGGATGTGAAGCGCTATCTCGCGGTGACCTCGCTGTTAGCCCTTGGACTCGCGACGAAACCCATGGTCATCACGCTTCCATTTGTGCTTCTGCTGATCGACTTCTGGCCACTGCAAAGAATTAAAGGGTGGGATAAGCCTTTATCGCCTGCAGTGAAAGGAAGTCGCAAAGTCCGATCACAACGTGGAGATGCGAAAAAAGTATTTCCCGTATCTCAGTTCCAATTCTCGCGGCTCCTCCTCGAAAAACTGCCACTATTGGTGCTTTGCATCGGCAGCGCAGCGATCACCATCGTTGCCCAGCGCGCGCAGGCGATTCAGTCTTTCGAGATCTATCCCTTTGCAGGACGGCTGGCAAACGCCATTTACTCCTACGCATCGTACGTGTGGAAAACAATCTGGCCCATGCACCTCGCGTTTCTCTATCCCTATCCGAGAGAGGGACGGCCAGCGTGGCAACTCGGCTTGGCGGTGCTGTTTCTTATAAGCGTGAGCGGCCTGGTGTGGAAGCAGCGCTGGGCTCGCCCATATCTGGTGACCGGCTGGCTTTGGTATCTCGGAACCTTGGTGCCTGTGATCGGACTCGTCCAAGTCGGTGATCAGGCCATGGCCGACCGCTACGCGTACGTTCCATTGATAGGGATTTTTGTGATGATCGTCTGGGGTGCTACTGATGCAGGTGACCGTAGACAAATCAATCTTCCGTTGCGAAGCGCAATCGCTGTCGTGATCCTGGCGGCGCTGTCCTTTCTGACTTGGCACCAAATCGGTTATTGGCAGGGCGACTACGATCTGTGGTCGCATACAGTCATGGTTACAAAACATAACGTGGTCGCCAATGAAAACCTTAGCAAGACGCTGATGCAGCTTGGCCGGCCCCAGGAAGCAATCGCCGGCTTCGAGGAAGCCGCCAGCCTGAACCCGGGCGATCCGTTCCGGCACGTGAACCTGGCCGCCGCTCTTCTGGAATCCGAACGCCCGACCGACGCGATCGAAGAGTACGAGTTCACCATTCAGGTGACCGCCGATCCCACGATCAAAGCTCGCTGCTACGAAAGCATCGCGACCATCTACGACGGACTCGGCGAGTACGCAAAGGTGCGCGAAAACTATCGGCTGGCGTTGCAGGCTGACGCCTCGCAAGGCCCGGCGATGGTCGAGCGGATTTCGCAGGATGCAGGCGGTGTGCCTTCAGCTCCGCACTACCTGCAGCTGGCGATACTCTTGCAAGAAATGGGCAAGCTATCCGAGGCCCGCGTCGCCTATAAGCAAGCGTTGAACCTTGACCCCACGCTAAACGAAGCAAGAGCATCCCTCGATGCCCTAAAGAGCCGATGACGCATGAATCTAAACTGCGCCATAACCGAAAGATTCTGAGGGTTTCCTTTGTGTCCTTTGTGGTTGATGAAGTGAAAATGTTGAAACACGAACAATGCCACAAAAGGAACGGCGCAAAAACCCGCCCAAGCCAGTGCTACAATCGGTCTACTTGGATGCATCGAAAACACGCGTACTTCGCGATCGTTTTTTGTCTGCTGCTGGCGCCACAACTTCCCGCCGCCTCGCGTAACTCTGTTGCCAAACGCATTGACACAATCCTTTCCACCCCCGATCTCGCCCGCGGATTCTGGGGCATCGAGGTAGTCTCACTCGACACCGGAAAAATCATTTACGCCCAGAACGCGGACAAGCTTTTCACTCCGGCTTCCAACACCAAACTGTTCACCACTGCCGCTGCGCTGGCGTTAATCGGGCCAGATTACACGTCGCGCACCACCGTCGAAACCAGTGGAGTTCTCGACAAATATGGACGCCTTAGCGACGACCTAGTGCTGGTCGGCCGCGGCGATCCCAATCTTTCTGGCCGCGAATTGCCTTACAACCTGCGTACCTCGCGCAACGATCATCCAATTCAAGTGCTCGAGCAACTTGCCGACGCGTTGGTCCAAAAGGGCATTAAGTATGTCGATGGCAACATCATCGCCGACGACTCCTACTTCGCCTTCGAGCGCTACGGTGAAGGTTGGAGTCAGGATGACCTGGTTCTCGCCGATGGCGCGCCAGTCTCCGCACTCACTATCAACGACAATGTAGTATTCGCGAATATTCTCCCCGCGGATCGCGCTGGGGAGCACGCTTTCGTCAGTCTCACGCCTTTCGCCGATTACTATCGCATCGACAATCGCATCATCACTACACCTGCGGGCACAGGCCGGAAAATTTTCATCAACCGCGAACCCGGGTCCACGATGGTCACCTTATGGGGTAACGTGCCGCTGGATGATGGCGGCACCAACGAAGCGCTTGCCATCGAAGACCCTGCTGAATTCGCCGCCGCGCTCTTCCACCAATTACTGGAGAACCGCGGCATCGTTGTCTACGGCAGACAGCGCACGCGACACGCTGAACTGGCGAGTCTTTCCACATTGACAGTTACAGCTTCTGCGGCGGCCCGCGGCGGAGATGAACCTTCGCGTACATTGCCCAGTCAGCCGCTGGTGCTGGCCAGCTACCAGTCCAAGCCGCTGATCGAAGATGTGCGGGTGATCAACAAGGTCAGCCAGAATCTGCATGCGGAAATTCTGCTGCGCTTGTTAGGCCGAGAGAAAGGAACCGCGGGCACCGTCGAAGGCGGGCTCGAAGTGCTGCGCGGCTTTCTGAACCAGGCCGGGGTGCCCAGCGACCAATATCTTTTTTACGATGGCTCAGGCCTCTCGCGTCAAAATCTGACGACGCCCCACGCAGTGGTGCAGTTGCTGCGCTATGCCGCGAGCCAGTCGTGGGGGGCCAGCTTTCGGGGAACGCTGCCGGTTGCCGGGATCGACGGTTCCCTGGCGGATCGCTTCGCGAATCTTGATCCGCGGGCGCACGTTTACGCCAAGACTGGCTCGCTCGGAGGAGTCAAGGCGCTCTCCGGTTATGCGACGACAGTTCGCGGCCAGCAAATCGCGTTTTCCATTCTCACCAACAATTTCAACATTCCCAACAAACGCGTTCTCGATGCCATCGACAGCGTTGTGGAAGCGGTTGTGGATGAGAAGTAGCTGCTGGCAAGTAGCAGTTAGCATTCAGCACTTGACCCTGCAAGGCGCTTCTTCGCTGGAATCGTCGGGCAAAAACTAAATGCTAAATGCTTCTTTTCATCTTCGTATTCTTTTTACTTGACGGTCGCGGACTGCTCGGGCTCCTCCGGGGCCGGTGCCGGTTGGGGGCTTGCGCATTCCGTCCAGGAGATCTTTTAGAACCACGGCGTTGTTTTTTTCTTCATTCCTGGACGCGAAAAGTAAGGTCAGCTTCTTTCGTCGATTGGCCAAACGATAGAGTTCGTTGAGTGCCACCGCAGATTCTGGCCGGGCCAGCTCTTTGAGATAACGTTTGCGGAATACCTGCCAGGCCTCGGGGTGGGCATGGAACCACTTGCGCAGAGCGTCGGAGGGGGCTAAATCGCGCAGCCATTGATCGACTGCGGCGCGTGCTTTGCTAAGGCCACGTGGCCAGAGGCGGTCGACCAACACACGCGTCCCATCCCCGCGGGCGGGTTGTTGGTAGACTCGTTTTACCATCACTCGTTTAGGCGTCACGTCGGTTCCCGCGCTGGGCATGGCTTTGCTTTATTATTGTAGCGGTTTAATTTCGGGTTTCGACGGACAAATGGAGCAATTTCGCATTCATCTTTTCTTCAAG
>Ga0209275_10001048_pt1 | contig 11241 bp, 8 predicted proteins | sample HubBroMetageREF2_FD_188344 | JGI IMG/M metagenome (GOLD analysis project Ga0209275, IMG submission 188344) | Reference soil microbial communities from the Hubbard Brook experimental Forest, New Hampshire, USA - Hubbard Brook CCASE Soil... | ecosystem: Environmental > Terrestrial > Soil >...
TGGCCCATCCCCGCCTCGCCTGGCAAACAGCGGTCGTACGAAAAAGCGATCGAAGCTTTCCTGGACCATGCGCGCTTCTGGGATCCGCCGCTCGAGATTGTAAAAATCCCGTTCGAGGGCAAAGAGATCATCGGCTACCTCCGCCTGCCGAAGAATACTAATGGGCCCGTGCCGCTGGTGCTGGCAGTGAATGGACTGGACAGCCGCAAGGAGGATTTATCCGAGAGCTTTAGCGCGATCCTGCCTTTTGGCGTCGGCTTTCTGGCCGTCGACGGTCCCGGCACTGGTCAATGTCCAATCAAAGTTAGCGAAACTTCGGACCGCATGTTCTCGCGCATTCTCGATTACATCGCCACGCGACCCGAAATCGACAAGAACCGCGTCAGCATGCACGGCGTGAGTTGGGGCGCTTATTGGGCGACGAAGATGGCCATCGTGGAACACGCCCGGCTGCGGGGAGCGAGCGCTCAGTCTCCGCCCACCGATACTTTCTTTCAGAAAGACTTCCTGATGAATTCCCTGATCGGCAATCGCGAATATCTCTTCGATCAGGTCCCGGCATTGATGGCGATTTTCGACAATGTGACCACGGTTGATCAAATGGCGGAAGTCTTGCCGAAAATGTCGCTGGTCAAACAAGGGTTGCTCGGCAAGCCCATGGCGCCCATGCTCATTCTTGCTGGGGTTCTGGACACCCAGGTGCCGATCTCAGATGTTTACCTGCTGCTGGACAAAGGCGATGTACCGAAGTCAGCGTGGATCAACCCGCAAGGTGGCCACCTCGGGCGGCAAGTAAAAGTGTGGCCTGATCCCCGCATTTTCAAAGAGGTAATCATTCCGTGGCAAGTGCGCACGCTTGAATCTGAACCGGCGAAATAGGGACAAACGAAAACGATGGCAAGTCTTCCATCCGTGCAGACGGAACGTACAAACGACGCGTCGGCATCCGGCAAGCCGCCGTTCTACCGCGTCCTATGGGTTCAGGTTTTGTTTGCCATGGCTCTGGCCATCGTGCTCGGCTACGTGGACCCGGCTCGTGCCGTTTCCATGAAGCCGTTGGGCGACGCCTTCATCCGCCTCATTACGATGATCATCACGCTGATCATCTTCTGCACGGTGGTCACCGGAATCGCCGGCATGGAGAGCTTGAAGAAGGTTGGACGCATCGGTGGCATGGCGCTGCTTTACTTCGAAGTTGTTTCCACGGCGGCCCTCCTCATCGGATTGCTGGTGGGCAATGTGGTAAAGCCAGGCAGCGGCTTTAACGTAAACGTCGCCACCCTGGATGCCAAGTCGGTCGCCGATTATGCTGGCCAGGCCAAAACGCAAAGCGTCACCGAATTTCTGATGCACATCATTCCGACGACCATGGTCGACGCCTTCGCTAAGGGAGATATCCTCGAAGTGGTTTTCGTTGCTCTGCTGTTTGGCTTTGCGTTGTCAGGCGTGGGTGCGCGAGCCAAACCGTTGGTCGACCTGGTCAATTCCTTTACCCAGGTTATATTCGAAGTTACGAGACTGTTGATGAAATTCGCGCCAGTGGGTGCGTTCGGCGCGATGGCATACACAGTCGGCAGGTTCGGGCTCGCATCCCTGGGTCCGCTCGCTAAACTCATTGGAACTTTTTGGCTGACCTCGGTGCTTTTTGTCGTGATCGTGCTCGGGACGGTGGCCTGGGCCGCGAGCTTCAACATCTTTCGATTTCTGGCATACATCAGAGAAGAGATCCTGCTGGTGCTGGCGGTAAGTTCGTCCGAGGTTGCCATCCCGACTTTGATGGGGAAGCTTGAAAAGCTCGGTTGCTCGAAGTCTCTGGTCGGCCTGGTGGTCCCGACGGGATTCACTTTCAACACAGACGGAACCAGCCTGTACATGACCATGGCCGCTTTATTTGTGGCGCAGGCCACGAATACGCACTTGAGTCTGACTCAACAACTCACCATTCTCGCTGTCGCAGTTCTTACCTCCAAGGGAGCCAGCGGCGTGCAGGGCGCATCTTTCATTGCGCTCGTGGCCACACTTTCGGTGATCCCAACCATTCCAGTTGCGGGCATGGCACTGATTCTCGGAATTGATCGTTTTCTGAGCATGTTCCGAGCCCTGGTGAATATGATTGGAAATGGGGTAGCGACGCTAGTCCTGGCCCGATGGGAGGGAGAACTAGACGGCGAAACCCTGAGGCAACACCTGGCCCGACCGGCTTGAGATTCCAAGTCACGGTCGGCCTTTTCGATTGACGAAGATCGCCGCACCTTCCGAAACACTCTGCAGCCCCTTTTCAACGAATATCTTGCGAGCGTACTCTCAGGCAATGCGCATTCTCATCATTGAAGATGAACGGCGCCTCGCCGATAACATTGGGCGCAGCATGCGCGAAGGCGCGGGGTACGCCGTCGATCTCGCGTTTGATGGTGAGGAAGGGCTGTATATGGCGGAGTCGAACCCGTATGATCTCGTGCTCCTTGACCTGATGCTGCCGCGAATCGATGGCATGACGGTATTGAAGCGTATGCGGACTGCGGGAATTACAACGCCAGTCCTGGTGCTGACGGCGAGAGACGAGAAGGAGTCCATTGTGGCAGTCCTGAATTCCGGGGCTGATGACTACGTGACTAAGCCCTTCGATCTCGGCGAACTGGTTGCGCGCTCCAAAGCGCTAATTCGGCGCGGCAAAGGCCACGGGGCGCCCGTCTTGAAGGTAAAAGATCTGGAAATAAATACGGCAGATCGTACGGTGCGCCGCAATGGAAAACTGATTGTGCTCTCGGGGATGGAATATCGTGTGCTTGAATATCTGGCGCATCGCTCGGGCGCGATTATCTCCAAGACCGAGTTGCTCGAACACCTTTATGACTTTAACTGGGAGCGCTTCAGCAACGTGATTGAGGTCTATATTTCCGGGCTGCGTCGCAAACTGGACGACCGGAACGGCGATCTGATACAAACCTCGCGCGGCCAGGGATACATGCTACGGAACTAAAATGCCGAAACTCTCCATCCGGCGCCGGCTGATTGCATCGGTTTTTGCGGCCCAACTTATCTTGACAGTTGCGCTGGTCGCACTGGCTACGTACTTTACACGCGGACAGCTGCGGGCGGCGTTCGACGCGGGGCTTCACGGACGAGCCATGAGTGTTGCGGCGCTAATCCGGTATTCCGAAGAAGGCAATCACGAACTTATCTTCGATAGAGAGCTCTCGCCGCCGTCGTTGGACAAACACCATCCCGATTTCTATCAGATCGTCGATGAGAGTGGTCATGTCATCGGAGCCTCCTCGAACTGGCCAGGAAATCTTCCCGGCCCTTCGAAGCCAGGCCGGCAATACTGGGACGTCACCGTCGACGGAGTTCATTACCGGACGGTTCGCCTGGACCATCTTCCGGTGCTGGACCGAGAAGGGCCGGACACGAAATCCAATGCAACCATCACGGTGATCTACGCCGCACCAACCGACGAGTTCCGCGAAGACCTGTGGCACGCCGCGATCCTGACCCTGGCCGGCAGCCTGCTTTTGCTCGCGATTGCCACGTTGGTGGTGGCGTGGGCGATACGCCAGGGCCTTTCCCCGCTGGCGACTTTGGCGGTCAGTGCTGGAAAGGTGTCAGCTTCAGACTGGAATCTGAACCTTCCGGTAGACGCGACCGCGACTGAAGAACTGGCTCCGCTGACCCATGCGATGGAAACGATGCTTGCGACGTTGTACCGTGCCTTCAGTTCGCAGCGGGAATTTCTAGCAAACGCAGCGCACGAATTGAAGACACCGGTCGCTATTCTGAAATCCACTCTGCAATCGATGGTGCAAGTGCCGCGAACTGCAGACGAATACAGGGCGCGGATGGAGATCGCGCTTGACGATGTTGCCCGTATCGAGAAGCTCATACATTCCATGCTGCGTCTGGCACGAGCGGAACAGTCGGCTGCGGGCCATCACCGGCAGGATCTTATTCCCGTCGACCTGGCGGTTTCCTGTGAGCAGAGTGCTGATCGCCTCGGAGCCTTCGCTGCCGCCGGTGGTGTAAGGATCGAGGTTCAGACAGATAACCATCCGACCGTCAAGGCCGATCCCGAAGACCTGGAACTCATCTGGAACAATCTGCTGGAGAATGCGATCCGGTACAGCAAAAAAAGCTCGAGGGTTTTGATCACGGTTTCGGAGCAGGACCACAACGCGCAAGTCACAGTGCAAGACTGGGGAGCCGGGATCGCCGAGAGTGAACTCACACACATCTTCGACCGCTTTCATCGGGCGGATGCTTCTCGCACCCGCGAGACCGGCGGCTATGGGCTGGGCCTCGCGATCACCAAGGCGATGGTCAACGCTTACGGGGGTACCATTGCCGTGGACAGCCGCGTTGGCGAAGGGACGGTCATGACGGTCCGTTTGCCTTTCAAATCGTAATTCAGCTTCGCTTCACCTTCTTTTTGGCATATTTTATATGGCGATAAAGAGGTGACGCGTGTTCCGAAACATTCTGGCGCTGATGTTGATCGCGTGCATGGACGTCTGGGCTCAGACAAACGTGACCGTAGCCCAGGGTCCTGCTCCCGCACGTGACCAGACGTTGACTATCACCCTCGCCGATGCAATCCAGAGAGCAAGGGTCAATGCTCCGCAGTTTCACGCGGCGCTGACCGAGGCCGGATTGGCGCGTGAAGACCGTGTCCAAGCCCGAGCAGCGCTTCTGCCGGATATCGGGTACACTACCGGCGCAATTTATACAGAACCGAACGGAACGTTGTCCGGTAGGTTTATCTCGGCGAACGCCGTGAACGAATACATTAGCCAGGGTGCTGTGCACGAAGGGATCGGGCTGTCGTCGATTGCGGACTATCGCCGTGCTCGCGCCGTTGAAGCTTTAGCGAATGCGAAAGCTGAGATTGCGACCCGCGGATTGGTGGTAACGGTAGTTCAAAGCTTCTATGGCGCGATCGCTGCGAAGCGAAAAATCACCAACGCACAGCAAGCTTCGGACGAGGCGCAACATTTTTTGAAGATCAGCGAACAATTGGCAGGCGGCGGAGAAGTAGCGCATTCCGACGTTGTGAAAGCGCAACTGGAGGCGAACGACCGCAACCGCGACTTGCAGGAGAGCACGCTGGCCGAAGAAAAAGCGCGTCTGGCCTTAGCAGTGCTGATCTTCCCGAGCTTCACGCGCGACTATCAGGTCGTCGACGATCTCAGTGTTGCGCCGTCTATGCCGGGGCTTAGCGAGGCCCAGGATCTAGCGTCGCGAAACAATCCAGAGTTAAAGGCTGCTGTGGCTGCAATGCGCGCCTCGGAGCAGGAGGTGACTTCGGCCATTGGCGAACATCTGCCGTCGCTTTCCATCAACTACTTTTACGGCATTGACGCAACCCAATATGCGACTAAAACAGACGGCGTTAATAATCTGGGCTACCAAGTCTCCGCAACCCTGAATCTGCCGATCTGGAACTGGGGCGCAACCCAAAGCCGAGTGAAGCAAGCGCAACTGCGTCGCGATCAGTCGAAACTGGAACTCAGCGCTGCGCAGCGTCAGGCCATAGCAGATTTGCAGACTCTGTATTCCGAAGCACAGCTGGCAAGAAACCAGCTCAGTCTGCTGCATCAATCCGTGGATCTCGCGCAGGAAAGCTTGCGGTTAACCGCCATTCGCTACCAGGGCGGAGAGGCTACGATACTGGAGGCGGTCGATGCCCAGAATGTGCTCACACAGGCTCGCAACAATTTCGACGATGGGCAGGTGAGATATCACGTGGCGATTGCCAATCTGCAAACTCTTACCGGGAGCTTTTGAGCGCATGCCGATTGTTCGCTTTAACAAAAAACTTATCGCTTTGTGGCTGGCCAGTCTGGTTGGCCTCACAGCTTGCTCGAAGCAGGCTCCCGAGGAGCAACCGCTGGTATCGGTGCGAACCGCCATGGCACAGCAGGGTCCGATCCAGGAGATTATTCGTGCCGAAGCGATTTTGTATCCTAAGAACCAGGCCGCGATTACTCCGAAGATCGTCTCTCCCGTGCGCCGTTTCTACGTGAATCGCGGTTCTCGTGTGCATAGCGGGCAGTTGCTTGCGGAGCTTGAGAATCGGGACATCGCCGCCGCAGTGACGGATAACGAAGGCGTTTTGCAGCAGGCCCAGGCAGCGTACGAAACCACCACAGGAGCCAGCCTGCCCGAAGACCTGAAGAAAGCAGAACTGGATGTGAGCTCGGCGCGCGAAGCTCTGGACGCAGAGCAGAAACTCTACGATAGCCGGCAGTACCTCTACAAGGAAGGCGCTTTGCCAAGAAAGGAACTCGATCAGGCCGGCGTATCTTTGGTTCAAGTGAAAGCGCAGTTCCAGATCGCAGAACAGCACCTTTCCGCATTACAGTCCATAGGCAAACCACAAACAACAAAGTCGGCGGCGGGACAGTTGACCTCCGCACGCGGCAAGTATGAAGGCGCAGCGGCGCAATTAGGCTACACAGAAATTCGCAGTCCCATTGACGGATTCGTGACGGAACGGCCCGGATACACTGGCGAAACTCCACCCCCAGGAATTCCTATCCTGACCGTCATGGATACTTCGTCCGTGATTGCCAAGGTGCATATCCCGCAAGAGCAGGCGGCGCTTGTCAAGGTTGGTGATGCGGCAACGATCTCAGGAGGGGACACTCCGGAGAAAGAGGGAAAGGTCACGATCGTCAGTCCTGCCGTTGATCCCAATAGCACGACGGTCGAGGTGTGGGTCGAAACAGAAAACGCAAAAGGCGCGCTTCGGCCAGGCTCGACGGTTCAAGTTCAAATTGTCGCGAAGCAAGTGCCCGACGCGATCACGATTCCCGCCGCTGCTCTGTTGCAGAGTCCTGAAGGTGGTACGAACGTGATGGTCGTCGGCACAGACCAGCATGCGCACCAGACGGAAGTAGAGGTTGGAATCCGCAACGCCGACCTGGTGCAGATCACCAAGGGTTTGGCCGCCGGTCAGACGGTAGTTACGACCGGCGCTTACGGCCTACCCGACAACACCCGAGTGAAACCGATCCAGCCGGAAAAGCAGGACAGCTCACCTGCCGAACCATCAAAACCAGCCGCGGAGAAGGACTGAGGCATGCGCCTGGAGCCACTCCTCGAGCGTCTGCGTACGACCGATCCGACCGCCGAGCGCTACTGGTTTACCCGGTTCGCGAAGCCGCTGATATTTCTGACCATTGTTCTGGCCTTAGCGGGAATCTATCTCGCTTTTACGATTCCGATCTCGGTGTTTCCGACCACCGACTTCCCACGCGTAGTAATCGGCGTCGACAACGGCGTGATGCCCATCGATCAGATGACGGTGACCATCACACGCCCGATCGAGGAATCGGTGAACAGCGTGCCGGGACTGATTTCGGTCCGATCAATCACCAGTCGGGGCGCGGCCGAAATCGATCTCTTTTTTGATTGGCACGTGGACATGGTTCTGACCCTGCAGCAAGTAGATGCCGCACTGGCTCGGGTGCGATCGGAGTTGCCGGCCACGGTGGTCATCAGCACGCATCGGCTGACATTTGCATCCTTCCCGATTATCGGCTACAGCCTGACCTCGGATTCGGTGCCGCAAACCCAGCTCTGGGAAACAGCGGTCTACGATCTGAAACCACGCCTCAACCGGTTGAACGGAGTAGCGGCGGTTGTAGTGCAGGGTGGCGAGCAACCCGAATTTCACATCACACCCAGCCCAGCCAAGCTGCTTGCCAGCAACGTCACGGTTACAGACATCCTCGATTCAGTCCGGCGGACCAATCTCATCGATTCTCCGGGACTCCTGGATCAGAACCATCAGGTTTACCTGACGCTGGTGAGCGGCCAAGTGACAAGCCCTGAGCAACTCGGGCGAGTCGTCGTAAAGACGACACCAGCGGGCGTTCCGGTCAAGATCGGCGACGTGGCACTTGTTGAACGAAGCGTGAAGCCGCTTCATACCGCGGTGACGGCCAATGGCAAACCCGCTGTGCTGCTCAACATCACTCGTCAGCCCGACAGCAATACAGTCGACGTCGCCAACTTGGTTCATGCCGAGATTGCCAGTCTCCAGCGGTCGCTGCCGCCGGGGGTGCACCTCCAGCCGTTTTACGATCAGTCGGAAATTGTGACCGAGTCGATCAAGAGCGTGCGGGATGCGATCCTCATTGGTCTGGTGCTGGCCTCGCTCATCATGGTGCTATTTCTCCGCGATTGGGGAGCTTCGATCGTTGCCGCTCTCGTGATCCCGGCGACCGTGCTCATCACGTTTATTGTTCTCAAGCTACTAGGACAAAGTTTTAATTTGATGACACTGGGCGGCTTGGCCGCGGCGGTCGGGCTCGTCATCGACGACGCAATTGTTGTCGTCGAAAATGTCGCTCTCCATCGCAACGCAGGCCAAGGCCGGCTGGAAGCCATTCGCAGCGCCTTGTCGGAAATTTCTGTTCCTCTGGTTGGTTCGACCATCACCCCCATTGTGGTCTTTCTTCCGCTGATCGCGATCACCGGCGTGACCGGGATTTTCTTTCGCGCTCTTGCCATCACCGTTTCGGTGTCGTTGCTTACCTCGCTCTTGCTGGCCCTGTCCTGGACCCCAACCTTGAGCCAATATTTCATCGGCCTCAATCAAACCGAGGAACCGTCTGAGCATCCAGCCACGAAGGAGCAACTGTTTGCCGCGGAAGAAGCTACCGTGACCGGCGTATTCCGTCGCATTGTCGAGTTCTATGAGAAGTGTCTCCGCTTCGCTCTCGAGCGTCCGAGGTGGATCGCAATCTTTAGCGTCGTTCTGATCGTCACCTCCGTCGTCTGCTACGGTGTCATGGGAAACGATCTTCTGCCGGAAATGGATGAGGGTGGATTCATCCTCGACTATCTAACACCGGCCGGCACTTCGCTTGCCGAGACCCAGCGAGTGGTCGGACACATCGAGAAGATGGTTCTTGAAGTGCCGGAGGTTCAGGGGGAATCCCGGCGTACGGGTCTTGAGCTCGGGTTGGCTGCGGTCACCGAAGTGAATCGTGGGGACATTGCGGTAAAACTCAAGAAAGACCGGAGTCGCGGAACGGATGAGGTCATCGCCGAACTCCGAGCCCGCATCGCGCGGGAAGAGCCTGGCATCGATGTTGAATTCGTTCAGGTTTTGCAGGACATGATCGGGGATTTGTCGAACGAACCGGAAGACGTTTTCATCAAGCTGTATTCGAACGATGCCGCACTTTTACGAACGTGGGCGCCGCAAATCGCCGACGCGATCAGTAAGATCGATGGAGTCGTCGATCTTCGTAATGGAATCGACAACACGATCAGCGGGCCGGCGACACTCTTTACCGTCGATCCGACGCTTACTGCCAGGGCGGGTTTTACGCCGGAGGAAGTCTCGACCGATGCGCAGGCCCTGCTTGAGGGCATGCCGGCCGAAAATCCGGTGGTCGCAAACGATCGGACTTACGTAGTACGGGTTCGCTTCCCCGACCTGAATCGGTCTTCGCTGGACGCCATGAAAAATACGCTCATAGTCAGCGGAAGCGGCCGCACTGCCACATTGGGTTCCCTGGCCGCCGTGACAGAACTTCCCGGCCAGACTGAAGTTCGGCGGGAGAACCTGCAGCGCGTGGTCTCGGTGACGGCTCGTCTCGAAGGGCGAGACCTTGGCAGCGCGATGACCGCCGTTCGGAGAGCTGTCTCCGCGTTGAAGATTCCGTCGTCGATCCGTCTACAGTACGGTGGAAAATATGAGGAGCAACAAAAGGCGTTTCATGACCTGATGCTGGTTCTGGTACTCGCAATCGTGCTTGTGTTTATCGTGCTGCTCTTCGAGTTTCGTACGATCGCGGCGCCGCTCGCTATTTTGGCGTCGGCGGTGCTCTCCACGTCGGGAGTGTTGCTGGCGTTGCTGGTAACGCGCACCACCTTCAACATCGCGTCGTTCATGGGATTAATCATGGTGATCGGCATCGTAGCCAAGAACGGAATCCTCTTGCTTGATGCCGAACAAAAGTTTCGGGCCGATGGCATGTCGCCGCGTGACGCGATGATTCAGGCCGGACGCCGACGCCTGCGTCCGATCGTGATGACAGCCCTTGCCGCGGCTGCCGGCATGTTGCCCCTCGCTCTTGCTATCGGTGCAGGGTCTCAGATGCTTCAGCCGCTCGCCATCGCGGTGATTGGAGGTATCACGATTTCGATTGTGCTGTCGCTCGTTATCACGCCCACAGTTCACTATTACCTCAGCCATGCTGAGAGCCCGGCAGATTCGTAGGACCGCTTAGTTTTATCCGCCCCGTGTAGATTGCCATTCCAACTACGGCATCGATTCGCAAAGCATCCAGTTGGTCGATTTGTTCAGAGTTCGCAATGCCACCAGCCACGATCAACTGCTTCGTGCTTGCAGCCCGCAGTTGCCTCACGGTGTCGAGAGGAATGCCCTGCATCAGACCTTCGGTGTCGATGTGCGTGTAAAGAGATTATCTATTGTCAAAGCAAATTCACTCCGGCGAGGATGCGCGTCATCGATCTGGTCCCGACATTGCGATTCCGTCGCGGATTTCGGCGCTGTAGAACTCGTCACTCTTGGGGCCACGGGGAATCAATTCTGGTAAGTTAGAAAGAAACGCGGTTCGCTCGGGCTGTAGAAAGGCACGTTATGACATTATCTGTGCTGTGTTTCCTTCTTGGCTTCGTAACGGGATTACGCTCGCTGACGGCTCCGGCAGTGGTCTGCTGGGCTGCCCATCTCGGCTGGTTGCATCTTGCAGGAAGCAAGTTGGCGTTCATGGGCCACCCGGGAACAGTGGCTTTTTTCACGCTGCTCGCGGTTGTCGAACTGATCGCAGATAAGCTGCCAAAAACTCCAGCGCGTACCGCGCCTCCGGGACTGATCGCACGCATTGTTTTCAGCGGCCTATGCAGTGCGGCACTTGCGATTAGCGCCGGCGGGAGTCTGATCATTGCGGCAATCGTCGGCGTAATCGGTGCCCTGTTCGGGACGTTTAGCGGTTACAACATCCGCCACGCCCTGGTCGTACGCGGGCATTTGCCCGACCTCCCCGTGGCATTGATTGAAGACGTAATCGCGATCGCGGGCAGCTTTCTGATCGTCTCTCACCTGTAGGGTTTCTCTAGACTGCCGGATCCACCTGAGGTAAGCATGCAAGGAGCACTATGGCGGAAATCACACACTACGATGCGATCATTCTTGGCTCGGGACAGGCTGGGAATCCCCTGGCGGTCGCGCTGTCAGCGAAAGGCAAACGCACTGCGATGATCGAG
>Ga0209275_10001049_pt1 | contig 11238 bp, 8 predicted proteins | sample HubBroMetageREF2_FD_188344 | JGI IMG/M metagenome (GOLD analysis project Ga0209275, IMG submission 188344) | Reference soil microbial communities from the Hubbard Brook experimental Forest, New Hampshire, USA - Hubbard Brook CCASE Soil... | ecosystem: Environmental > Terrestrial > Soil >...
CAGCGGGCCCCGCGGCGAGCTGGATCGGTCAGTTTCGCTCAATGTTCCTGCCTCAGCTGGGCTGCGGTCCGGAAGCGGGCAAGCCCGCCGGTCGAAAAGGATATTCGATCCCGCCGACGGGGCCTACGTCGCACATCTGCGCATATGCCTGACCAGGCACGTCTGCGCGATGCCTGACCAGGCAGTGGTGCGTGGGCCATCCGCGGCAGGGAAGAGGGCCCGGGCATCCCTTCGGACCGGAGTTCGTCCCGTCGGCAACGGGCTCGTCCTCCGTTGTCTACTGGGTGCCCGGGCCCCTCCCGGGTCCAACCCCCCGCCCAGCCGGGTCCTGAGGAGCAGCCCCCTTCCTTGCTGCGCCTGGCACAAGAGGACCAACTGATCCTCTCCTGACACAACACGGTCGGGGCGGCTCACCGCCCCGGCCGGCTGGCCCGGTGCTGGACTGCGCAGAACCATATCGTTCATCGCGGCCTTGTCAACCGGTTGTCGGCTGCTTCGATCATGCTGTGATCACCGCTGCGGGCGGCCTGTTCCCTCTTGTCCTGCGGCGATACGATTGAGCCTCCGCTTGGCTCGCGACAACGGCGCTGTCCGCTTTGCCGGATTAATGGGTGGAGGACCGGAATGACAGAAAGTCCCGAGACACAGGTGTCCGAGACGCAGATTGCGGTGCACTGGCGCGAGGAGGAGTACGTCTATCCCCCGCAGAGTTTCATCGACCAGGCAAACGCTAACGACCCGGCCATCTTCGACCGGTTTAGCGAGGAGAATTACCCCGACTGCTTCAAGGAATACGCGGACCTGCTGACCTGGGACAAGCCGTGGGACACGATGCTTGACACCAGCAACGCTCCGTTCTGGAAGTGGTTTGTCGGGGGAAAGCTGAATGCCTCATATAACTGCGTGGACCGGCACGCCGAGGCGAACCCGGAGAAAACCGCCATTGTCTTCGTGCCCGAGCTTGAGGAAGACGAGCACGTGCACATCAGCTACTCGGACCTGCTGCGCCAGGTGAACGAGTTCGCCGCGGTGCTGCGCGACGAGCTGGGCCTGAAGACCGGCGACCGGGTCACGCTGCACATGCCGATGGTTCCCGAGCTGCCGGTCACGATGCTGGCCTGCGCCCGGCTCGGCATCATCCACTCCCAGGTGTTCGGCGGCTTCAGCGGCAACGCCTGCGGCACCCGGATCGCGGACTCGGGCAGCCGGGTGCTGATCACGATGGACGGCTACTACCGGGCCGGCGGCCTCATCGACCACAAGGTGAAGGCCGACGAGGCGGTCGCTGAGGCCGCCAGGCAGGGCCAGGAAGTCGACAAGGTCGTGGTCTGGCGCCGTCACCCCGGGCAGTACGCCTCCGAGACGCCGATGGCCGACGGCCGGGACGTGTTCGCCGACGACCTGCTCGCCGGGCACCAGGGCGCGACCGTCGAGCCGGTATCCCAGCCCGCCGAGGCGCCGCTGTTCCTGATGTACACCAGTGGCACGACCGGCCGCCCCAAGGGCTGCCAGCACAGCACCGGCGGCTACATGTCCTACGTGGCCGGCACGTCCAAGTACTACGAGGACATCCACCCGGACGACGTGTACTGGTGCATGGCCGACATCGGATGGATCACGGGCCACTCCTATATCGTCTACGGGCCGCTGGCGCTCGGCACGACGACCGTCATCTACGAGGGCGTGCCCAACTACCCCGACGCCGGCCGCCCGTGGCGGATCGCCGAGCAGCTCGGGGTGAACATCTTCCATACCTCGCCCACGGCCATCCGGCAGCTGCGCAAGATCGGCCCGGACGAGCCGGCGAAGTACAACTACCACTTCAAGATCATGACCACGGTGGGCGAGCCGATCGAGCCCGAGGTCTGGCGCTGGTATTACGCCTCGGTCGGCAAGGGCGAGGCGGCCATCGTCGACACCTGGTGGCAGACCGAGACCGGCGGCTTCCTCGGCACCGAGGTGCCCGCGCTGAAGCCGATGAAGCCGGGCAGCTGCGGGCCTGCGGCGCTCGGCATCTTCCCGGTCATCTACGACGAGAGCGGCGACGAGGTCCCGGACGGCAAGGCCGGCAACATCTGCATCCGCAACCCCTGGCCGGGGATCTTCGAGACCATCTGGGGTCAGCCTGAGCGGTTCGTGTCCACGTACTACGCGAAGTACAACAAGGATCCGGACAGCAAGGACTGGCACGACTGGCCGTACTTCGCAGGTGACGGCGCGGTGCGGGCTCCGGACGGCTACTACCGGATCCTCGGCCGCGTCGACGACGTGATCAACGTGGCCGGGCACCGGCTGGGCACCAAGGAGATCGAGTCGGCGGCGCTGACCGTCGATGAGGTCGCGGAGGCCGCCGCGGTGCCGGTGATCGACGACATCCGGGGCCGCATGGTCGAGGTGTACGTCTCGCTCAAGCCTGGCTTCGAGGCCGGCCCCGAGTCGCAGGCCAAGGTCAGCAAAGCGATCGAGACCGAGATCGGCAAGATAGCCCGGCCGAAGAACGTGTGGATCGTGCCCGACATGCCGAAAACCAGGTCGGGCAAGATCATGCGTCGGGTCATCGCGTCGGTCTCCAACTTCACCGATGTCGGCGACGTGACCACGCTGGCCAACCCGGAGATCGTCGACGGCATCCGGCACCTGGTGCAGACCGAGAAGGTGGCCAAGAACCAGGTGCCGCGCGAGCTGACCGAGATCGAGCTCGCGGAGATCAAGAACTTCGGCACCGAGTCCTGAGCGGCGCTGGCTGCCGGGCTGCGCGCGGCCGGAGGGCCGGCGCAGCCCGGTAGCGTGGCCACGGTGAGCGGCACCGAGCTGGATCCGGCTGCCGAGGCGTGGCTGCGCCGCGTCCTGCCCAGTGAAGGGGGAAGGGGAGGCGGGCGGGGCATCATTGCGGCCGAGCCGCTCGGCGGCGGCTACCGCAACGAGAACATCCGCCTGGTCACCGACGGCGGCAGCTACGTCCTGCGCCGCTACCTTCGCGGTGACGCGGCCCGGACCTGCGCGATCGAGGCCGCGCTCGCGCCACGGCTGGCCGCCGCGGGCGTGCCGGCCGCCGAGGTGATCGCCGCCGACCCCGAGGGCAGCGCGGCCGGGCTGCCGCTGCTGCTGGCCAGGCACGTGCCCGGGGTCATGGTCAGCGAGGCCGTGGCGCGGGACCCTGCGGCGGCGGCCGGGATCGGCGCGGCGGCCGGCCGGGCGCTGGCCGCGATCGGCGCGGTCACGTTCCCCGGCGGCGGCGCGTTCACCGGCCCCGACCTGGTGCCCTCGCCGGAGGCGCTGCCCGCGAGCCTGCCGGAGTTCCTGGAGTCCTGCCTGCGCGCCGGGAACGCGGCCGGCGCGCTGTCTCCGGCCGAGACCGGCCGGCTGCGGACCCTTGCTGCCGCCGCCGATCCGCTGGCCCGCAGCGTCGGCGGGGCCCGCCAGCTCGTGCATTCCGACTACAACGGCAAGAACCTGCTCGCGGTCGGCGGCGACGGCCGCTGGTCGATCTCGGCGGTGCTGGACTGGGAGTTCGCGTTCAGCGGCAGCCCGCTGACCGACATCGGCAACATGCTGCGGTTCCGCGCCTGTCAGCCGCCGGGCTTCGCCGACGGGCTCATTGCCGGGTACCGCGACGCTGGCGGCCAGCTGCCGGAGCGCTGGCGCGAGATCAGTGAAGCGCTCGACCTGTACGCGCTCGCCGACTTCCTGACCCGCCCTCCCGATCACCGGTATTTCGGCAAAGCCGTGGCCGCCCTGAAAGACCGCCTGGTACGCGACGCCCCTTCCTGACCGGGCCGCATCGCGCGGCCCGATGGGCTGCGGCCGAAGCGGCCGTCACACCTGCCACAAAAGCCTCAGTTTCCCCTGGCAGGCCGTGTTCGGGGCAAAAGGTTGCACTCCCGTGATCACACTCGGCCACCCTGGGGCGACCAGATCGCTACGATGCCCGATTATGGCGGCATTGTTCAGCCGGATCATTCCGATCCTGTTCGTCGGCGACCTTGCAGCCGAGCGCGATTTCTACCTCCGGCTGGGCTTCCACGTGACCTATGAGGGGCCTGAGTACCCCGACTTTACTTCGCTCGGCCACGGATCAATCGAGTTCGGCATCGAGCGCCGCCCCGGGTTCCGGGCCGGCGCCCCCGATCACGTGCTGACCTGGCAGATCGGTGTCTCGGACATCGATCTGGCCAAGAAACGCCTGGCCGACGCCGGCGTCGCGTACCGCGAGGAGGTGATGAGCCCGGCGGCGGACTGGGAGTACCGGGTACTGCACGCGCGCACCCCGAACGGGTACCACCTGCTGCTCGAGGAGGGCAGCGACTGACGGCGGTCCGGCCTCAGCCGAGCAGCTCGCGGAAGCGCTGCCGGACCGTGGCCGCGGTGTCATCGGGCGGCGAGGCCCAGATCTCGGCGTTGAAGATCTCGACCTCGGCATAGCCGCGATAGCCGGCCGCGAGTACCTGGGCCGTGATCTGCGCCAGGTCGATGTGCCCGTCGCCGAGGTGCCCCCGGCCGAGCAGCACGTCGGCGGGCAGCGGCAGGATCCAGTCGGCGAGCTGGAACGCGGCGATCCGGCCGCGGGCACGGCGGATCTCGGCGGCAAGCTGTGAGTCCCACCAGACGTGGTAGGCGTCCACGACGACGCCGACCGCCGCCGCCGGGAACTGCAGTGCGACGTCGACCGCGTCGCCAAGCCGGGACAGCACGCACCGGTCTGCGCAGAACATCGGGTGCAGCGCCTCCACCCCAAGCCGGACGCCGAGCCGCTCGGCGTCGTCGGCCAGTTCAGCGACCGCGTCGGCGACCATCCGGCGGGCCAGCCCGAGGTCCCGGCTGCCCGGGACCATCCCGCCGGAGACCAGGATCAGCACGTCCGCCCCGAGCTCGGCGGCCTCGGCGAGCGCTGAGCGGTTGTCGGCCAGCGCGGCCGCGCGAGCCTCCGGGTCGGCGTGCGTGAAGAACCCGCCGCGGCACAGGCTCGACACGTGCAGCCCGGCGCCGCGGACCGCGGCGGCGGACCGGGTCAGGCCGTGCTCGGCGACCTTGTCGCGCCACAGCCCGATCGCCGGGATCTCGTGCCGCAGGCACAGCCCGACGGCCTCATCAAGGGCCAGGTGCCGCACCGTCGCCTGGTTCAGCGACAGCCCGCGCAGTCCGCTGCCCGCCCTGCCCGCCGTGCCCGTCCCGGCATCCCCCGCCGCGGCGCTCATGGCGGCCCCTCGGCCAGGTACTGGGTCATCCGGCTGACCGCCAGGCCGGGGCGCAGCAGCGCGCCGGCGGCGGCGGCGAGCTCGAAGACCCGGATGAGGTGCTCGCGGCTCCGCCGCCGCTGCAGGCCGCCGAGCATCGCGAAGTGCGGCTGCAGCCCGTTGAGCCAGGCCAGGAACGCGACGCCGACCTTGTAGTGGAACGTGGGCTCCTCGAAGATGACCCGGCTCAGCGGCATGGTCGGCCCGATGGCGGCCTGGTAGCCGGCCAGGTCCCCGGTGTCGAGGGCGCGCAGCGCCGCGGCGGCCGGCGCGGTCACCGCGGCGAACGCCCCGAGCAGGGCGTCGCTGTGGCCGTCCGCATCGCCGCGGATGAGCGCGTCGTAGTGGAAGTCGTCGCCGGTGTAGAGGCGGACCCCGGGCGGCAGCCGCCGCCGCAGCGCCGCCTCGCGGCCGGCGTCGAGCACCGAAAGCTTGACGCCGGCCACCTTGCCGTCCGCGCGCTCGGCCAGCCCTGCCACGAGCCCGGCGGCGGGCTCGAACTCGTCGGCGCCCCAGTACCCGGCGAGCGCGGGGTCGAACGCGGTGCCCAGCCAGTGCAGGATCACCGGCCGGTCGGCCTGCCGCAGCAGGCGCGAATAGACGTCCAGGTAGTCGCGGGACGAGCTGGCGCTCGCGGCCAGCGCCCGGCTGGCCATCAGGATCACGTCCGCCCCGGTCGATTGCACCAGCTCCAGCTGCTCCTGGTAGGCCTTGACCACGTCTGGCAGCGAATGCCTGCCCGGCGGCAGCTGATCGGTGCCCGCTCCGCAGGCGATCACGGCGCCCCGTTCGGCGGCGCGCGCCGCCGAACGCGCGATCAGCTCACGTGCCTGCGCCCAGGACAGGCCCATGCCGCGCTGCGCGGTGTCCATCGCCTCTGCGACCCCGAACCCGTGGTCCCACAGGAAGTCCCTGAAACCGACCGTGGACTCCCAGTCGATCTCCCCGTCCGGCGTCGCCGCGACGTGGGCCGCGGCGTACACGCTCCGCGACACCGGGGGCGGGTACCCGCGTTGCCAGCCGGGCTCGGCAACCGGCAGCGGCTCGGGGCGCCCGGGCAGCGAGATCGCGGGAGTCATGTCGCCGTCAGCGGCGGCACGCCGACCCGGCGGCCCTCGGCCGAGGACTGCAGCGCCAGCTCGGCCAGCTGCACTCCCCTGGCGCCCTCGGCCAGGTTCCACGGCAGCGGCGTGCCCTCGGCGACCGCGCGCAGGAACTGCTCCCACTGGACCTTGAACCCGTTGTCGAACTCGGCGTTATCCGGGACGTCGGTCCACTGCGCCGGGTAGTCGACGGGGTCGGGCAGATCCGGGTTCCAGACCGCGCGCGGCGTGCAGGACCGGTGCTGCACCGCGCAATGCCGCAGCCCGGCGACCGCGCTGCCGTGCGTCCCGTCGACCTGCACCTCGAGCAGTTCCCGCCGGTTGACCCGGACCGCCCAGGACGCGTTGACCGAGGCCATCACGCCGCCGGACAGCTCGAGCACCGCATACGCCCCGTCGCCGGCGGTCACGTCGTACGGTGCCCCGGCCTCGTCCCAGCGCCGCGGCAGGTGCGTCGCCTGCCGCGCATACACGGCCGTGACCGGGCCGAACAGGTTTTCCAGCAGGTAGTGCCAGTGCGGGAACATGTCGAGCACGATCCCGCCGCCCTCGGCGGCGCGGTAGTTCCAGGACGGCCGCTGCGCCGGGATCTGGTCGCCCTCGAACACCCAGTAGCCGAACTCGAGCCGCACCGAGAGCACGCGGCCGAAGAAGCCGTCCCGGACCAGCCGCCGCAGCTTGATCATGCCGGGCAGGAAGAGCTTGTCCTGCACGACGCCGTTGATGACCCCCGCCTCGCGGGCCGCGCGGGCCAGTGCCGTGGCGCCGTCCAGCGAGTCCGCCACCGGCTTCTCGGTGTAGACGTGCTTGCCGGCGGCGATTGCCTTGCCCAGGCTGGCCACCCGCGCGCTGGTGACCTGCGTGTCGAAGTACACCTCGACCCGGGGGTCGGCCAGCACCTCATCCAGGCTGGTCGACCACCGCGGCAGGCTGTGCCGTTCCGCGATCTCGCGCAGCCGGGCCTCGCTGCGGCCGACCAGGACCGGCTCGGGGTAGACCGTCCCGCCGCCGGCCAGCGGCACACCGCCCTGCTCGCGTATGGCCAGCAGCGACCGGACCAGATGCTGCCGGTAGCCCATCCGCCCGGTGACACCGTTCAGGGCAACGTGCAGGACCTTGCGTGCCATCATCCGCCCTTCCGCGCCGTGCCGTCACCCCCGAACTGCGGGAAACCCCTTTCCACGTTAGGCTGATCCGAAATGCTGGGTCAACCGCTGAAAGAGATCGTGTGGATGTACCAGAAGACGGCCTATAACCCGTTGATCGGTACATTCATGCGCGGTGTCTGAGGGGCGGCCGTGACCGACCAGGCCACGAGGGTGACGCTGCAGGACGTCGCGGACCGCGCGGGGGTCTCGATCACCACGGCGTCGCGCGTTGTGAACGACGGCCAGCGCCGGGTCGGCGCGGAGTTGGCGCATCGGGTGCATCAGGCCGCGGCCGAACTCGGGTACACCGCAAACCTGCAAGCCAGGGCCGTCGCCACCGGGCACAGCAGCATGGTCGGCGTGGTCGTGCACGACATCGCTGACCCGTACTTCTCCTCGATCGCGGCCGGGCTCATCGAGGCCGCGAGCCGCAGCCAGCTGCTGGTCTGCATGTCGGCGGCGGCCAGCGAAGCCGGCGAGCGCGAGTACGTGTCGCTGATGCGGGCCCAGCGTGCCCGTGCGGTGGTCCTGATCGGCAGCAGGACCGACGACGCCGCGGCTCGCGCCGCGCTGGGTGCGGAAGTTGCCGCGTTCATCCGCCAGGGCGGCCGGGCGGTCTGCGTCGGGCAGCCGCTGCTCGGCGTGGACACGATCGAGCCGGAGAACGCCGCGGGCGCCGGCGCCCTTGCCCGGGCGCTCGCGGCGCTCGGCCACCGCCGGTTCGCCGTGCTCGCCGGGCCGCGGGGCTCGATAACCGTGCAGGACCGGGTAGCGGGGTTCCGCGCCGGGCTGGCTGTCTGGTCGATCGGCCTTGACCCGGCGGGCATCGTGCACGCGGCGTTCACCAGGGACGGCGGATACGAGGCGATGAGCGCGATCCTCGCATCCGGCGCGGAAGTGCCGGATTGCGTGTTCGCGGTCAACGACGTGATGGCGGTCGGCGCGCTGGCCAGGCTGCGGGCGGCCGGGCTCTCGGTACCGGGCGACGTCGCGGTGGCCGGCTTCGACGACATCTCGACCTTGCGTGACGTGACGCCGCCGCTGACCACGGTCCGGCTGCCGCTCACGCGGATGGGTGAGATGGCGGCGAGCTTGGTACTCACCGACCGGCCGCCGGGCCTGCCGCGCGTCGTCCCCGTGCCCGGCGAGGTGATCATGCGCGGCAGCACGCTCCCCCGAGGGCCGCGCGGCTGACCGAGCGCTTGCGCCACGCTTCCCCGAAGCCCGCGGCGCTGACGGGCCCTTGCGCCGGCGGGCTGCCGGGGTTACCTTCGTCCCAGCTGGAAAGCGCTTGCCGAACTGCGGTGCGGATACGTCCCGGTATCCCCACTGATAACGGGTGTGTCGCGGCTCTTCCCATGTGCCGCACATCGCCCGACAATTTCAGGCAGTACCGCGCACCCGCGCGGCCGGGCGAGGAGGCCAGGAGATGAGCGAAGCCGGACCCGTTCCGTTCTCGGAGACCAAGGCCCCGGAATCGCCGGAGCGGCTGCACCGCGGCGCCCTCGGCCTGGTAGACATCTCCGCCTCGACGATGGCGAACATCGGCCCGGCCTACAGCTTCTACTTCGCCTTCGCCGGGATCGTGATCGCGGCCGGCCTCGCCTCGCCGCTGGTCGTGCTCGTCGCCGCCGTCGCCATCGCGCTGCTCGGAAACACGCTGTCGCAGTTCTCCCGGGCGCAGCCGTCGACCGGCGGGTTCATCACCTTCGTGGGCAAGACGTTCGGCGGCACCAGCGCGGTGACCACCGCGCTGGTGGCCGGGGCCGGGTACATCATCGCCATCTCGTCGGTCCTGGTCATCTCCGGCGGGTTCCTGTCGATCATGATCCAGTTCTACACGGGCACGAACATCCCCTGGATCATCTTCTCCGCCATCTTCACCGCGGGCGCCATGTTCATGATGTTCCGCGGCGTGGCCGTGTCCACCAAGCTGGCCGGCTTCTTCTTCGCCTTCGAGTTGGTGGTGCTGCTGGTCGTGTCCGTCGCCGTGCTGATCAAGAACGGCGGCCACCTCAGCTCCGTGCCGTTCCAGCCCAGCCACATCACCAACCACTTCAGCGGCCTGGCCCTCGCCTTCCCGCTGGCCATCTACCTGTTCATCGGCTGGGAGAACTCGGCGGCGCTGGCCGAGGAGACTACCAATCCGCGGCGCAACGTGCCCCGGGCCGTGTTCCTGTCGATCGCCCTCATGGCCATCCTGTATCTGCTGGTGTCCTACGCCACGGTCACCGGCTTCCACAACAACGCCACGGCGCTCGAGGCACCCCTCATCCCGTTCATCGCCGTCGCCCACAGCGTGGCGGCCTGGCTGGCCTTCATCGCGTACCTGGCCGGGCTGACCTCCACCCTGGGCGTGCTCATCGCCGCGGTGAACTCCCAGTGCCGGCTGATCTTCAACGCCGGCCGCGAAGGCCTGCTGCCGCGCTGGATCGGCTACGTCCACCCAGTCCGCCGGACGCCGGTCAACGCCATCATCGCCTTCGTCGGCATCGCCGGGGCCATCACCCTGGTCTGGGCGCTCGGCCACTGGATCGGCGGGCACGGCAACAGCCTGAGCGCGCTGAACTTCTTCTTCGAATCCAGCACGATGGGCACGATCCTGATCCTGTTCGTGTACCTCGCGGCCAACGTGGCCCTGCCGTTCTACTACCGCAAGTACCGGCCGGCCGAGTTCAACATCATCAAGCACGTCGTGCTGCCGGCCCTCGCCGTAGTCGTGGTCGCCGTCCCGATCTACTACCTGTTCAAGCCGCCGCAGCCCCAGCCGTACAACTGGTTCCCGTGGGTCGCCGTGGGGCTCATCGTGGTGTTCGTCCTTTACTCGATCTGGCTGGTCAGGCGCGACCCGGGCCTGGGCGACCGGGTCGGCTCGATCGTCGCCGACGAATAACCCGCCGCACCGGGCCCGCCGGGCGGAGCCGGACCGGGCCGGTGCGCCGCGTCCCAGCAACTCCAGGGGGTCCGATGACCGACACCGAGGTCCGGCCGGCACAGACGCCGGAGGTACCCGCGCATCCGCTGGACCCGGCGACCGGCGCCGAATTCCTGGCCGGCCGCGAGATCCTGGCCGCGGCCGGCCTGCTCGGCGACTCGGGCCGGTTCGCCTACTACGGGCTGGACGAGCCGCCCAAGGACGAGGTGCTGGCCGGGCGGCCGGACCGGCGGCTGCGGGCGTTCCTGCTCGACGTGGCGACCGGCCGGTCCGCGGACGTGGTCGTGTCCCTCGGCGAGGGCCGGGTGGTCTCGCACCGGGTGCTCGAGCCCGCATCCGACGGCCAGCTGCCGATCATCAACGAGGAATTCGGCGTGGCCGAGGACGTGGTCCGCGCCGATCCGGAGTGGCGGGCGGCGATGGCCAGGCGCGGCCTGACCGACGTCACCAAGATCCGGGCGCTGCCGCAGACCGCGGGGGCGTTCGGCCAGGGCGATGACCACCGCCGGTTCGTCCGGGTGCTGGCGTTCCGCCAGGAGCGGGAGCACGACTACATCTGGGCGCACCCCGTGGACGGGGTCGCCGCGTACGTCGACCTGGTCGAGCGCAAGGTGTTCAAGGTCGTTGACGAGTTCCAGCGTCCGGTGCCTGCCGAATCCGGCGACTACGACGACCCGGCGGTGCGCGGCCCCCTGCGGGAGGGCCTGCGGCCGATCGAGATCACCCAGCCAGAAGGGCCCAGCTTCACCCTGGACGGCCACCGGCTGCGCTGGCAGGGCTGGTCCATGCGGGTCGGCTTCGACGCGCGGGAGGGCCTG
>Ga0209275_10001050_pt1 | contig 11234 bp, 7 predicted proteins | sample HubBroMetageREF2_FD_188344 | JGI IMG/M metagenome (GOLD analysis project Ga0209275, IMG submission 188344) | Reference soil microbial communities from the Hubbard Brook experimental Forest, New Hampshire, USA - Hubbard Brook CCASE Soil... | ecosystem: Environmental > Terrestrial > Soil >...
TTCCAGTTCACGCACCCTCGTCTCTAGCTCGTCGACGCGCTTTAGCAAGAGTTGCACTGTCTGCTTGTCGATCGCCGCTTCTGGCGCCGCCTGTTGCGCGCGCAAAGCAATGCTAGACGGCATGGCCACAAACCAGATAGACCATAGGAACACCGATCGTCCGGCCAGCCGTCTCAAGGTCGTCGCTAATGGGAGCATTACTTCCTCCTTCTGAAATTCTGCGCAGGCTATTCCACTAAGCTGCCTGCCAAATTCGATCTAGGGCCAAAGCTGCGCACCGTCCTGGGATCCATCGATCCGTGACCCACACCATTTCATCCACCTCTAATCGGGCCTTTCAGGCAAGCGCTATCCATGTCAATGGACAGATTCCACTAGAGTAATCCAAATGTTTTGCTGTTCTGGCGTTCTTACGGGGAGTTGTTCTAGTGCACACCCGCCAGCACGGTGTAGCGCATCAGCGCGGTTTCGAGATCGAAAGTGTTCAAGGGAACTGCGGCTCCGCCTGGACGGATCATTACTCGCCTTTGCATGGCGGACAGCTTTATTAGGAGTGGAGCCGTTGGTCGGGCGCAGTTTTTGCTGTGAACACCCGTTTGTCCGGTTCAGGGAACCAACGCTCCACTCAATCGGGGAATCGCATGATCCAGCTGACCCGCGATCCGCCGAATCCGTCAAATTGCCTTTGAATTGCGATGGAAGCTGATTGGCTGGTCCAACTTCCATCGCGTTACTGCGCTTAGTAAGCTGTGACCCCGAAGACAATATCCAGGCCTTCTTGATGGCCAAACGCGCCATGCTCGCTGGCATGGAACACTCCTCAGAAATATCCTCTTTGCTCTCCTTGAATGAGAAGAGCGACTGTACCCGACATTAGTGATGGCTCGGACTATGATCTTTGCGGAAGAGCAAATCTGCAACGCCGCGCACAGCAGTTTACATTTATTTTACAAACAGAAATCGCACTCTGTGGCCGGGACCTTGGGACTTGGATACTTCGCGAGGCTCGAATACCGTTCTAGTGGAGACCGTCTGCAGTACACGTTAAGCTATGGCTTTGTAGCTGTCGTAATCCGTATCTTGGTCCAAGAAGCTGAACAAACGATATATGACCCCCACGCAACTTAGTTCCATACACCCGCTCTCTTTTGGAGCCGAATATCGCCAGGACCGCGGCGTACGTTTCTGTCTCTGGGCTCCCGCTCAGCAACAGATACGACTGCACATGCAAGGTACGGAGCCGCGCACTATGCACACCCGCTCCGGCGGCTGGCACGAGCTTACCGTGCCAAACGCAAGAGCTGGCACCCGCTATCAATTTTTGCTCGAAGACGGCACTGCAGCCCCCGACCCTGCCTCTCGCTATCAGCCGCTAGACGTAACCGGGCCAAGCGAAGTCATCGATCCCGATTCCTATCAGTGGAACACTAAAAATTGGACCGGTCGCCCTTGGCACGACTGCATCCTTTACGAACTGCACATCGGAACATTTACTCCCCAAGGCACTTTTCGCGCCGTCATCGACAAGCTCGATTACCTTCGCGACTTGGGCATCACCGCCATCGAATTGATGCCTGTTGCTGACTTTCCAGGGCAGCGCAATTGGGGCTACGACGGTGTTCTGTGGTTTGCACCGGATTCCAGCTACGGCTCGCCTGATGATTTGAAAGCTCTGATCGACGCCGCCCACGCCAGAAATTTAATGGTTTTTCTCGACGTCGTTTATAACCACTTCGGCCCCGAAGGCAACTACATCCCTCTTTACGCGCCGACCATTTACACCGGACGCCATCACACCCCGTGGGGCGAGGCTATTAACTATGATGGCCCAGAGAGTCGGCCCGTTCGTGAATTTGCCATCCAGAACGCGCTCTACTGGCTCGAAGAGTTTCGTTTGGACGGCCTGCGCCTTGATGCCGTCCACGCCCTCATCGACGATAGTCCCAAGCACATCCTCGAAGAGCTAGCCGAGCGCGTGCACGACTCGATTGGCCTCACACGTCACGTCCATCTTGTTTTGGAGAATGGCGCAAATCAAAGCCGCTGGCTGGTTCGCAACGATCAAAACCAACCCCGCTGGTACTCCGCGCAATGGAACGACGATCTTCATCACAGCCTGCACGTTGCCGCCACCAAGGAAACTGCCGGCTATTACCTCGACTACCCGGATTACCTCGCCAAACTTGGCAGAGCGCTCGCCGAAGGTTTCAGCTTTCAAGGCGAAATCGTCAAATTCTTAAATGCGAATCGTGGCGAGCCAAGCACATTCTTGCCTCCCACCGCCTTCGTCGGCTTCATCCAAAACCACGATCAAATTGGCAACCGCGCTTTCGGCGAACGCTTAACCTCCATCGCCGAACCCGAAGCCATTCGTGCCATCGCCTCCGTTTACCTGCTTTGCCCGCAGATTCCGCTTCTCTTCATGGGAGAGGAATATGCTGCCGCCCAGCCCTTTCCGTTTTTTTGCGATTTTAGTGGAGCACTTGCCGACGCTGTTCGAAACGGCCGGCGCGCGGAATTTTCCGCCTTTCCCGAATTTAGCGACCCCGCCTCCCGCGAACGCATCCCCGATCCCGTTTCCCCGGCAACCTTCCAATCCGCCAAACTTCAGTGGAACGATCTCCAATCTCCCTTGCACTCCGACTGGCTAACTTGGTATCGAAATCTCCTAAGAGTTCGCACCGAAGAGATCGTTCCGCGCCTTCCCAAATTCGCTGGAAACCACGCCACCTTCCATGTGCAGGAAAACATCTTGCAAGTCCAATGGCACTCGATTGACGGCTCCCTCCTGAAGCTGCAGGCCTGCCTCTCCGATCAGCCTTCCCCTATCCCCCCAGACCTGACCGGCCGCCAGATTTGCCGGCAGGGAAGTGCCAGCAGCAACTCCCTCGGCTCATGGTCAGTTCTCTGGTCTATTATCGACCCCACCTAGACCCAGTCGTACGCCGAGATAGTGCGACACCTTTAGGCACTCGAAGGGTAAGCCGCTCGCGCGCCGTGATTGTTTCTGTTACCCAATTGGAAAAAATCTTTTTAACGTGTTGTCCGCTGCATCCCCGCCATTTATCATTGTATTTCGAGCAATTGGCCGTCCTTCGTTCCAGCCCTCCCGAATGTACGGCAGAAACGCCATGTCGTTGGCGGCACATCGAAACAAGGTGGCATCTAAGCTAACGACGTATTTCGCCGGCGTTTCAAAAACTGCGATTCATCGTAAGACCTGCAGATCACTTTGCCGTGTGATTGGTTGTCGCACACTCTTTGTCTTAAGGGGCGGTTGAAGCAAATGTTTTTCAACAATATTCTCGGTTCCGTACGGCCGTACGCGATGCGATTACTGTTTCTCATTGTCGTGACGATCGGCTTATCCACTCTAGCTCAAGCCGAAAACACTTCCTTCGACCTCCTGGGTCCGCGCATCGAAATGAAGGTAACCCGCAATGGAAAAGGTCTGCCCATCTCCGAAGTCGCCAATCTTCAACCTGGCGACCGTTTGTGGCTTCATCCAGATTTTCCCGACGACCAGTCCGCTCATTATTGGCTGATAGTTTCCTTTCTGCGTGGCGCCACCAATCCTCCGCCGGAAAATTGGTTCATCAAGGCGGCCGCCTGGACCAAACAAATGCGTGAAGAGGGCATGGTTGTCACCGTTCCCCAGGATGCGCAGCAAGCTTTACTCTTCTTAGCTCCCGAGACCGGCGGCGATTTTTCCACTCTGCGCAACGCCGTGCGCGGACGCCCTGGCATCTTTGTGCGCGCCTCCCAGGATTTGAACCAGGCCAGCCTTGATCGTTCGCGCCTCGACAAATATTTGAACGACGTTAAAACCATTTCCGATACCGATCCAAAAGAGCTGCACGAACATTCCATCTTGATGGCCCGCACCCTCGGTATTCGTTTGGATCAGCAATGCTTTGATAAGCCGCTCGAAGAACAAAGTTCCTGTCTAACGAAAAATACCGACAATCTCGTTCTCGATGATGGTCACAGCCAATCCGTTGTGACCGCTCTGGCTTCCGGTCCCAACGCAGATTTGGTTGGCGCGGTCAGCGCTACTTCCATCGCGGGCGGTGGCTTCTACAGCGCTTATGTCGGTGCCATCGTCGATCTCGCTCGTGTTCTCGGCAACCTCCACACCGCTTCCTATATTTACATTCCCGCTCTCGCGCTTCCCAAAGGCGAGCAGATGAATCTGAAGCTGAACAATCCACCTTCCTTCCGCAAGCCCATGTCCGTCATCGTTATCGGTCTTCCCGCCATTGAAGCAGCGCAGTTGCCTCCACTTCGCGCCGTAAACGCCGACCAGACCTTTTGCCTGCAAAATTCCTCGCTGGTTCTCCCCGTCGAAGGCGCTCCGTTGGTTTTCTCGTCAGATATTGGCCACGATTTCTTTCTCCAAGTTCCGACCAAAGACGGAAAAGACCTAAGACTTCCCGCCCGGGCCGACGCCTCGCGCGGTGGATTTGTTATCGCCACTCACGCCGTCGAAGGCGCAAAACTCGATTCCCAAGTCACCGGAAAATTGCATGGTTCCTGGGGCTTCGAAACCTACGAAGGTCCGAATTTTTATTTGCGCAGCTCGCATCCGTCGCCGTGGGTTCTTCCCACAACCGAGCAGAGTGCTCTGATCGTTGGCCGTGAAGACACCTTCCACCTGCAATCGAACTCCGCCGCCTGCGTGGACGACATCAAGGTCCACGACCCTCAGGGCAACGAAATCAAAACCACTTGGAAGATGAACAAGCCGGAAGAACTCGAAATAAAAGTCGCTCTCAAAGATCAGACCGCCGGCCCCTTGCAAGCTAAACTGCGGCAATTTGGCTTGGCCAAGCCTGATGAAATTGCGCTCCAGGCCTATTCCGAAGGCGCACACCTCGAGAGCTTCAGCATTCATGCCGGAGATCAGGACGGGATGTTAAAAGGAACGCGTCTCGATGAAGTGGACCACTTCGAATTGAATGGTGTGCATTTCGTTCTCGGCAAACTCACTCGTGCCAACGAGAAAGACGAACTCCCGCTGGCTGCGGCTCAGCCCAACTCCGCTTCGTTTCAATCGCAACAGGCCTTAGTGGCGCACGTCGCTCTCAAGGACGGCCGCACTCTTGAGCTCCACACCAAAGTGGAAGCGCCCCGCCCCAAAGTGTCACTCGTAACCAAGAGTATCCAGCTTGGTGACACTCCCTCCACCATCAATCTTGGCAGCCAGGATGAATTGCCCCTCGATGGACAAATCTCATTTCTCCTGAAAACAGAAATCCCCGACAAATTTCCGCGCTCTGAACGAATCGAAGTCGCCACTGCCGACGAATCCCTCAGCGCTCTTCTCAGCGTTGCTGACGGAACTTTGACCCTGCGCGACTCCGAAACTTTTCTCGCCGTCGTCGATCCGCACAAGGCGCTCGGTCCTTCCGCTTTCGGTCAGCTGCGGTTTCGCCCGGTGCAGGCCGACGGTACCAAGGGCGACTGGCAGCCTTTAGCCACTTTGGTGCGTGTGCCCGCGCTAAAGGAACTCCGCTGCCCCGAAAGCACTGATAAGCCCTGCAAACTCACCGGCGCCAATCTCTTCCTGATCGATTCCGTGGCCTCCGACGAGCAATTCACCCACACTGCTCCGGTCCCCACCAGCTTCATCGATTCCACCCTCAGCGTTCCGCATCCGGCCGAATCCGCCTTGTACATCAAACTGCGCGACGACCCTTCCGCCACCAACACCGTCGTTCTCCCCGTCTTGCCGGAGAGATAGTTCACGCAGTATCGCATTCTGAATAACCAATAATCGGTACTTGTTAAAGACGATCAGGATTTCCCGGCGGTTCGCACTCGCTGCAGAATTTCTCCGGCTCGCGGCACAACTTTTATTCCCTCGGCCTCGCGCCCTTCCCATTCCGAAACCTTAATCTCGTCGGGGTTCACGTAGCCCAAATTCACCCGCCGGCATTGCTCTTCCGATAGTCCCGTCGCCAGCGTCACCCGAATTCGCGATGTCTCTTTCCCACTTATCTCGTCAAACGTGCCCTCGCCCCGCACATGAATCGAATGCGCCAAAATTCCTCGCGGCACGTTCGAAAATCGCTCCCATTGCTTCAGAAAATAATCCCGGCAGTGATAGCCGATCTTCTCGATGGTCGCTCCATGTGTGTAGCTGAATTGCGTAACATTCGGCGCGTAAATGATCACTTCACCGCCATCTTCAATCGCCGGTTCCGCCTTGTACATCCCCTTCGCCGCCGTCCACATGTCTTCATACATCGGCGGCATCACCGACAAAATCCGTCGATACGGGCGATCCGCCCACTCGATGTGACAGTCCGAAGACAGCGCAGCCGCGCCCTGCCACGCCTCTCGCGCCGATCCAAAAAACATCCCGCGTATTCCATCAACCGTCAAAATCAGCGCCAGGCACGCCACCGGCACACTCACATTCTCCGCCGCTCGATCGATCATCTCCCGCACTGCGGTACGTTGGGTCCCGATAATGTTCCGGCTCCCCAGCAGCGCGCCCAGCCAGTGCGTCTGGTCGATCATGTCGCGCCCGCTGATTCCTGGAAAAAGATATTTGTTCCCCCCAGAAAACCCCGCCACTTCATGCGGAAACACTGGCCCGCAAATCAAAATCTGGTCGTACTCAAAAATCATTCGATTGATGCGTACTACAATCGCATCCTTCAGGATCCCGCCGGATATTTTCTCCACTTCATCCGCGGGAATTGTCCCGATCTCCGCAAACGTCGACGCAATGTCCCACCGGTGATTGAAGATCCGGCTCTTTCCGCAAACCCCACCCACTACCTCGCGCCCAACCAGCCGCGTAAGTTGCGCATCGTTCATCAGCGGATGCGTCCCCAGCGCCACCAGGTAATCGACCGCGGCCAGCCGCGCCTCAAGATTCCGTTGCAGCAACTCGAAAAGCAGCGGCATCGGCATCGTTCGAGTTCCGTCCGGAATAATAATCAGCAGCCGCTTTCCATCGATCGGCAACTCGCCCAAAGCGCCCGCAACAAACGCGCCCACGTCGTCACGGCTGAGAGTTCCTCCGGCATTGGCTTTCTTAAGCATCATTTACGTTTTTCGCCTACCTCAACAAACGAATTGCTGCTGCTCTTACAATTGTGGGACACTCTGGACCATTATGCGCAAGATTGCTGCGGAATTCTTGTAGATCCCGAATGGTCAGCTCCTCGCTCAGCCCCGTCGGCGAATCCACTCCACACTCAAAACGCTGGCCCATCGCATTTTTACTGGCGTTCGGCGTCATCGTCAATTTCTTCGACCGCATTAATCTTTCAGTTTCCCAGGAAGCGCTCCACGCCTCCTTCGGCCTCACCCTCATTTCCTTCGGCTACCTGTCCAGCGCTTTCAGTTGGAGCTATGCCGCCATGCAGGTTCCGGCCGGCATTCTATTGGACCGCTTCGGTGTCCGTCGCATTGGTAGGATTAGCGCGCTTCTGTGGAGCGTCGCCTCGTTCTGCGCAGCTCTCTCCACCGGCCTCACTCAATTATTCGCCGCCAGGCTACTTCTCGGCATTGCGGAATCTCCCACCTTTCCCGCGAACGCTAAAGCCATTGGCCAGTGGTTCCCGGAGCGCGAGCGAAGCCTCGCCATCTCCGTAACCGACGCCGCCGCTAAACTTTCTTCGGCCATCGGTGTCCCGCTCATAGGCATCTTGCTTCTCCATTTCGGCTGGCGCTGGAGCTTCGCCGCCACCGGCTTCATCAGTCTCTTGTATTTTTTCCTCTTCAGGCAAATCTACAGCGAGCCGCCAGCGCCGTCGCCCGAAGGCTCCGCAAACGCTGCTTCGATTTCCGTCAACAACAATTCACTGCAGGATGGAACAGTCCCGCAGAAAGTTCCGTTAGGCTATTTACTGCGGCAGCCCAAGGTCTACGGCCTCGCCATCGGCTGGGGCGCCTACAACTACAGCTTCTTTCTCCTCCTCACCTGGCTCCCGAGTTACCTCTCCGGCTCCCTCCACGTCGATTTGCTTCACTCCGTCTTTTACACCAGCGTTCCGTGGCTGTTCGCCGCAATTACCGATCTGCTCGTCGGCGGCTGGCTCGTCGATTTTTTGATTCAGCGCGACTGGAATTCCTCTCGCGTCCGTCAAAGCGTCCTGCTCATCGGCACAAGTTTTGGTCTGGCCATTTGGGGAGCCCGCAACACCCATTCCCCAGTCGTCGCGATTATCTGGATCAGCATTGCCCTCGGAGGCTTAGCCGCAGCCGCTCCGGTCGCGTGGACCATCCCATCGTTAATCGCCCCGAAGGGAAGTGTCGGCACCGTGGGCGGACTAGCCAATTTATGTGGGCAACTCTCCGCGATCTTCGCGCCCATCGCCACCGGCTACATCGTCTCAGCGAGGCATTCCTTCGCCATCGCCTTCGCCACCGCAACCATCGTTTTGCTTCTGGGAATCGCCAGTTACGCGTTTCTGCTCGGCTCCATTACGCGAATTCCAGAGCCTGTCGGCGCACGCTAGAGAAAAAGTATTCAACCGCCGCGCCTGGCGCGTAACAAACAACTACTGGTTCACTCCACTCGCAAGAAACCCGCCATCTACCGTAAGGATCTGCCCAGTCATAAACGACGCCGCATCCGAAGCCAGAAACACCGCCGCTCCCACCAGCTCCTCCACCAATCCAAAACGTCCCATCGGCGTGCGCATCAACAACTCTTTACCCCGCGCCGTATTGTCCAAAAGTTCCGCATTCATCGACGTGCGAAAGACCCCCGGCGCGATCGCATTTGTCAACACTCCGTCCCGCGACCATTCCACCGCCAGCGCGCGCGTCAACGCCGCCACTCCTGCCTTACTCGCCGCATAAGCCGCCACTTCATGCAGCGCCACAAAACTGTTCAACGAAGCGATGTTGATAATCCTTCCATACTTGTTCGCCAGCATATGTTTCCCAAAGATCTGACACGCCAGCAGCGTCCCAGTCAGATTCGTCTGCAGAATGTCGTTCCATTCCGCCTCCGGAAAATCGACCGTAGGCGCACGCCGAATTTTCCCCGCACAGTTCAACAGGATTTGCACTTTGCCAACTTCCGTGCAGGCCGTAAGCAACCGGAGCAGGGAATTGCCATCCCGCGTATCCGTCGTAACCCGCAGCGTCTTTCGTCCTCGCGCTTCAATTTCGTCAGCTACAGTTTCAACATTCGCGTTATTGCGTCCCGTAGCCACTACATCCGCGCCAGCGTCCGCCAAGCCGAGGCTCAACGTCCTCCCGATCCCGGACGTCCCACCGATCACCACCGCCACTTTGCCAGTCAAATCGAAACTCGCAGTCATCTAGTCATCGCTCCACGAAAAAATTCTTCTTACAATTCGCATCATTCATTGCGTAGCATTCGACCAAGCCACGTCCGCCCGCCTCAATCCCGGCGCTAGAATCTGCAGCAACAGAAGCCCAACAAGATACGACGTAGCTGCCACGGTAAACAGCGGAGTATAGCTGTGATACGACTGCAGCACCCATCCCGTGCTCACCGAAAACAAAACTGCGCCCACCGAACCTGCCATTCCCCCAATCCCCACTACCGCTCCGACCGAGCTTTTCGGGAACATGTCCGACGCCGTCGTAAATAAATTTGCCGACCATCCTTGATGTGCCGCAGTCGCCAAACTCAGAATCGCCACCGCTGACCACAACGACGACAGCCTACTCGACAAAAAAATCGGCAAAATCAAGCAGGCGCACACGAGCATCGCCGATAACCGCGCACGGCTCATCGACATTCCCGCCTTACGAAACGGTGTCGGCAGCCATCCTCCCGCAACGCTTCCGATCATCGAAACGTTGTACACCACAATCAGCGGCAGTCCGATGTGACTCAGTCCCAGATGATAGCGCTCGTCAAAAAATTTGGGCAGCCAGTACAAATAGAAATACCAAATCGGATCGGTCAGAAATTTCGCCACTGCAAATGCCCACGTCTGCCGGTGCGTCAGCAGCGTACTCCACTTAATCTGCTTCGTGGATTCCTTCGCGCCATCCTGAACGTATCGCAGTTCTCCGACGCTGACTCGCGGATGCTCTGTCGGGCTGTGATACCGAACTACCCACCAGGCAATCCACACCGCGCCAAAAATGCCAGTGGCGACAAACGCTGCACGCCATCCAAACGTTAAAGTGATCCAGGGAATAAGCAGCGGCGCGATGATCGCTCCAATATTTGCTCCGGAATTGAAAATGCCCGTTGCCAACGAACGCTCCCGCTGTGGAAACCATTCCGCCGTCGTCTTGATCGCCGCCGGAAATCCTCCCGACTCGCCGAGCCCCAGGAAAAACCGCGCCACCCCAAACCCAAACGCCGAAGCTGCCAGCGCGTGTCCCACGGAAGCCAGACTCCAAAACGCCATCACCATCGCGTAGCCGACTCGCGAACCCAACCTGTCGATCATCCGGCCAGCCAGCACCAGTCCAATCGCGTACGCCACCTGAAACGCGCCCACAATGTATCCGTATTGCGCTTCCGTCCAGCCAATCGAGTGCTGCAGCGTGGGCGCCAGCAGCCCAAGCACTTGTCGGTCCATATAATTGATCGACGTCGCAAAAAACAGCATGGCGCAAATCGACCATCGCACCCGGGTAATGGGAGATGTTCCGGAACCACCTAAAGGAAAGCCATCGTCAATCGCAGTAGGAGGCGCGTCTGCACGCTTCGAATCGTCGAAATAGCTTTTTCTAGAATCGTCCATAAGCGATGTGTCGGGCCCATTCTAAAATCTGAGTTGTTGGCGGTTCGCCGCAGCGATTTGAAAGCGAACACTCGTGTTTCTATAGCTTATAAGTCTTTCGCGCCAGTCCGCAGGCCAAGTCAGCCGCAACTTCCTGCGCCTCGTCCTCCTCCATCCGATGCTCCGCCACCAATCGCGCCAGAAACGAGCAGTCCACACGCCGCGCCACATCATGCCTGGCGGGAATCGACAGAAACGCCCGTGTGTCGTCATTAAATCCCACGGTATTGTAGAAGCCTGCCGTCTCCGTGGTGTATTCGCGAAAACGCATCATGCCTTCTGGACTGTCGTTAAACCACCATGCCGGTCCAAGCCGCAAGCAAGGATAATGCCCCGCCAGCGGTGCCAGTTCGCGGCTATACGTCGACTCATCCAGCGTGAACAGGATAATCGTCAGGCCAGGCTCGTTTCCGAAGCGATCCAGCAACGGCCGTAGCGCATCCACGTAATTCGTCGTCGTCGGAATATCGGCCCCGATGTCACGCCCAAACCGTC
>Ga0209275_10001051_pt1 | contig 11234 bp, 6 predicted proteins | sample HubBroMetageREF2_FD_188344 | JGI IMG/M metagenome (GOLD analysis project Ga0209275, IMG submission 188344) | Reference soil microbial communities from the Hubbard Brook experimental Forest, New Hampshire, USA - Hubbard Brook CCASE Soil... | ecosystem: Environmental > Terrestrial > Soil >...
ACGCCGACGACAACGAATATTCTCTGATCACACGTTCGAGCGATGGGCAGATGCTCTTCCTCGCGAACATGCTTTCCAAGATGAAGCGCAATACAAGGTTGGGCAGCCGGATCGCTGAGGTTCACAACGGTTCTGCGCTCTTCACCGGAGACGCCGGACAAGGCGAGAGCAACATTCGACAATGGATCATAGAGAATGATTGGCTTGAGGCGATCGTCGCGTTGCCGCTCAACATGTTCTACAACACCGGAATTGCGACATACATTTGGGTTCTTACAAATCGGAAGCCTGAACAGCGCAGGGGCAAAGTTCAGCTGATTGACGCTACGGCATGGTTCAAGCCTCTTCGAAAAAATCTCGGCAAGAAGAACTGCGAACTGTCCGAGGAAGACATCACGAAAATCTGCGGCACGTTCCTGGCGTTCAAGGGGACGGAACAATCCAAAATATTTCCGAATGCCGCTTTCGGCTATTGGAAGGTGACGATAGAGCGGCCCCTTAGGCTCAGAGTGGATCTAGGCGACCATGCTCGATCCGTGTTCCGCGTAGCGTGCGCAGAAGCAGGCGAAAAGTCCCTTGCAAATCTCATCGATAAGGTCGCTGCTGCGCTGGGAACCGGCCCTCATCTCGACTTCAATGCATTCCTGAGCGAGATCGAAAAGTCCGCGGAGAAAGCAAACGTGAAGCTCACAGCAAAGCGAGTGAACCTTCTGAAATCGGCGCTCGGACAACGGGATGAAAAGGCAATACCTATCATCAAGAAGGCTTATAAGCCCGGCAAAGAAAATGCCGACCCTCTACACGGACGATTTGAGACGAATGTCGACAGCAAGGAGTCCGTAGTAGAGTATGAACCCGACTCAGATTTGCGCGACACGGAGCAAGTGCCCTTGCTGGAGCCGGGTGGAGTGGATGCATTCGTTCAGCGAGAGGTACTCCCGCACGTGGCTGACGCCTGGATCGATACTTCGAGTACCAAAAGTGGCTACGAGATCAGCTTTACTCGCTATTTCTACAAACCTCAGCCGCTCCGGTCACTCGGAGAGATACGCGCCGATATCTTGGCGTTGGAAAAAGAAACCGAGGGACTGCTCGGTGAGATTTTGGGAGGGAGCAACTAAGCATGACCCAACGTTATTCTGTCACTCCGCACCCCGTAGAAACCCTGCTTACCTGGGTAAAATCTGGAGAAATCGCCATCCCCGAAATCCAGCGGCCTTTCGTCTGGGACGCTACCAAGGTTCGAAACCTTCTGGACTCGTTATACCATGGCTTTCCTATCGGCTACTTAATAGCCTGGCGAAACCCAACCGTCCGTTTGAAGGACGGCACTCCTTCTGCGGGGAAAAGGATACTCATTGATGGGCAACAGCGTGTAACTGCGCTGATGGCGGCGCTCTTAGGTCATGAGGTACTGACCAAAGACTACGAGACTGTCCGAGTTCGGATCGCGTTTCATCCGCAAAAGGAAGAATTTGAAGTGTCGAACCCCGCAATCCTAAAGGATGTCTCGTGGATCGCAGACGTGGCCGACTTGTTTTCTCCGAAGGCGAAACTACTTCAAATTACAAAATCCTACACCGCGGCCAACAAAGGCGTGGATGAGAACGTGATCTTTGGAACGCTCGAAAAGTTGCGCAAGATTGTCAACAATCACGTCGGAGTGATTGAGTTAGCGGAAGACCTGGACATAGAGACCGTGACCGAGATCTTCATTCGCGTGAATTCCGCGGGCGCGACCCTTAGTCAGGCCGATTTCGTAATGTCCAAAATTGCAGCCGATGAAAAGCATGGGGGAAATACACTTCGAAAAGCGATCGACTACTTTTGCCACTTGGCAATAGCGCCGGAATTCCTGGATCGTATCAAGAAGGTGGATCAAGCGTTTGCATCCTCAGAGTTCTTTCCGAAAATGCGTTGGCTGGCAGACGTAAACGAAGACATCTACGACCCTTCGTATACCGACATGTTGCGGGTTGCATTCACTTCTCAGTTCCGACGCGGAAAACTACAGGATTTGGTGGCGCTTCTCTCAGGCAGGAACTTTGAGTCGAAGCAGTATGAAGAAGCCATTGCCGCGGAATCCTTCAGTCGGCTCAAACAGGGGATATTGGAATTCATGAATCAGACCCACTTTGATCGATTCACGATGATCCTTCGGTCTGCGGGATTTGAGACGAGTGACCTGATCCGCGCACAGAACTCCCTAAATTTTGCGTACATTCTTTATCTCCGTGGTCGCGCGGAGAAAATGCCCGCGGCCGACCTTGAACAGTTAGTGCGGCGCTGGTACGTCATGTCCGTTCTTCGAGGCAGGTATACAGGCAGTCCCGAAAGCACTTTTGATTACGACATTCGCCAGATTGAGTCGCAGGGGCTCGCTGATTTTACTGAAGCCGTCATCGACGCTGAACTGCCCGATAGCTATTGGACAACGCTTCTTCCCCGCGAAATGGACACCTCGGCAGTCTTTAGCCCCTACTTTCTCGTCTATCAAGCCGCTCAAGTGAAATTAAGGGATCGTGGCTTTCTTTCGCGTGACATCACCGTGCGAGACCTCATTCTGAACCATTCGGATGTTCATCATGTCTTCCCGAAGAATCATTTGAAAAAGCAGGGGCTTTCCAAGAGCAAATACAACCAGATCGCAAACTTTGTACTCGCGCAGAGCGAGATCAACATCGCCATTGGCGATAAAGCTCCTGAAGTGTACTTCGAAGAGTTGGCCAAGCAATGCGACGGAGGTAAGAAGAAGTATGGCGGAATCACGGAAGACACCGATATGAAAGCTAATTTCCGCATGAACTGTCTGCCCGAGAGCCTCCTCGATGGCAAAATCCCGGCCTACGATGAGTTCCTGGACAAACGACGGAAGCTTATGTCTCAGAGGATCAAGACATACTTCGAGGCTCTCTGAAATGATCGACGGCCTCAAGCCCCATCCAGAAATGAAGGAAACCGGCCTGCCGTGGCTCGGAAGAATTCCGGAGCACTGGCAGTTGAAGCGGATGAAGTTCCTCTTGCATGAGCGTAACGAGAAGGGCTTTCCGGACGAGCCTCTATTGGCCGCGACTCAAACGAAAGGAGTAGTCCGGAAAGAGGACTACGAAAATCGTACGGTGCTCGCCCTAAAAGATCTTCATCTCTTAAAGCATGTACGAGCGGGTGATTTTGTTATCAGCCTGCGCTCGTTTCAGGGTGGAATTGAGTACGCCAGAGAACAGGGAATCATCAGCCCTGCCTACACGATACTCTATCCCAAGGACCAAACGACTCATGGATTCCTGGCATGGCTTTTTAAGTCAAGACTGTACATTGAAAATCTTTCGTTGTTTGTTACCGGCATCCGCCAAGGACAGAACATCGACTACCAGAGATTAAGTCGTTCGTATTTGCCGTTACCACCTCGAGAAGATAGAGAGTCAATTGTTAAATTTCTCGCGTACGCGGATCAGCGCATTCGGAGTTACATCCGCGCTAAGCAGCAGCTAATAAAGGTTCTGGAAGAACAAAGGCGGGCAATCATTCAGCGCGTCCTCACGGGAGGGCTTAATCCTACCGTTGACACGCGCCCTGTGGGTGCCTGGCTCGGAGACATTCCGAAGCATTGGATACCACTTCAAGTCAGACGCCTAGTATCGGTGGTGACATCGGGCTCAAGGGGGTGGGCACAGTACTACAGCGACACTGGAAAAATCTTCTTACAGAGCGGCAACCTCGGGAGTTCAATGGCCCTCAATCTTTCTTTTATTCAACACGTGAACCCGCCTGAAGGATCAGAAGGAATGCGGACGCAGGTTCGGAGAGACGATGTTCTAATCTGCATCACCGGCGCGCTGACCGGAAATGTCGCTCTAATCGACGTGGACCTGCCAACCGCGTATGTAAACCAACACGTTGCCCTTCTTCGGCCAAGAGCTGAAAAAGTATTGCCACGATACTTAGCGTTTGTTTTGCACTCGGAAATCGGAAAGTCACAGTTCAAGACGAGCGAGTATGGAGGAACGAAGCAAGGGCTGAGCCTTGATGATGTAAAGTCCGTCATCGTCCCGGTTCCTCCTGTGAGCGAGCAACAGACGATTGTTGCGAGTCTTGAGTCGCAACTTAAGTTGTTGGCGGCACCGATGACTACGGCAGCGAGGGGCATCTCGCTTGTTCGAGAGTACCGAAATCGTTTGATTTCCGATGTCGTGACCGGGAAGTGCGACATACGAGCTGTGTCCAGGGTCTTGTTGGAGGAAATCCGAGAACCCGTTGTGGCAGCGGAAATGAACGGATTGGACGAAGATGAAGAGACAATCGACTCAAGTCTTGAAGAAGCGGCTGAAGAGGCCGAGGCATGAAAACGGACACTAGCGAAAGAGGTCTGGAAACCCTCATCGTCAAAGAAATGACCGATCGCGGATGGTTGGCGGGTGATCCGGCAGATTTTAACAGAGAGTATGCGATTGACCTGAAACAGTTAACGGCGTTCCTCAATTCCACGCAACCGGATATTTGTGAACCTCTCGATCTGGGGAACGACAGCCCAGCTCGACAAAAGTTCCTTGCACGGCTCCAGGGAGAAATCAGCAAGCGTGGTGTGATTGATGTACTACGGCACGGGATCAAGCATGGAGCTCATCAGGTCGATCTGTTTTATGGAACGCCAACGCCCGGCAACGTCAAAGCAGAAACACGGTCCGAACAAAATCGCTTCAACGTGACGCGACAATTGCGATATAGCAGGGACGAGACGGCCCTAGCACTGGACCTGGGGCTATTCGTGAACGGGCTACCCATTGCCACGTTTGAGTTGAAGAACAGTCTGACGAAGCAAACCGTCGCGGATGCAGAGGAACAGTACAAGCGCGATCGTGATCCACGTGAGCGACTCTTTGAACTGGGGCGCTGCATTGCCCACTTTGCTGTGGACGATGCCGAGGTGCGCTTTTGCACTCAGCTAACCGGCAAGTCGTCGTGGTTCTTGCCTTTCAATCAGGGATTTGACGATGGGGCTGGCAACCCTCCGAATCCTGGCGGACTCAAGACGGACTACTTGTGGAAAAGAGTTCTGACGCCTCAGGGAATGACCGACATTTTCGAAAATTATGCCCAGATGGTCGAAGAGAAGGACCCCAAATCCGGCAGGAAGAAGCGCAAGCAGATCTTTCCGCGATTTCACCAATTGGATGTCGTCCGGAAACTCCTCAACGATGCTGAAGCATGCGGGGCCGGAAAGCGCTACTTGATTCAACATTCGGCGGGTAGCGGAAAATCGAACTCGATTGCCTGGCTGTCGCACCAACTCATCGCTTTGAAAAAGGACGAGGCCCCAGCCTTCGACTCAATCATTGTAGTCACGGACAGGCGCATCCTTGACCAACAAATTCGAGACACGATTAAGCAGTTCGCCCAAGTGGGCGCAACGGTAGGCCATGCCGAGCACTCGGGAGATTTGCGAGAGTTCATCGAGAGCGGCAAGAAGATTATCATCACCACGGTACAAAAGTTTCCCTTCATCCTGGACGAAATCGGCTCCGAGCACCGCAAGAGTAGATTTGCCATCATTATTGATGAAGCCCATTCCAGCCAGGGTGGGAAGACCTCGGCAGCATTGTCCATGGCGCTCTCGGAATCCGGTGCTGACGAGGAAGACGAGCTGGTTGAGGACAAGATCAACCGGATTATGGAAGCCCGCAAACTACTCCCGAATGCTAGCTACTTTGCGTTTACTGCTACACCTAAGAATAAGACGTTAGAGATCTTCGGCGATGCGGTTCCCAGCGGTGGACCGGTGAAACACCGGCCCTTCCATACCTATACGATGAAGCAGGCGATCCAGGAGGGGTTCATTCTGGATGTGCTTCGTTACTACACGCCGGTGAACAGTTACTACAAGCTAGTTAAGAAGATCGAAGGCGACCCCGAATTTGACGTTAAGCGAGCGCAAAAGAAACTACGCCGCTACGTTGAGAGTCGCGACCATGCGATTCGTATGAAAGCCGAAATCATGGTCGATGATTTCCACGAGCAGGTGATCGCTCTCAATAAGGTCGGTGGGCAGGCGCGAGCTATGGTGGTTACGAACGGAATCGAACGAGCGATTCAATACTTTCACGCGTTCCGGGATTATTTAGTCGAACGCAAGAGTCCATACAAGGCAATCGTCGCGTTCTCGGGAGAACATGAGTACGGCGGTGTAAAAGTGACCGAGTCTTCGCTCAACGGTTTTCCCTCAAACCTGATCGCGGACAAAATCGAGGAAGATCCGTACCGGTTTCTGATTTGCGCCGACAAGTTTCAAACCGGATATGACGAGCCGCTGCTTCACACCATGTATGTGGACAAACATCTTTCTGGCATCAAAGCTGTACAGACGCTCTCACGGCTAAATCGCGCCCACCCTCAGAAGCATGATGTGTTTGTCCTCGATTTCGTGAACGATTCAAAGACCATCGAAGAGGCTTTTGCTGATTACTATCGCACGACAATTCTCAGTGAAGAAACTGACCCGAATAAGCTGCACGATCTGAAGACCGCGCTCGATGGCTATGAAGTCTACTCAGCGGAACATTTTCAAAGCCTCGTTGAACTCTATCTCAGGGGCGCGCAACGAGACCAGCTCGATCCCATTCTGGACGCTTGCGTGGCCGTCTATAAGGGCCTCAACGAAGACGGCCAGGTAGACTTCAAGGGCAAGGCCAAAGCATTCACGCGAACCTACGGTTTTCTGGCATCGATTTTGCCATTCACAAATGCTGGTTGGGAGAAGCTCTCGATCTTTCTAAACTTTCTGATACCGAAACTGCCGGCGCCGGTCGAAGAGGATCTGTCGAAGGGAATTTTGGAGTCCATTGATATGGACAGTTATCGCGTGGAGAAGCAAGCCGCGATGAGGTTGCAATTGCCCGACAAGGACGCGGAAATTGAGCCTGTCCCTACAGACGGAGGAGGCCGCAAGGCCGAACCTGAGCTGGATCGGCTGTCGAATATCCTGAAGACCTTTAACGATCAGTTCGGGAATATTTCCTGGGCCGATAGCGACCGTGTCCGAAAGCTAATTACAGAGGATATTCCCCAACGGGTTGCCACTGATGCCGCCTATCAAAACGCTCGCCGGAGCTCAGATAAACAGAACGCACGCATCGAACACGACAAGGCATTGCAGCGGGTAGTTGTGGGCCTCATGCGGGACGATACCGAGCTCTTCAAACAGTTCATGGATAACGAGTCGTTCCGCCGCTGGTTAACAGACTCTGTCTTCAATTTGACTTACGATCGGCCCAATACTTGAGAAGGCACTTCGGTGCGTTTGCTACGTTCGACCGGGATCCATACCTAAAAGACATGTGCGACCGCCTTCACTTGAATGATCGCAAGGATTTAGAGGAGCGTGTTCACAGTCTATTTCTTCCCGTCTAAGTGCGGCCGTCCAGCGACTCACCGAGCACGCGCAGGCACTCTCGCTTCACATGTGCTAGTGCTTTCACATCGTCGTAGCTGGAAACCAAGTTCTCCGAACTGTGAGCCGCACCGTCGCGAACTTTTTTCATACCTTTGATTAATCGGACTTCCACCGACATCGCACCCGCTTTGACGGCGAGCTGCAATAAATCCGATAGATTCAGGTAGCTGACGAGATCTCGAGCAGCTCGTCCCGCCCTTTTGTACGCGCTCTCAATTTGCCGAAAGCGGTGTGGATCGAGTTCTCTCCTTAAGGCCTCGGCGTTTGTCCGACCTTGCATCAAGTTGAGAGCCATTCTCTCAAGCGTCTGCAGAATTATGTAAAATGTGAGTTTGACCAGCTGATGATTCAAGTCCGAAAAATGGACATACCCTTCTATCTTCTGCCCACTTAGCACAAAAGAAAACTGACGTTCTTCGAGAATGTCGACGAGGTCAAGAAGACTCGTCCCATCGGCGATGAGGGCAGTCGGACCGATCCTCTTCGTTTTTCCAGGCATGCGTTCGAAATAGGCCGTGAGCGCCCCGCCCTTTTGAATAGGGATGACGTCAAAATCAGGATTATTATGCGAAACCTCTAATGCCTGCCGCTCATTTGGCGCACAAACCAAGTCTGCGCGGGGAGTCATTATGTCCTTCACAGTGAATTCTTTTGCGAGGCGATTTAAAGTTTCGTCTATGTGTGGCATGTCCCCACTTCGACAGAATACTGACGCTACATCACCATTAGACCTTAAGCAACCACTGCGCGGGTGTGTGAGTATCGCGATTTCGTCACCGCCGAGGACCCTTTGGAGGTGGCTCTCTGTATTCCCTAGTACACGACCCGCGAAGCATTCACGGAACTGAGTGGAGGCCCGCAAAGACTCCGACGTTCAATCCGAGTTCCCGTTTCATCGATGAAATGTGAAAATCCACGGTAAGTCGCAACAACTTTAGGAGATCCGATGCTGAAGTCGCAGATCAAGCCTGGCACGGAATACGCTTTCCGTGAGCACCGTTCACCGGGAACTCCTTTTCACCGGGTACGTGTTATCCAGCATACGCGTGGAACGAAATGGAGAGCCGAATGGATCGAACCGAGCCCTGGATTGGTCGATTATGTTGAGTCTGGTCAACTTGTTGTTCCGTGGAAGGAACACAAAGCTTTTCTGAAAGAGGAAGCTAGTGCCGAGGCTCTGCGCGAACACAATGAGCGCATGGGATATGAGGAGAATTCTCCGATAGCCAACGCGTTGTATTCAGTGTTCGAAAGCGTGGGTGACGACGTTTCCTTTTATCGTGGAATTCTGAGTGGTTCACCTGAAGCTGTAGACCGGGTCAAGACGCGCGCCGCGATGGACACGTCTAAGCGGTCCCCACTGGCGTATATCGATCGGCAGGGGAAACTTCGCCTCCCGTTTGATGAAGCGTTTGAGTTAGCACGTATGTTTTGCGCGGCGGAGCCGGCGGCAGTGTTAGTGAGGGTGGAGACAACCGAGCGCGATTGGTCACAACAGGCTCGCCGCCCAGGGGAAGAGTACATCATCCCGTTGCTCAACCAGTACCGCGCATCGTGGGCCTTAATACGGCAATGGACCGGACATGACCCGGCGGTGGCGCAAAGAGAGGCTGAAATTGAGCGACTCGAGCGGCTCGTTTGGGATGCGGTGTACGTGCTGCAAAAGGCAGGGCTCGACAAGGAAGCAGCCAAGCTGCGACGCGTAATTGAGAAGCACTGAATGTCCATTGCTGGACAGTTAAGCTGGCTGGGAACTCCCCGTTTCAGTAGGAGGTGGTCTTATCGTGTTCGCGCAGCGGACAATCAGCACGGCTCCGGTATCTAAAATCTTGTTCGAGCCCCCATCGATCGAGTTTAGTCCACAAAACTCTCGCGAATCACGATCCAGTCGCTGTTGCAACCGTACTTGGTTAGATCCGAATACCGTTTGTCCACAAATCAGATGTTTCTGAGCCGCTCGTAGCGTTCGAAGGCGTTAAATCACGGCTGTGGCAGACCGCCGTGGACTCTTGCGAAGCGGAGTCGTGTTGCGCGGATGTACGGAAAGAGCCACGCTGTATGCTAACAACACAGGTACTGAACAACTAAATAGAGTGTTATATTGGGTTGCCACTATGCCCAGTCAGCGCGAAAAAGATACCCTCATTGGGCTCGCCCGGGGCATCGTTCTCGTCCAGGGAAACGCATTCATTAAAGAACTCCTCCGAAAAAACGGTATCAAGATTGGTGCGACAAAAACCGCATTCGAAGCCTCGTTGCTGGACGCAATCGAGGAAGGGCGGATTCAGCGGCAACATATAGAGGAGTGGCTAAACGAAGTTGAGGGATGGGGCAATCAGCACGTGTACCTCTACAAGGTTCCCCAAGACGTAGTTCAAGACCCGCTCTGGTCAACGCCAGGTAAGGTGGAAGCACACGTCAAAACCGCCGGGCTAGGTGGTCTGTGGCAGGCTCAAACCTCGCTTGAGTTTCCTGCGGCTCGAAAGCTGACCGCTGTTTCCTTCGATGATTCGACCCTCCGCCTGACGTGGCACCAAGGTCTCAGCACATGGGTGCGCGCAACAGAGAAGGATTATGAGAAGGAAATTGAAGGCGACCTTTATGAGTTTCGAGCTCATCGGTATCTAGCAGATCGCTCGGTTATGCGTTTTGAATTGCGTTTGACTATGGGGCTGGCGGCAGTATTTATGCAAGAGGAGTGGAACAAGGAATCTCACTTGCACGCATTGGCCGAGACGAAAGAGGCAGTCTCCAAGATTTTCAGATTTGAATCGCTCATTCCTTACAACGTCGCAAAAGCGATCAAGAATCTGGACCAAGCAGCCTTGGAGGCGGAAGAATTATCGAAGACTATACGTCCACATTCCACGAGGCTCAGCGGCCCGGGAGCCTACGTGCAATTTGCGAGCATAAGTGGGAAAACTGGATACCAGGAATTTGAGCCGGTTAGGCATGTTCGCCGCGCCGTGCGCCCTGAGAAATTTAGGGGTGATCACGGCGTTTTCATTTTCACTCGTAAGGGACCACGAGGCTCCGCCAGGGACCTTAAAATCCAACTCTACGGTTCTCAGCGTCGAATTAGATTTTGGGCGCAGATGAATGCCGGAGAAGTTTGGGATATTCTTAAGAGCTTTAAAAAGTACGGGACATGAGTCGCCCAACTGTCGATTGGGTGAAACTCGAAGCAGAATATCCCCCGAAACTTGTTCGAGAGCTTCGCCGCTTTCTCGACGAAGTGGGCCCACTGGAGCTCACCACTGATGATCTGACCGCGACAGCCGTTGAAGTAACCCCGGAAGTCGCGATAGCTTTGTTGCGGAAGGTTGGGTCGCTAGGAGTCTTGAAAGAAGAAAGACGCTTCGCCTGCGCAAACTGCCCTGAGACACTCACTGTGGAGGAGCTGAATGCTGGGATTTGCCCCCATTGCGATTATGATTTGAACTCCGGTGCCGCACGACCGGAAGAGATTTATGTCTTCATACGCAAATCTGTTCCGTCACGCGATGTTCGTTGGGTCTTATCGTTGCACGGGATGAATACCCAAGGAGCATGGCAAGAGGAATTTAACTGGCTCATCTCCACGACCTATGCTCACGCGGTCCCCGTTGCGATTTATAAGTATGGGATCGTGCGGCCGGGCGCTTTCTTCCGATTTCGTCACATTTCTCTTGCGCGGGAGTTAGCATCCAAAATCAAGAGGCTGGTTGGGGTAACGGACGGAACGGGCTTCGGGAAGCGCCCTGACGTAATTGCCCACAGCCTAGGCACTCTGGTGTTAAACATCGCC
>Ga0209275_10001052_pt1 | contig 11230 bp, 9 predicted proteins | sample HubBroMetageREF2_FD_188344 | JGI IMG/M metagenome (GOLD analysis project Ga0209275, IMG submission 188344) | Reference soil microbial communities from the Hubbard Brook experimental Forest, New Hampshire, USA - Hubbard Brook CCASE Soil... | ecosystem: Environmental > Terrestrial > Soil >...
AGCCAGAAGAAATCGCGGCGCTCTTTGCATTTCTAGCCTCGGATGACGCAGCCTACGCGACCGGCCACGTCTACACCCTAGACGGCGGCGAAACCGCAGGCGGCCTAGCCAGCCGCTGAACAATGTGGGGACGGCCGCCCTCGGCCGTCCAGCCAAGCGCAGCGAAGGGCAGGCAGCGCCCAACCGCAGCGAGTCGAGAGTGTGAGAGCGGCCAAGCCCAGGGTGGAGCAGGCCTCCAGGCCTGGTCCTGCATTGCGATCGGGCTTTAGCCCGAGGTACCAGGCAAAAATCCCTATCCCAAGAATCTCCCCGCCAGCCGCCCCAACCGCACCACCCGATAGAAGGAAGACAAAGGCCCAGGCAACCGAACCGCCTGCCACTCCCCAGGCCCAGGAGTGAAGGCCAACCGCGCAAGAAATCGCACTCGATCCACCGGCCGCTCGCGAAGCCGCATCATAAGCCGGAAGTAGGACGCCTGCTCCGTGTCGTACGAGACTCCACTAGCCACGCACGCCCCGATCTCCTCAGCCAGCCCGCGCGCAGCATGGTCCGCAAGAATCACACTTTCGATCGGCGGCGGAATCGGAGTTTCCAGAAAGCGATTCGCCAACAGAAGCGTGACGCCCAGAATCCGCTCGATGCCAAGTTCTCGACTTCGCGACCGCACCCAATCCCAATTCAAAGTCTCCAGCTTCAACATCTGCGCGATGTCGCGCAGCAGGATGATCCGTCCCCAGACATGTTTCGCGGCGTGCACGGAAAGCACCAGCAAAAGATCTTCGGGAGAAGGCGTTTTCACCGCTCGCCCCCCCACCCTGACCTTCACCGCCCGCTCAAACAGTCCCTCCATATCGAAGTCGACCGCATAGAACCGCGGCTGCAGAGCCCACTGCAGTTCCAGCAGGTTCGGCCCGGCTGGACTATCGAAAACCCACTCATATCCTGAAGCCATGTAATCTTCCAGCACCTCTTCAGGGATGACCAGCCGAGTCGTGTATTCCAGATCCCGCAGCGCGATCTTGATGCGCCCCAGGTCGCGCCCGCGGATGAACAAGTCGATGTCGCCGGACTGCCGCAGCGCCATATCGCCGTAGTAGACCTCCGACAGGACGACACCCTTATACGGAATCGCCTCGATCCCCTGCCCCTCAAGGCAATCGAGAATGCGCATCAGTTCATGTGCCAGAAAAAGTGACTTGTAGACGTTCCTCTGGTAACGCTGGCGCAGCGCTTCCAGCACAGGCGAAGGAACCATGTCGCTCAAACGTGAAAGGTTCTGGTGCAGCAGCAAAGATGTGCCGTGATTATCCGCCAGTCCAAGCACAGCTTCCCAATCGACTGGTTTCTGCAGCAGGTGCCGTAAGCGGCTGAGGTCGCTCTCATCACGATCAGCTGAACTGGCAGCCAGCAGAAGCTCCCACCCCAGCGCAAGCGAAGTAATTGGCGCTGAACCCTCCGCAGGGTTTGCAGATCCTGAGTTCACGGATGCGGTTTCGCTGATTTGTCCAACGATGTTGCTCACGGATATCGAGCCATCTTAACAGGGCACCCTGTCATCCTGAGCGGAGCTGGCTTTCAGGCGTAGCGAAGGATCTCCCGCTCAACCGGCCCGATGCGTAAGCCAAGCTGCACCACCACTACTCCCGGCGAACCGCTTGACCTCAGGCACCGCCCAAGGTTACCTCCGTCACCTCCGTTATCCCTTATTAAGGCTCCATCCGCCGTCTCTTCTGCCAAACTTAAGGTGCAGCTTCCAGCGGAACAAAGAGTCTCGCAAGTGGAAATACTCACACCCAAGCCGACGCGGCGCAGCACTCGAGTTCGTGTGGAGATTCCCGTCACGGTCGTCAGTATGGACCGGAAACACCAGCTCTCCGCCGAGTGCCTGGCCTTGGTCGTAAGTCCGCAGGGCTGCGGATTCCGCGCACCGCAAGCCTTGCCCATCGGAACTCCCGTGTTGCTGAGTGATCTGCCGGGTGGGGGAAGCGCTTCTGCCCGCGTAGCCAATTGCCTGCCGCTGGGCAGTGACGGCAAATACTTTCTTATCGGAGTGTCGCTCTACAACCCCGGAAATGTTTGGGGAATCGCCAAACCACCCGCGGATTGGAATTGCCCTTCCACTCCCAACCCCGCTGCCGCCGGCGAAACCAACGCCCCGTCCAACCGGAAGAGTTCCTGGCCCTACAACCTGTTTTCCGGCGACGGGGAAGCCCATCCCAGCAGAAAATAGTGGCCCGTGGCTAGTGATCGGTGGCCAGCGATCGGTGATCAGCAGGCCCACCCCACCAACACACATTTCTTCCCGAGGCTACGCACCGGCCACTGACCACTAACCACTGGCCACTGAATTCTGCTGCTTTCGTAACCTCGTCCCGCTCCCGACGAAATGCCATACTCTAGCCACAATGTCCGAGACTTCACAATCGGTCGCGCCGGGTCCATCGTCGGTCGGAATTCCCGGCGGCCACGACCGTCCGTTTCGAGTTAAGTTGCGCGGCTCTGTCCTGACGCTCATTCGTCTGCCCAACCGGCGCCACATTCGAGGCAAGCTGCATCAGCTTTCCACCACCGGCGGCCTGATGCACCTGGAGAAACCGCTCGACGAAAAACTTCATGTGGAAGTCATCTTCCACCTTGGGGAGACCACCATCCGCGAAAAGGCGGAAATGATGTTCCCCATGTGGGCCACCCAGGGCTGGCTCCAGCCCTTCCGCTTCATCGACCTGCCAGAGGCAACCAGGAATGCTCTGGACACCAGCCTGCGACAGTTCGTTCAGCGCATGCAAGATTCCAGTTCCTGATTCACGGCGAACCGCTGCCCGGCTACGGCTTCAGCACAATCGTTCCGAATGTTCCTGCCAGATTGTTGAACGGACCAGCCGTAAAATACAGATCATTTGCCTGCCCGTTCTTCCCTCCCTTTGTGCCATCGCCGAAATCAATTCCCCAAAGCTGGTCAATCAGAATGGCCTTGCCGTTGATGTCCTTGATCGTTCCCACAAACTTTCCGGTAATTGCGTCGAAAGCATTGATTGTTCCCTGGTTCGTATTGTTCGAGATCAGCAGCGTATTGCTGAGAGGTCCAAAGTTTCCCGGAGCTGCGGCAATTCCCCAGGGCTGATTCAGCGGCGCCCCTTGCAGCAAATGCTCGCCCGGCGTCACCGGCGTGCCGTCTTCTTTAAACACGTCGACGAAACCGCCGTTCCCGCCGGTAACGCTGGCAAACGTCACATAGACCAGTCCATTGATGTCGCGGATGCCGAAAGGCGCAAAGCCTGCGGGCAGCGTGCTGTCGGTGAACGAAGTCACCAGGTTGAAGTTTCCGTCGTACACATCCACCTGATTGTTGGCCAGGTCGGCAGCGTACAGGAAGTTCCCTGACGGCTTGCTCGTGACCGCAAGGCCGGTGAACACCGACGGAGTCTTGTTGGTCGATGTGTTCACCGCCACAATCGCCGCATTGAAGTTCGACTGCGGCGCCCATCCGCTGATCGTTCCATCCAGCGTGACAAACAGAAATACCGACGGCCATCCCTCCACCTGAAACTCGCCGCTCGTCGACGCGCTCCACACAATCCCGGTTGGCGAGCCCGGTCCATTTCCTCCCCCTGTCGGAACCAGCACCTTCAGTGTAGGCACCGGCACGCCGGCGCCGTTGTAAAGGGTTGACCATCCCGAGTCATTGTCACTAACCCACCACGGTGAACCCGGCGCATGCACCAGTCCCCACCCATTCACCAGCAGGGGATCCGTATGTGCGCCCCCTCCAACCTGGTTCGAACTCAGATTTAGCAGTTGATACTGCGCCAGTGCTAGGTTGGAAACAAACATCAACGCCAAACCAAGGCAAACGGTGTAAGCGATCCTGCGACGCTGCATAAAATCTCCTTTTGTGCAAAGTCAGAGGTGAGGGGTACGTCGCTAACCAGAATTCAAAGCGGGCTGGACCCCGATTTCTCTGACTGCTGTTTGTGAATGTAGGATCGCGTCTGCTTTTGTTTGTCATCACATTGTCACGAGTTTGTACAATTCCTGTCGGGGAGGGATTGCCGGAGAAATGTATGTGGGGATAGCCGCCTCGGCTGTCCCACTGGCACAGCGAGGCGCTGCCAAAGTGGCAGAATCGTCGCATGCCAGAAATGTAATAAGCTTGCTCTAGTCAGCAACAATCAGGCGGAACGTCAATGGTCTCAAGCAACGTAATTTTCTGGGAAGTCGACACGCAAGCCGACTTCATGCTGCCCGGCGGCACACTCTACGTGCCCGGTGCCGAACGCCTGCTGCCCAATATTCGCCGGCTCACAGACGCCGCCCGCCAGGGCCGCGTCTTTCTGGTCTCACACGGATGTTTCCACACCAAAGACGATCCCGAATTCAAAACTTTTCCGCCGCACTGCATCCAAGGCACCCCAGGCTCTGCCTACGTGACCGAGGCGCTCACGCAGAAAGTTGTCACTATACCGAACGAACCCACGGCAGCCCTGCCGCGCGATCTCAAGCAATATCAGCAAATTCTTCTCGAAAAGCAGACGCTGGACATTTTTGAAAGCCGCCACGCCGCAGAACTAGTGAAGCGTCTTGGCGATGACGTCGAATTCGTTGTCTTTGGCGTAGTAACGGAATACTGCGTTCGCTTCGCGGCTAAGGGATTACTCGAGCGCGGCCACCGCGTCTCGGTGGTCAAGGACGCGATCGAAACCCTGAAAGCTGAAGACGGAGAGCGCGCCGTCGCCGAACTGCAAGCCCGGGGAGCAAAATTCATCACCACCGACCAGGCGCTCGCACTACTGAACAGCCCCAACTAGCAATCCAACTCAATACTGCGGACTTCCCATCTACGGAAACCGCACATCCAAACTGTAAATCTCCTGCGTGCTCTTGTCCCGCATCAGCAGCGGCGAGCCATCGGGCGCCAGTCCGACCCAGAATTCCCACGGATCGAACCCCCGCGGAATTTCCTTCAAACTGAGCAATCGCTCCACCTTGCCATCGGCCGCACTCACGCGCACCACATCATCGGCTTTGTCCGGATAGTCCTCAGCATAAATATATTTGCCGTCGCGCGACCAGTTCTCAAAACCGAAACGCGACACCGCGAGCGCCGCCCATCTCTTCTTTCCCATGTCGTAGAGCATCATTTTCGTCGAGTCCGCGGAGAGCGCCGCCACATAACGTCCGTCCGGCGAGCAGCGCGGACTGAAAAGGTTTTCCGACCCCGGCACGTCCGAAACCTGCGATGTCTTCAAGTCGACGATGTGAATGTTAGGCCCAGTCGCCGCCCCATATTCCAGCCACGGCATTCCCGCGAACACAATAGAATCGCCTCCCGCGGTCCAGGACGGATCACCCTGATTGCGATCGCCCTGGTTCTGACCTGCCGGAATCACCTCACGCGGCGTGCCGCTCTCTGCGCCCTCACTCCCGACGACGAATATTTTCCACGGCTTCCCCGGACGCGATGCCATAAATACGATCTGCTTCCCATCCGGCGACCAGCGCGGTATGTGGGCTTGCATCGGCGCATAGGTAAGCTGCGTCCGCGAACTACCATCCAGCTTGCTCCGCCATAAAGTAAGGTCGGGATGCTCCACATACGTGATCCATTCTCCATTCGGTTGGATATCAGCTTCGCCCGCCGACACGCCCGGAAGATAAATGGAGAACTCCTGCGACTTGCCCGCCATGCGGATCAAATCAAAGCGACGCTGCTCACCGATCACGAACAGCTTCTTTCCATCCGGGCTCGGCGTCGGATTACGAAACACCAGCGGTCCCACCGTGAGTTGTGTCGGCTCAGCACCAGCCTTGCGCAGCCCCGCTCCACCAAGCCACGACGTCCCCTCACGCAGCGCCCAGATGTTCTGCGCGTGATCGCGCGTCGCTTCAAAAAGAAAATACTCGCCGTGCGCTGTCCAGGTTCCATCCAACTCTTGCGCCGGCTTGTTCCACTCCGGTAACACGGCATGCAGACCTTTTCCGTCCGGTGAAACCTCCCACAAAGAAGAAGTGCGTTGGTTAGTATCCCGGATGGTGAATCGCAAGCGGCGGCCATCGGGAGAAAATTGAGGCGCGAATGGAACTCCCGCCAAGGTAATCAGCTCCCGCGAATCCGTTCCGTCCACATTGCACACGTACAAACTCGACTGCCTGGCGTAGATAATATGTTGCCCATCAGGAGTCCACGCCGCGGCGTGCGCCAAAATATTTGCCACCGGCCGCAGCGACCCCGCCGGCAACGGCAGAACCCAGACCGGCCATTCTGTGTCCGAACCCTCCGCCATTCCTTTCACCAGCAATTCAGAGCGGCCCGGATAGAAATCATAAACGTCAGCGCTCGCCAGTGAGATTGGGAGGGGCGCGGTTTCTCCACCCGAGGTCGAAACCTGCATCAGTACGGAGTGGCCGTTCACCTGTTCAGAAAAGTACAGCCGAGTGCCGTCGGTAACGAGAGAGCGCTTCGACGCGCCGTCGTCAGTAATCCGTAACGAAGAAATCACCACCGGCGGAGACTCCGGCGATCTCATCAGCCAGAGCACTGCAACCACCGCAGCAACCGCAACCACTCCCGCCGCCACCCACGGCGCCATCTTCGTTCTTGGCTTTGCCTGAACCGTCGCGGCCGCCGTCGCAAATAAAGCGCGGATCCTTTCCTTCGAATCCGGCGGCCTCGCTGCCGTCGAGCTTTGCCCCGATTCCAACTCCCGCCGCAGGCGCTGAAAATCAACTCGCATCTCAGCCGCGCTTTGATAGCGCTGCGCAGGATCTTTCTCCAGAGCTTTCCGCACCATCCGTTCCAGCTCCGGAGGCGTCGCCGGGTCAAATCGCACAGGCCACTCCGGAACGCTGTGAATCAGCGAGTCGAAAAACGCTGCCGAGGTTTGTCCCTGGAAAGGCAGCGCTCCCGTCGCCATCTCATAGAGCACAACGCCAAAGGAGAACAAATCGGTACGCGAGTCGAGCGGCCGACCCAGAGCCTGCTCCGGCGACATATAAGGAACGGTTCCCAGCGCAGCACCAGGTCGAGTCAGATCCTCCGGAGAATGTGTAACCCCTCCGAAGGTGCCGCCGCTGACCCGCGCTTCGTCGTCTACCGTGAGCTTCGCCAGGCCAAAATCCAGAATCTTCGCGTTCCCGCGCTTCGTAACAAAAATGTTTGAGGGATTAATATCGCGATGAATAATGCCATGCGTGTGGGCGGCGTCCAGGGCGTCAGCAATTTCGATTGCCAACGGCAGCAACACTCCCATTTCCACCGGACGCCCCGCAATGCGATGCTTCAGCGGAAGCCCGTCCAGAAACTCCATCGCAATGAACGCTTCACCCTGCTGCCCTCCAATGTCATAAACCGTGCAGATATTAGGATGATTTAGCGCTGATGCGGCTTGGGCTTCGAGCTGAAACCGGGCGAGGGACTGAAGGTTTCGCGCAACCTCTTCGGGCAAAAATTTAAGCGCGACAAAACGACGCAGCCGCGTGTCTTCTGCCTTGTAGACGACGCCCATCCCGCCCCCGCCGAGCATCTCCACAATCCGATAATGCGAGATGGTTCGTCCAATCACTCGCAGAATCCTACGTTGCCGAATCAGTCAAGTCAACGAAACGCCCTGTGGGTGGCCCATCCTTTGCGCTTTTTGCAAAGGGTGGGTCTTCCCGGCTATGGTAAGTCAGCGTGACGGAGTCCAATCCACATCTGTGACAGGCAGTTCGAGTGGGCAAAGCAGTGAAAGTGCGCGATAAACGCAGACGGCCGCCAGTCGCCAATCCGCCGGCCCCAGAACCCAGCCGCCTGCGTCCCTGGATGCGCATCGCACTCGCCGTCGCCGCTCTATCCGCTCTGGTGCTCATCGCCTACGCCGGCAGCCTGAGCAATGGTTTTGCGTGGGACGATAACCAACAGATTGTGATGAATCCTGCTCTCCAGGCAGGTTCCCCGTGGACTCACCTGTTTTCATCGGACGTTTGGAGCCGCGCGCATCGCGATCAGTCCGCTCACTCGAACTATTACCGGCCATTACAAATGGTTTCCTATCGCGTGACGGCGGAGTGGTTCGGACTTCAACCTCAATATCTGCACATTCTCAGCGTCTTATTTGCCTTGGCAGCAGTTCTCGCGGCGTTCTCGGTGTATCTTAAGTTGACTCGCCGCCTCGCAGTCGCATTTGCCGCCGCCGCCTTGTTCGCAGTCCACCCCGTCCACTCTGAGGCGGTCGACTGGATCTCTGCCTTGCCCGAACTGGGCTGCGTAACCTTCATCCTCATCGCGTTCAGCCTGTTTCTTTCTGTCCGCGGTCAGAGTTCGGATCAGAGTTCGGACATGGCTGCCCATCGGATTCCCAGGCAGTGGTTCTTATTGTCCCTGTCGCTGCTGGCGTTCGCCACAGCGCTCCTCTGGAAGGAAACAGCCCTGGTTTTTCCCGCGATTATCGCGGCCTACGTATTTTGCCTTGCTCCGAATAATTTCCAGCAGGGGCTTCGGTCATCTGCAAGACTTAGCTTCCCCTTCTGGTGTGTGCTGGCCAGCTATCTCGCCTTGCGATTCCGGATACTCGGTTTCCTCTCGATGCACCAGCGAATCTGGCAGCTTACACCATTTCAGGACGCCTTAAACGCCTTCCATCTGATGGCGCTCTACTGGTGGAAACTCATCGCTCCGCTTCATTTGAATGCCTATTACGTGTTCTCCCCAGTACGCTCGATTGCGGATCCCCGGGCAATAGCCGGCATTCTCTTCGTGATTCTCGCATGCCTCGCCATCTACTACGCGTTTGGCGGCGCTCCCCTGGCCGCGTTTGCGGCCCTGTGGGTATTCATAACGTTGCTGCCGGTTATGAATATTTATGCACTCGGCAGAAACGTTTTTGCCGAACGCTATCTCTACCTCCCATCGGTCGGCTTCTGTCTCCTCGCAGCCATAATCGTGGCGTCGGCCCTAAACCGACTGCCGGAAAAATTCCAGAAGCCTCTAGCCGCACTTCTTCTGGCCGCAGTAGTACTGTGGTTTTCCTCGGAGACGTTCGCCCGAAACCCGGATTGGCACGACGACTCAACCCTGTTCCGCGCGACTCTGGCTTCATCGCCCGACGCACCTTTTGTGCATTTTATGGTCGCCGCCACAGAAGCAGAAAGCGACAATCCAGCGGACTCGCAATCGACCGAAGCACACTATCTGCAAGCGATTGCTTTGGCTCAGAGCGAGAATCCGCCCGACTTGCTCGATCTGGCCCGCAGCCAGCAAGGCTTGGCATCTTTTTATGCGGATCGAGGTGATTACGCTCGCGCTCTCCAGATACTGCACCAGTCGCGGGAAGTCGTTCCGAATGATCCCCAATTGGATTCTGAAGAGGGCCTGATCCTTCTGAAATCAGGAAGGTGGCAGGAGGCGGAACCGTTGCTGAACCGCGCATTCGCGGCCCGGCCCCACGATGAAAATGTCCTTAACGCCCTCGGGCTTCTCGCCTGGGAATACAAGCGAAATCTCGACGAAGCCGAGGAGTACTTTACCCGCGCCCTCGCCCTGCACACTGCGAAAGACGACTTCCAGGCCTCGCTTCACAACAATTTGGGGGGCGTCTACGGTGACCGCCAGCAGCTACCATCAGCGGTCGAGCAATTCGGATCTGCGGTTGCTATTTCCCCCGGCGATGCGGAGTATCACACCAACCTGGCCGCGGCATTGGCGGAAATGAATCGCTACGATGAAGCCGCAGTCGAAGTTAACATCGCCCTGAAAATCTCTCCTGATTCTCCCTCGGCGCGCGCCGTCCTCCAACGGTTGCAGCATCGCTGAGCCTTCACCCAGCCATCGCCTCAATCGCCCGCACCGCTTCAGCCGGTAGCTCGAGACCAGAGCTGGCCAGATCCTGCTTCATATGCTCCGCGTCGGAAGTCCCAGTCAGCGGCAGCATCCCAACCGCGCGAGCAAAAGCGAACACAACCTGCGCGGGAGTCGCTTTCACCCGCGCAGCTAGGCTCGCGACTCCAGCATCATGAAGCACCTCAGCATTCGCCGTCAGCAGCGAGAATCCTTGATAAACGATCTTCCGCTCGCGGCAGAACAATCGCACTTCACGATCCCATCCCATGCGGGCGTAGCATCGGTTCTGCACGAACGCCGGAGCCCCTGACCCAACCGCCTCCATCTGCTCCAGATGCCCCAGGGAAACGTTGCTCACCCCCAGCAGCCGCGTGCGCCCGGCATCGCGCTCTTTTTTCATCGCCTCCCAGACCTCGGCATCGGCATCGCTCCAGCCGTAGCCCGAGGCGGGCCCATGCAGCACATAGCTGTCGACGTAATCAGTGCCCAGATGTTCGAGTGAGCTCGCCATCGACTGGGCGACCTGAACCGAAAGGCTAGCCGCAGGATCGTAAGGCAGCCGGTGGTCCTGACCCGGCCGATAGGTAAACTTCGTCTGCAGGAAGAGATCAGCTCGCGTAACCACTCCCGCGCGATAAACCGCCGCCAATCCCTGACCAACTCCAGCTTCGAAGTAATGCCGCCGCTGATTCGCGGTGTCGATGCCCCGAAAACCCGCGCGCAGCGCCAGTTCCACCAGCGCAGGTGTCCGCTCTTCCTTCCACGCGGTCCCGTAGAGAAAATCAGGATGTGGGCCCGGCAGTTCCTTGGACCTCACTTTGCCGATTGCAGCTGTTGCAGATCTGCCAGCACTTCCTCGCTGTGACCTTGCGGGCTCACCTTGATGTACACCTTTCTAATCACGCCTGCGGGATCGATCAGGAACGTGTTGCGGGCGGCAAGAGTCGCCCCGTTGTATTCCATTGTCGAGCCGTATTCCTTCACCACTACGTGGCTCGAATCGGCCAGCAGCTTGAAGTTCAACCCCTCTTTGGCGCAGAAGCCTTTATGAGAATCCACATCGTCCACGCTGACCCCAACGATCACCGTATTCTTCGCCGTGTATTTATCGATGTCGCGCTGGAAATTGTGAGCTTCAATCGTGCAACCCGAAGTAAAGTCCTTGGGATAAAAATAAAGTACAACCCACTTACCCTTGAACTGATCCAGCGAAACCTGTGCCCCTTCCTGGTTAGGCAGGCTGAAAGCAGGCGCCTGAGTGCCAGCCACCGGAGGCTGAGGCTGGTCCGCGGCTACCGCAGATAATCCAGCCAGAACGAAAGTCAGCAACACCACCGAAAAACTCTTCATAAAACTCCTCTCCAAACTAGCATCAAGCATAAAGATGGCCACAAGCCTTTGCAAGCCACCCCAAAC
>Ga0209275_10001053_pt1 | contig 11228 bp, 7 predicted proteins | sample HubBroMetageREF2_FD_188344 | JGI IMG/M metagenome (GOLD analysis project Ga0209275, IMG submission 188344) | Reference soil microbial communities from the Hubbard Brook experimental Forest, New Hampshire, USA - Hubbard Brook CCASE Soil... | ecosystem: Environmental > Terrestrial > Soil >...
CACTCCGGAGGGCGCACTCTAGGTTGCGAAGCAGAAGCCTGAAGCCCGAAAGCAGAAGCCCGAAGCCCACTTTCAGTTCGGCGCTTTGGTTTCGCGCTGCAGCGCGCTGAGGAAATCGACGGTGCCGGTGGAGCGGAGAAACTCGTAGTCCTCGATCATGGCGGCGGTTCCGATCCGCAACGAAGGCAGAGGCGATTCCACGCGGATCACGCGCGCGGTGAAGCGCACTCGGACCGCGTCGGTCAGCGTGATATGCGGCGGAAAGGTCAGCGTAACGTCACAGCGGGTGCCGGTTGGGACTGAACGATCGAGGTAGAAAAAGACGCCGCGAGCACTCACATTCTGGGTTTCGGTGTGGAATTCGCTGTTCTGATCGAGACGGACCACTGCCGGCAAACGCATATCAAAGCGCCGCATCGTCCGCCGTTCCTGAGCCTCCGGTTGCATCCTTGGTGTATTTTCAGAAAGCATACTTCACAGCCAGACTGTCTAATCAACGAGACCGTCCAAAATGCAGAACCGAAATTAATCTTCAGGCTTGGCGGGACGGGGCCCAGCCGCCCCTTCAAAAGGCCCCAACTCACACCAATGTATAGAATTGCCTGCGCTTTGCAAGAGTAAAAGGCCTCTGGAACTAAGTGAGTAAATGCTTAACGGATGGGACGAGGATGCGGGACGAGGCTGCGATGACTGCAGGTCGCTTTGTGCCGGTCTGGCATGACGGTTTTCCCGCGAGAGTGCGGCCATCTTTCCACGCCTCGGAACGCATCTGACAAATCCGGGAGCGGGGTGAGAGCTGAGCCTCGCTTGACTTGGCTATCCGTCAGATGTTTAAGTAGTTGTTTGTTTTCCGCCAGTTCCTAATGACAGCTCAGCAGCGGGCGGTTTCGCCGGCGGCGGGTAAGTACTGACTCGCGCCGTTTCTACTCTCTCCAAAATGATCTGGTTGAAAATGGTTCTGTTGTATCGGAGGAAAAGCGTGATGGGAAATGGCCGTTTGTGGGGAAGAACCTCGGGAAAAGGCTCGGAAACAAGCCGGGTAAGGGTCCGCGCCTTTGGGGCAATGTTTGTGCTGCTGCTGGCCGGTTTTGGGTTGCTCGGCTTGGGTTCCCATCGCCACGCCCAGGACGCCCTGGCGCGGCGGTCAGGTTCTCCGCTTCCCACCGCTTCCAACGCTTCCTTGAAGTCGAAGCCGGAGGCGCGCGCTCTCCTCGGGCAGTTGCCGCTCATCTTCGAGCCCAACCAGGGCCAGGCCGATCCCCGGGCGAAATTCCTCGCGCGCGGAGCAGGCTACAGCCTCTTCCTTGAAACCACAGGCGCAGTGCTGGCCATGCAAACAGCACCTGCCTCGCAACATACTTCGCGACATGCCTCTCAACATGCCTCCCCCCGCGAGAGAAGTGAACAGTTCGTCGATATGAAGCTGGTGGGCGCTAACCCTGCGGCGGCCCTCACTGGAGCCGATCCGTTGCCCGGCAAGACCAGCTACATCATCGGCAACGATCCTCATAAGTGGCATAGTGGCGTTCCGCAGTTTGGCGGAGTTCGCTACGCGAGCGTTTATCCTGGAATCGATCTCATTTTCTATGGAAACCAGGGTCATCTGGAATACGACTTCCGGGTTGGTCCCGGTGCCGATCCTTCGCAGGCGGAACTGGAGTTTCACGGCGCGAGTAAGCTGAAACTGAGTGGCGGCGACCTGATTCTCGCCGGCTTGAGTTCCAACGGCAAAGACGAAGCGGGCCTGCGCCTGCAAGCGCCTCAGATTTACCAGCGCGACGGCGATCGCCATGAGCCGGTAACAGGACGCTTCGTCCTGCGCTCTGGCAACCGAGTAGGTTTCGAGATCGGTGCTTATGACCACAGCCGCGAGCTGATCATCGACCCGGTGCTCAATTTTTCCACGTACTTCGGCGGCTCGGGCGCGGAAACATCACCTTCGGTCGCAGTGAATGGCGACGGCAATATCTACATGGTCGGTTCCACCACCTCGCCGCCGGCCAGCTTTCCGATTGCTACGCTGGGTGGGGCGGCTCCGACGCAAATCGGCACCGAGCCCAACATCTTCGTCGCGAAGATCAATCCTACGCAGCCGCCATCGCTCGTCTATCTCACCTTCCTCGGGGGCAGCGGTGGCCCTGGCGCCGACACCAGCATAGGCATCGGCGTGGATAACAGCGGCGATACCTATATCGTGGGCAACACCAGTTCCCCGGACTTTCCCACCGTCGGCCTTCCCTATCAGACTGCGCCTGAGCAGAAGACGTTTTGCGCTCCCGCTCCCGCGCCTTGCACTTCTGTGTTCGTCACCGAGCTTAACCCGACGGGAGCCGCTCCCCTTATTTACTCTACGTATCTCTCCGGCAACGGCGACGACCAAGCCAGCGGGATGGCGATCGACAATAAAGGCGACGTGTTCGTCACCGGCACGACTACTTCCTACCAACCGAAACAACCCTTGACTGACGAGTTTCCCGCGACGGTGTTACCGGTGCCGTTTCAAAGCTTGCCAAATGCAAGCATTCAATTCTTTGCGACCCAGGTAAATACCACACAGCCCAGCACGAGCGGCGTCGCCTATTCGACATACTTCGGTGGCACCACGCCGTCTCCTGCTGTCGCCATCGGCGGCGGCATCGCGGTTGACACGACAGGCAACATGTACTTCAGCGGAACCACGAATTTCATCAATAGCGGCAACGGCCCGTTCGGCAACAGCAGTCTGTCCACAGACTTTCCCATCGTCAACGCGTATCAAGCCTGCCTGGATACCCCTCCGGCGACCCTGACGCCGCCTGCCAATAATGTGTGCTCGCCGCCGCCGACCACGCCGTTTCCAACGGATGCCTTCGTGGCCAAAATAAATCCCCTGGGAGCTACAGGCGCGCAGTTGCTTTTCTCGACTTACCTAGGGGGCGCCGGCACGGATTCGGGCACCGAGATCGCAGTTGACTCGGGCGCGCTCAACGTCTACCTGACCGGATCGACAAATTCGGCCAACTTTGTCATTCCCACGGGTACCGCGCCCTACCAGTTGTGCCTGGATACTCCTGTCAACCCGATTCCCCCGGCGCTCTGCCCGGCTATTGGAGCTCCTGCCCCGTCCGACGCCTACGTGGCGCGATTGAGCAACCCAGCGCAGAACGGGTCTGGAACTCCAGTGTTCGTCACCCTCAACTATTTTACGTACCTGGGCGGAAGCGAGAACGACAGTGGCTCAGCCATCGCAGTGTTGAATTCGCAGTCCAGTGTTCCGCTGAACGACGTAGTCCTCACCGGGGCGACGAGTTCCACAAACTTCCCGGTCACGATTTCGACCACACCGCCAATCATTACGCCAATCCAACCCAATCTCCGCGGCACCACGAATGCCTTTTTTGCCGAGATCAATACGACGACGGTGGTGAGCGGCAACAGCTCGATTGGATCGTATGTCACGTATTTCGGTGGCAACGGTGTGGATCATGGCACTGGCATTGCGGTCGACCCCAGCCTGAATTCTTATCTGGTCGGCGACACCACCTCGACTAACCTTCAGATGGATGACCCGCTTCAGGGCGCGCTCGCACCCGGCGCCACGCGCAACGCGTTTGCCGTCAAGCTGGGGACGGTGGCGGATTTGACTGTCACCTGTGTGGCGCCGTGCGTGTCTCCGAACAGTGGAATAGTAAGCGCGGGCCAACCGGTCACAGTCACCTTTACGATCACCAACCAGGGGCCGGACCCAGCCACGTTTATTACTCTGAATGGATCAGTTCCCGCGAACGCAGGAAACTCTCAAATTACGTTCAACAGCGCTTCGGTGAGTTCGGGGACCTGCAGTCCTCCCAGCAGCAATGGGGTGGTTTGCCAGATCCCGACGCTGCAAGCGGGCTCCCTCACGACAGTCACTTTTACGGTGACGCCGAACGGTCCCTGCACCACCTGCTCGGTGACGGCAGGGGTCTCCAGCAGCAACGATACGAACACCGGCAACACGGCCACTGTGCCGTTCGTCGCGGCCTCTTATTCGACGCACATCAACCCGCCTGCCGCGACCGTGCCCGCCGGCCTGCCCGCGTATTACACCGTGAGCGCGACTCCAGTTGGGGGCAATTTCCCCGGCAATGTCACACTCAGTTGCAGCGCTCTCCCGACCGGTGCGAGTTGCAGCTTTAGTACAAGCACGTTTTCCCTGCAGGAGGGTCAAGCATCGTCCCTCCTGACCCTGACCACGACCGCGCAGCCCGTGACCACGATCGCTTCAGCGCCGTGGTACCGCCCGCTGTACGCCCTCTGGCTGATGTTTCCCGGGATGGCTTTATTCGGGGTGGGTTTCGGTGGCAAGCATCGCAGAGGCCGTGTGCTCGGCTTGCTCGCGCTCTCCGTGCTCTTTGGCCTGGTTCTGCTGCAGCCCTCCTGTAGCAGCACCAAGACACAGCCGACGGTGAGCGGAACTCCCTCAGGCACCTACACTCTGACGATCACTGCAACTTCGGGCACGTATACCCAAAGTGTGCCCTTCAGCCTGACGGTGACACCGTAAAACGGCAGCGAGCCGTTTCGGCGAGAAGCAGGGCTTTGTATGTGGGCTCAGGTAGCGTGAGTCGCAGCTCGTGGGTCAGGCGCCGGCGGAAAGCTTGTGGTGGCTCTTGGCCTCGGCTATGCCGTACTGCCGAATTTTGTAAAGCAGGGCTTTGTAGCTGATCTGCAGAAGAGCTGCTGCCTGTTTGCGGTTCCAGTTCGTCTGCTCGAGCGCTTGCCGGATGGCTTCGCCTTCGGCTTCGTCTTTCGCGGTGCGTGCCAGTGATTTCAAACCGCCGCCTGCGTCGCTGCCTTTCGTTCCGGAATCTCTTCCTGCGCCGCCGTTGCCGTCGTGGCGCGGCTGCAACTCCGCCACCGCCAGGTTTTCGTCCCCCAGGATTAAGTAGCGCTTCAGAAAGTTATTCAGCTCGCGCAAATTGCCTGGCCAGGAATGTGCCTGACAGGCCTCGAGCATTTGCGGAGAAAGTGGAAGCTGAGGCCGGGCATAGCGTTCGGCCATGCGCGTCATGAAATGCTTCAGCAGAACTGGAATCTCTTCCTTCCGTTCGCGCAGCGGCGGCAACTGCAGCGTGAATGCATTGAGACGATAGTAAAGATCTTCGCGCAGCCGCTTGGCAGCCAAAGCCTGTGGAATATCAATGTTAGTGGCGGCGAGGATGCGCACGTCCACGCGGATCACAGAACGGCTTCCCAACCGCGAGAATTGCTGGTCTTGCAATACGTGCAGCAGTTTGGCTTGCAGTGCGGGCGGCATCTCGCCGATTTCATCGAGCAGGATCGTGCCTTTGTTGCACAGTTCGAACTTGCCCGGCTTGGCGTGCGTCGCGCCGGTAAATGCACCCGGCTCGTAGCCGAAGAGTTCGCTTTCGAGAAGGTCGGCCGGGACGGCGGCGCAATTTACTTTCAGGAAGGTGCGGTGAGCGCGCGGAGAGAGCTTGTGAACCAGGCGCGCCAGAACTTCTTTACCAGTGCCGCTCTCGCCCAGCAGCAACACCGGGATGTCCACATTCGCGACCAGCGCGGCTTGTGAGCGTATCTTCCGCATGGCGGGACTGGCCGCGATGAAGAACGTGTCTTCGCCGACCTCCTCGACTTCGCCTCCGGCCGGCATTTTGCCCTGGCCCAGGCACTGGTTGACCACTGCGTCCAATTCCGCTTTCTGGAAGGGCTTGGTGAGGTAATCCTGCGCCCCGAGGCGCATGGCCTGCACGACTTTCTTGGTGTCGTTGACGCAAGAGAGCATGACAACTTTTACCCCGGGCCGCTTCTGGCGGAGTTGCTCCAGGGTCTCGAGTCCGTCGATGCCGGGCATCAGTACATCCAGCAACACAAGATCGGGCTCCATGCCCTTGTCTATCCGCAGCAGAGCCTCTTCGCCGGTCGACGCGGTTTCCACTTTATAGTCGTCGACCTCGAGCAGCGTCCGAATATAGCGGAGCATGGCCGGTTCGTCATCCACCAGAAGAATCTTGGCGGTCTCACTCATCGATGCTTTCCTTTGCCAGCAGAATTAGGGGAAGGTTTGAAAGGAATGAGAAAGGAAAACTTGCAACCTGCGCCAGGATCACTTTCCACCCAGACCTTGCCTCCCATGCCCTGCACGAGGCGGCGCACAATCGCCAAACCAAGCCCCATGCCGTCCTGATTTTCAGTACCCGGTAAGCGGAAGAAATCATCGAACACTTCCTGATGATACTCCGCCGGAATTCCTGGCCCCGTGTCGGAGACACTGACCTTCACGGCATTCGGCTGCGAAATATCCTGTCGGCGCCTCTCGCCGGCCGATGCGGGTTCGGCAGCGGCGCGGCGTTCCCACATATAAGGCTCGGCGTGCAACCAAACTGTCCCGCCCCGGGGTACGAACTTGAAAGAGTTCTCCAACAGGTTCGAGATCACGCGCTCCAGCTTGGGAGAATCAAACGGAAAAACCGGCAGCTTCTCATTCGCGAGAAAATACAGAGCCAATCCTTTTTCCTGAAAACGCGTTGACCACAAATGGCAAACCTCAGACAGGCATTGGTTGAGGTTGCCCGCCGCGAACTGCATCTGCAGGCCGCCGGTTTCCAGAGCGCTGTAGGTCAGAAAATCCTGAATGAATTGTTGCAGCCGCTTCCCGCTCGACTGCATATCGGTCAGCACTTCCCGCTGGCGATCATTTAACGATCCCAGTTTCTCGCTCTGCAGCAATTCGACATACCCATTGAGAATTGCGAGAGGTGTTTTCAGGTCGTGAGCGGCGGAGCCGAGAGCATTTGTAGTGCGCTGGAATCGCTCCTGCAACTCGGTGTGCGCCTGCAGCAAATCGCTCATATTGAGGGTTCGTTCCCCGGCTGCGGCAGGCAGCGGCGCGCCCGTCTGTCCTGAGCCTGGCTCGGAAACACAAGTATTCTTCTGCACGGTTGCCATAAGGGACGGCGGTCTAACACAAGAGGGAGGACGCACTCGAAATGGAAGAATGCTGTACAAAAATCGTATGCCAGGCCAGTTTTCCTTGTCAACGAAAAATGCACGTTGATTACCCAAGTGTGGCAAAACCTTGCACTCAACCAGCGGTCAACACTAGGGGGAGCCAACCCAGCGGCGGAGGCTGGGGGAAAGCGGAAGCCACCGCAAACTGTCTGCTTGGACGGTCTTAGCTCTCCCAACGCCCGGAGTTGACCCGGTCTTTCAGGGCTTCTTCCGGTGCTTTGGTGGATTGGGGCGCTAACTCAGGATTTGGCCCCTAAGATGCTGGAAATGCAGGATTAAACGTGCCAGGAAGGGGTGTGCGTGAACGGTAGGACTCGAACGGGAGAGCGCCGGCAGTGGCCGCGCTTGCCTTTAGCCATCCCAGTCTTTGTCAGAGGTCAGGCAGAGGCTGACAAAGAATTCCTGGAGTTTGCTACTGCCCTCAACGTCTCTGCCGGGGGCATGCTGGTCGCGGTTCGGCGCTCCATCCCGTCCACAGCGCAGGTTTTGCTGGAGATCCCCAGTGCGCCGCTGGCCGCGCTGGCCTCTCTGCCCAGAGTCGCGCGAAGCCTGCGCGCCAAGGTATTGCGCATGCAGCACGGCGAAGGCTACAACCTGGTCGGCATGAAGTTCTCCCGGCCGCTGGTAAATTCTAACGGTTCAGGGAAACCGCGACGGAAACTGGCTTCTACCGTGTGAAAACCTTTTCCCTCGCTTTTCGGGCATTCCCAGCTGCCTTGCCACCCTGCCAACCGCTCCGGGTCACTTCCCACAATCTTTAGTAAGTTGCTTTTCATCAAGCACATAGACTAGGCTTCGAGAGTACGTGCTAGGTTCCCCTGCGTTTGGTTCTCCGGGTGCACACTACGCCATAAGCCTGTGCCGCGGAGGCCAGGAACACTTATGAGCACATCAAATCCAGTCAGCGCACTAATTCAGCCCCTAGGCGAGATGCCCCCCGAATCGGTCGTGTTCGGCGGCACCGAGGCCATGCGGTCTTTGCGCGAGCGGCTGGCCAAAATTGCCGGTGCTAACGTTCCTGTGTTGATCCAGGGAGAGAGTGGCACGGGCAAAGACATTATTGCGCGCATGATCCACGCCGCGTCGCCATGGAAGAGCGGTCCGTGGGTGAAAGTGAATTGCCCCGCGATTCCGGGTACGCTTCTCGAAAGCGAACTCTTCGGCTACGAGAAAGGAGCCTTTACCGGCGCCTATGGCATGAAGCCCGGCCGGGTCGAGATGGCGCATCGCGGCACTCTGTTTCTCGATGAAATCTCAGAGCTCGACATGGCTTTGCAGTCAAAGTTGTTGCAACTGCTGCAGGATGGCCAGTTCTGCCGCATCGGAGCGCAGGAAGACAAGAAAGTGGAAGTCCGCGTAGTGTGCGCCACCAATCGCAAACTGGAAGAGGAAATTGCCGCCGGCGCCTTCCGTGCGGATCTTTTCTATCGCATCAATGTCGTGAATCTGCACATGCCGCCGCTGCGCGAGCGCGCTTCCGACATTCCGGAACTGGTCAACTACTTCCTCCAGTATTACAACCAGAAATTCAACTCGCGCGCCAACCCGCTTTCCGCCGACTTGATGAACGCGCTGCGGAAATACCATTGGCCGGGCAACGTCCGTGAGCTCGAAAATCTGATGAAACGCTACGTGATTCTGGGCACCGAGGAGTCGATCTCCGACGATCTACGGCCACAGCCCGCGGATTTCTTCAGCGCTGACATTTCCGTCGATGGCCCGATCTCGCTGAAGAAAATCACCCGGCAGGCCGTGCATGAACTGGAACGGAAGATCATCCTCAAAGTTCTGCAGCATCATCACTGGAACCGCAAACAGGCGGCCCGCGCGTTAAACATCAGCTACCGGGCGTTGCTCTACAAAATCCGCGATGCCGGTTTGCCCTCTAACCGCGCCCCCCGCCGCCCGCAGCCCGAATCCGAAGAAGTGATCCAGACCGTCGCCGCCGACTGACTCCGATCCCACCATAACTGCGATTCTTCCCACAGCAGCAACGGCTGAGCCGGAGTCCGCTGTTATGGCTGTTGCCTCATCATTGCGCGACAGTGAAAAGCGATCTGTTGTTCCTCCTGCGTGGGCACAACAAGAATCTTTTCTGCCTTGAGGCCGAGGACATCGAGACCTGCTGTCGCTCGGGAGCGAATGTAATCGCTGTGCTCTCCGATGCCTCCGGTAAAAACCAGAAGATCGATTCCGCCAAGCAGAGCGACGTAGGCGCCGATTGCTTTACGTACCGAAGTCGCGAAAACTTCCAGCGCAAGAACCGCACGGGGATCGTTCGCGCGGGCACGCTCTTCCAGTGCCTTCACGTCGCTCTCGCCGGAAGAGAGCGCGAAGAGCCCACTTTGATGGTTCAGCAAATCTTCAAGCTCATCGGCGCCAAGCATCTCAGTGCGCATGAGGTAGAGGAGAACGCCGGGGTCGAGATCGCCGGACCGCGTGCCCATGGGGATACCGCCCGTGGGCGTGAGGCCCATGCTTGTGTCGATCGACCTGCCGTTGCGCAGAGCGCAGAGGCTGGCGCCGTTGCCGAGGTGCGCGAAAACCGCCCGCTCCGGGAGCATCGAGCCCAGTCGACGGACCAGCGACTCGTAAGAGAGACCGTGGAAACCATAGCGTTGAATCCCCGCATCGAAGTAGCGCTGAGGAATTGGAAGATGCGATGCCACTTCTGGCATGGTTCGGTGAAAGGCGTCGTCGAAGCAGGCGTACTGTGAAGCCGAAGGGAAGATCGATTGCGCGGAAGCGATGAGCGTGAGCGCCTGCGGAATATGCAGCGGCGCGAAGTGTACAGCGGCGCGCAGCTGTTCCAGCACTTGTGGGGTGATGATCTGGTGAGTGCGGAGGTGTGGGCCTCCGTGCACCACGCGATGTCCTACAGCCGCAGGCGCAGCGTGAATATGTTCCTGGATCGCCGCGGCCAGAGCGGTGAGGGCGTCGCCCTGCGACTCGTGAATACTTCCTGTTGCGACAAGAGTTGTTCCGTCGGAAGAACGAATGTTTAAAGTGCCGTTGCTGCGTCCGATGCCCTCGGCGCTCCCTGTGAGCACAGCCTCTTCATCGCTTGTGCCGCGGCCGTAGATGCCGAACTTCAGCGAAGAGGATCCGCTGTTAAGCACGAGGATCAGACCGTCTTTTCCAGCCAGGTTTTCAGCCATGGCTATCCCGGCCACTTCCAGTTGCGAATCTCTTCCTTGTCGATGCCTTCGGTGTGAGCGTAATTGATGCTGTCGATGATCTGGTCCTTCAGCCACTCTTTAACATGCGCTCCGACGAAACTGAGGCGCGGGACGCGGTCGATGACATCAATGGCCAGGTCAAAGCGATCGACCTGATTAAGAATGGCGAGTTCCAGGGGAGTGTTGATGTTTCCTTTTTCCTTATATCCGCGGACATGAAAATTGTCATGATTCTTGCGGCGGTAGCTGAGTTTGTGGATGAGTGCCGCATAGGAGTGGAAGTTGAATATGACGGGCTTGTCGACAGTAAACAGCGAATCGAAGTCGCGGTCAGAGAGTCCATGGGGATGTTCGCTCTCCGGCATGAGGCGGAAAAGATCGACGACATTGACGAAGCGGATCTTCAGGTCAGAAAAGTGTTCCTTCAGGATCGCGACTGCGGCGACCGCTTCCATGGTTGCGATGTCGCCCGCGCATGCCAGAACTACATCGGGCTCCGCGGCATCGTCGGTGGAAGCCCAGTCCCAGATGCCGATGCCCTTCGTACAGTGGTTTACGGCTTCGTCCATCGTGAGGTACTGCAGGTGGTCCTGCTTATCGGCGACGATCACGTTGACGTAATCGCGCGAGCGCAGGCAATGATCAGTCACACTGAGCAGGCAATTCGCGTCCGGCGGCAGGTAGATGCGAACAACATCCTTGCTTTTGTTTGTGACCACATCAAGGAAACCGGGATCTTGATGCGTGAAGCCGTTGTGATCCTGCCGCCACACCAGCGATGTGATGAGGATGTTGATGGAGGGCACCGGCGCGCGCCAGTCGAGTTCTTTCTTCGACTTCTCCAGCCACTTGGCGTGCTGGTTGAACATGGAATCAATCACATGCACAAAGGCCTCGTAGGTCGAGAAGAATCCGTGACGGCCAGTGAGCACGTAGCCCTCGAACCAGCCTTCTAACGTGTGCTCGCTGAGCATTTCCATGACGCGTCCGGAAACATCCAGCTCGCCGCCGTCGGCGTCTTCCGGCTTGTATTCCGCAAGCCAGGTCTTCTTCGAA
>Ga0209275_10001055_pt1 | contig 11218 bp, 6 predicted proteins | sample HubBroMetageREF2_FD_188344 | JGI IMG/M metagenome (GOLD analysis project Ga0209275, IMG submission 188344) | Reference soil microbial communities from the Hubbard Brook experimental Forest, New Hampshire, USA - Hubbard Brook CCASE Soil... | ecosystem: Environmental > Terrestrial > Soil >...
ATCTTTCGTTTCAGGAATCCTTCGAGCTACTCCGTGCGTCTTGTGAACACAAATTCATTGTTGCCGTGGCCGCGGGGAAGTGTGTTCATTTTAGTAAGTACGAAACCCTTGTCTCTGAGATGTTCGAATACGGCGGCAGGCGCAGCCACTTCGTAGGGGAAGCCGCCCAGCCAATCTACGACGTCCCGAATAAATGACATACCCCTAGGAGACCGGTGCTTTGTGTACCGCGCCAGAGGACTAGTTCGCCTTACCAGAACATCGACCAGCACACCTCGTAGGAGTAACCAAGAAAAAAACACAAACGATATGATTGAACGCTGCACGATCCCACGGTTGTACGATCTCTTGACCCGCCACCACGCCTGAGAAATCGCTCCCTCGTCGTTATAGATCGCGACAAAAAGCCTGCTGCCAACCCCAGCCAGTATCGAAATATTGTCGATCGCGCGCCACATCTGCCCAGTGTGATGCAGAACGCCCCAGGAATACACAATGTCAAATGTGCCTAGCCCTTTCAGAAATTCCTCGTCTAGCACACTACCTTCCTCCGCGACCCAGCGCGTTGAATTCGGGAAATGCCGACGCCGCAACTCTCTGGTGCAAGCGACGCTTTCAGGGTCAAAGTCAAAAGAATAGACGTGTCTCGCCCCGAGCCGCATTGCCGCGAGCGACGAAAGTCCACTTCCGGAACCGACGTCAACGAAAGTCATTCCCTCAAGACTCCTTACTTCGAGCATCTCTTGGAGAGCATCTTCCGCAGCGGTGATGCGCGAATCGTCTAGCGTGTCCAGAAACTTCTGCCAATTGCGCCCGAACCTGAAGCGCTCTCTTCTTTCGATTTCAATCGCCCAGGCGCCCATTTATTCATTGCCTCCAACCTGAGATCTCGCTTTCTGGAGCCACGCGCTATTCGCGCCGTGGATGTTCGTCGCCAGTCGTAGCGTCGCTGCGGATGCCACAGACCTAGTCAACATATTCGCGGAACCATGTTTCGAGGAAGAGTAATTCCCACAATCTGCTGCTCCAGTCTCTTTGCCCGTCAATGTGTTCATTGACCATTCGCTTCAGAAACTCTTGCTTAAATAACCCGCGTTTCGCCGACGTATCATCCAACAGCGTGCCCCGCAGAGTTTCACGCAGGTCGGTGCGAAACCATTTTGCCAACGGCACACCGAAGCCTGTTTTTGCTTTGTGGAGTATTTCCTGCGGCAGCAGGCTCTGAACTGCTCGCCTCAAGATAGCCTTGCCGCCTTGGCGATCCCGTTTCAGGGAGCTGGGAATCGTGGCGGCAAATTCCACGAGATGATGATCCAGAAACGGGCTCCGCACTTCGAGGCTGTTGGCCATCGAGGCGACGTCGGTCTTCACCATCAGACAGTCGGGCAAGTAATAATGTTGATCGTGCCGGGCCATCCAATCCCAATCGTCCATGGATTCATCCCAGGGCAAATCAGTGAGGTGCGCAGATCCGTTATGCCCGTTCAACAGCGATCGGAAGTGCGGCGTATAAGCGGCGCGCTTTTCTTCGTCCTTGAGGATTGAGGTTTGCAGCGCGTATCGGTCTGGAAGCAAAGACCCAAACATGCGCCAGCCGCGCAACACTTTTGCTTCCATGTTTCCGTACGGAAAACGCTCCAGGCCACCCCGCATAACGCTCGCAACTTGTCGCCGGATCGTGTACGGAATGAAGTCGGCTTTGCGCCAGCGTTGCGTATCACGGTAATGGTCGTAGCCCAGGAAATTCTCGTCACCGCCGTCACCACTTAGTGCCACCGTGATGTGCGCTCTTGCAGCACGCGAAACGTAGTACGTCGGTATCGCAGAAGAATCCGCAAACGGCTCGTTGTAGTGCTCTACAAGCAGCGGGAGAATGTCGGCTGCGGAAGGCTTGACGATGATCTCATGGTGCTCCAGTCCATATCTCGCAGCGACCAGGCGCGCAAACGGCAACTCATCGAAACCCTGGTCTTCAAAACCGATCGAAAAGGACTTCACAGCTGCGGAACTTTCCATCGCCATCAGCGCCGCAATCGTTCCAGAGTCAATGCCACCACTGAGGAACAGTCCAAGCGGCACATCCGACGTCAGACGCAGGCGAACACATTCCCTGAGCAATCGCACCAGCTCAGTTTCGATTTCTTGCTCAGATGCTGGTGTCCGGCGTTCGCTGCGCGGCGACCAGTATCGCTCAATGGTTAGATTGCCATTGGTATCGCACAGCAGATAATGTGCCGGCGGCAACTTGGAGATCCCGGAAAAGGCCGTCAGCGGGCTGGGCACGTACTGGTGAGTCAAATAGCTGTCGATCGCGTGATAATTCGGCGAGGAACTCGTCTCCGAATCCGCCCGCACGACATTAATCGACGAACCAAATAGAAATGCCTGCGGCGTCTTACGGTAGACAAATGGCTTCTTTCCCAGCCGGTCGCGCGCTCCGAAGAACAATCTCTTCTTCGAATCCCAAATTCCGAACGCGAACATTCCTCGTAAGTGCTCGACGCATCGCACGCCATGCTTCTCATAAAGATGGAGGATTACCTCAGTATCGCCCTGGGTGCGAAACCGATGGCCTTCTTTAGCGAGCCTGGCGCGCAAGTCTCGAAAATTGTAGATCTCTCCATTGCATACGATCCAAAGCGTCTCATCTTCGTTCGTAAGCGGTGGATTTGCCCGCTCCTGCAGATCAATGATCGAAAGCCGCCGCTCGCCGAGTCCGATGTAAGGCGCCGAGTGCGTCCCACCCGCATCAGGGCCGCGGTGGACAACGGGCGCGCACATCCGCAAAATCACGGACTCCGGCACAACCGCACCGCTGAAGTCGATCTTGCCGGCTATTCCGCACATTAGTTAGACACGATAAATTCGCTGTGGATACATCACTGCGTGCAAGCTATTTCTGCAAATTCTCGGTCCTTTGGCAATGCTAGAATGGCCATTCCATGCGGACTCAAGCTAGCTTTGATCGCTATTACTATTCGAGAGCCGGGTATATCGGCGGCACCGAGCGCTTTCATCAACTCTGCCAGTCGTACTTCGCGAATGGCGGGCGCATTTTGGAAATTGGCGCGGGTCCGGCAAATCCAACGACGGCATTTCTGGCCGGCCTCGGCCCCGTCACTGGTTTGGATGTATCCGCGGAAGTGCTAGACAATCCCAATATCGCCGAAGCCCACGTGTACGACGGAATCAAAATGCCGCTGCCCGACGATACTTTCGGTCTGTGCGTGTCAAATTACGTTCTGGAACACGTCGCGGATCCCGCGTCGCACTTTCAGCAAGTTTTTCGAGTTCTGAAGCCTGGCGGCGCATACTGTTTCCGCACTCCGAATCGTTGGCATTACGTCACGATGGCCGCGAGCCTGACTCCGCATTCGATCCATCTGCGGTTGGCTAACAAACTGCGGGCGCTCGCTGCTGAAGCCCATGATCCGTGGCCAACGGTGTACCGCGCGAACACGCGCAGCAAGTTGCGGCGTTTGGCCCACAGTTCCGGCCTACTGTCGGAGGAACTCAGCATGATCGAAGCCGAGCCCAGTTATGGTGCCGCGCATCCCCTGCTCTTTTATCCGATGATGGCGTATGAACGGCTGGTGAACAGCAGCGATCTATTCAGTCCGTTCCGAGTCAACATCCTAGGAACATTTCGCAAACTCAGCTCGCCCGCTGGTCCAGTGTGAAAATTGCCACGGCGCGCCCTGCCGCCCGCATTCTCGAACTCCTGCGACAGAACAACCGTTCAGACCGCCCCAACGTCGGCGGAGTCCACTTCAATCATCGCGGATTGGCGAATCAAATCAATCGAGAGCACCAGACGCACCCGGCCTTTTTTGCGTATGAGCAAGCCCTCCATTCCTACCAAGGCTCCACGCGTGATCCGTACTCTCCGGCCGACGCTAAGGTACGGATGCGGCTCGGAGTGAACTCCGTGCACGAGTACGCTTCGCAGCGCCTCGATTTCCCCGTCAGGAAGCGCCGCCGGCCGATTGTCGAAGCCCACCAGACGAACCACTCCTGGCGTCACCAACACCCGCAACCGCTCCTGCAGGGGAATGCGCACAAATACGTAGCCCGGGAAAAGTGGGAGTTCCAGGCGCTTGCAACGGTCTTTCCACTTGCGCACGGATTCATACAACGGGAGAAAATGTTCGATGGATCGATGCTCCAACTGCGTGGCCGCGCTTTTTTCGTGATTCGAGCGTGTGCACACGGCGTACCACTGCGGCGTGGCGTCCGGAGCAAGCGGCCCACGATCGAGAGTTGCCGCGAATCCAGTCTGAATCGACCGAGCTTGGACATCATTCAGCATATTGTGGTGAGGCTCCAGGTAGACAGCTTCGCCCCGTCACTTACAGGGAAAATGTGACCTAACCCTAATATCTTCTGAAGCTTAGACAGGATCTCGCAACTATGCAGAGGCTGTCTTGCTTCGTTCATTAGGCTGCTTGCCATTCTTGCCCGATTGCCCACTCGCACCCGGAGTTGCGCTCGCCCCGTTCGCGGTCATCCACGGCATCCCGGCTCTCACGGTTCCGAAAACTTCCTGCGCGAATCTCATTCCGGGATCGTGTGGGTCAATCTGGCGCCAACGCGCGGTCCCAAACACCCAAGCCGCACCCAGCAGCACGGAGCACGCCGTTCCCGCGAGAATGATGATCGCTCGCGGCGGAAAGGATTTGTGTTCCGGCACCTCCGGTTGATCCAATACCTTCACCGAAGGGATTTCCTTTGCTTCCTGCACTTTTGCCAATTCAAACTGCTTTGTAAGGGTCTCGTAAACAGCTTCCTCCACCTTCAGCTGGCGGAATTTGTCCGCGTAAGGCACTCCCAAAACTGGCAATTGACGCAAAGTTGGATACGCGTTGTCTGTTGTGCTTTGATCGCTGGGGGCTGTTCCGCCGGACGTGCCGCTCATCTTTTGCAGCTGGCTGCGCAGCTCGGCGATGCGAGCTTGCGTCGTGCGCACACGAATATTGTTGTCGGAATAGATTTGCCTCAAGCCTTCGAGTTGCGATTCCGCGCCAATCAGCTGGCCTTGCAATGATGCGGCGCCTTCCAGCATGGCTTTGCCCTGAGCGGAGATGTCGATCGTCGCGTTCTTGCTCGCGAACTGGCTGAAATCTTTTTCCGCAGCTTCCAAGTCAACCTTAATTTTGTCCAGGCGCTCTTCCAGAAATACACGCTCGCGATGCGCGGACGAGGTATTAAGCTGTGCAGTCAGCGTGTCGAGTTCGTCGATATACGCGCCAGTGATGGCCGCCGCGCGCTTTGCGTCATGATCGGCAGTCGTAACGGTAATCACTCCACTCTTGCGGTCCTCGCTGATTGTTGTGTTTTTTTCGAGGCGCTTTCTTGCCGATTCCTGCAGTCGGATCCAATAAACTTTCTTCAGATCGAATCGTTGGATGATGCGATCTTCGGCCGTGCGGCTGCGCATGACGGCGATGAACACCGCTCCCGTCGTCTTCGCTCCCAGAAGGTCGCCCGCGAGGGAGCCCAGTCCAGAGTTTCCATTCTGACCGCCGCTGCTGAGCATCGCCATTATGGCCAGTCCGCCGCCTCCCTGCTGATCAGGTGGCATCAGGCGCGCCGTCGATTCGAATTCGCTGGGAATCAGAAACGCGATAAGTGTCGCGACGAAAAATCCAATCACCGCGCAACGCCCCAAAAACCGGCGCATGCCCCACAACAAACGAAGTCTGGGCAAGACTCGCTCGCGGCTCAGGCTCTCGTTCCACTCCGGAGCGAACGGCGCGCTGGCGTCCGGAGCTTCCACCAATACCGCGTTCCGATTGGACGGCGTTTGCATCAATTCCATGCTCTCCTGATTGCAGTTGCGTTCATGGAGCTGGGACGCCATTTACCTGATCGTTACCGTTCGGCTGCCGCTTCAAATGCAGCGGCAACTCCAAATTCTGCGGCTGATAGCTAATCCCCACCGAAGACGTCCAATTCGTCTGGCGCGTGGATGCCAGAACTGGCGCCAGCCACGTCTCGTGTTGCACCGACGCCTGCACGTTTAGAACTCTCCGTATCCAAAAGTTTCCTTTTATCCACTCGTCGTTGACGCTCTCACCTTGCGGAATGAAGTCTGGCGCAACCGTCGCGTGCCGGTAACCGAACTGCAGCGAACTCTTCGGCGTAAACCAGTAGTTGCTCCAGGCCTGTATGCCAGTTCCCTCTCTGCCGATCCAGCTGCCGATAATGTTGCCTTTGTTGGTGTACATATCGGTGTAGAAAGCGTCATAGTAGATGTATTGTCCGTGGCGAGCCGAGGACACGGAGTTCGTGTTGGTGCTCTCTACCCTCAGGTCCAACTTTGCTATCTTCGGGAAACGTGTCAGATAGATGCCCGTGTCAATCCCGGCGCGGCGCGGAGAAGCGAGCGGCGAAGGGTCGTCATCCGAAAGCGAATCGGAATAAATGGACAGCCAATCGCGCACAAACGGAAGCCGGTAATTAAAATAAAATCCGCCGTAACGTTTTCCGGGATTGTCGTTGGGCCCGTACAGCACTGACGATTTAAAATAATCGAAGTAGCTGTTAAATATAGCCGAAGGAGTGATCGCACGTCCGACTCCTCCGAATTCAGCGGTCCTGGAAAATCCCAGCTCCAAATTTGGCGTCGGTTTCAGGGTGATAACCTCGCCGTGGACCATCGGACGCGGCGGAAATTCGTTTCCCGAAAGCTTTCCCACAAAGAAATCCGTTTTTATCGGCCCGAGCCAGTGAAAAATCCAGGGAAGGACAAAAGGGGAGACCCGGCTGGCGCGAAACATATAGATCGGTTCCGCGTTGTCGCTGAAGATTAGAACGCTTCCCTCCCCCGGTCCCCACCACAGGCTTTGTTTGCCGAATGCGAAATTCCAATCCGCAACCTTCGCGGCGACGTATGTATCGAGCAGGCGAAATTGATTCGTCGCGGTGATCGGCGTGGCCTGTTGCACCGGGGTGTTGTCCAGCGTTGCGATCAGGTTTTGCGTGGACTGGGAAAATCCTGGTGCCGACGGGGAGTGCTGATATTCGCCGCGCACATAGAGTGTGAAGCGCCCCCAACCGCCATAGCCGGAGAATCCGTCATATGTGTTAATCCCTTCCTGGTACGGGCGCCCGTAGTTATTAATGATGGTCTGCCCGAAATGACGGCTATCGTTCAGAGGCGGACCGTTAATGCCGGTGGTAACGGAATAGAGCGATTCCAGTCGCGCGGTTACTTCGGATTCGCCACCGGCGCCTGCAGCAGTTTCTAGGTCGCTCGCGAATTCCTTTTGCAGCGCGTAATAAAGTTTCGCCGCTTCTCCCGAGTTCGCTTCACCCGCGAATGCGACGCGGTCGCTGGCCTCTTCCACCAGGTGCGCGCATTCAATGCGCGTCCACGGGCGCTGTCCCAGAAATGCCAGACGAATGTAGCCCAACGCCGCAAGCCGTTCGATGGCCGGATAAATCCAACTATCAAGTTCCACGAAGGGCGATCCCGTAGGCGCGACACGTCTCGCAGGACTCACGTCGCTGGATTCCGCGTACGTTTCCCATTCCCCGCCGCCGACTTCGGGATCGTGATGCCGGCGATACACTTGTTGTGCGACAAACCAACCGAGAGTGCTCCCGATGAGAACATCCGTCGGAAAATGCTGCTTGGCATCTATACGCGCCGCGCCGATCGCCGCCGCCATTCCGTAGCTCACCAGACTCACGTACGGGCTGGGATATTCGTGCGCGATCACGCCCGCAATCGCCCATGCCACCGTGGCGTGCTCGGAGGGAAACGAATCGTCACCTTTCCAGAAGTTCCCCTGGTAGTGATTCTGCAGCGGCCGTTCCCTTCCGAAAGCGTATTTGAGCGCATAGGAGTCTGCGGTGGCGTTCAAGGCGGCTTCAATGGCAAGAAACCCTGTTTCGCGCAGGTGATCGTTGTGCGTGAAGTGGCCCCACAGGTAAAGTCCACCGGCAGCAGCGGCCATCGAGCCGATTCCGTAGTTCGAAAACTCATTCGCGTTCTTCAGTCGACTCGGGGAATTCGACAGATGCTTGCTGAATTCCGTGTCCGTTGCCAGCGATACACCCGTCGCAACACTGAGCGGCAACAGCCAATCAACGTCCACCAATCGGAGGCGCGCCGGAGCCGTCCATGTCGTTGCCTGATCGTTCGCAAATCGCTTGAACAGGTACGGTCCTATCGAGGTGTCGTAATTCTGTGAGGAGTCCGCCGAGAAATTCTTCGTATAGTCAGTTGTGGAATCCGTCAACGTGTTCGAGGAGCTTGCCGTGCTTGACGTATTCGACGCGTCTGCTGCGCCCGTCGCGACTGCCGGCGTAATGCTGGATGTAGCGACCGGCGCCGCGTCCCCGGCATCTGCCGGCGAAGCGGCGGAGCTCGCTTGCGGCTCGGCTTCCGGAACCGCTCGCGCGCCAGCCGGCTTGGCTTGATTGGCCGCAGTGGTTTCCTGCGGCGCAGACTGCGCGAAACAAATCGTGCCAGCCATCGGTGTGATCAGTAAAAAGGAACTCAACACGTGTCTGCACCATCCTCGTGTCATTCCAAGGTCTCTCGATCTAGTAGTGCGCGGCAATAAACGCCGCGGACGCGATCGACGACGCCACCTGTGCCGCCAGGAACACCGTCTGCCACTGTATGCCGCCGCCGATGGCCTTCTCCGGAACGACTACCGAGTCGCCAGGACGCAACTCCGCGTTCAAAGAATCTCTGCCCCATAGGCTTTGGTTAGAACCAAGGACCGAGCCATCCGCGCGAATCACAAAAATTGCTTTCTTATTGGCTAATTGCGTCGGGCCGCCGGATTGCCCCAGATACCACTGCGCACTTTTTCCGGGACGATAGGAAACAGCCGTCGGGTTGTAAACTTGGCCGGTGACCATCACGTAACTCGGCTTTTTTGGAATTTCGATCGAATCTCCTGCTCGCACCTCCACATCGGCGGTCGTGTTTTGCCATTGATGGATGTTCGCCGATATCCGGATCGCCAGCCGGCCCGACGGTGGATTAGAACTCAATTGTTCCAGCGCGGTCTGCCACTGCTGCAACGCCAGGTCTTTCGCTTTTTTCTTGTCCGGATCGGTTTCCGGCAGCAGTTGCAGATTGGACTGTTCATCTTTCACACGCAGAATCATTTGGTCCTGGTCTTTCGCCTCCAGTTCCCGCACTTGCACTCGGCGCAGCACCGCGCCATAGGGGTAAGAGTCAGGCTGGAACCCGCCGGCCCTCTCGATAATCGAGCTCAACTTTTCGCCGGGACGAATTCCGTACGTTCCCGGGTTTTTCACTTCGCCCTTTACGCTGATCGAGGCCCCCAGGTCATTCCAACCAGGCAGCTGACGAACGGTGAGCACGTCTCCGTTGTGAATCGGAATCGCCGCTTCTGGTCCCTTGGAAAGCACGCTGGAAATCGAAATCGATTCGTGTTGAGCCGTCAAAGACGATTGATTGGCATACTGAAAATGTGTCAGGTCCGCGGTGGACGTATCCGCGCTGGGCTTCAGCCCCCCGCCGACTTGGATCAAATCCCCGATGGTCATGTTGGTCGTGAGCGGGTAGCGCCCGGGCCGCGCCACTTCGCCTTGAACGTAGACGGTCGCCGGGTCCGCTGCGTTGGTATTGCGATGGATCAGCAACCGATCGCGTGGCTGCAGCACAATGTTTTCTGTCGGGTCCCCCGCAAGCGCCTCGCTGAGATTCACGCTGAAAATTTTGAATTTGCCATCGGGCATATACCTGAAAACCTGCGCATCTTCTTTCTGCGCGTCAGGGCTTAGTCCACCGGCCAGATGAATCGCATCCCCCAACCGGATTTGACCGGATGTCCGGTAAGTTCCGGGCGCTCGCACATCTCCCCACACCGAGACAATCGGAGGATTCTCGAAATCAAAACGGCTGTAAATGCGTACGGTGTCCATCGGATGCAACAGCGGCGCCTGCGCGGGATTTGCCAGCGAATCCGCCAGATCAAAACTCTCAACCGTGGGATGAAAATCCGGCGGGTTCAGGCGAATAATCTCCGCGTAGTTCATGGAAGGCTCGGGGAGCAGATCCTTGTAGGTTGCGATCACATCCGTCACGCGCATATTTTCGCGATACGAATAGCGGCCCGGACGAAGCACGTGGCCATCCAGATAGATCGCGTCCTGGTTGTAGGAAGCGATCGGAAAAATCCTGATGCGATCCCCGTCTTTAATTTCAAACGCCTCCAGCTTGTTGGTCACTTCCGCGGAATCGCCGGCATCAGGAATATCCAAGCTCAGCATGGTCTGTTTCTCGTGGGCCACCAGCCGTTGCACTTCGATGTGGCGAAGCGCGGCCGTCGGCAGCAGCCCACCAGAGAGTTCCAGCACCGCCGCCAGATCTTTTTCATCCTTCAATTCGTAAACAGCAGGCCGCCGCACCATCCCTTCCACCGTTACTTGCGGACCCACCGGCGGCACTAGCACCGTATCGCCGTTATCCAGCCGAGCCATGTCGCTCTTCACGCCGTGCAGGAGCAGGTCGTAAAGATCCACCTCCTCCACCAACTGTTTGCCGCGATAGTGCTTCACGATTCGCAGCGATCCCTTCGGCGTCGGCCCGCCCGCGGCGAAAAGTGCGTTCAACGGCGTCGAAAGCGAACTGATGTCGTAGGCACCGGGGTTCGCTACATCTCCAACTTCATAGATACGAATCGTTCGCAACCGTGCCAGCGAAACCTCGGCAGACACGTCGCGATACTCCGTTCGCAAAATCCGCTGCAAGTCTTGCTGCACGTCCGCCAAATTTCTGCCGCTCACCAGCACGGGCCCAGCTTCGGGCAGACTGATTCGGCCTTCCCGATCCACGGTTCGGAAAAATCGCTGCGAGACGCTGCCCCACAAATCAACCGAAAGTCCATCACCTGGTCCCACTACATAATCAGGACCTACCGGAAGATCCATGGGAATCAACTGCGGATCGCGCGTTCCGTTGTCGAAAACCTCGGAACCAAATCTTCGTGGCGTGGTAGGACGAGGGACCGCCTGAAGGTACATGTCGTAAAGTGACGGAATGTCGGCGTACGGGCTCTGCTTACGCGTCATTTCAGCTGGTTGTATCAGCGCGTTTTGTCGAGCCCTTCGCACAGACGGCTGGACCGGGACAACTGGTGACATGCCCATGCCCGAAGACGGTGGACCATTCATGTCGCGGCCGGAAGAACCCGAACCCAGACTTGCCATCGCGAGCGCCGCAGCTGCG
>Ga0209275_10001057_pt1 | contig 11214 bp, 11 predicted proteins | sample HubBroMetageREF2_FD_188344 | JGI IMG/M metagenome (GOLD analysis project Ga0209275, IMG submission 188344) | Reference soil microbial communities from the Hubbard Brook experimental Forest, New Hampshire, USA - Hubbard Brook CCASE Soil... | ecosystem: Environmental > Terrestrial > Soil >...
GATAGGGAGGCGGAGGGTGCCCCACCCTCTGGTTTGCAAGGGTGGGTCTTGGGGTGCTTTGGATTGCGGAGGCCCAGCGATCCCGAAGTCTCGATGATCCTCTGGAGAAATGAGGAGAGTACAAGACTGGGCCACCCGCCAATATGATCAGTTCTGGACTTTTCCATTGGCCGTAGGCATAATGCGCCGCGGATGTCCCTTCCTGTGGTAACAATCACTAGTATTCAATAAATTTGGAGCGTCCGATGATTTCCGAAATCGCTCTTAAGAAACTCAGGTCGTCGCTTCGCGGGCAGGTATTGTGTCCGGACGAGGAAGGATACGATGCAGCCCGGAGGCTGCCAAATGCAATGATTGATCGGCGGCCCGGGGTGATTGCGAGGTGTGTGGGAGTTGCAGATGTACTGGCCTGTGTGCGCACAGCGCGGGAGCACGATTTAATGGTGGCAGTTCACGGGGGAGGCCACGGCGTGTCAGGAAAGTCCGTGTGCGAGGGCGGGCTGATGATCGACATGTCGGCAATGAAGGGAATCCGGGTGGACCCCGTGGGGCGGACAGTAAGAGCCCAGACCGGTGTGAAATTAGGAGAGTTCGACCGGGAGACACAGGCGTTTGGGCTGGCAACTACGCAGGGAGTGGTGCCAACGGTAGGGATGGCGGGACTCACGCTTGGAGGGGGATGGGGCCAGCTGCACGGCAAATACGGACTGGCGATCGACAACGTGATCGGAGCAGACGTGATAACGGCAGATGGAAGAATGCTGACCGTCGCCGCGAACGAGAATCAAGACCTTTTTTGGGCGATACGAGGGGGCAGCGGGAATTTCGGAGTGGTCACATCGCTGGAGTTCCGTTTGCATGAAGTAGGTCCGGTTTTCGGTGGCGCGGTGTTCTATCCGGCGGCCCAAGCAAAGGAAGTGTTGCGGTTTTGGCGCGAGTTTGCGGCTGATAGCCCGGACGAATTGGTGACGCAAGGCGGATCGTTCCGGCTTCCCGACGGCACTCCGGTCTTTGGGATAGCTGCCTGCTACTGTGGAGCGGTGGAGCGGGGCGAGCATGTTCTGAAGGCGCTGCGGACGTTTGGGCCGCCCTTAGCAGATGCGCTAAGTCCGATGAATTACATCCAAATCCAGAGTATGTTTGAGCCGTTCTTCCCGCCCGGGCGTCGCGTGTACACGAAATCGAATTTTCTGAAACAGCTGAGCGACGAAGCGATTGAGGCAGCGGTGCAGTTTGTAGCTAAAAGTCCCTCACCTTACACGTTCGCCCCGTTCATCGAGCACTGGAATGGGGCAGCGACACGCGTGGCGCCGACGGATACAGCATTTCCTCACCGGCAATACGAGTGGAATTTTCTGGCGTGGTCAATGTGGACTGAGTCGTCGGAGGACGAAAAGAATGTGCAATGGACGCGAGAATGTTGGGAGGCGATGCGACCATTCTTGGTAGCGGGATCGTATGGAAATTATGTGACGGACGAAGGAGAGGCGATAGCGCGGGAAGCCTACGGGCTGAATTATAACCGACTCGTGGCCCTGAAGAATAAGTATGACCCAACAAACTTCTTTCGGCTAAACCACAATATTCAGCCGAGCCAGGCAGCGCAGGCGGTGAGTTGACCGCAGCGAAAAGGCGCCCGTGACAGTTTAGGTTTTCTATAATTTGCAGGTAATTGACGTAATGATATACTTCGGGTATGTGTGGCAAGCAGATTGAGTCGGCGGAGCATCCGCGGTGCCGGTGGGCGTTTGCGGATGGGCGGCGCGGCCGGCTTGCGGCGCATCCTGATCATGATGGGCTTTGTTTTGATCACGGGACGCTGAGCCAACGGGCTTCGCGCCGCGACAATTTTCTGCGCGAATTTCAGCCGCTCTCAAAGTTGGGCTTCACGGAGAACGATTTTCCAGCATGCCGTCTCGGCGATTGAGCGCGGGCAACGGGCGCGGCGTGTTGCTCCCAGCAGAGCGACCGTGCTGAAGCAAGTTGCGCCCATGCTGGTGCGCTCCGAACAGATGGTGGCCCAGGAAGAATTCCGGACGGGCTGCGGACCCCGATGGGAGCGTCTGCGCAAACTGATTGCGAGATAAGTCTAATGCCTGCCGCACTTGTACCGTGGTCCTCGCTAACGTATTCGTTTTCAGATGCTTCCGAGCTAAAGATGGGGGTGGGGAGCTATTATCGTTAACCACGGCGCGCCGGTGCGCTGATGGCTGCGTCCTATGACCTGCAACCCATTGCGCTGGCAGAGCCTTGGTGCCACAATTCCCACTTAGTGGGAAACACGGACGCTTCTTGCGGTGTCTAATAGGAAGAGCGGACGTGGGTTGGGAATTGCTTCCAACCGGAACAGCCGAGGCAGACCGTGTCCGATTGGGCTAGTGCCCTATCTTGGGGGCGTGACGAGTCTGAACTTGTAACCGAGTTACAGGCCGGCTCGGAGACCGCCTTCGACTGGCTGGTCACCCATTACCACGGACCCGTCTACAACCTGATCCTCGGCATGCTGGGGGATACCTCCGACGCAGCCGATTCCGCTCAGGAAGTTTTCTTGAAAGCGTTTAAAGGCATACGCAGCTTTCGCCAGGGCAGCTCGCTGAAGACCTGGCTCTATCGCATCGCCATTCGCGAGGCGCTGAATCACCGGCGCTGGTTCAAACGCCATCTGCAAAAGAACATTTCCCTGGACGCGGAGCCTGCCGAAGGTTGCGCGCCGATGGACATTGAAGATCTGAGCGCGACACCGTTTGATTTGCTGGCCGCGCACGAAATTCAAGTGGCGGTGCAGGGCGCATTGCAGCAAGTGCCGGATGTGTTTCGCAGCGCGGTGATCCTGCGCGATCTGGAAGGATTGAGCTACGAAGAAGTAGCGGAAGTGCTGGATTGCAGCGTGGGCACGGTGAAGTCTCGCATCTTGCGGGGACGGCGAGCGCTGCGGGAAATGCTGGAGCCGATTCTGGGCGATCGGCAACCAGCGACAGAGATTGTTGCTGAACCGGTTCAGCATAGTGGCCATGGCTCGGGCGCGGGAAATGTGACGGCGGGTGCGAGAGCGGCGTCCTCCTCGATTACGACACCGGCACACACGAATTTAGAAGTCGCTTCAAGGACATCCGCAATTGGTTCAATAGAATCGCAAGTCGGCCTGGCGGCGGCGTATGTACGCAGCCCATTTGGGCAGGCTGAAGGAAGATCGCGTGCAAGTGTGGCGCGTGAGGAACAGTCATGAAGTGCGACAAAGTTCAAAGCAGGTTGGCTGGGTATTTGGACGACGCTTTGACATCGGCTCCGCGCTTAGAAGAGCGCAGCGCCATTCGGCAGCATTTGGATGCATGCATGGAGTGCCGCGAGGAATTGCAACGGTATCGCAAACTTTCGGTATTGCTTTCGCGGATGCCGAGGGCGGTGCCCCCTGCGGATTTGGCCGTGAAAATTAAAGTAGCGGCGGCGCAAGCGCAGGATACTAAGGATTGGCCCAGTCGTTGGCAGCACGTCAAAGATCGCGCCGAAATTTTGCTGGATAACACGTTTCGTCCGTTGACGGTGCCTGCGACCGGTGGCCTGTTCTCGGCAATTATCATTTTCGTGTTTGTGTTTCACATGATGGTGCCGGGAATTACCGTGCAAGCGGACCCCAACGATATCCCTACGGGATTATTGCAACCTGCGCAGCTTTTGAACCTGGCGGAATATCCGGAGAGTGCGGTCCCGGAATTGCAGCACCCCGATGCGGTGGTGCAACACGAGATGCTGGTCGATGTGTTGGTCGACGAGCGCGGGCAAATGGCGGACTACAACATCATCGATGGACCGGATAATCCGCAGGTGCGCCACCACCTCTATCAAATTTTGCTGTTCTCGCGCTTCCGGCCCATGCTCAGCTTCGGTCGTCCCACGGCTGGCGGCCACGTAGTGCTGAGTTTCAGCTCCATCCACGTCCGCGGATAATTCGGCGTCCGTCGTATCGAATCGGCGTTGGCACGGCAAATTCCTGCGGTACGACGGCGCCGGGGTCCTTGGTCAGGTGGCGCTTGCCACGGCTCATGTCAGGGCACGACTTCAGTCGTGCCGACCGAATCGCCCCAAATGGGGCTTTAAAGCCCCTGAGGTTGCGTAAATCGGCGGAAAATCCAAGAAATTCCTGCCCTGTACAGCGGGCCAGCTTCATTTTTGTGCGGTCCTGTACTTGCTCGCCGCATAATTTGGCAAAACGTCGTGTTCAATGGAAGCAGGAGATTTTGCCATGTCTTCCACGCCGCGACGGTTTACGATTCTCGCCTTGCTCGCTCTGCTGACGATGTTTGTCACGCCGATTCTGCACGCTGCTGCGCCTGGCGCATTGGGCGCGGCGAACAGCGGTCGCCCGCAAATGGGTAATGCAGAAAGCATATTGCTGGATGCGGCGAATCGCGATCGCGCGGCTCGCGGATTGCAGCCGCTGCAATGGGACGCAGCGTTGGCGAACGCTGCTCGGTTGCACGCGGAACAAATGGCGCAACGCAATATGCTTTCGCACCAGTTTCACGGCGAAGCGCCGATGCAGGAACGCGCGATGCAAGCAGGCGCGCGCTTCAGCCTGATTGCTGAGAATGTCGCGGAAGGTCCAACTGCCGCCGGATTGCATACACAATGGATGGATTCGCCGCCGCATCGCGCCAACTTGCTGGACAAGGATCTGAATTCAGTGGGAATTGCTGTGGTGCAGCGCGGAAACATATTATTCGCGGTGGAAGACTTCGCGCTTGCGGTGCCTTCGCTGAGTTTGGATGAGCAGGAACATGCGGTTGGCGCACAATTGGCGGCGCAGGGATTAAATCCGGTGAATATCACGCCAGAGGCTCACAAGGCGTGCAATCGCGAACGCCAAGTGGCGCAGCGGCCGATGGTGGTGTTGCGCTACGAGGTTTCGGATTTGAGCCGTTTGCCGGACGAAGTGCTGCAGCAGGTGCAAAGCGGAAAGTTCCACTCGGCGGCGGTGGGCGCATGTCAGCCGAGGGAAGGCTCGGACTTCGCGGGATATCGGATTGCGATTCTGCTGTTCTAACTATTCCTGAAAACCCGGAATCGTGTCGGGACAATTGGGCATAAGCTAACGACTAACTTCATTCGCGCGGCTAATGGCGGGGATAAGGAATTGAGGCTTGCGTTTTTGGCAGGAATAGATAGACTGGGCGGCATGAAATTGATGGTCAACGCGTATTGGTGGCGATTTACGTACCGGAGCAACCGGCAACGAGGGGCCATCTTCTAGACTGCGCGAACACAAAGTTTTTTGGCCCACTCGCACTGAGTGGGCTTTTTTATTTTCGGGGCGAGTTTACTTCGGAGCCAAAAGGAAACGGACATGATTATTTCGATGAAACTGCATTCGACACGAAGAGAAATCGACGAAGTGACGGCGATTGTCAGTCACTACGGCTACAAAGTGCACTCGATCGAAGGCGAAGAGCGAGTGGTGATTGGCGTGGTAGGCGTGGGCGATGTGACCGCGTGCATGGAGTCTGTGGAAGCCATGGCGCAGGTGGAAAAAGTGGTGCGGATCACCGCGCCGTATAAATTTGTGAGCAAGGAATTTCGTCCAGGGAAGACGCGGATCAAAGTGGACGGCGGCGCGGAAATTGGCGGGGACGAGTTTGTGGTGATTGCCGGGCCATGCTCGGTGGAGTCGGAAGAGCAGATTATGCGTACGGCGGAAGCGGTGGCCAAGGCCGGAGCGAAATTGTTGCGTGGTGGAGCGTTCAAGCCGCGAACGTCGCCTTACGATTTTCAAGGAATGGAAGAAGAAGGACTGAAGTTGCTGGTGAAGGCGAAGAAGGCGACCGGGTTGGGGATTGTAACCGAAGTGATGGGCGATAAAGATGTGGACCTGGTGGCACAACACGCGGACGTGATGCAGGTGGGCGCGCGCAACATGCAGAATTTTATGTTGCTGAAGGCGTTGGGAAAGTGCGGGCGGCCGGTTCTGTTGAAGCGCGGATTGAGCAGCACGATTAAAGAATTGCTGATGAGCGCGGAATATATTGTGGCGCACGGAAACGAGAATGTGATTTTGTGCGAGCGCGGGATACGCACGTTTGAGACGGCGACGCGGAATACGTGCGATATTTCGGCGATTCCGGTGCTGAATGAGTTGACGCATTTGCCGGTGATTCTGGATCCGAGTCACGCTACTGGGAAACGGAGTTTGGTTCCGGCATTGGCGCGAGCGGGAGTCGCGGTGGGTGCGGACGGGCTGATCGTTGAGACGCATCCGGCCCCGGAGCGGGCGATCAGTGATGGCGCGCAGTCGCTGGATTTGAACCAATTTGCAAAGATGATGGAAGAGTTGAAGCCGTACACGGCGCTGTGGGACGCGGCGCGAACGAAAGAATTGGCGGCGGTGGCAAAATAAAATCGACCGAAGCTGTGTCGCACCTACGGCGCTTGAGTTTCGTTTTAGATTTTACCCAGCGCTTACGCACTGGGCTAACTTATGTCGCGCCTCCGGCGCTGATCTGCGAAGTGCGAGATGATCATCGTTTTTGTCGACGAATTATTTCGACCAGTGCGCTTATTGATGCAACGCTGTCACTGGGTAAAGGACTGCGTCCAAGAAGATTTCTTTGCTGAACGGCGCGGGCGCTGCTAAGCCTAGACGCTTCTTTGCGTCGAGTAAAGTTGGTTCCCAGTCTTGGGCGACTTTGGGGCTGTTCGGCCAGTGAGTATCGTTTAAGAAATACACATTCACTAAGTAAGCGTCGACGCCGGCTACCATGCGTAAGAAATACAGATGAGCATAGCGATCTGCGGATTGATAGAGTTCCGTCATCCAATCCACATCAGGGTTGACTCCAAGCCATTCCTTCGTTTCAAGGAATGAGTCGCGAGTTTTTTGCAATGAATGGCCATCATGAGCTGAACATCCGCTTCCCTCGATTTCTTTTAGATGGCTCTTCGCTTCCACGAGAAGATAGCCACGGTGACCATCTGTGAAGTTGATGCGGGCTAATGCGTCCCAGCAGGGTCCTCTGTTCGGCCAAAATTCTCTCAGCTGATTCGAGAAATCATCTAGTCCAAGGGCGCGAAGGAAATTGTTATCTTGATATTCAGCGTATTTATGGGCGTTGCGTGGGGAAACCCATTCGATAGCAAGTGGGTTGAATGCAAACGCTTTGCTTATTGCGTTGGAAAGCTCGACGAAATGTTCGTTTACGTAGCTCTGGACTTGATACTGGCTTCCGGCGAAAGCACGGCCATTTTCATCTGTACGCCTTTGTGTTGAGTCCAGATTTAGCGATGATTTTGTTTCCATGGTGACTTGAGTCTCCAGTAGGTCGAGGTACTCTGAGTGGACCGTTCACAATACAAGAAATCGCGCGTGGCGGGGTGATCCCGGTCACCTGGAGGCCTGTTAATCGAGAGCCGTACCAGACAACGTTATAAGGTCGGTATTGCTGTGGCGAATTGCGAGTGCATAACAAACTGGGTACGAGTTGGCGCGCCAATTGCGTGTTGATAGCGGCGGATTTTCTTCTGACATGGCTGGGAGGAGAGAGAGGAGGAGCTTATGATCCGGCGTTGTGGGGAAGGCGACTTCGAGATGGTTTGGGAAATTATTAATGATGGGGCGCAGGCTTATAAAGGGATTATTCCTGCGGATCGTTGGACGGAACCGTATATGTCGCGCGAGAAGTTGCAGCGGGAAATTGATGCTGGAGTGATGTTTTGGGGATTTGAAGATAAGGGCGGGCTCGTCGGCGTGATGGGGCTGCAAGAGGTGCAGGATGTGACGCTGATCCGGCATGCGTATGTTCGCGGTGATGCGCAAAAACGGGGAGTTGGAGGGTTTTTGCTGGCTCATTTGCGAGGGCTGACGAATGGTCCGGTGTTGATTGGAACGTGGGCGGATGCGGTGTGGGCGATTCGCTTTTATGAGAAGCATGGGTATCAGATGGTTGATCGTCAGGAGAAGGATCGGTTGCTTAGAAAATATTGGACAATTCCGGAACGTCAGATGGAGACATCGGTGGTGCTCGCGGATGCGAAGTGGCGAGAAATGCGGCGGACGTGATTGCGGCGGTGACGTATTGTTTCGTAGGCGGTTGCGAAAGAGGTGACAAAAAGTTTGCGTTTCGCGCGTGTCAGAGGTGAGTGTTGATGGTCTCAGCGATTGGGGTTGGTTAGGAACTAGCCACGATCCCTCCACTGCGCACGAAGCGTGCTCCGGTCGGGATGACAGCGGTCGGGATCGCGGTGGTGTCGGCGTCAAGATGGCAGGAGTCTTGACGGTCTCAGCGATTGGGACTGGTAGGAACCCAGCGACGATCTCCCCACTGTGCACGAAGCGTGCACCGGTCCCTTCGAGGCTCAGGGCAAGCGGGATGACGGCGGTGGTGTTGATGATCAGGTGGGGTGGGATTTTTGGGAAGTGAGTTGGCGGATTTGAGATTCGAAGGCGGAGTAGTCGGAGGAATTGTAGGGGAGGACAGTGCCTAAGCCGGCATGAAATTCTTGGGCTTGGGTGATGCGATGGAGAGTTGGGAAGTTGTTGGCGTGAATGCCGGCGCCGGGCATGACGATGATGCGGTTGACGGCGGCTTGGATGAGTTGGCGGATTTGTGCTGCGCCTTCGGGCGCGGTTGGGGCACCGCCGGAAGTTAGGAGGCGGGTGGCTCCGGTGGCGATGACGTCGTCTAGGGCGGCGAATAAATGTGGATAGACGGAGGCGCGGAGGGCTTCGTCGAAGGCACGGTGGAAGGTTACGGGTAAGGAGCGGGCGTGTGCGATGAGTTGGGCGGTGCGGTGGATGTCGATGTGGTGGGAGGCGGTGAGGATACCCAGGACGATGCCATCCATGGCTAGATCACGGGCATGGGAGATTTGGGATTGCATGGTGGCGAATTCGGAGTCGGTGTAGAGGAAGTTGCCGGGGCGCGGGCGGATCATGGCGAAGATGGGAATGTGGATTGTGGCGCGAGCTTGGCACATGAGTTCGACGGTGGGAGTGAGGCCGCCTTGAGAAAGATCGGCGCAGAGTTCGATACGGTCGGTACCGGCGCGTTGGGCGGCTTGTGCGGCGGGCAGGGATTCTACGGCGATTTCCAGGAGGAAGGACATTTGGGTGTCGAGGAATCATGTTACGACATTCGATTGGTGAGTGAGGGAAGATTGGGACTAGTTGGAAAAGAGAAGAAGGGCTTATGGGCTTGGATCGGAAGACCCAACCTTTGCAAAAGGTGCAAAGGATGGGGCACCCTCAAGTTCATTTGAGAGCAGTTTTAACTAAAGCGTATATGAGTTTTTGAATCGTAGTGCTTAAGAGGACTTTTCGGGACGGCGGAGAATTGGATGGCGGGAAAATTTGGAGAGCACAACGAAGAATCGCTGTGCTAGGGTTTTGGATTTGAAGCCGACACTCGCGGGACAGTTCTTTGCGTTGGATCGGCTGAGTTCGCCTGACAGGGAATTATTAGTCGTCGGCGCGGTAGAGGGTGTGGAAAGTTTTCTGGAGGTTGGCTAGCTTGGGGAGATCGTTGATTACGATGTAGGAGTTGTTGGGATTGTTTTTTAGGTAGTCCTGGTGATAGGCCTCGGCGGGATAAAAGGCTTCGAGTTTTTCGAGTTTGGTGGCGATCGGACGCTTGTAGATTTGCGCGGCGGTGAGTTGCGCGATGTAGGATTCGGCGATGAGCTTTTGCTGGTCGGAGGTGTAGAAAATTTCAGAGCGATATTGCGAGCCGGTGTCTGGGCCTTGACGATTCCATTGAGTGGGATCGTGAGCGACGGAAAAGTAAACCATGAGAAGTTGGCCGTAGGTGACTTTGGAGGGATCGAAGATGACTTGCACGCTTTCGGCGTGGCCGGTGACACCGAGGCTGACCATTTCGTAGGTGGGCGATTTCAGGTAGCCGCCGGAGTAGCCGGAAGTTGCTTCAGTGACGCCTTTGATGTGTTCGAAGACGGCTTGCACTCCCCAAAAACAACCGCCAGCGAAGACTGCCGTTTCCGTGGATTTTGCGGAGGCGAGCGGAGCATCGAGCGCGGGATTAGGAATGGGAGCGAAGGGCGCGGCGGGAGGACGAGCGCCGAGCGCGCGGAAAGCGGTCCAGCCGAGGAAAAGAATAATGATGGCGAGAGCGATGTTGCGGCCAATGGTAGGGCTCGACATTTGAGAATTCCTCACTGGCCATTAGATTCGGCGGGTGAGGAAAGGTAACAGTGCATTGAATGCGGAGAAAGGCGGTCAGAAAAGGGCTGCAGGTTGGCGATTTGATGTGTTTACTGAATGCGGGGTTGGGGCTAATCTCTGAGGCGCTCCGCGGGAGAGAAGTTGTGGCGGGGAAAAAGGAGTGGGCAAAAAATGAGAATGCTGAGGATTGCGGCGTTGATGGTGCTGGGAGTTGTGCCTGGATATTGGTTGGTGACGCATGCGCGGCCGGCGAGCGAGTCGCCGGAACTGGATCATGCGACGGTGTTGGTGCGAGACCTGAAGACGAGTGCGGAGTTTTACGAGAAGGTGATGGAATTGAAGCAGATTCCGGAGCCATTTAAGGATGGGAAACACGTGTGGTTTCGCGCGGGCGGGCATGCGCAGTTGCACGTGGTGAGTGGAGCGACGGAGCCGCCGGCGCAGAACATTGAAGTGCATATGGCATTTCGGGTGGCGTCGTTGCCGGAATTTTTGCAACACCTGGATCAGGAAAAAGTGAAATACCGCAGCTTCAAGGGCGATAGCAGCACGCCCACGTCGCGGCCGGATGGAGTGAAGCAAGTGTACCTGCAGGATCCGGATGGATATTGGATCGAAGTGAACGACGACAAGTTTTGATGAGTGCAGGCATGGCGACGGGCCGGACGGTGGGTCATTGACTTGGCGATTGGGGAGGCTGAACTTTGGACCAGTAGGCGCGCGGGAAATGTTGGAATAAGGTGTGAGCGCTCGAATATCTGTTGATTAAACAGTTTGCGGCACGAACCGTCGTGCCCCTAAGAGGTTGCCGTGTATTGCGAGCATTGCGGAATACAAATCATGCCGCAGCGACCGATATGCAGCCGGTGCGGCAAGGCTCCAACAAAACAGTGGGTGCAATTGATTAGCCTGGTGGTGTTGCTGGTGGCGATTGTGGGAAATTCGCTGGCTGGATGGTTTCTGTTGCCACGAGTGGCGGCGGAACATCCGGCGCGGGTGTTTTTTCGTGCGTGGTTGTGGGCTGACGTAGAGGGAGCACGCTACGGCTG
>Ga0209275_10001058_pt1 | contig 11213 bp, 11 predicted proteins | sample HubBroMetageREF2_FD_188344 | JGI IMG/M metagenome (GOLD analysis project Ga0209275, IMG submission 188344) | Reference soil microbial communities from the Hubbard Brook experimental Forest, New Hampshire, USA - Hubbard Brook CCASE Soil... | ecosystem: Environmental > Terrestrial > Soil >...
CACCTTTGTGTATCGCGCTTTCAAAACCGCCAGCGCCATCAAGCCCGTCACCACGGAGCATATTGTCGTGGCAGCGCAGCCGTTGCAAGTGGGCACGCGAGTGGATGCCAGCAACTTGCGGTTGATTCCGTGGCCCTCGGGCGAGCCCGTGGCCGGAATGTTTACGCGCATTGCAGATTGCGCGAACCGCGCGGTAATTACGCCACTGGCGGAAAATGAGCCGATCCTGGAAAGCAAACTGGCCGCCACGCAATCCGGTGCGGGCTTGCCTGCGACGATCCCGGAGGGAATGCGCGCGGTTTCGGTGGCGGTGAACGATGTGGTGGGCGTTGCAGGGTTCGTGATTCCCGGAACGATGGTGGACGTGCTGGTGACCGGGAAAGTCGCCGACACGGGCCACGGCGGCGAACAGAACATCACAAGAACGATTCTGGAAAACGTGAAGGTGCTTGCCGCGGGACAAAAGATCGAGCAGGACCGCGAAGGAAAACCGCAGAACGTGCCGGTGGTTACGCTGCTGGTCACTCCGGATGACGCGGCGCGGCTGACGATGGCGAGTACCGAAGGGAAAATTCAGTTGTCGCTACGCAATACGGTTGATACCCGGCTGCTGATGCCAGCGTCGGTGCTGCAGGATTCGTTGTTTTCCGGAGGAGCAGCGCCGGCGCCGAAGCGCGCGACGGTGGCGAAGTATGTTCCACCTCCCCCATCACCTTACGTAGTTGAAGTGATTACCGGGAACAAGCGCGAGAACAAGAGCTTTCCGAATCCGTAAGAAGCGGATCCTGCAGCATCGTGGCTGAAGGTTTACAGGGGAAAACATTGTCTCAGTTCAAGCGCACGACAAATCGTAACCGCGACTTCCGAAGCGTACTGCCTGCTCTGCTGATCAATGCTTTGCTGATCACAGTTATGCTGCTGGCTGGAATGCCGAGCGCAATGGCGCAACAGGTTCCGCAAAACGCTCCGGCAATGACGGCCATGACGCAGCCTGTTCCAGCCGCAACGCTGCCGACAGCTGCTGCTGTTCCCCAGGCTACACAACCAGCTGCCGTCGAGACCGAGGGGCCGCAAACGCTGCACCTGTTGGTGGGACGCTCGCTGGTGATTTCATCACCCTCGAAGATCAAGAGAGTCTCACTGGCCGATCCGACGATTGCGGAAGCGATCGTGGTCAGCCCCTTTCAGGTATTGCTCAACGGAAAAGCGCCCGGCGGAGTTTCACTGCTGCTGTGGGATGAAGCGGACCAGAGCCAGGCGTTTGAAGTTTCGGTGGACATTGACATTCTGGGATTGAGCCAGAAGATCCACGAAGTGTTTCCGTCGGAGCCGGTGCAGGTGGAGACCTCGCGAGACATCGTGATTCTTTCGGGGCGCGTATCTTCTGCAGTAGTGGCGGACAAAATTCTGGAAGTCGTCAAGGCCGCTGCGCCGAAAGTGACCAGCTTGATGGAAGTTCCGGCGACCCCGACGGGTGAAATTCTGCTCGAAGTTAAGTTCGCGGACGTGAACCGGACGCTGGAAACCCAGCTGGGCATCAATATTTTAAGCCTGCCGGGAGCAAAGAATATCGGCACCATCTCGACGCAGCAATTTTCGCCGCCGCAACTGGTTAGCCCTTCCACGGGTGGCTCGAGCGGAACTGGTTCGGATATCGGTTTGAGCAATTTGCTTAATCTCTTCATCTTCCGGCCAGACATTGATTTTGCAGCCACCATCCAAGCGCTGGAACAGAACAACGTGCTGCAAATTCTGGCGGAACCGAATTTGATGACGGAGTCAGGGAAAGAAGCGAGCTTCCTGGCGGGCGGCGAATTTCCCTTTCCCATTTTGCAGGGAACCACTGGTGGCGGCTTTGCCGGAATCACCATTCAGTTCAAGGAATTCGGAGTGCGATTGAACTTCACGCCGACTTTGATGGCCGACGGCCTGATTCATTTGAAAGTGAAGCCGGAGGTCAGTTCGCTGGATTTCACGAACGCGCTGACGATCCAGGGATTCCTGATTCCTGCTCTGACCACCACGAAGGTGGAGTCCGACATGCAATTGCGGGATGGGCAAAGCTTCGCGATCGCAGGTTTGCTAGATAACCGCGTGACGGATCAATTCGACAAAATTCCCTGGATCGGCGACGTGCCGATTCTGGGCAAACTTTTCCAAAGCCGGTCGCTGACAAAGAGCAAGAACGAACTGCTGATTGTGGTGACGCCGCGCATCGTGCACCCATCGGATGTGGCGCCGCCTACGCCCAACATGCCGAGGCCTTTCCTGGGCCCGACGCCGGCGACATCGTCGAAGTCGCCGAAGTGAGCGAGCGCGGGGCAGTGGGAGCGACGTTACAGAGAGAGACTCAGGGGACCAGGGAAATCGTTTCATGCTAAGTGTTGCGATCGCCAGCGGAGAGACGACCAGTTCAGCGCAGCTGGTGGCTGCTCTGCAACAGACGGGCATTGTGAAGTCAATCAAGCAGTGGACGATACCTTCGGACCGTTTTCCGGATTCGGCCGATGCATTGCCGGACATCGTCTTTCTGGACTTGTCGCGCGATCCCGAAGCTTACTTCACGTTCGGAGCGCAACTGCGACGGATTCGGCCCTCGATAAAGCTGGTGGCGGTATCCGCCGTTGTGCCGCCGGGGCACCAGCTGATGCTGGAAGCGATGCGCAGCGGAGTGCAGGATTTTCTGCCGAAGCCGGCGAGCCCTGAAGCGTTGAACGAAATGCTGGCGCGGTTCGCGCTGGATTCGGCGGAAGCGAAGGACCGCCCGTCGCTGGACAAATTGATCGTGGTAATGGGATCGAAGGGCGGCGTGGGTGCGACGACGGTGGGCGTCAACCTGGGCGTGCAGCTTGCGACTTTTGCGCGGAAGCACGTGGCGTTGCTGGACTTCGCACGGCCGCTTGGGAATGTGCACTTGCTGCTGGATCTGCATCCGCGATTTACGGTTCGCGATGCCGTGGATAATCTGGATCGTCTCGACAGCCACTTTTTTGCGGGCCTGATGACGCAACACAAGACAAAGTTGGAGATTTTGGGGGGCGCCCTGCAGCCTGAGGAATGGCAGACGATTCCGGTGCCGCCGCTGGAGCGCGTGGTGAATGTGGCGCAGAATCTTTTCGACATGGTGCTGCTGGACATGGGTTCGCAATTCTCGTCTGAATGGAGCCCGATTCTGCGCATGGCGCGCATGATATTGATCGTGGCAGAGGCGAATGTTCCGGCGTTGTGGACTTTGGAGCGCCGTCTGGTGGCCTTGAAGGGATTCGGAATCGAGCCCGATCGCGCGCGCATTATCATCAACCGCTGGCATAAAGGCGATGACGAGGTTTTACGAAGCATTCAGAAAGATATGAATCGCCCGGTTTTTGCGTGTCTCCCGAACGATTATCGCAAGGCTTCGGAATCCATCAATCTGGGAACTCCGTTGATGGAAAACCATAACAACGTGCTGAGCGGCCGCTACCGGCAGATTGCTTCGCAATTGACCGGAACGGAATGGCCACCGGCTTCGAAAAAGAGCGCGCTCGGCGGTTTCTTTTCATTTCCGACGAAAAGGTAGAAAACGATGTCACCAATTGCTCCGCCAATCACACGAACGGATTTCGGCGCGGTTAAGATCGCGATCCACCGAAAGCTGATTCAAAAATTGAATCTCGATCGCCTGACGGAGATTAATCGCGAAGAGGTGCGGCGCGAGGTCGGTCATATCCTGGAGGCGCTGGTCGTCGGTGAATCCACGCCGATGAATCTGCAGGAACGGGAACGGCTGGCGCAGGAAGTTCTGGATGAGGTGTTCGGACTTGGACCGCTGGAGCCGTTGCTGGCCGATCCCACGGTTTCCGACATTCTCGTCAACACCTACAAGCGGGTGTACGTGGAAAGAAAAGGAATGCTGGAACAGACTTCGGTGCAGTTTCGCGACGATGCGCACCTGATGAGCATCATTGACCGCATCGTTTCCTCGATTGGGCGGCGCATTGACGAATCTTCGCCGATGGTGGACGCGCGGCTGGCGGACGGATCGCGCGTGAACGCGATCATCCCGCCGCTGGCGGTCGACGGCCCCTGCCTTTCGATTCGGCGATTTGGCCACCAACGAGTGAACGCAAACGACATGGTTAACAATCATACGCTGACGCCGAGCATGCTGGATTTGCTGCGCGGCTGCGTGAAGGCCCGGCTGAATATCCTGGTGTCGGGCGGCACCGGCGCCGGGAAGACGACATTGCTGAACGTATTGTCTTCGAATATTTCCAGCCGCGAAAGAATTGTGACGATCGAAGACGCAGCCGAGTTGCAGCTCAATCAAGAGCACATCGTCCGGCTGGAAACCCGCCCGGCCAATATCGAAGGGAAGGGAGCCGTCCACCAACGGCAGTTGCTAATCAATTCTCTGCGCATGCGCCCCGATCGAATTATCGTAGGTGAGGTCCGGGGCGAGGAAGCGCTGGATATGTTGCAGGCGATGAACACCGGTCACGATGGGTCACTTACCACAATTCACGCAAATTCACCGCGTGACGCGTTGAGTCGGCTGGAAACCATGGTGGCCATGGCGAATTTGAGCATCCCTGACTCCGCGATTCGGCGGCAGATCTCCTCCGCCGTGGACCTGGTGGTGCAGGTGAGCCGCCTGAGCGATGGGACGCGAAAGGTTATCTGCATCTCTGAGATCACGGGCATGGAAGGGGACGTTGTCACCATGCAGGACATATTTGTATTTCGGAAACGAGGCATTCGCGAGAACGGCGAGGTGATCGGCGAATTCCTGCCCACGGGGATTCGTCCGCGGTTCGCGGAACGCCTGGTGGTCACCGGGATCCAGTTGCCGATGGGCATGTTCGAAATGCCCCGGGTTCATTAGGGAGCCGAAGATGGCGCTGCTACTTGCCGTATTGACGTTTTTGACCGCCGTCGCGATCATCGCGCTGTTGTGGATGTTTATGGGCACCGACGCCAGCCAGGAAGTTGTCAAGCGGCGGATGGAGTCGGTGCGCAAGGCGGAGCGGCGCGGCGACGTCTCCATCAATCTGAAGCTAGTGCGGGATGAAATGTTGAGCAGCGTGCCGGCGTTGCACCGGTTGCTTTCGCCGTGGGGCTGGTCATTGCGCCTGCGGGATTTCGTGGCGCAGGCCGGGATGAAGACGAAGCCGGCAAAAATTCTGCTGATGAGCGGGGTCATCGCGTTGGCATCGTATCTGATCGCCGGACTGTACTATCCGCGCTTCCCGATCCCCTGCGTAGTGGGGATATTAGCGGGAATTGTGCCGTTTTCGATGGTTGCGCTGAAGAGGCGGCGGCGTTTGCGCGCGTTCGAAGAGCATTTTCCGGAGGCTTTGGACTTGCTGGGTCGCGCGGTGCGAGCGGGGCATGCGTTTACTACTGGACTGGAAATGATTGCCACGGAATCAGCCGAACCTGTGGCGGGGGAATTCCGCACCGCTTTCGAGGAACAGAATTTTGGACTTCCGCTGCGCGACGCTTTATTGAACATGACGGAGCGGATGCCGCTGGTGGACGTGCGTTTCTTTGTTACGGCGCTGCTGATTCAAAAAGAGACGGGCGGAAATCTGGCGGAAATTCTGGATGGGCTCGCTCGGGTAATCCGTGACCGCTTCCGGATTTATCGCGAGGTGAAAACGCGCACGGCGCAGGGGCGATTAACGGCAGGCATTCTGATCTCGTTGCCGCTGGCGGTGATGTTGGCGTTGGAGCTAATCAACCCGACTTATCTGCGCGTGCTGTTCGTGGACCCGGCCGGCCCGACGGTTCTGGCGATCGCTGGGACCATGCAGGTGATCGGGTCGCTGCTGCTGTGGAAAATTATTCACTTTGAAGTCTGATCGACTGTAAGGAGAGAAGTCCATGCTGTGGATGGTTACGACGATTACCTTTCTGGCGACCGTTGCCGTGCTGACGGCGCTGTTCTACGCGCTGGTCCCCGGTGAAATCGGGATCGCGGAGCGGCTTTCGCGGTTGATTCAGCCGCCGCGGCGGCAGCAGGTGCGTGATACGAGCTTTTCCGACAAGCAGAAGGAGCGAATGCGCGACACGCTGGCTGCCGTCGGGGGATTAGTCACGTCCGGCACGGTGGCGATGAGTTCGAAGGATCAGCTCCCCATGATACGAGCGGGTTACCGAACTGCGAGCGCCGTGTCCGCGATGCGGGGCCTGAAAATTCTGCTGCCCATCCTTTTTGTGGCTCTGGCTTTTGCCACCGGGATTTACCGGCTGCAAGTGATCTTCGTTCCGTTGTTGTGCGCGATGGCGGGGTACCTGCTTCCGGATCTTTGGCTGATGTGGCGGGTGCAAGCGCGCCAGCATCGCTTGCAGCTGGCGCTGCCGGACGCTTTGGATATGCTGGTGATTTGCGTGGAGGCCGGGCTGGGACTGGATCAGGCTCTGCTGCGCGTCGCGCAGGAACTGCGTATCACTCACCCGGAACTGAGCGAGGAATTGCAGCTGGTGAACATGGAGATGCGCGTCGGAAAGACCAGGCTGGATGCGATGCGGGAACTTGGCCGGCGCACCGGCGTAGAAGACATCAAGGCACTGGTGGCGATGTTGATCCAGACCGAAAGGTTTGGAACGAGCATTGCTCAATCGCTACGAGTTCATTCGGACGACTTGCGTATCAAGCGCCGTCAACGCGCCGAAGAGATGAGCGCAAAGACGACAGTGAAGATGGTGCCGGCGCTGGTGCTATTTATTTTTCCAGCTTTGATGGTTGTGATTTTGGGGCCCGCCGTGATCACTTTGATGAGGCAGTTCTTGCCCTCGCTCACGAGGTGATAGCGGTCGAAAGATCTTACGAAGTTCGTGGGATCGAGTAACTCAAATAAAAGGAGCAAGAAGATGGACAACGTTACACTGATTCGATTGGTAGCAGGAGCTTTGGCAGTGGTAGTGCTGTTCGTGATCATTTGGCGCCGTAAGCGGAAGATCGTGGAGTAGATGGCGGCACATCGAAGAGACCCCGGAGATCCACCAATGGACAACGCGCGTGCGGGCGGCAACGGTAGAGCTACGACTGACAACGGCCAAAATGGCCACGTGTATATTTACAACAAGACCAGAGAGACGTTCGTGGCCACTGAGGCTACCGTCGCGGACAGCTATCTTCGCCGCCTTGTCGGGCTGTTAGGTAAGACGAAGCGATGGGCGCAGCTCGGTCGTGGTCTTTGGATCGTACCCTCGCGCGGGGTTCACACTATTGGGATGATGTTCCCGATCGACTTGATTTTCCTGAGTAAGGAAAAGGAAGTCGTTCATGTGGAAGAACACCTGCGTCCCTTTCGAATCTCGGCCGTATCGCTGAAGGCGACGAGCGTGCTGGAGCTGCCGGCGCATACGGTGTACCGTACGGGGACGCAAGTAGGCGATCGGATGGAGATTGCGCGACTGAACAAGCAATGAGGCAGGGAAAAATCATGAAACTCTCTGGTTTGGTGGGAACCGCGTTCTTGTTTCTGGCACTGTGCCAGTCGGCAGTGGGGCAGCCATCTGTAGCCAACAGCCCGCACAAATCGCATCATAGCCGGCACCCGGAAAAATCGAACCCGCATTACAAGGACGGGTCGCACAGGCATGCGCACAGCAATCACCGCGCACGCCGGCACAGCAAGCCTTAGATTGGGGCGCGATTGATTTCCGGGATTGCTTTTGCGCTGGCGCCGTTTCGAGGTCGCGCCATTTTCAGGAGGTTATAATTCCCCGCGAGAGGGTGGCGCGGAAAATAGCGATTTCCGGGCGATTTCTGGCGGTGTCTGGTTGCGCTTTTGGCGAAAAAGCAGTATAAAACTTAGCAAGGTCTTTGAAGTACGAAAGACGTAGCCTCAGTTCGCAATTGAAGGTCCTGCCATGATGACGACACTAAAGGGTCTTTGGCGCAAGCAATCCGGGGACGACGTTGCGGAGTATGCGCTCCTGGTCGCCATGATCGCCCTGGCAGTGCTCGTGGCTCTCTTCTCTTTCGGAACATCCAACGGAAAACTGATCAGCGACGCCGCCAGTAGCATTTCGTCCAGCGCCTCGGGCGCGGGTGGGGGCTCGAGCGGTAGTGGTGGCGGTCAACCGGGCGGTTCGGGCCAAGGCGGCAGTGGCCAGCCGGGGGGCGGCGGCCAGGGCGGCGGTGGTCAGGGCGGCGGAAGCGGCGGCGGAAGTGGCGGCGGGAGCGGCGGCTCGGGGGGAGGCTTCCCGACCAACCCAACGCCTATCAAATAAGATCGGCAGTCCCTGTGGCACGAAGCGGCGCGCATAGCGTGCTTCCCAACCCGCATCAAAACCAGCGTTAAACCCCCACGCCGCATGCAGGATTAGCGATTTGGCCCCGGTTATTGCGGCCACCGAGTTTGTCGCCTGTAGAACCTGCCTCACCTGAAATTTTCGGTGTGGACACATCCATGTACAAGGACGGCGTGCAGCCGTCCTCATTTGTGAACTGTTTTACGGCGTTCACCATTCGCTATCGCGCTAACGTCCGGTAAGTCAGTAATTTACGTTCGCCGTGCGGAAGGACATCCAGATGCAATGCAATCTGCGACTGTGTGGGAGGACTGCGTGCGCACGAACGTCCGTCTTTGCGGTATCCCTATTCAACCTGATCACGACGCCGTGATGGGGCGGAGGTAGCCTACAGCCAATGCCGTCCAAGATTGTTGTGCCGTGGAAAATCATCGACCGGTTGTTGTTGCCCAGCATATTCTTTCTAACCTCGCTTGTAGCGGTCCTCACGTTCTGGCAGCTCCTGCTCGGCCATCGGCGCGCGGAGATACACGCTGTTACAAACGAGCAGGCGTCGTTTGTGAAGTCCAAAGTCGAATCAGAACTGCGCGAACGAATCATGCCGTTGCAGGGTCTGGCGGCGCAATGGAGCACACTGGGCAGCGATCGGGAGAAGAAATCCGCGGCCGAACTGATGATGAGCGGCTACCCTGATTATCAAGCGGTCGAGTGGGTGGATCCCACGTTTCATGTACGCTGGGAGGCACACAGTAATGGATACGAAGCCGCACAAGGCGTGAACCGGAGCGCCGATGCCGTGCAGCAGGTCGCGTCTCAGGCGGGCGGGCAGTATGGGGACGTGATGATCACCCGCCCCGTGAATTTAGAGGAAGGTGGCCGAGGCCTGCTGGCGTGCGTGCCGGTGTACACGTCGGGAAAACTTAGCGGCTTCATGGTCGGGGTGTTCCGTTATCGAGAGCTGATTTCCTCTATGCTGCGGGATGTGGCACAGGGTTATTGGGTGGCTTTGTACGACGGCAGCGAGCAGATCTATGGAGAAGGGGCCAAGCTGGCGCCGCGAGACGCGCTGTGGGCCAGCACCGTCGACGTACAATTTCGAGATCTTTCGTGGCGCGCGCAAGTTTGGCCGAAACCAGGGACGATCACGTACGCGCTGTCAACGCTTCCCAAGGTAGCGTTTGTGGGCGGGATACTTTTGTCCGCTCTGCTGGGATTCGCGGTGTATGCGGCCGAAACTGCGACTCTGCGCGCCAGGGAAGCGCTCGCCGCGAATAAGGAACTCAAATCAGAAATTGCCGGACGCGAGCATGCGGAGGCGGCGTTACTCCAGGCGCAAAAGATGGAGGCAGTGGGCCGCCTGGCCGGCGGCATATCGCACGATTTCAACAATCTGCTGACGGTTATCCGCGGCCATGCAGCACTTTCGCTCACGAGAGTCGGTTCCGACGGCTCATTGCGCCGCGAACTGAACGGCATTCTGAGGTCCGCGGACAAAGCCGCCGCGCTCACCAGACGGCTGCTCGCATTCAGTCGTAAGCAGGTGCTACAACTGCGCGTTCTGGATCTCAACGCCCTGGTAGCCCAGGTGAACGAGCTGTTGCCGCCCGTGATGGGTGATGACATCGAATTGATCCTGGACTTGGCCCCCAATTTAGGGCACGTGAAGGCCGATGCGGCGCAGATGGAGCAAGCAATCATGAATCTCGCATTTAATGCGCGAGACGCCATGACCCGCGGCGGTGTGTTGAAGATTCAAACCATGAATACGGATCTGGACGAAGAATTGATACTCCGCCACGAGGGTGCGCAAGCGGGTCCCCATGTGATGTTGGTTGTGTCCGACACAGGGCACGGCATGACGCATGAGACTCTGTCCCATGTCTTCGAACCCTTTTTTACCACCAAGGAGACGGACAAAGGAACCGGGCTCGGCCTCGCCACTGTTTATGGAACGTTGCGGCAGAGCGGGGGATTCGTCCGCGTTTCGAGCACGGTCGGTGAAGGTACGACATTCCGGATTTATCTGCCGCGCGTGGAAGAAGCGATTGAAGCCGTCGAGGCGCCCCCCATCATGCCGCATCAATTGCACGGCGCTGAAACAATTTTGGTGGTTGAGGATAACGATGCGGTGCGTCGTATCGCGCGGGAATTCTTGAAAGTGAAGGGATATACGATCATCGAGGCCCGCGAGGCGACCGAAGCCATCCAGATCATGGAGAATCGTGAAGAACGCATTGATTTAGTGATTACGGATGTGCTGATGCCTGGGATGAAGGGGCGGGAACTGATCGAGCGGCTGGCCGAATTGCGCTCCGATTTCAAGGTCCTGTACATGTCGGCGTACAGCGAGGATGCCGCGATCAATATCGGGGTGCTGAGTCCGGGAACGGAGTTCATCGAGAAACCATTCAGCCCGGAGGACCTGACGGCCAAAGTGCATCAAGTGCTGGGGCGTGCGCCGCTGAGCCGACATGCCAGCGCAGCACAACTGTAGAGCAGGGCCTGGCACTATGGGATCCGCGATTCGTTTCGCGTTGTCGCGCGCCACGTGACGAGTACACGCGACAAGCAGAGGTGGTCCATGAATAAACGCACCTTGGGGCTAAGCATTGGCTTCGTGCTTCTCTCATCTTGGGCAATCGTGCACCTTCACGATGGATACCAGCTGGTGCTATTTTGCTGCGCGATGGGACTGCTGGTGTATCTGCTGGATAAGTTTGTTAAGGCGTGATGTCTTGTGGGCCCAACTGACGCTCTCGCAATGGCTACAATCGCGACGGCACGCGCGCTCCTCTTCCGAAGTTGTGTATGGCCACTAAGCCGAGTATTCTTTGGCTCTTGCCGACGACGGAGGCGCCAGGGGCCCGGTGGTCCTCGTGGCCTTCAAAGCCATTGATTCTGTCCTTCGCGGCCAGAATGGTGGGTTCGACTCCCACACGCTTCCGCCAAGTTACTGTTTGTAAACGACT
>Ga0209275_10001061_pt1 | contig 11196 bp, 8 predicted proteins | sample HubBroMetageREF2_FD_188344 | JGI IMG/M metagenome (GOLD analysis project Ga0209275, IMG submission 188344) | Reference soil microbial communities from the Hubbard Brook experimental Forest, New Hampshire, USA - Hubbard Brook CCASE Soil... | ecosystem: Environmental > Terrestrial > Soil >...
CGCGCAGTTCGAACCGCCATACCGCGCTTATCGCATCGCGGAGTTGCTCCACTCGCGTCCGAGGTACGACGCCGCGTATTTTGCGCGGATGCAGCTCGACACACTCTCACCGATCGACCTCGAGATTGCTCGTGACGTCGTGCGATTCGTTCGCGCGCATCCCCAACAGAAGCCCGGCGCGGACGTACTCGCCGTGCTCGGCCGATGGAACGGGCGCTACGAGCCGGATTCGCACGCGGCCGCGCTAGAGCATATGCTTCGGGTTGCGGTGCTCGGGGATGCCCAGGAGTTTAGCACGCGGCTCAAGGAGTTGCGAGGCGTCAACGACGCGGCTACGGGCGACCTCGAATCGGATCTCGACGGGTGGTTTTCGTTTGCGTTCACGCAGCGACGCGTATGGCGAGAGGCCGGCGGCATGCGCATCGAGCATCCGCTCGCGCCGATGAACTTCGCGTTTCTTAACGGCGCGTGGCTACCCGGTGCCGGAGACGAGTATACGATTCGCCTGCAGGAGCCGGGATTCGCGCAGAGTTTCCGTGCCGTGTGGGACGTTGGTGACTGGGACCGCGGCGGCATCGCAATTCCGAGCGGCGAGTCGGGGGAGCCGGGCTCCGCGCACTACACGGATCTCACGCGCGCTTGGGTCGCCGGCCGTCTGCAGCCGCTTCCATTTGGTCGCGCCGCGGTCCGACGAAGCGCAGCCGACACGCTCGTGCTTCGTCCCCGCTAGCACTCGCCTCGTTGACGCTTGGACGCACTGCCGGGCGCTCGTTCGGTGTTGACTTGGCCTCGTGCGGGAAAAACGCAATATGAGGATATTTAACTCTTTAATAGCAAGCGCTTTCTTCGGCTTGGCACTCTCGACGGCTGCGCATGCGCAAACACCTGAGGGGCCACCCTATGTCGACACGGCCTGTGGTACGTGGCAGGGAGATACTTGGACGCCGAACGGAACCTGCACCGGGGACGTGAAACGTCATGCCGTCGTCGCGGGCACGATAACCATCGTCAAGGGTCATCTCGTCACCGTTCAGCAAAGCACGGGAACGGTCGTCGTTGACGACACTCCGGCGCTGAACAATCAGTTCACTGGAAAAGTGGCCGTAGGCCGACGCATCGTGGCACACGGCTACTGGGACGCCAACAACTTCTACGCCACGATCATAACAACGGCGGCGACCAGCCCCTAAAGACTCCCGAACTGCAGCGCGGACCTGGGAAACCCGCTCAAGCCCCTGAGCAATCAGCCCGAGACACGACGCCGTAACACGATGGCGTCGTGTCTCGTTCCCGTCCCGCTCACGAGAGGAGGCGACTCCTTTCGTGCCGCCCACCGGCCCGGACTTGGCGGCGATGCTTTGACGTTTGGTTGGCAAGGGAGGAAGTAAGGGGCCGTATTGCGGAGTCTCCACCGCGGAGGAGCCTATCAAAATGCGCTGGCTTAGTATTGCCGCGGCGATCGTTGCGTTTTGTTTTGTGGGACCGGCCGCGGCTTTGGCTGACGGTACGATGCGAACGTATTACATCGCAGCCGACGAGATTACGTGGAATTATGCTCCAACAGGCCTCAATCAAGTCAGCGGCAAGCCTTTCGACGAAATGGAACGGCCCTACGCTTTCCACGATTCAGACCACATTGGCAGCGTTTACCGCAAAGCGATCTACCGGGAGTACACGGATGGGACGTTTCAGACGCTCAAGCCGCGACCGCCGAACGATGCGTATCTCGGCATTCTCGGCCCGATCATTCACGCTGAAGTTGGCGACGTAATTAAGGTCGTCTTTAAGAACCAAGCGTCACGCCCGTATAGCATCCATCCGCACGGCGTATTTTACACAAAGAGCTCGGAGGGAATGACATACAACGACGGCGGCTCCGCGACCGAGAAGATGAGCGGCGCGGTAGCGCCAGGTCAGACGTACACCTATACCTGGCAAGTTCCGCAGCGTGCCGGTCCCGGGCCCAACGATCCGAGTTCGGTCGTATGGCTCTATCACTCACACGTTGACGAGCAGAAGGATGTGGACTCCGGCTTGGTCGGGGCGATCGTCGTTACCGCTCGCGGCATGGCAAAGCCGGACGGAACGCCCAAAGACGTCGACCGCGAAATCGTCACGCTCTATCGCGTATTTAATGAGAACCAAAGCTGGTATTACAACTACAACGTTGCCACGTACGATCCGGCGCTCAAGAGGCCGAAGCGAACGGAGTTTATCGGAATCGATTCGAACGGCGCGCCGACGCTGACCGGATTAGGGTTTGCCGACGGAAATTTCAAGTTTGCGATCAACGGTTTCATTTATGCAAACGGCCCGAAAATCGTCATGGAAAAAGGCGAGCGCGTGCGCTGGTACGTGATTGACGTTGGTAACGGCTTCGATTTCCATACGCCGCATTGGCACGGAAACACCGTGCTGTGGAACGGACAACGCACCGACGTTATCACGCTGATGCCGGCGCAAATGACGACCGTCGACATGGTGCCGGACGACCCCGGCCTTTGGCTATTCCATTGCCACGTTGCCGATCATATGGATGCCGGCATGAGCGCTTACTACCAGGTTCTCCCTTAGCGGCCATGCTCCGTAGTTCAGACTTCCTTTACTTCTAGCACCTAGACTGCGACAAAACCCTACCGTCAACCGTTGAGGTGCTTCTGTGGTTACGTTTTCCAAGGAATTCCAACGCAACGGCGCATTTTCGCTCGCCGCGATCTTTATCATGGCCGGCTGCAACGGAGGCATCGGCCGCAGCATTACGCCGGCTGCTCCCCAAGCGGCCCTTTCGCGCAACGCTCCCGTAGGCGACGCCATTTCTTCGGATGTGTCGCTGCTCAAGCGGCTCAAAAAGCAAGTCGTCATCGGATCGGCCGTCGATCCGCAGAACGGAGCGCAGAACCCGTACGGCTTGACGGTTGCCCCGATGACCTCGGGACTCCTCAAAAAAGGCGATTTGGTGGTCTGCAACTTCAATGCAAAGTCCAACAAACAGGGAACGGGCGCTTCGATCGTTGCCTTGCATCCCATTGCAGGCTCGACCCCGACTCACGTCTCGTCGGACAAGACTCTCGTCGGCTGCGATGCGTTAGCGCTTGACTCAAGCGACGGCATTTGGGCTGCTGCAATGGTGGCTAACGATAATCCGGTGCTTTCCGCCGGCGGCAAGCTCATCACGAATATCTCGGGCAAACCCTTCGATCAACCGTGGGGGCAAGTCTACGCGGAGACTAAAGCCGGACCATCCGCATTCTACGCGACGAATGCCGGAACCGGCACCATCGTCCGAATCAACCTGGGATCCAAATTTACCTACGACGTTATCGCAAAGGGCTTTCCCGTCAACCACGGCGTTCCCGGAACTGCACTGGCCCCCTCGGGCCTGGCCTATGACGCGAGCAACGATACGCTCTATTTCGCCGACGGCAAGAACAATACGGTCGTCGCCTTCAAAAACGTCACGAAGATCCCCAAGGGCGGAATCAAAGCCATCGACGGGGGAACGAAATTCTCCGGTCCTTCGGCCGTCGATGCCCGCATCGTCTTTGCCGGGAAACCGCTCAATGGGCCCATCAGCCTGGCTCTGCTTCCCGACCATAATCTCGTGGCCGGCAATACCCTCGATCCCACGGGCAAGAACCTGATGATCGAGCTATCCGCCTCGGGCAAACTTTTGGACGCACGCAACGTCGACACCGGCGCCTCTGGAGCGCTCTTCGGTATCATCGCCACGGGAACGAACGATGCCAACACAAAGGTCTATTTCAACGACGACAACGACAACAACGTCCAAGTCCTGGAGCAATAGCCGGCGTCCCCGCCCGCTTTAGACTTTTTTCATCCCTCCCCGATAAGCTCATCGCTACGAACCCAAACTGTTGGAGGTGTTATGTCAAAACGAATCGTGGCTCTCTTGTTTGCCGGAGGTGCTGCCATGCTGGCAGCTTGCGCCGGGCACAGCTCACCGAGCGCGGCCGGTGATGGTTCCGTCCTGCTGCCTTCCTTCGATAAGAATCTAGCGATCACCGCAACGCTCCCGGAGAATTCGATCGGCGAAGAACTGCCGAGCGAGGGTCTGGGAACGATTGACGACTCCTTCTGGAGCGCGACGCTGGGAGGATTCACCCAATCGAGCTTTTCGCAAGCCCTGGGTTTCTCGCCCGGCACGAAGATTACGCTCACGAACCTTTCCAAGAACATCACCCATACGCTCGATTTCGTCAAAAAGATCAAGGGACCGCCCGCGAAGTTCCCGTCGAACCCGAATCTCCCGATCTCGGCTCAGGGGAACGGCGTTTTCGGGAAGGGATACGCTAGTGGTCCGCTCTCTCCGGGCAAGTCGGTGACGATCAAACTCTCGAAGGCCGGCAAATACTTATTCGGGTGTGCCTTCCATTACAGTGAAGGTATGCACGACGTGATTGTCATTAAGCCCAACGCGACGCCGGGTCCGGAGGCAACGCCGCCGGCATAGTGAAGTCATGCGTTCCGACTCCGCGCTCTAGGAGGGCGCCCGCGATTTGCGGGCGCCTTCGGCTTATTTAAAGCCGCGAGAGTTCGGCGCGGGAGCGCACACCGAGTTTACGATAGGCAGCCGCGAGGTGCGTCTCGACGGTGCGTTCGCCAATCGCAGCCTCCGCGGCGATTGATTTGTTCGAGTAACCGCGTGCGGCGAGTTCGACGACCTCGCGCTCGCGCCGCGTGAGTTCTGAGGCGCTCGAGCGTTCCGAACGCTGCACGCTTCCGGTCCGTATTCGGCGCGACGCGCGCGTGGCGCCGAGCCTTTCGTAGATGGCGGCTGCCCTGGCCAGCTGGCCGCCCGCTTCGGAGGCGATGGCCTCTTCGATCTGCCAGCCTAGCGAGCTGAATGCGTCGGCGGCGCGCAACGCGGCCGGCGCATCGCCGTTCCGACGTGCGTCAAAGAGGAGCAAGAATGCGGCGGCGAGTGGATTGCATGCATCCTTGGCGATTTGGCCGAGAAGGGCGCGGGCCCTCGCAACCTTTTCGTCGGAAAGAAGCTCGGCGGCGACATCGCAAAGCCAGTACGCTTGGTCGGGGACCTCGACGATCTTTATAGCCTTTTCGGCGATCGCGCGAGCGCGTTGGCTTTCGCCGTGTTCGAGAAGCGTGCGTGCGGCAGCGCCCGTCACCGCCGCGATCAGTTGCGATTCGCGCAACTGCATCGCGGTCTGCACGGCGCTTTCGATATCGATGGCGTCGATGTCCGCGGCGTCAATCAGACCGCGCAACCGTAGGCCCAGTGCCCACGCAAACCCGGACGACATCGGCGCGAGCGAGCGCGACTCGACCGAGTCGCGAAAAGCCTGCAGCGCGGATTCCAGCTTGCCGGCGTCGAGTGCCGCGAGGCCCGCATCGCAGCGCAGCATCGCCGCATTACGTTGCAGGCCGTAGCGTTCGGCCAATCCGACTGCGTAGGCATAGGTGGATTGGGCTTCGGTGAGCGCGCCGCTCAAGACGGATACGTTGGCGACGTTTCCGAGCGCGTGCACGCGATAGACGATGTTATCGATACGCTCCGCGATCCCCAGCGCCGCACCGTGGTGCGTTCGTGCGGCGGAGTAGTCACCGAGCGATGAAAAAGCGTTGCCGCGCGCGGTATGCGCGCGAAACCGGTCCGACTCGTCGCGCGGACCTTCGATGCCGTCCGCTTCGTCGAGCACGGCCAGCGCCTGGCGTGCGCGGCCAAGGGTCGCAAGCATGCCCGCGAGCGTCGTCGCCGCATGATAGTGAATCGCTGCGATCTCTTGGCTGCGAAGCTCGGCGCGTACGAGCTCGACCGTCTCGAGCGCCCGATCGACGTCCCCGGATTCGTAGAGCTGCCGCGCGAGCTGCAGCATCAACGAGAAGGACGCGTGCTCTTGTCCCGAGCGCCGAAGTTCCTGCGCGCCGAGCTGACACCACATGCGGGCTCGATGAATTTCTCCCACGAGGCTGAGCGCGAATGAGACTTTTTCTACCAAACGCGCCCGGTCGTAGTCGTTCGCGAAATCCAGCGCGCGTTCGTAGGAGCGCGAGGCATCGCCATACGCATTCATCGCTGCAAAGCGGTCTCCGGCCGCTTCGTTTGCGGAGATCGCGCGGACGGCATCCTGCGCGGCCCAGAGATGGTAGGCGACCTCGTCTTCGTTTTCATCGGACGATAGCTCGAGTAGCGCTGCGATGCGCCCGTGCAGACGACGCGCCTCGGAATGCAGAAGTTCGCGATAGAGCGTTTCGCGAGTGATAGCGTGGCGAAAGCGAAACGAAGGATGGTCGGCACGCTCGACGATCAGTTGAAGATTTCGAGCGCGGCGCAAGGCCGTCAGTATCGCGTCTTCGGGGGCTTCGATCAGCGCGGCAAGTAGGCTGGCGTCAAAGTCGCGGCCGATTACAGCAGCCGCGAGCAACATCTCCTGTTCGGTTGACTTCAGCTCGCGCAAGCGTTCGATGATGCTGGCGGCGACGGAACCGGGAATCCTGCTCGCTTCGGAACGCCCGTCCTCGAGCGCGCTGCGAAGCAACTCCTCGGCGACCAGCGGACTGCCCTCGGAGAGTTCCACGATCCGCGCAAGCGCCGGCGGCTCCAACGGCATCGAACCGTCGGCACCGGAGAGGAGCGAGATAATTTCCGGGTTGGAGAGCGGCTCCAGGGCAATGTTGACGATTCCGTCGCGAACCGCGCGTGCAAGTTGCGCCGAACGTGCTGCATCGCGGACAATTTCTTCGCTGCGAAAAGTTCCGATCGTTAAGACCGGCGCATCGCTTAACCGGCGGGCGAGATACCGCCAGAGATCGAGCGTTGCGGCGTCGCTCCATTGCAAATCTTCGATGGCAATGATGAGCGCCCCGGCCTCCGCGCAACGGCGCCGCAGGTGCTCCTCGACGAGCCGGAAGCGGCGAAGCCGCTCGACTTCCGGCGCAACGATGCGTTCCGAGAGGCCGCGCAACTCGCGCTCGAGCGGCGAAGCGTGCGCGCCGCCGATCAGTGCATCGATGAACGGCTCGTACGGCGTCGACACGTACTCGACACAGCAGCCATGCAAGACCAAGCAGCGCTCACGCCGCACTCGATTTTCGAACTCGCGCAACAAGCGAGACTTGCCGACCCCAGCATCGCCACCGATAACCAGCGCGCTCCCAATGCCCTCGGCCTTCGTTTTGCGGAACGCGGCGAGCAAACGCGCCAGCTCGGATCCGCGCCCGACGAAATGCTCGAAACCGACCCCGGTCGTCATTGGGCAGCTCCTTCGAGTCGAGCTTCCGGGGGATCTACGTACTGCTCCTGCGTAGGGTACGTACAGGGACAGCGCCAGGTCCGTAGGTTTACGGATATTCGCGCTCGTCCCAGCCCGTTACGTTACCCAAGGATAGGAGCACCACGTGGACTTATTAGGTCGAAGCCCGTTTGCGCTTCGAGTCTGCGCGGCCGCCGCGTTGCCGGCCGGCTGCGGCGGCGGCTCGCAACTCGGGCTGAGTCCGATCCAGCAGAGTGCCCCGCAGCGTCTCGCTCCCGGCCGCTCCCCGATGTCGCCCGAGAAGAACGCGGACCTGGCTTACATCGGCGGCTATTACGGCGGAGTTTCGGCTTTCACGTACCCGGGTCTAAAGTATGTCCACTCGATTTCGGGGGTGTCGGACCCGGCGGGGATGTGTTCGGCGAAGACCGGTAACTGGTGGGTCGTTGCGTCGGGCTCGGACGAAGTCTCGGAATATGCGCATGGCGGCACGAAGCCGCTCAAGACGCTTAGCGAAGATGTTGGCGAAGCCGCAGGCTGCACGGTTGATCCGACGACCGGCAATCTCGCGGTTACCATCCTGGGTACCAGCAACGTGGTGGTCTTCACGGGGGGCTCAGGTTCGGGAACGACTCTTTCCGATAGCTTGAGCTCGACGTACTTCGCCGCCTATGACGACAAGGGCGACCTTTTCCTCGACGGCATCGCTCCGAGCGACACGTACGGTGTCGTCGAGCTTCCTAAGGGCAGCAGCACGTTCGAGAGCATCACGCTAAGCCAAAGCCTCGAATTTCCCGGCGGACTTCAGTGGCACGACAAGTACCTTGCAGTTGGAGATCAGGAGGCTCACGTGATTTACCGTTTTGCCATTCATGGTACAAACGCCAAAGAGATCGGGGCTACCGAACTAGGCGATTCCGGGGATGTTCTTCCGTTCTATATTCAGAAACCATATGTTGTCGGCGCCGACGCCGGAAATGAAGATGTCGAGTTGTGGAACTATCCAGCCGGCGGTTCCCCAACAAAAGTGATCACCGGCATTGTCCCGACTGGCGTAATCGTCAGCGTCGGCAAGAAACTTTAGGAGGGAAATTTCAATGAAAGCACTTTCTCGGAGGCAAGCGTTAGGTTTTTACGCCGCCATCGCGCTGCTAGCGGGTTGCGGCGGCGGTTCGCAACTCGGCTCAAACCAGATCCAGCCAAATGAGCCCCAGACTCGGATGAATCGAGCGCTCATCGATCGCGGTGCCGCGACGCATGCCGCTCCCGGGCGGTCGTGGATGGCGTCGAAGCTGACGAAGAAAGATCTTCTTTACGTATCTAATTTTTACAGTTCCGACACTTTGGTCTTCACCTACCCGGGCGGGAAGCTGGTCGGCACGCTGACCGGCGTTGGCCCGGTCGAGTGCGCATCGCCGAGTAGCGGCGCCTGGTGGACCTCCGGCAACGACGAAATGTTGGAGTACGCGCATGGAGGCAAGACCCCGATCAAGACGTTGAGCGGCGCGAGCGGAGCCTGCGCAGTCGATCCGACGACCGGCGATCTCGCCGTCATCAATGGCGACGAAATTGTAATATTTCCTGGCGGCAGTGGCTCGGGGACGCCTTATTGTACCGGGATGGGTCCAGCGTATTTTGACGGCTACGACGACCGTGGCGATCTTTTCATCGATGGCCTCACCTCGGCATACAAGGTCGGTCTTGTCGAGCTTCCTAAAGGCGGCAGCACCTGCGAGACCATCACGCTAAGCCAAAGCATCGAGTTTCCCGGTGCCATCCAATGGTACGAAAAGTATCTTGCGGTAGGAGATCAGGAAGCTGGAGCGATTTACCATTTTGCCATACATGGCACAAACGCGAAAGAGATCGGCAGTACCGAACTGGGCGGTTCCTCGGATGTCGTTCAGTTCTCCATTCAGAAACCGTATGTCGTTGGGGCCGATGCCGGAAATGAAGATGTCGAGCTGTGGGACTATCCAGCCGGGGGCGGTTCGCCTGTAAAGGTCATCACCGGCCAGTTTGATCTCCCGATTGGCCTGATCGTCAGCGTCGGCAAGAAGCATTAGGACGCAATTTCGATGAGAGCGTTTTTTCGGGTCCAAGGGTTAGGCATTTATGCCGCCGTTGCGTTGCTAGCAGGTTGCAGCGGTGGTTCGCAGCTCGGGGCGAACCCAATCCAGCAGAATCTGACGTCGCCGGTCGCGCAGGTGGGGCGCTCGTGGATGGCGCCCGAGGCGAAGAAGAGCGACCTCGCCTATATCTCGAATTTCTATAACAGCACGATTTTGGTTTTCACCTACCCAGGCGGTAAGAATGTCGGCTCCATCTCGTCCGACGAGCCCCAAGGTGAGTGCACGTCGAAGACAAGCAACGGCAACTGGTGGGTCGTTGAGTCGGGCAGCGATGAAATCTTGGAATACGCACATGGCGGTACCACGCCGCTCAAGACGCTTCGCGAAGACGTTGGCGAAGCCGCAGGCTGCACGGTTGATCCGACGACCGGCAATCTCGCTGTCACCATCCTGGGCACTGGCTACGTCGTGGTCTTCACGGGGGGCTCGGGTTCGGGAACGACCCTTTTCGATGGATTGAGCTCAACGTACTTCGCCGCCTATGACGACGAGGGCGATCTTTTCGTCGACGGAATCACCTCGAGTGACACCTACGGTCTCGTCGAGCTTCCCAAAGGCGGCAGTTCGTTCGAGACTATCACGCTGAGTGCTAGTCTTGGATTTCCCGGGGAGCTTCAGTGGCACCGGAACTATCTCGCGATCGGGGGTAACGGCGGCATTTACCATTACGCAATACACGGAACGAAAGGAAAGGAGATCGGCGTTACGCCCGGGGTTGGAGGGTCTTTTTGGATTCAGGGTAGGTATGTGCTCGGGGCCGATGCCGGGAATGAAGACGCCGTAATATGTAAGTATCCGGCCGGCAGTCCGTGCAAGACTCTGTCGGGCAGCTTCGATCTTCCGATCGGCGTAACGGTCAGCGTAGCCAAGTGACAGCTACGGGCGTAGGCCGTACACGTCGAGCTCGGTCTGCGTGCCGACATAGACGCGGCCGTTTGCGATCGTAGGAACCGAGAACTTGTTGGCGGGGCCGGCTCGATCGCGAGCACCGGCCTGATCGCTGTCGTAGAGCTCGTGAGTCACGTCGCGCGCGTTGTATGCGCGCAATACCGCGGGCGGGCCGCCGCGAACTCTGCCGGAGACTCCGATGACCCAAACGATCCCGTTCTGCTCACCATTTGACGACACCGACGGCGTCGAGCCGGGATAGTTAAACGTCTCAACACTCTGGGAGACCGGCGTCGCGGAGAGCCGCGCGCCGTGAAGGGCGTAACGATCCAGATGCGCGCTGTTGGCCGCATAATAAACCGCGCCGCCGAAGTAAGCCGGGCTGCTGTAATAGCCGTTGTGGAGATTGCCGTCGAGTTGCTGCACGACGTGGTTTCCATCGGCATGGAAGGCGCCCATGGCGTCGCGGTCGAGCACGAAGAGTAGGCCCTCTTTACCACCAGTGACTGCTTCGCGAGGGTGGGGCCCGGGATGATCGGGCAGCAGCATGACGCCGCCGGATCCCAAATCGCCGTCACGCCGCGACATCGGACGTTCGTTGTACGGCGCAAAGTAATCGACGACGTTCAGTTGAGTCCTCGCCGTGAGGCGTAAAACCGACATGCCGTGATTCGGTCCGCCGACCGCAGCGTTGAACGCCCCGTTTCCCGTCGAAACGTACAGGTCGCCGCCGTCATCGACGGCGGGTGCGGCGCCACCTTCCCAGATACCGCCGAGAGCCCCTTTCGGCGTTACGCAGAAGACGCGCACGACGTCGAGCGACGCGGCATCGAAGCCGATCATCCATCCGCGCGCGTCGTCATTCGACGCATATGCGACGTAAACGATTCCGCGGTCTAGCGCTAAACCGGAGCGTTGAAACGCAGTGTGTGGATGAAAAGCTA
>Ga0209275_10001062_pt1 | contig 11195 bp, 10 predicted proteins | sample HubBroMetageREF2_FD_188344 | JGI IMG/M metagenome (GOLD analysis project Ga0209275, IMG submission 188344) | Reference soil microbial communities from the Hubbard Brook experimental Forest, New Hampshire, USA - Hubbard Brook CCASE Soil... | ecosystem: Environmental > Terrestrial > Soil >...
TTATGTTTATATCTCCTTATTTTTTTTTTTTTCTTTTTATTATTATTATTTTTGATTAAGAATTTTTTAAATTTTAATTCAGTCCCAAAATTATATTCTTTATAAATGTTATTTAATTATATTAATTAAATTATATAAGCATTCTTTATAGATATAAGGAAAAGTTAGTATAAACATTGGCGATACTAGTGTTAACGGTCAATAAAATATCTCGTTTAAAGACCGTCGGTTGTTTAAGAGACCGCTACAGACTGGTTCACTGGTGGGTAGCTGAAATGCTGCTTAATGTACAGTCGGTTTCTTCCATACATTTTTTGTATGCACAAGCCCAGAATTATAAAATTACTGGTACCTGAATTTAATAAGAGATCGTTAGTAATTACTGATGTGAAATTAAGTTTGAAGAAATGGATTCTTTGGACATCCTGAAGTTTATATTTTAATAATACCTGGATTTGGTATAGTTAGTCAAGTTATATCAACATTTTCAGGTAAACCAATATTTGGTTACTTAGGAATGGTATATGCTATGTTCTCTATTGGAATATTAGGATTTTTAGTATGATCTCATCATATGTTCAGTGTAGGTTTAGATGTAGATACAAGAGCTTATTTCACTGCAGCTACAATGGTAATTGCTGTACCTACAGGTATTAAAATATTCTCTTGAATTGCTACATTATATGGTGGTAGTTTAAGATTAACAACACCTTTAATATTCGCATTAGGATTCTTAGCTTTATTCACAATAGGAGGTGTAACTGGAGTAATTTTAGCTAATGCTTCATTAGATTTAGCTTTACATGATAGAATAAAAAAAGATCCTCATTATATCCAGAAATTTTGAGTAGGATTAATGGATGGTGATGGAAGTATCCAAGTAAATCATTGAAGACATAAAAATCTTCAATATAGATTAGTTATTAAATTAAAATATTGCGTTGAAAATTTCACAATGTTAAATTTAATTGAAAAACATATTGGAGGAAATGTAAGAATTATTGAAAATAATAAATTTGTAATTTGAGTCGTAAATGAAAGAAAACTTATTCATAAATTAATCAATATATTTATTTCTTATCCTCCTTTAACTTCAAGATTAAGAGCTCAATTAGCATTTATGTTAGAATGTTTTCAACAAAATAATGTTGAATGATATTTAAATGCTAGAGATAAAAAATATCTTAATCCAAATATAGATGTTGTTAATATTGATTGCAATTATTTTAATGAATGATTATCTGGTTTTATTGAAGCAGAAGGTTGTTTTTCTATTAGAAGTTTATCTAATAATCACTCATTTTCAATTGGACAAACAAATGATAAATATATAATAGATACAATAAAAAATCATTTTGATATTCAAAATGAAGTTAGAAAAATTAAAAATGATTTTTGATATATTGAAATTTATAGAAAATTAACTTTAATAAAAATTATTAATCATTGTACTAATTATCCTTTACTTGGAGAAAAAATACTTTCATTTACTAAATTTAGATATCTTTTTAAATAAGTGTCATGTTGTCTTACCACTGTGATAAATTTAATTAATTTATCGGTAATATTTTTTTTATATCAATATTGCTAACGGTGAAACCTTCTAAATGGAAACAAAAGCTGTTTCCATACTACAAGTTTAGAAGGCAATACCGTGGAAACCAAAAATATAAAATTTTAAGAAAAATTGTTTAAAATCAAATAAAATTTAAGAAAATTAAGATTAAGAAATAATTATTTAACAAAATTACCCCCTTTCTTTAGAAATTGAAAATTAGAAAGGTAAAATATAATTATAAAAATGAATTAGATTAATTTTATTAAACAATTTCACAAATAAGGGTTAAAGCAGAATGGTTCTGATAAGAAATTCTTAATTCTGAATCAGGGTTCGATTCCCTTTAACTCTATTATTTCAAAATTTTTATGGTTAATATTTTGTTACTTAATTCTTATTAATTAAAATTACTCTACTTAAAATTCCCCAAATAATAAAAGAATAGACATAGTAATAGAATTTATCATCTGTTTATTATGTTTATATTTTCTTAATTTTCTTAAACCACAAGTCTTAAAATTTTATATTGAGTAGGATCCGTAGAGACTATACGTGGTAGTCGAACGTTAATTAAGTTTAATTATTAGATGAGATATAGTCCGATCCTCATTGTAAAATGGGCACATTTTATATTTATTTTTGTTTTTTATAAATATAAAATTTAATGACTTATTATGTAGTAGCTCACTTCCATTATGTTTTATCAATGGGAGCTGTATTTGCTATATTTGCTGGATTTTATTTCTGAGCACCTAAAATAATAGGAAAATCATATAATGAATTATTAGGTAAAATTCATTTTTGAACATTATTTGTAGGAGTAAATACTACTTTCTTCCCTCAACACTTTTTAGGGTTAGCAGGTATGCCTAGAAGAATACCAGATTATCCAGATGCCTTTAGTGGATGAAATCAAATATCAAGTTTTGGTTCAGTAATTTCAATAATGGCTACTGTATTATTTGGTTATATTATTTATGATATTTTTGCTAATGGAAGTCCAGTTAATAATAATCCTTGAAATGTACCTTCTTATTTTACATCTACAGAACAATTTAATAATGAAACAGAAACAGCTACAACATTAGAATGAACTTTAGATAGTCCTATACAATTACATCCTTTCAATATGTTACCTGTTCAATCTTAAATTGAGATTTAAAATTAAGTTACATTTTTAGCTTAAAATTTATTTAATTTAATTTAAAATTAAATAAACAGTTCATCTTACTAAAATTTACCCCCTTTTCTTTTTTAATAATTTATTCTCTAAGAATTTTATATTAATTCTAATTTTGTGTTTTAATTTAATAAAAAAAAATTCAATAAATATTTAAAGAATAAATTATATATTAAAAATTTAAACTAAACCAACACACAAAACAATTTATTATTTTTATATATAATTTATAATAAAATACTATTAAATAAAAGAGCATAGTATTAATATTTTTAATCAATGTATATTAATTATTCACATCTTTGAGTTTTAATAATTAATTTTTATTTAAAATTGAATAAAAAACAAAAATAAATTAAAGACTGTAGCATAATTGGTAATGCAATTCGCTCATAATGGATGGTATAAGGGTTCAATTCCCTTCGGTCTTATTAATTTTTAATATATTTTATTATTATTAATTATTAAAACTAAAATTTAGAGGGTACTTGGTCGAGTCTGGTTTATGGCGCTCGTTTTGAAAACGAGTACTTGAATAAAGTCGTGAGTTCAAATCTCACAGTGTCCGATTATTAATTAAAGAAAATTAAATAACAAAACAATTTGTTTTTATATTTTAATTTACGATTTAAATATATATAATAAAATATAATTTTAAAAGAAGAGGTTTATTATATATACCTCTGTAAAAGAATATAATATATTATTTTGTTTATAATATATTATTAAAAATAAATCCCCTTAAATTATTATTTTTGATTTCTTTATTTTAAAATTATAATAAATCAAAAAAACAAACAAAATAATAAACAAAATATTATTATTAATCTATTTAATTTTATTAAGGCTATAATACAATTAATACAAAATAAATAGACACTCTAGTCGTAAAAATCGAATAAAAATCTCAAATCTAAAAATGCTTAGTTTATTATTATTAATCCCTATAATAGGTAGTTTGTTATTATTAACAATACCAGAAGATTCTATAGAAAATAAAATAAGAATGAAAAGAATAACATTAATAACTATGTTAATAAATTTCTTAGTTTCAATATATATATGATTAGAATTTGATTCAAGTACTAGTCAATATCAATTTGTATATGAATTCATAGAATTAAGTTATTGTCATTTAAATATAGGTATAGATGGTATATCATTATTTTTTGTATTATTAACAACATTTATAAGTCCTATAGCAGTATTATCTAATTATAATAATATAAATAAAAATTTAAAATATTTTTTAATATCATTTTTATTATTAGAAACATTACAAATAGGAGTATTTGTAGTATTAGATTTATTATTATTTTATATATTCTTTGAAAGTGTATTACCTATTTTATTTATAATAATAATAGTTTATGGTTCAGGTGAAGCTAGAATAAGATCAGCTTTATTATTTTTTTTATATACTTTAGCTGGATCTTTATTTATGTTATTAGCTATACTTCAAATATATAGTTATGTAGGATCAACTGATTTTCAAATAATCTCATTATCAGAAATTAATTTAAATAATCAAAAAATCTTATGATTAGGATTTTTTATAGCTTTTGCAGTAAAAACTCCATTATGACCTTTAACAGGATGATTATATAGAGCTCATGCTGATAGTCCTTTAGCAGGATCTATTTTATTAGCTGCTACTATATTAAAATTTGCTACTTATGGTTATTTACGAGTTTTAATTAATTTCTTACCTGATGCTACTAATTATTTTTCTCCTTTAATTCAAACTATTGCTATTATAACTTTAATTTATGCTTCTTTAGCTACAATTATTCAACAAGATACTAAAGCTTTAATTGCTTATTCAAGTGTAGCACATATGAGTGTTGTTATATTAGGTTTATTTTCTAATACAATTCAAGGTATTGAAGGTGCTATATTATTAGCTTTAGCTCATGGTTTTGTTTCTCCTGCTTTATTTATTTGTGTTGGAGGTATAATTTATGATAGAACAGGAACTAGAATTATTCATTATGTAAGAGGTTTAGTAACTTATATGCCTGTATTTACTATATTATTTTTCATTTTCACATTAAGTAATACTGGTATTCCATTAACTTTAAATTTCTTAGGTGAACAATTATCTTTAATTGGAATATGAGAAAGAAGTCCTATAATTGCAGCTTTAGGTGCTACTGGTATTATTTTATCTGCTATTTATTCTATTTATTTATATAATAGAATTTCTTATGGTACTTATTCTCCTCATTTAAAACCTGTTAAAGATATTTCTAGAAGAGAATTTATTTTATTAATAACTTTATTAATTCCTACTGTTTTATTAGGTATTTTCCCTAATGTTATATTAGATGGTTTACATTTTTCTATTTCTACTTTACTTTTTAATGTTTAATTCTAATAGTTTTAATTTTTGTAATATTAGAATTTAATTATTTTTTTTATATTTACCCCCCTTTTTTAAAAATAAATTTTTATGTTTTATAAAACATAATAAAAATAAAAGAGCATAGTATTAACGGTTAGTATGACGATCTTCAAAATCATTGGTAGGTGTTCGAATCACCTTGCTCTTGTTTTAATTCTTTATTTTTATACATTTTTAAAAAATAATAATTTTAATTAATACAAAACTTAAGGGATCTTAGCTTAATTGGTAGAGTTTCTAATTGTCATTTAGAAGGGTTCCAGTTCGAATCTGGAAAATCTCGCTTTATATTATTATAAATAAATAATAATGACATGATAATATATAATTTTATTTATTAAAATAATAATTAAATTTATAATAAATTAGTTATTTTAATAATAATTAATCTGATTTTATAGTGAATAATATAATGAAATAAATTTATATTATAATTTTTATTAAATAATTGTCTTCGTTATTAAAATATTTTAATTGTAACAAACAAACAAATATTTTAGTACAAATTTTAGAAACCAAAAATAAATTAATAAACAATGAAAATAAATACAAAATTAATAAGTATAAATATTAATAATATTAGTTTAATTTTTATATTAAGTTATTTAATATTATCCAATAATAATATTAAAATATTAATAGTATTAATAACATATGTAATAATAAAAATAATATTAAAAAATACTAATACACAAAATAAAATAAATAATAATGACTCAGGGTGATTCTTTAAAGTAATATATCTAAATATATTAATATATTATTTATTATATATTTATTTAATAAATAATGTAATTTATATGGATAGTACAGAATATTTAACTTTATATAATAATATATATATTAAAGGTTTAAATTCTTTAGTTGAAAATTATGGAGAACTTATAGCATATGCTGTAGGAGTAAAATTATCTAGTATTTATTTAAAAATATTACCAACTGAACCAACATTTTATTTTAATTTTGGTTTAGGTGTTGGACCTACGTTAGATTTAACAGTTCACCAAGAATTATATGATTCACCAGGAGATTCTAGTTTTAAAAATTATGTTTTATTAACAGTTGAAAAAGTTGAAGATCATATTAATTTTCTTAAAGATATGGTTCCTTATCATCATAAACATTATAAAATATCTAAAATGACAAATATGGAAAATAATACTACTATTATAAGTGGAGATGCACCAACTAATATTAATGTAGTTAACATTCATTGTTCTTTAGAACCTGGAGAAATTTATGTTAATTTTTTTAACTTTATTGAAAATTTAGTTTTGTTTACTTCAGTTATTTTATATTTTGTATTTTTAAGTTTTTTATTTATTTTTTTTATGATTAAATTTATTAGATTTATTAAAATTTTATATTATTATAATTAGGATCTTTTTTAGATTTGTGTTTCATTTTTATATTAATGATATTTTTTATTTAATATATCATTAAACACAAAATTATATTATATTTTTTATATTTACCCCCAATTAAATTAAATTATAATATATATAAAAGTATAAAGAAATAATTAAAAACATTTTGTTTTTGTTTAATGTGATTTAAAAATTTCAAATTCAACGAGTATAGTTAAGTTGGTATAACCTCTACCTTCCAAGTAGATGTGATCAGTTCGAATCTGATTACTCGTATTCATTATAATAATTTATTTTTTTGTTTTAGAATTTTGTTTAAAGATTAATTTTAAAGAAATTAAACAAAATTAAATTTTTAGTATTAAAATATTTAAGAATATTTATAACCAAAATAATTTTAAATTAAAATAATAAAAGTGTATATTATTATAAATATAATATATATTAGACGCTATTATAAAAATTGTTAAAAAAAAATGTTAGCAGCAGCAAAATACATTGGTGCAGGTTTAGCTTGCTCAGGTTTAATTGGAGCTGGAGCAGGAATTGGTTTAATCTTCTCTTCATTAATCGCTTCAACAGCTAGAAACCCTCAAATAAGAGGTCAATTATTCAGTTTTGCAATCTTAGGATTCGCTTTAGCTGAAGCTACTGGGTTATTCTCTTTAATGATTGCTTTCTTATTATTATATTCTTAATTTATTAAGTAATTTTTAATAATATTTAACAATTAATTTAAATATTTAACCTTATTTTAATTAAACAATAATTAAAATCAATATTTTATTTATATTTACCCCCTTTTTTATTTAAATTAAAATAATATATAAAAGAACTTTTGTGTTTTTATTATAATAAACAATGATTAAATTAAAATTAAAATAATATATAAAAGGATTTTTGATAAAATAAAAAGTTTTAAAAGAAGAGGTTAATCTTTAATTAACAATCTGAATAGTCTAATAATATTAAAATATTTTAATTTAGACTTTGTTACATTAATCTAATATTAAATTAGATATAAACACACATAAAACACACATAAAACACACAACAAATTGAATAACAAAACTAATTCAAATATAAAATTAAGTTCTATTCATGGTGCTTCTCTATTAAGAAAACAGATAAATAAAGGAATAATTTCATTATCTGTAGACAATATAAAACAAATATATAATGAAATAACAAAACTAAAAACAAATTACAAACAATAATTGAATTAAGTGATACAATAATTAAATCTAATAAATCTCAATTAAAATTAAATTTATTAAATAAAAATCAATTTAATTTAAATTTATCTAAATCAGAAAATTTAAATAATTTAAATAATAAATTGACTAAACCAATATTAAATGAATCAAATTCAATATTAAATGAATCAAATTCAATATTAATGAATCAACGACAATATATAAGATTACTTAGTCCATTTAATTCTAAATTAGCAAGTTATACTAATCATATTTATACATTTACTAATAGACCGTATAAACAAATAAATAAAAATTTAAATAATATTTATACAATTTGTAAATCAGCTTTTCTTAATATGTCAAGTATAATAAGTAAACCAATAGTATTAATTAATCCAAATTTAATAAAAATTACATTATTTTATTATTGAAAACCTTTAAGAAACAAATATTACAATAGTAATTTACATTCTAATTTTGTAATTTTATATTATAATAAATTAGAAAATTTAATTAATTTATTAAGTCAATTATTTGGAAAATCAGTAGAATTAGAATTAATAAGAATTTATTCACCCAAAAATGAAAGTAATATATTAGCTAATCTTATAGGTATATTAAGTAATTTTATTAAATTTAGATATATTCATAAAAAATTATTTAAAGTAAGACAAAATAAAAAAGTTAACACAGGATTTAGTAATAGATATAATAAACCTTCTATTTTATCTGGAATTTATTTAAAATTAGCAGGTAGAGTTTTAACACAAAGATTACAAAGAAGAGTTAAATCTAAAATAGTTCAAAAAGGTAGTTTAGCTAGAACTAATACTAGTTTAATTAATATTAATAGATTTGTTAATAAAAATAAAAGAGGTACATTCAGTATTACTATTAAAACTGGACAAACTATTAAAGATTAATTCTTATTAATTTTTTAATTTTATATTTTATTTATTAAATTATCCCCATCAAATACTTAAATATTAATTTATTATATAAATTTAATTTTATACTTTAATTATAAAGTAAAAAAAACCATGTGATAAAGTAGTTTGTCGCAATTTGAAACCATTTTTAATTAAATAATATTATTTTGTTTAATTATTTAAATAATAATCAATTGTAATTAAGAATTTAATTTTAATTTTAATTGAAATATAATTATTATTAATAAGTGTTTTTCTTAGGTTAAAACTATCGAAGGAGATAAAGAATTTTTTATATTAATGTTTAAATCTGAAATGGTTTTTATAGAATCTAATAGGAGATGGTTTAATAATAGTAAAACCTTTGCTAATTTGTTCTATTTCATTTCTATTTAAACTATTTCTTTCTATACCTGAAAATACTGAGTGAGTAATATCGTTATTATCGATGTAACCATATTTTTTAATACCTAAGAAATAAGCTTTATTAATAAATCCTCTATCTAATTCATCTGTCATTTGTCTTAAATCATTACCAATTAATTTTGGAGATAATTCTTTATCAACAAACATTGAATAAATATTTGTATTATAAAAAATTATTTGAGATTAATGTTTTATATTGAATCGTGTAAACTCTAGCATAAGCTGTAACAGCTGCAGCAATACTTACGTAAGATTTCACATTTTAAACTAATTATTAATTCTAATTTATTATAATCTTTGATTTCATTAATTAAATCAAATTCTAAATTCCTAATCATTAAAATTAATATTAAATTCTTAATTATAATTGATTATTATTTAAAATTATAAACAAAACAAACAAACAAAAAAACAAAACAAATAAAAGAGGTTAAATTATTAATCATTTTATCCAAATTACATTCTAAGCAACTAATCATATCTAATTTTATTTTAGATACAATAAAAATTATTAATTTTTATATTTAAATTAAAAAAATTATTATGATTAATTTAAATATAGGTTATATAATATCCGAAAAAATAAATTAATAATTACACTTTAGCATTAAAACACAAAAAAACAAAAATTTTCAAAGAAAATGAATAGAATAAACAGAAATCAATATCAATCTTTTCCATATCATTTAGTTGATCAATCACCATGACCTATCTTGGTTAGTTTTTCATTATTAAGTTTAACTTTGGGTGCAGTAATGTATATGCAAGGTTTTACTCATGGAGGACAATTATTAAGTTTAGGGTTTACTTTAACAGTATTTGGTATGATACTTTGATTTAGAGATATTATAACAGAAGGTACATATTTAGGACATCATACTATACAAGTTCAAAAAGGTCTAACTATAGGTATAGTATTATTTATTGTTAGTGAAGTATTTGCTTTTTTAAGTGTATTTTGAGCTTTCTTTCACTCTAGTTTATCTCCAACAATAGAAATAGGAGGAGTATGACCACCACAAGGTATAACACCATTAGATCCTTTTGCTATACCATTATTAAATACTATATTATTATTATCATCTGGTGCATTTGTAACTTATGGTCATCATGCTTTAATTCAAGGAGATAGAAAAGGAGCTATCTTAGGTACATTATTAACAATAATTTTTGCTATAATATTTACAGCATTACAATATTATGAATATTCAGAATCCAGTTTTACAATGAGTGATTCAGTATATGGTACAGTATTTTATGCTTCAACTGGTTTACATGGATTACATGTTATTATTGGTACATTATTCATTTTAGTAGGTTTTATTAGAATAATTAATTATCATTTAACTGATACACATCATCAAGGACATGAAGCTGCTATCTTATATTGACACTTTGTAGATGTAGTTTGATTATTCTTATTTATAGCAGTATACTACTGAGGTGGTAACTAATTTATTATTAAGAATTAAGAATTAAGAATTTTTATTCTAATAATTTATAAGAATAATTAATTAATTTAATTGATTACTTATTTTAATTTTAAACACAAATTTACCCCATTTTTACTCACATTTTTAATTATAAATTAAATTTATAAAAATAAAATAAATAATCCGCTAAACAAATACTAGTTTATTTGTAATTAGCAAGTAATATTTTATATGGTTTTAATTATATAATTTATTTTATATGGTTTTAATTTTATAATTTATTTTATATGGTTTTAATTATATAAAATATTAGACATTTAATACGCGTCCCAAAGGGAAAATCATACAATAATACTATGAATTTATCATTATTTTTATTTTTAATAGGAATATTAGGTTTTATTTTAAACCGAAAAAATATAATATTAATGATTATTGCTATAGAAATAATGTTATTAGCAGTAACTATGTTATTATTATTATCTAGTTTTAGTTTCGATGATGGAATAGGACAAATATTTAGTATATTTATAATCTCATTAGCTGGAGCAGAATCAGTAATAGGTTTAAGTATAATTGTAGCAGTTTATAGAATAAAAGGAAATATTTTAATTAGACAAGAAACTTAATGTATTTAACAATATTAATTTTACCTTTATTAGGTTCATTTGTATCAGGATTTTTAGGTCGAAAAATAGG
>Ga0209275_10001064_pt1 | contig 11193 bp, 9 predicted proteins | sample HubBroMetageREF2_FD_188344 | JGI IMG/M metagenome (GOLD analysis project Ga0209275, IMG submission 188344) | Reference soil microbial communities from the Hubbard Brook experimental Forest, New Hampshire, USA - Hubbard Brook CCASE Soil... | ecosystem: Environmental > Terrestrial > Soil >...
ATATATATGTAATATTAAGATATAATCAACCGGGGTTATAGTACTATAATATTATACTAATCTAAAAAGATAATCATTTACTATATTTTGAATATTATACATTTGAGGCAATAACCTACCTCATAAACTCATTTGACCATAAGGAAGAACATACAAACTTATTTTTATATAAAATATAAAAACTAAAATGACTTTGAATTCGTACATTTTATTAGTCTCTTGACTAAAAGTTCCGACTGTACATTAAGCAACATTTCAGTCACCCATTAGTGACCCAGTCTGTAGCGATTATCTATATAACCGACGGTCTTATCTAAGTAAGATTTTAACCGTTTTCACTAACATCGCCAAAGAAAGTTTCTTTGTACTTCTTCAATAACTCTGTCGAATTATTCCACTTTATTTTTTATTTTTTTATAGAAATTGCATAAAAATTTGAACTCGTGGGACTATAATATGAATTAAACTTAAATTTACTTTTATTCCTTATATTTAACTATAAAACGCCTTTTTAATATTTTCTTTTCTGTTTTCAAAGCTCTTCTGATTGTTTTTGAATCACAATTTATACTTTTAGCTGCTTCTACAATACTAGTATATTCTCCAAAAACAGTATTATTTAAATTGTATATTATTATGGGTTTAGATTTTTTCTTCATATTTAACAAAGCCTCATCGGAATAAAATATTTTATTTTTAGATAAAGCCTTATCTCTTATTTTCTCTATTGTTTCTAAAGAGAGTTTTTTATTCCTATTTAATTTACCTATTCTTTCACGACGTTCTATACTATAATTCAGCTTCATTTTTATACGATCTATTTCTGTATGTTTATATCCAAAACTGGAACCAGCTTCTGTTAATATGTTATAATTAGGCAATAAAGACTTTAAATAATAATCCTCCATATCTAATAAATTTTTATTATTTTCTTTATTAACAATAAAAGGAAATAATTCTAAAATTAAGAAAGCAAAGTTAGAAAGACCATATTTTTTTACGGCATGCTTTATTATTTTGCTTCCTCTAAAATATAACAAATGATTAGAGAATCTAGCATAAAATCTATTAGTAGCGGCTGATCCTATATAGTAATCGCCAGTTATTTTGTTAAAGATAAGATAAACACCACTAAGATTTTTAGTATCTTCTAATATTGTCTTCCTCATTTTATCTAAATCTTCATAGAAATATACGGGTTTTAGTTTATTATTTTTCAAGAAGGAATCTAAAAGATTATTATTGCATAATGTTGAGCTATATTTTAATTGTTTATAAAAAGGTTGAAATGTACTAAAGTTGCACCTATTAACCGTAGTTATAAAAAACATTTCTTCTTTTTTTATATTATATATATTTACATAACTATCTAGTTTAGTGTATAACTCACCTGATGTATAGGCGAAATAAGCTAATGTAATAACTAATATTGTTATTAGAAACCAAATATAAATAACACTTAGTTTCTTATTAAAATGAAATATAAGTAATAGTAATATAATTAAGCTAATTATGATACCTAAAGATAAATAGTTTGCAACACCTAAGTTAAATAATGCATCTTCTATTGTAAATAAAAGTGAAAATATGTTTTTAAAATAAGAAAAATTTAAGTTTAATTCATACCATCTTGGGCTATAGTCGTAACCCAGGAAAGCTGTAGCCATCATTAATATAAATATAATAGTACCAATAGTTCATACTAAAGTTCTAGGAGCTCTATAAGATCCATAATATAAACCTCTTCCTATGTGTAAATAAACTAAAAAGAAAAAAGCTGAAGCTGTGTTTGAATGTAAATAACGTATTAATCACCCATTATTAACATCTCTCATAATATGTTCAACTGAATTGAATGCTTCTAAAACGCTAGGATTATAATGCATTGCTAGTGTTACACCAGTAACAATTTGTATAACCAAGCAAAATGCTAATAATGAACCAAAATTCCACAAATAACTTATATTTGATGGTTGTGGTGAATCTATCATGTAAGAATTAACCATTTTTAAAATGGGATGACTTTTTAATATTCTCATTTAATATTTAAATAAATAACGTTTTTTTTTGCTTAATAAAATAGAATGTTTAATAAAATAAGCAATATCTTTTTTTATTTGTTTTTTTTATATTTATGTTTTTTATACTAAATATAGTTTTTATATTTAATATTTTTTCAAAATTGAAGTAATAAATTAACCTGCGAATGCCATAGCTACTTCAACGATAGAATCTTGGTATTGATACCATTCAACGTTAATAAGGCCAATTAAACTTTCCATTTCTGTAACTGCTTGGTCGGCACGACTTACATGCCCAGAATCTTGGAAACCAGAATGCCTTATATTTAATTTACCATATTCCAACTGAAGTTGAATATAGGATGCTCTACATTGGTTAGCATATTCTAATTTTTGTTTAATTGTATCGAAAACAGGAAAATTTCTACATTGATCCATAGGTCTATCAAAGTTACTAACATCATATCTCATGGATCATTGTCTTAATTGTGTTTTTGTTTTTAACAGGGCTATCATAATTAAAAAGTTACGTTTTTAAAAATAAAATCTTTTTTTACGTAAATAAATATGTTTATATTAATAAAAATAAAAAAATTTATTTTTATAAAAAATTTAAAATGTTTATTATGTATTTCTATTAATTATTATAACTATAGTTAAATTTAACTATTAGTTTATAATTATATGTGTTTATATTTTTTATATAATTATATTATATAATATTATATCTGTTTGTTTTAAATGTATTATTATATTATCTATTAATACTTTTTTAAGTATTGTGTCTTATTGTTCTAGTAATCAAGCTAAAAATTTTTCCAATGATACTGATTGTACAACTATAGGCATAGAGCTATGTAATATACCACATATTTCTGAACATTGACCATAATATGTACCTAGTCTATTTATAAGAACAGAAAATTGATTTAATCTACCAGGGAAAGCATCACATTTAATTCCTAATGCAGGAACAGCAAATGAATGTATTACATCTGCAGCTCCAACTATAAATCTGGTATGTGTTAATTCAGGAAGAATTACTCTATTATCTACTTCTAACATTCTTAAGGCTCCTTTTTCTAAGTCTGATTCTGGCACTAAATATGAATCAAATTCTATAAATGAGTCATCACTACTTAAAAAATCCGGATATTGATAACTTCAATATCATTGGTGACCTTCTGCGTATAACGTTATAGATGGATCTGTTACTTCATCCATTAAATATAATAGTTTAAAAGATGGAAAAGCAATTAATATTAATATTAATGCAGGAGTTATTGTTCAAATTAGTTCTATTAAAGTACCGTGGTTTAAATATTTATTACTTATTGGAGATTTACTGCTAACAAAATTTCTAACAACTGATAGTATTATTCAACCTACACCAAACAAAATTATTGCCAAGTAATACATAATATTATCATGTAGCTCTACTATAGCTTCCATTTGTGGACTGGCACTATCTTGAAAATATACACCTCAAGCTCTTGGTGCATCACAAAAATCTATGCAACTATTAAAAATATAATTAACTATAAAGGAAATAGTAATAATTCAAGAATCTGCTGAACTTTGTAAAGGTAAACTTACAAAAGCATGAGGTTTTGGAGGACTTTGTAAACATCATTCTAAACCAGGATAAGATCTATTTATGAGTGCTTGATATGTATCAGTAAAGAATTGAGGTATTGCTCAAGGATACCTTGATACAGCATTACCCTCTACTAATTGTAAATATACAATATGTAAAAATAATATTGTAGCAATAACAGATATAATTGAACCAAAACTACTGATTAAATTTCAACCTGCAAAAGCATCAGGGTAATCACTTATTCTTCTAGGCATTCCTTGTAGTCCTAAGAAGTGTTGTGGAAAGAATGTAACATTAACTCCTATAAATAAAATTCAGAAATGAACTTTAGATAATAATATGTTATAATCTAAACCTAATATTTTAGGTATTCAGAAATATCATCCACTAAATAATGCAAATACAGCTCCCATACTTAATACATAATGGAAATGAGCTACAACATAATATGTATCATGAAATGCTATATCTAATGAAGCATTAGCTAAAACAACTCCACTTACGAATAAAAATTAATTAATCTTATAATCTTTCATAACTAAATATAAAATCTTGATAAACACTACCTAATTTAGCATATTTTTTTATAGTGCTATGGTTTATAGTTAAAGCTTTTTGAGCATTTGTTACTCCTTCATATTTACAAATGAAATTTTTATTTTTATCATATACAAATACTGTTTTTCTAATATGACTGTTATTATTAATATCTAATATTAATTCTTCACATTCTTTTGAATTTCAATTAGTTATAACAGGAGTATCACTTATATTATAAGGTATATTTGAAAAATATCATTCTCCTCTAAATATAGTTTGTTCTTTTATTATATTAACTATTATAAAGTGATTAGATTTTATTAATTTAGCTAAAGTTAAAACAGAAGGGAAAATAACTAATAATTCTTTATATGAATTATATACATAAACAGGGTAAGATGATCTAGCTTCTATCATTCTTACCTTGCTTTCAATAGAGTGACTTTTATTATAAAAAGGGTTATTTTCACCTGTTAAAGATCTTGCTATTAAACTTTTAGTTTCTTCACTGTGTACTCTATTTTTTGCTAATTGAGATAATAATTCTTTAGTATCCTTAGTATGTTTATAACCTAAAGAAGAATAACCTTGTTTCAATACATTATAATAAGGCATTACAAATGTTATATAATGAGTTTCTCTAATAGTTAAAGATTTAGGTTCTACATATTCTAAAATTAGTAAACTAAAATTAGAATGGTCATATTTAAGTAAAGCTTTTACAATAGGCATATTAATATTTTGTCTACTTTTTAAAAAAGTCTTATTAAGATAATTTTTCATTCTAGAAGCTAAATTAATAGAACTTCCTACATAAGAATGACCATTAATTTTATTTACTAAATAATATACACCTGATTTATCTTTTTGTTCTTTTAGAATATTGATTTTATCTTCTTTTAAATTATCATATACTTTTATAGGATTTAAATTTTTTATATTATCTACAGTATTTGCATAAGTAGAATAAAAATGAATAATATTTTTATTGCTACCTATTTGTCTTTGATTCTCGCTGCCCGCTTGTCCTATGATAATGTGGCTGCGCGGGTATAGATTAATTAATGAATTTTTATTTCATGGACTATATCTTACTGTAAATTTATTACAGTGGCTGCGTGTAGTCTCTGAGGTTCCTACTAAGGAATTATATTCCTGTTGGTTACCTGCTGATTGTTCAAAATTATACATTTTCACTAAAGTTAAACAAAACACTAGTAATATAATTGTCAGAACTTCCCAGCATATAGCTGCCTTTAAAGGGAGAACTAAGTGGTTTATTAATCCTCCTATAGTAAACATAAATACAAAACCTAATGCAAATAACATTGAAGGTGTTAAATGAATAGATCCTCCGTAACAAGTAGCTAATCATGAGAATATTTTAATACCTGTTGGTACTGCAATTATTAATGTAGCAGCAGTGAAATAAGCTCTTGTATCTACATCTAAACCAACAGTATACATGTGGTGCACAGGGTAAAAACCCTTAGTGGACTATATCTTCATCTTTTAATTAAGCTTATTACCAGTCTTTTTTGTAACACTGGTAATTAAATTAATTTCTTTACTTAGCTTTCTAATTTCGCTAAGTCCTTCTTCTGTAAGGTGAGCCTTATTTTTTACTAACTCATAAACTGTTACTCATTTGTCAAAAGATTCTTGTTTTTTACTTTTTAATCTAAATTTATTAATATATTCGATTATAAATGGCACTTTAACAAATGAATTACTTTCTATTCTATGCATAACACCAATACTTCCTTTTTTAAGCTTTCTGTTAGTTAAAAACAGATTTAATTGGTCTTTTATAAATAGCATATTACCCAAACTATCTTTTTGGTCAATCATAAATCTTAATTTAACTTGATAACCTAAAATCATAGATTTTCTCTTAAATAATGTAACATTAAAACAACCTTCTGCATCTATAAACCCAGATAATCAACTATTATTCAATAAAGGAAGAACATTGTTGTTTCTTTGTTCTATATTAATAATATCTAATCATTTTTTTACTTGAACTTTTCTTTTATCTAATACTAAATTACCATTAAATAAGGCTATTAGAATAAGTATACCTTTTTTATCGTCAACACGGTAACGACTAAAAGGACCATACGTTCTAACTCTTCCTATACCTAAAGTTTCATGTACATGATTTAGTATTGCAGTTTCTTTTTGAGTTAACACAAATATAAGACGTTTATCTTTTCCTGTAAGAAAAGCTCCATCTCCTTCAGAAAAACCAATAAATCAAGTTAATCAATCGTTAGAAATCTCATCGGTATTTTTTTCCGATATCTTTCTATAATCGTAAAAATTAAAAGATGTTTCGCGTGTAGTCTCTGAGGGACTCTTGTCAGCTTTTATGTGATATTTTATTACTAATAAAATAGAAGACATAAAACTAAGATTCCCTGCTGATTGAGCATAGCCTATAAGATTTTCACTATTAAAAGTACTTATAGACATTAAGCTGTTCCAGCATATAGCGAAATTTATTACCTCATAGTCACCTATGAGGAAAGCCAGCCATTGACTTCAAACTACAAACCCTAAAATACCAATAGAACACATAGCATACACCATACCGAGATATCCAAATACACTTTTGTTTGAACTAGCTGATATAGTAGTACTAATTATTCCAAAACCTGGAATAATTAATATATAGCGAATATTTTGATTAACAAAACAGCTAAGAAAAGTCTGTTTTAATTAATTCTCAAGAACTTTTATATCCTTGGTAGGACTTTATCTTGAGTCGTAGTTTGGTGATGGTTAATTAAGGCTTTTATTCTTTGAATTTTTATTAACCCATTATCTGTTAAATGTTCTCTGTCTTGTACTAATAAATAGACTTTTCTTCATCTTAAATAACTTACATGTTTTCTAGACTGTAAATTAAATAGATTAAAATATTCTATAACATTTTTAGCACTACCAAAACTAGTAGAACCATAATAGTAGGTATCTTGGGATTTTCTATATCCAATGTTACCTCCTAGATAATTCTGTATTTTCGTTAATAATATATTATTTTTTTGATCGATTTGATAATTTAATCTTACTTCTGACTTGTTTCTTGTAATACGGTTAATAATTTTGATTTGAAAACTAGCATCCGCATCAGAAAAACCTGCTAATCAATGATTGTTAAAATTATCAGTTAAGTTCATAGTAAAATTAATATTTATATCTTTATATCTATCATGATTTAATATATTATTAATTACTTGGTCAAATCTATTTTCTGACCTTAATTTACCATTTATTAAGTTAAGCACATTTAGTATTCCTTCCTTTTTAGACACTATTAAAAGATAAGCATTTTTATCTTTCACTTTTTTAACATTACAATTACCTAATTTTTCTTTAAGATAATAGGCAAGAAATGCGTCTGGAGAGCTAAATACTATAACTAGTTGTTGAGCTTTACTAAAATGACCATCACCATCTATTAAACCTGCTAAATAATGACCTAATTGTTCATTATTAAGGGGTTTAAGATGTTTAGGAACATGTTTTGATATATGTTTTACATGTTCTGAATTTACTACAACTCCGTTGCGTAAAGTCTCTGAGGTTCCATTTTTTGTTGTTTCAAACGATAAAATGTTACCTGCTGATTTACTTCTTGGTTTTAACTTTTTTACTATGTCGTGTACGACGGAGTATTTAAAACTTTGTAACGAAGTAGTCCCAGCATACAGCAACGTTAAGAGGCCTACAAATTTAACCTCTGGATGACCAAAGAATCAAAAAAGATGTTGATATAATATAGGATCACCTCCTCCTGCTGCTTCAAAGAATGATGTGTTAAAATTTCTATCTGTTAACACCATAGTAATTGCCAAAATTTTATCTTGGTTTGCGAGACATAATCTCATGATAGTGTAACTATCTTAAAGACTTATATCTAAGTATAGATTATACTTAATAAAGAAGTCCAGAGCAAACTCTCATATACTTACGCATATGTTGGGACTATATTTTATTTATTTAAGTTGTAAAAGTTTTTTAGATGATCTCATACAAAGATAGTTCTCTTATCATTCATCCCTGATTTAATAAGTTTTACATAACCCATATTAAGCTTATGATCAAAAGAACTTTGATCAAAAAGTTCTACAACCTTTACTCAATCTTTATAATCTGAAAATTTTGTTCCAAATAAAGGATATTTTGTAAGATAATTAACAACCGCTAAATTACTTTTAATGTTTGTAGTTCTAACTCTGTATTGAGGGTTATTACTATCGTTTCTAATAGGTTTTACTAAAGATTCAAAACTGAGAGCAATTTCCTTAAAAAAGAATAAATTATCTCTATTATTTTGATCTTTTTGTCTTTGACTTATCTCAAATTTACATTCTATTCTAGGGTATTTACCTGATTCAGTACTTCTAAGGGAAAAATGACCATCAGCTTCTATAAATCCAGATAACCATGCATTAGATAACATAGAATCATTATTTAGTCCTTTCTTTTCAAAAGAAGTACTTTTATAGTGATTATATCAGTCTATTAATCTATGTAATGCATAAACTTTGTTAGTCTTCATATTACCGTTAAGTAAATATATTAACAATAATAAACCATCTAAGTTGTTTACAGTATATATATAAGCATTTTTACCTTTCTTCCTAGAAATAGACCCATGGCCTAACTCTTTTTGAATTAATAAAGCTAAAGGTAAATCTTTCAAGTGAAATACTATTTGAATAGACGGATAGTTAAGATTACCTTTGAAAGATCTTTCGGTTTTAGGTACATGTATTGTACCGTCTCCCTCTATAAGACCTGCAATGTAATGAGAAAAATCTGTATTTAAATTATTTATTTTACTAAGTAAGGAAGCTTGGTTTGTATAATATTTTAAACCATGTCCTCTTCTTACTTCAGAATGTAATAAACAATAACTTACACCTAAAACAGTACAACAAATAAACTCTGGCGTGTAGTCTCTGAAGATCCCTAAAAGGTGTAAACTTAATAGGTTTCCTGCTGATTGTGTGAAGTTAATATATCACAGTTTCCAGCAAATAGCCAGATTTAAAGCCGGCACAATTTGTAGTTTACCGGCAAGCACAGGTAGTGATAGTAACAGTAAAACAGCTGTAATAACAACTGCTCAACCAAATAAAGCTAATTTCTTTTTTTTTTTACTTTAATATGAAGTTATATTTTACCGAATAGCATACAAAGATTTAAAATTTTTTTGTTTATTTGCAAATAAATTCAAATATAAATCTTAATATATAATTATCATAAACTACTATCTTTTAAAATTCATCTTTGATTTTATTGATTTAATTTTTTCTAACCCTTCTGGTGTTAAATGTTCTTTATTGATCATTAAAGTAGATACTTTTTTAAAATCTTCATAATCTTTAGATTTTTCACCTAATATAGGATATTTATCAAAAAAAGGTATTATATGTTCTACAATATCAGATAAGCTTGTTACAGTATATCTAACTATATATGATTTTTCCGATATAGTTATAGAACCGCAACCTAATATTAATATTAAACTATTAATTAATCCAGCATCTCGTATATTTTGAACTACTATAAAATTTACGCTTATACCTAATTTATGTGTTTTTGATTTACTTGTTTTTACAAAAAAACATCCTTCTCCTGTAACAAATCCTGCTAATCAATGTTTAGTGTTAGATATATTATTATCTTGTTTTTGATCAAATACAGGTTCTGCCTCTGGAATGGTATTAGGAAAAGCAATTGCTAATTTTTCAGATAAACCTTTATTAAGTGAAGCTCTTATATTAACAAGTTTTTGTAAATATGTTAAATGTTCTTTATTACTTATAATATTATTAGCCTTTTTAAAGAGTAAAAAATCTATATATTTTTTAGTTTTCAAAGGAAAATTATTAAAATGATTTATTATACATAACAAATCATTTAAACTAACTACTTGATAATTAGCTGTATCTCTATTGATAGTAACACTACCTACACCAAAGAATCGTTGAATTTGATATAAAATATCAACATCTTTATAATGTAAATGGATAGAAAATACTAACTTTACATTTCAACCTAAAGTATATTTTGGATTTTTACTAATAACTAATTGAAAACATGACTCTGCATCACAAAACCCTGTTACATAATAAGGATTTAATTTTTTACTATTAGTAGAATATTTCGTTTTTATTCTTGTTTTATTTATTTTAATTATAAATATAAACAAATTCGGAAGATAATATATAATTATTTATATATCTTCATAACCACTTTCATGGCGTCTTAGAGTACACCTTATAGCTTTTTAAAGCTAAAGAACCGTCTACTCGTTGCTCTTTTACAAATTTTGTTCTAAAATTTGATTTAGATCCGCGATCACCCATTTATATTTCTATAATCTCTTTTGATATTACCGTACCCTGAGGCATTAATCAGGCCAACTAAAAAGTTTCCTTATTAATCTTGGTTAAAAGAGCTTTAGGGCTTCCCCGGAGTTTGGTTCTTATACACAAATTAGCTATTTATGTAATCTTATACCAGGACTTCTCATATTTAATATTGTTGTTATGAAGTTCATAGCTCCTAGTAAACTACTAACACCAGATAAATGTAACCCAAATATAGCTAAATCTACACTAGGTCCACTATGACTTTGTATACCAGATAAAGGTGGGTAAAGTGTCCAACCTGTACCTGCTCCATTTTCTATACCACTAGCAAATAAGAATAATATAAGACTAGGGGGTAATAATCAAAAACTGATGTTATTAAGTCTAGGGAATGCCATATCTGGTCCCCCAACTACTAATGGAAGAAGGAAGTTACCAAAACCTCCTATTAATGCTGGCATAACCATAAAGAAAATCATTATTATGGCATGAGCTGTTATTATGCTATTATATAATTGATTATCGGCTATATATTGAACACCAGGTCCTGATAACTCTAATCTGATCAATACAGAAAAGGCAGTACCTATTAACCCGGAAAATAGCGCAAATATTAAATACAATGTTCCAATATCTTTAGCAT